>Ga0233363_1000238_pt1 | contig 26271 bp, 22 predicted proteins | sample ElkDunMinimDraft_18_FD_191534 | JGI IMG/M metagenome (GOLD analysis project Ga0233363, IMG submission 191534) | Fecal eukaryotic communites from dung pellets of Tule Elk in California, USA - Elk Dung C16 | ecosystem: Host-associated > Mammals > Digestive system > Large intestine > Fecal | place... | reverse complement strand
AGCGCGCGGGTACGGCGCCGCCTGCCGCTGGCCATCGGCATCGCCGCCGCGCTGGCGCTCGCTTTCGGCATCGCCTGGCAATTGTGGCCCGCACCGGCGACCGAGACGCCGCGCGCCGTGCCGGAGATTCCCGCGGCGGCACCGGCGTCGAAGGCGTTGCCCGCGCCTCGTGGCGAGCGTTCCCCGCGCGCGTCCGCGCCACCCGTGGCGCCCGCTCCGGCCTCACCGCACCGGACACCCGAGATCCCCGGCGGAGTTCCGGCTGCCGGCGACACGAACGCGCAGACGGCGCAGGCGCGCGCTCCCGCAGCGCCGCGCCTCGATGGGACCGCGCTGGGTGCCGACGTTTCCTCGGCGCCTGCATCGGCGACGATCGCGACCGCGCTGCTGGCGCTGACGTCGCTCCCTGCCGCCCCCCTGTCCGCGGCGGCGGCACCTGTGGCTGCGTCCGTGGACGCGCCGGCGCGCATCCTGCCGCCGGCCGGTGACACAGGCCCACGTGCCTCGTCGACCGCGTGGGTGGACATGATCGAGGACGTCCCCGAAGACACCGATCCGCCGGCGACCGCCGATGCGCCGGAGGTCCGCGCCGCGTGGCTGGTCCGCGTCCGCGAATTGCTCGACGCCGGCCGCATCGCCGAGGCGAAAGCAAGCCTGGGGGAATTCCACCGCCGCCATCCGCAGTCCGAGTTACCGCCGGACCTGCGCGCGTTGCTGGAGTGATGGCGCTCGACACCCTGGCCGCACCGGCCAGCCACACGTTCGAGGTCAAGCACAGTCGTTTCGTGGCGCACGCGGCGCCGGTGGACGATGCCGATGGCGCCGCCGCCTTCATGCAGCGCGTGCACGTGGCTGATGCCACCCACAACTGCTGGGCCTGGCGCGTCGGCGATCAGTACCGCTCCAGCGATGACGGCGAACCGGCCGGCACTGCGGGTCGCCCGATCCTGGCCGCGATCGACGGCCAGGGCTTCGATCGCGTCGCGGTCGTCGTCGTGCGCTGGTACGGCGGCATCAAGCTCGGTGCGGGCGGTCTGGTGCGCGCCTACGGCGGCTGCGCGGCGGAGTGCCTGCGCACCGCGCCACGCCAGCGCCTGGTCGAACTGGCGACCCTGCAGCTGCACGCGCCCTTCGATGCACTCGGCAGCGTGCATGCGGCGCTGCCCGGTGCGCATGCGGTCAAGCTCGAGGAGCACTTCGACGCGCATGGCGTCACCCTGCGGCTGCAGCTGCCGGCCGACCGCGTGGACGACTTGAGAATCCGTCTGCGCGACGCCACCCGGAACCGGGTCCGCATCGACGACAATGGCTGATGGCATTCCGATCCCCCCGCGCCGCGCCTGACGCCGGCCAACCGAAGGCGCGCATCGGCGCGCTCAAGACCCTGTGGCCGTTCGTGATGCGCCAGCGCGGCCTGTTCGCCGCCTGGCTGGTCGCACTGGCGCTGTCGTCAGCGGCAACGCTGAGCCTGCCCTTGGCGGTGCGGAAGATGATCGATCACGGCTTCACCGGCGGTGACCAGATCGACGCCGCGTTCGCCCTTCTCCTGGCGGTCGCGATCGCTCTGGCGCTCTTCACCGCGGCGCGCTTCTTCTTCGTCTCCCTGCTTGGAGAGCGAGTGGTCGCCGATCTGCGCAGCCGCCTTTACGGTCACCTGCTCGAACTCGACCAGGCGTTCTTCGAGCAGACCCGCAGTGGAGATCTCGTCTCGCGGCTGAGCGCGGACACCGAGCTGCTGCGCTCGGTGGTCGGCTCGACGATGTCGGTTGCGCTGCGCAGCACGCTGATGGTGCTCGGCAGCGTGGCGATGCTGGTCATCACCAGCCCGCGGCTCGCGGCCTTCACCCTGATCGGCATTCCGCTGTTCGTCCTGCCCCTGGTGCTGGGCGGTCGCAGGCTCGAGAAGATCTCGCGGCAGAGCCAGGATCGCGTGGCCGATGCGAACGCGCTGGCCAACGAAACGCTCGGCGCGATCCGCACCGTGCAGGCGCACGCGCGCGAGCCATGGGAGCGCGGCCGCTTCGGCGACGCCGTCGCGCAGTCGGTCGCCACAGCACGACGACGCATCGCCCTGCAGTCGATCATCACCGCGGTCGCGATCACGCTGATTTTCGGCGCGGTGACCGCGGTGCTGTGGTCGGGCGCGCACGATGTCATCGAAGGCCGCATGACCGCCGGCACGCTCGGGCAGTTCGTGCTCTACGCCCTGTTCGGCGCCGGCTCCGTCGGGGCGCTGGCCGAAGTCTGGAACGAGCTGCAGCGCGCCGCCGGCGGCATGGGCCGGATCGGCGAGCTGCTGGTCGAGCGGCCGGGCATCCGCGCGCCGGACGCGCCCGCTCCGCTGCCCCCGCAGGTCCGCGGTGCACTGCGTTTCGACGACGTCGTCTTCCATTATCCGTCGCGCCCGGATGCGCCTGCGCTGGAACACTTCAGCCTCGATGTCGCGCCGGGCGAGACCGTCGCCCTGGTCGGTCCGTCGGGCGCCGGCAAGAGCACCGTGCTGGCGCTGTTGCTCCGCTTCCATGATCCGGCCAGCGGGACGATCTCGATCGATGGCGTCGACATCCGCAGCCTCGATCCGGCCGTGCTGCGGGAACAGCTCGCGCTGGTCCCGCAGGCGCCGACGATCTTCGCCGCGAGCGCACGGGAGAACATCCGTTACGGCCGGCTCGACGCGACCGATGCGGAGATCGAAGCCGCTGCCCGCGCCGCCGAAGCAGACGCTTTCATCCGGGAACTGCCCGATGGCTACGATGCCCAGCTGGGCGAGCGCGGTGCGCGACTCTCCGGTGGCCAGCAGCAGCGCATCGCGATCGCCCGCGCCCTGCTGCGCGACGCCCCGGTGCTGCTGCTCGACGAGGCGACGTCGGCGCTCGACGCGCAGAGCGAACACGCGGTGCAGGAAGCCCTGGCGCGCCTGATGGAGGGACGCACCACCGTGGTCATCGCGCACCGCCTGGCAACGATCCTCAAAGCCGACCGCATCGTCGTCATGGACCGGGGCCGCATCGTTGCCCAGGGCACGCACGCCGCGCTGCTGGCGCAGGGTGGCCTGTATGCGGAGCTGGCGCGACTGCAGTTCATCGAGTGAGCCGCATGGCGTGGCGCCGAGGTGACCTGGACATCCGGATCCAGCCGTAGCTTTCGACGTCAGTCGGACCGTTCCGCTGCACCTGGCGCACGCTGACTGGCACACGTGCTTGAGCGCGCAACTGCCGCAAGCAGATCTCAGGCTTTCGAAAAGTCCAAAGCCGGCGCCGGCTCCACGCCTGCAAGTGCATCGACAAAATCCGGCGCCAGCGTCAGCGACCCGAATGCGCCCTGCTGGGTACCGCTGAGTACGCGCAACATATGACCGCGGCCACCGGGCATCCGTCCCATCGGCAGAAAGGCCAGATCCCGCGCGCGCGCGATGGTGTCGCGGTCGGACTGGAAGACCGGCGTCAGCCACCGGCTCCAGAACTGGTAGATGCCGACGTGGCGACGCCGCGTCCCGGCATAGGCCGCCAGCGCGTCCGGCACGGCAACTCCGGTGCGCAAGGCATCGCGCAGGGCTTCTGCATCGAGCAGGGCCATGTTGACGCCCTGCCCCAGCTGCGGGCTCATCGCATGCGCGGCATCGCCGAGCAGCACCCAGCGGCCGCGATGCCAGCAGGTCAGCGTCACGTCGCGATAGGTTGCGCGTGCCAGCTGGGCGTGCGCCGTTGTGGAGTCGAGCAGCTGCGCGGCTTCGGGCCATATCCCGCTCACCGCGCCGCGCCAGTCGTCGAGGGCGGCTGCCTGCCATCCGTCGAAAGCGGCCACCGGCAGGCTCCAGAAGAAGCTGACCCGCGGCACTGCATCGCCCGGACGCGTGCCCACCGGCAACATGCCGATCATCCGGCGCGCGGCGACATAACGCTGGCGGAGTTCCTGCCGGTGCGGCCAGTCGCGTGCGTCCAGCAGGCACCACAACGCTCCCCACGGATAGACCTGGTCGCGGCGCGCGCCGCCCACGTGCCGGCGCAGGCGCGATGCCGCGCCATCGCAGGCCAGCACCAGATCGAAAGGGCCATGACGACTGCCGTCGGCATCGAGCAGATAGCGATCGTCGTCGGGGTCCGGGCCCTCCACCGTCACGCCCGCACGCAGGACGGCGTCGCTGCCGCGCGCATGGTCCAGCAGGGTGAAAAGCGCGCCACGTTGCATGCCCACGCCGCACAGCCGCGTATCGAGCCCTGCATATCGCATATCCATCACCGGGCGGCCGCATGGCGTCTCGCCGAACAGGCGATGGACGCGCGCGCCATGCCCGAGCACCCCGTCGAGCAGGCCCATTCGCCACAGCACCTGCAGGCCGCTGGGTTGAAGCAGGAACCCGGCGCCCACCGGTCCTGGCGCGGGTGCGCGCTCGAAGATCTCGACGCGGTGGCCATCGCGCGCCAGCAGGACTGCTGCTGCCTGGCCCGCAGTGCCGTACCCCACGATTGCGATACGCAGTGCTGGCATGGGAACTCCGGGCGGGGTGCCAGCATACCGGTCGGCCTACGGCCCCGACGCGCCAACGCAAAAGGCCGCCCCGTTGCCGGGACGGCCTTTGCGTTCAAACGCCTGGGCGTCAGTGCGCCGGGCGATCCACGCCGTCGGGATCAAGCGGACGCGCGTCGCTCGAGTCCACGAGGCGCGGATCGGGCTTGTCGAGTTTGTCGCCCAGCACGCGGCGCACCGTCACGAAGAACACCGGGATCAGCAGCAGGCCCAGGAAGGTCGCGAACAGCATGCCGCCGATGACGCCCGTCGCAAGCGCGTGGCGGGCGTTGGCGCCCGCACCGGTCGACAGCGCCATGGGGGTCACACCCATGATGAAGGCGAACGACGTCATCATGATCGGGCGGAAGCGCAGTTCCGCGCCTTCCACCGTCGCCTCGAACAGGGTCTTGCCTTCCTTGTACTGCAGCACTGCGAACTCGACGATCAGGATCGCGTTCTTCGCGGCCAGGCCGATCACCGTGACCATGCCGATCTTGAAGAAGATGTCGTTCGACAGGCCAGGACGCAGCATCGTGAAGACCACCGCGCCGAGGATGCCAAGCGGCACCACCAGCAGCACCGCGACCGGGATCGACCAGCTCTCGTACAGCGCCGCCAGGCACAGGAACACCACGATCACCGACAGCAGCAACAGCAGGGTCGCCGTGTTGCCGGCAATGATCTCCTGGTAGGACAGGCCCGCCCAGTCGTAACCGAAGCCCGCCGGCAGATCGTTCTCGACGATCTGCTCCATCGCGGTCATCGCTTCGCCCGAACTGCGCCCGGGTGCCTGCGAACCGACGACGTTGATCGCCGAGTAGCCGTTGTACCGCGTCAGCGAAGGCGAGCTGACCCCCCACTTGGGCCTGACCACGGTGTCGAGCGGGATCATCGTCGGCGTCCCGTTTGGATTGGTCGCGATGGCGCTCGGCGTATAGAAACGGTTGATCGAACCCGGCGCGTCCCGGAACTGCGCGTCGGCCTGCATGGTTACGCGCTTGATGCGACCGTCCGAGATGTAGTCGTTGACGTAGACAGGCGCCAGCATCAGCTGGATCGCACTGTAGATGTCGTTGATCGACAGCCCCATCGACCCGGCCTGCACGCGATCGACGTCCAGCTGCAGCTGCGGCGCGGCCTCCAGCGTGTTCGGACGGACGCCCTGCAGCAGGTCCGTCTCCTGCGCCGCTGCGCCGATCAGCTGGTTGAGCGCCTGCTGCAGGGCTTCCCTGCCAGCGCCGCTGCGGTCCTGCAGGTACATGTCGAACCCGCCGAACTGGCCCAGGCCCTGCACGGTCGGCAGGTTCACCACGAAGATCGTCGCGTCCTGTACGCCCTGCAATGCACCATTGACCTGGCCGAGGAACCCGTTGATGTCGACGTCGCGCTCGCTCCAGTCCTTGAGCTTGATGAAGCCCATGCCGACGTTCTCACCCTGGCCGACGAAGCTGAAGCCCGCGACCTGCAGCATGCTCTCGTAGGAAGGGTTCTGCTCCAGTCGCGCGCGCACATCCTCGAACACCGCGTTGGTCCGCTGCAGGGTCGCACCCGGCGGCAGCTGCACGATCGCCAGCGCATAGCCCTGGTCCTCTTCAGGCAGGAAGCTGCTGGGCAGTTTCATGTAGAGGAAGCCGCACACCACCGACAACGCGACGAACACCATCATCCAGCGCGGCGCATGACGGATTGCGCTGCCGACGTGGCCGACATACGTGCGGTTCACGCGGTCGTAGTACTTGTTGAAGGTCCGAACGAAGGCATTGTCCCTGCGCTCGCCCGGCGGGGCGTGCTGCTTGAGGAAGCTCGCGCAAAGCGCCGGCGTGAATCCCAATGCGAGAAACGCCGAGAATCCCATCGCCACCGCGATCGTGATCGCGAACTGCTTGTAGATCTCGCCCGAGGCGCCGCCCTGCAGGGCGCTGGGAATGAACACCGCGGCCAGCACAACAGTGATCGCGACCACGGCGCCGGTGATCTGCTCCATCGCCTTGATGGTCGCTTCGCGAGGGGGCAGGTGCTCCTCCGACATGATGCGTTCGACGTTCTCGATCACCACGATCGCATCGTCGACCACGATGCCGATCGCCAGCACCATCGCGAACAGGGTGAGCTGGTTGACCGTGAAGCCCAGCAGGCTCAGGCCGAGGAACGTGCCGAGCAGTGCGATCGGGATGACCAGCGTCGGGATGATCGTCGCACGCAGGTTCTGCAGGAACAGCAGCATCACCAGGAACACCAGTACCAACGCCTCGATCAGGGTCATGACGACTTCCTTGATCGACAGCGTCACGAACGTCGTGGTGTCGTAGGGCTTGAACCACTCGATGCCCGGCGGGAACGAGGGCGCCAGTTCGTCCATGCGCGCCGACACGGCTTCAGCCACCGTCAGCGCGTTCGCACCCGGCAGCAGCTGGATCGCGAATGCGCCCGTCGCCTGGCCGTTGTACTTGGTGTCGAAGCCGTAACCCGACGCACCGATAGCCACGCGGGCGACATCTTTCAGGCGCACCGTAGCGCCTTCGTTGTCGGCGCGCAGGATGATGTTCTCGAACTGCTCGGGCGTGCTGAAACGCCCTTCCGCCGACACCGTGGCGGTGAAGCCCTGGCCGGGCGGCGCGGGATCGGAACCGATCGAACCGGCGGCGAACTGGACGTTCTGGCCGCGCACCGCGGCCAGAACTTCGGACGCGGACATGCCGTAGCCCTGCAGCTTCTCCGGATTGAGCCAGATGTTCATGGCGTACTCGGAGCCGAACTGCTGGGTGCTGCCGACACCGGGCACGCGTGCGATCTGGTCGAGCACGCGCGAGCCGATGATGTCGTTGAGCTGGTTGCGGGTCACCGTCGGGTCCGAGGCGCGCAGGCCCACGACCATCAGGAAGCCGGCGTTGGCCTTCGCGACCACGACGCCCTGCTGCACGACCTCGGTGGGCAGACGCGGTGTCGCCAGTGAGACCTTGTTCTGCACCTGCACCTGCGCGATGTCCGCGTCGGTGCCGGTCTCGAAGGTCAGGGTGACGGAGGCCCGGCCGGAAGCGCTCGACGTCGAGCTGAAATACAGCAGGTTGTCGATACCGGTGAGCTGCTGCTCGATGACCTGCGTGACCGCGCGTTCGGTGGTGTCGGCGCTGGCGCCGGGATAGGTCGCCGAGACGGTGACCTGCGGCGGTGCAACGCTCGGGTACGACTCCACGCCCATGTTCAGCAGCGAGATCACGCCCGCGAGCGAGATCAGAATGGAGACGACCCAGGCAAAGACCGGGTGGTTGATGAAGAACTTGGGCATGGGGGATCAGTCCTGCGCGTCGTTCGCTGCGGGCGCCTGAGCGGCCGCGTCCGCCGGCGCCGCGGATGCGTCTTCGGACGTCGCCGCACCGCTCGCCTCGGCTGCGGGCTGGCCTGCGGGAGGCGCGCCTGCGCCGGCTGCGGGCGCAGACTGGGCCTGCTCGGGGGTCCACGGAACCGGGTTGACCACCGCGTCCGGACGCGCCTTCGGCACGCCGCTGACGATCACACGGTCACCGGCCGCCAGACCCTCACTGATGACCCACTGGCCACCCTGCGCGCGCTCGGTGCGCACCGGCTTGCGGACCACCTTGTCCCCCTCACCGGCCACGAGAACGTAGGCGGTGTTGGCGTCGCGCAGCACCGCTGCCTGCGGCACCAGGAACACGCCGCTCTGCAGGCCCATGTTGGCGCGCAGCGTCACGTAGACACCCGGCAGCAGGCTGCGGTCGGGATTGGGCACGACCGCGCGCAGCTGGAGCGCGCCCGAGGCCGGATCCACCACGTCGCCGGAAAAGTCCAGCGTCGCCTTCTGGTCATGGACGTTGCCGTCGGCCAGCAGAATCTCGACCTCGCCACCGCCGGCCGAGCGATCGAGCTGCATGCTGCGGATGCGTTCGAACTCGCCCGCACTCATCGAGAAGTTGATGTACAGCGGATCGATCTGGTCGACGGTCGTCAGCAGCGTCGCATCACCCTGCCCGACCAGCGCACCTTCGGTGACCTGCGCCTTGCCGGCGCGGCCGGAAATCGGCGACCGCACCGTTGCGTACCCCAGGTTGATCTGCGCGGACCGCGTGGACGCACGCGCTGCCTCCAGCGCAGCTTCGGCGCTGCGTTCGGCGGCCAGCGCGTTGTCGAGATCGGACTTGGAAATGAAATTGGTCGGCGCCAGGCGGCGCGCCCGGTCGGCGGCGGCCTTGGCGTTGCTTGCGTTCGCACGCGCCTGGGCCTCGGCGCCCTGCGCCGTACCGAGCGCGGCCTGCAGCTGGGCCGGGTCGATGCGGAACAGCACATCGCCTTCCTTGACGTCGCTGCCCTCCTGGTAGACCCGGCGCTCGAGCACACCCGGCACTCGGGCGCGCACATCGGCGCTCCGGTATGGCGCAAGACGGCCTACCAGATCCTCCTGCAGCGGGACCGTTGTCGGCTGGACCGTCAACACGCCCACTTCGGGCGGCGGCGGGGGCGCGGCCGGATCCTGTTTATTGCCGCAGGCGGAAAGCGCCGCGGCGAGCATGGCGATGGAGAGGATTCGGCGCATGAGGGGGACCTGGGGAAGGTGAACGGGATTTACTATACCGGCCAGTATAGCTAATTCGAATCGCAGATCGCACCGTGCATCAAGTCACTTGCCGCGCAAATGGCCGACCTGCCATGTGCACGCCCTTCGATTGACATGTGATGATCCTATGCCGGGAGTCAGTTCCGTGTGCGGATGCGGTGACCGCGTTCACGTCCGCTACGCGCTCGATGGGCCCGCAGCCGAGCCGACCGGCAGGCGGCGCCACCGGGCTTCGCGCCTCACTCGTGCCCGAACAGACACCCCCACCCGCGCGTCGGATCAGCGACGATCCGTCGGCGCAGGTGGCCCGTCTACGGCGAGAGCGGAAGTGCGGCCAGCATGGCTTCCGCGTCGAGGCGCTCGGCGGCGCGGGCCGGGTCCAGTCCGAACGGAAGTATTCCCAGGCATGGCGCAGGAAGCGCCTGACCCAGCAGTTCCACGTAATCGTCCGCGCGCGAGAAATCCGGGTCGATGCGGTTGCCGATCCATCCCACGAGGCGACAGCCGTCGGCGGCGATTGCACGCGCGGTCAGCCTTGCGTGGCTCAGACAGCCAAGCCGGAGCCCGACCACCATCACCACCGCGCCTCCCAGGTGGCGGGCGAGGTCGCGATGCTCCAGTCCCTCCGCCAGCGGCGCATCCCAGCCACCGGCGCCTTCGACGATGACCAGATCGGCACTGGCCGCGAGCCGCGCGTGCGCGGCGTGGAGCACGGCGACATCGATGCGCACGCCCGCCGCGCGGGCAGCCAGCGTCGGCGCGGTGGGCTCGGGCAAGGCGAAAGGATTGACGTCGGCGTAGTCCGGCCGCGGATCGCCTGCAGCCTGCAAGGCCAGTGCGTCCTCGTTGCGCCAGCCACCATCGCGCCAGTCGCAGCCGCTCGCGACCGGCTTCATGCCGACCGCACGCATCCCGGTGGCGCGCAAGGCATGCAACAGGGCGACGCTGCTGTGGGTCTTGCCGATGCCGGTATCGGTACCGGTGACCAGCAGGCTGCGGGGAGTCATCGCGCTGGCCGGTGCAGCGACAGACCGCGTGTCCGGCACACCCGTGGCGACGCGAAACCGGAGACGCGGGGAAGGCTGCAGCGCTCGCCAAACGCGTGGCGCAACGGCGCATCGCGCGTGCCTGGCGCCTGCATGGCCGCTGCTACACTGCGCGACATGTTCACAACTTCACCCCTCACCGGCTCCAAGGCCGAGCAGTATGCCGCGCTTGCAGCGCAGGCCCGGGCGCTCCTGCACGGAGAACGCGATTCGATCGCCAACGCAGCGAATCTCTCGGCCCTGGTCTACCACGCCCTGCCCGATCTCAACTGGGTCGGCTTCTATCTGTTCGACGGCAAGGAACTCGTGGTCGGTCCGTTCCAGGGACTTCCCGCCTGCGTACGCATCCCGCTGGACAAGGGGGTCTGCGGGGCCGCGGCGCGCACGCGCACGACCCAGCGCGTCGACGACGTACACGCTTTTCCCGGGCACATCGCCTGCGACAGCGCCTCGCGTTCCGAACTGGTCGTGCCGCTTCATGACGGCGAGCGCCTGATCGGGGTGTTCGATCTCGACAGTCCGCTGCCGGCGCGCTTCGATGCCGAGGACCAGGCCGGCCTGGAAGCGCTGGCGGCGATCTTCGTGGACAGCGCACGCGAGGGCAGCGCCGGGTGACCGCGCCGAAGCTGCGCAACATCGGCCCCAAGTCCGCGGCGTGGCTGCGCCAGGTGGGCCTGCGCACGCGTGAGGATCTCGAGGCCGCGGGCGCGGTCGAGGCCTTCGTTCGGGTGCGACGCGCGGGCTTCAAACCGAGTCTCAACCTGCTGTATTCGCTCGAAGGCGCGCTGCTCGACTGCCATTGGCAGGACCTGCCCGAGCCGCGCCGCCAGCAGCTCGTCCAGGCGGCCGAGGCTGCGACCGCACAACTGCCCGATCCGCGCGCCCGCATGGCCGCCGGTCCGGTCACGACGACCGTCAACGAAACCGCGTCCGCGGAATCACCGGGTCTGGATCGCGGCGACTGATCGCGCACCGCGCGAGTGGTTCCCGCTCACGTACAATCCGCGCAGCTTCATGGTGACCCGCCGGCGTTCTGCCGACCGGGTTGAAACGGGAAGCCGGTGACGCGCCTCGAGCGCCAGTCCGGCACTGCCCCCGCAACGGTAAGCGTGTCCAAGGTGTCGCATCCGCCACTGTGCCCGAGCACGGGAAGGCGCGACGCCCGGGAGTCCACTCCCACGCGCGAGTCCGGAGACCGGCCACGAAGTCTCTTCGATTGCGATGCGGCGGGCATCGCGGCGGCGTTCCGGGCGCGCATGCGTGTCCGACCGGCAGCCTGTCCGTCACCTTGCGATTCTCATGACCGAAACGCGGTTCGTGCGCGGGTGCGCGTGCCGCAAGGAGACCGCAATGCCGTTCCGTACCCTGAGTGTGGCGATCGTCACCGCCCTCGCCTCGCCCTTTGCCCAGGCAGCGCCCGCTGCCGGCGCCAGCGATCTGGACACTGTCTTCGTCACCGCCTCGCGCACGCACAGCAGCCTGCGCGAGACGCTCGTGCCGGCCCAGGTCATCGACCGCGCCGAGATCGAGCGCAGCCAGGCCAGCGACCTGCCCGGGCTGCTGCAAGGCCGCGCCGGCATCCAGATCAGCAACCAGGGGGGGCCCGGCAAGGTCAGCACCATCTTCATGCGCGGCGCCGAGTCCGATCACGTCCTGGTACTGCTCGACGGCATCCGCATCGGCACCGCCACCGCCGGCTTTGCCGCCATCCAGGACATCCCGGTGGACCAGATCGAACGCATCGAGATCGTGCGCGGTCCGCGATCGAGCCTGTACGGCTCGGAAGCCATCGGCGGCGTGATCCAGATCTTCACCCGCCGCAGCGATGGCGCGATCACGCCACGCGCGCGGTTCGGCGTCGGCAGTCACTCGCTGCGCGAAGCCAGCGCCGGCATCGGAGGCCGCAGCGGACACGCCTGGTTCGGCGTCGACGCCGCGTTCCAGCGCACCGACGGCATCGACGCCTGTCGGGGTTCGGGCACGCTGCTGCAGGGCTGCTTCGTCGACGAGCCCGACCGCGACGGTTACCGCAACCGTTCGCTCAATCTGCGCGGTGGCCTGGACCTGGCGGACGGGCTCACCCTCGAAGCCAACGCCCTGCATGCCGATGTCTTCAACGCATACGACGGCAGCATCTTCGGTGGCAACGAGTCCGACAACGTGCAGCAGGTCGCGGGGGCCGCACTGGGCTATGCACCATCGGAGGTCGTGCGCCTCACGGCGCAGGCCGGCCGCGCGTACGACAAGTCGACGACCTATTTCTACGACGAAGGCAACGGCACGCGCAGCGATGTCGGCCGGTTCGATACCCGCCGCGACACCGCGGCACTGCAGGCGGGCTTCGACCTCGCGCCGACGCAGGCCTTGAGCCTGGGGTTCGACTGGCAGTCCGACAACGTCGAAAGCATGACCGCCTACGCGGTCACCCGGCGCGACACCTTTGCCACCTTCGCCGAATACCAGGCCCGTTTCGGCGCACATCGCCTGCAGGCTAGCGCGCGCCATGACGACAACGAACAGTTCGGCGGCCACGGCACCGGCAGCCTCGGCTGGGGCATGGACCTGTCCCGCGGCGTCCGTCTTCGCGCGACGGCTGGCACCGGCTTCAAGGCCCCGACGTTCAACGACCTGTACTACCCCGGCTCGGAAAGCCCCGACCTCAGGCCCGAGCGCTCCCGGAGCGTGAATCTCGGCGTCTCGCAGTACGGCGAAGGCTGGAACTGGACGTTCGACGTGTTCGAGAGCCGCATCGAGGACCTGATCGTGCTGGTGTACCCGCCGCCGGACTACCTCGGCACCGGCCTGAACATCGAACAGGCGCGCATCCGCGGCGCGGAACTGACCTTTGCGGTCGCTGCCGCTGGCTGGGACCTCACGGGCGAGCTGGGTCATGTGGATCCCCGCGACCGCAGCGAAGGCGTGAACCACGACAACCTGCTGGCACGCCGTGCGCGCCACACGGCGCGTCTGGACATCGACCGCGACTTCGGCGAGCTGCGCATCGGCAGCACATTGCGCGCTGCCAGCGGCCGGTTCGACAACCTGGCGAACACCGTGCGCGTGGCCGGTTACGGCACGCTGGACCTGCGTGTGGCCTGGGCGTTCGACCCCGACTGGACGCTGGAAGCACGCGCGACCAATCTCCTGGACAAGGCCTACGAAACCATCGCCTGGTACAACCAGCCGGGCCGCGAGTACGGGCTGGCGCTGCGCTGGGCACCGGTTGCGCGCTGAAGCGAAGAAGCCCCGCAATGCGGGGCTTTCATTCCTGCAGGGCGTGGCGTGACACGTGCGGATGCGCAAACTGACGCCGCATCCGCATGCGCTTCCGGCACCCGGTGGGCAGGCCCGCGCAGGCCACCGGTCAGCTGGCCAGCAGTGCCCGGAGCAGCGGCGGGATGCCCGACGACGCGGCAGCGACGTTGTCGAGCACGTGCTGGAACGTGATCACCTCATCGACCTGCGGGCCTGCGCCCGCCGCCCAGTTGGCGACGATCGCCAGGCATGCGTAATCGAGTCCGAGTTCGCGGGCCAGGCCTGCCTCCGGCATCCCGGTCATGCCGACCAGATCGCAGCCGTCGCGACGCAGGCGCACGATTTCCGCGCGCGTCTCCAGCCGCGGGCCCTGCGTGGCGCCATAGCAGCCGCCGTCGACCAGCGTCACGCCCGCGGCCGCCGCTGCATCGAGTACGCGCCGGCGCAGCGCCGGCGTATAGGGATCGCCGAAATCGATGTGCAGCAAGTCGCTGCCCTCCTCCTCGGAGAACGTCGACACCCGGCCCCATGTGTAGTCGATCAGCTGGTCCGGGCACGCCAGCACGCGCGGACCGAAGCGTTCGGTGATGCCGCCGACGGTATTGAGCGCCAGCACCTGCCTGGCCCCCAGCGCCTGCAGCGCGGCGAGATTGGCGCGGTAGTTCACCCGGTGCGGCGGCACCGAGTGCCCTTCGCCGTGGCGGGCAAGGAATGCCACGCGGCGGCCGTCCAGGGTGCCGACCCGGACCGGGCCCGACAGCGCGCCATAGCGCGTGACCGGCTGATGCGGTTCGACATCCTCCAGTTCGGCCAGCTGGTAGAGGCCGGTGCCGCCGATGACGGCAAGATCGATGCCAAGATCCATGGAGTTCTCGCGATGTGGGACGGAAGCGGACATTGTCCGCTGACGCGGTGTGAACGAAAGCGGTTCTGGGACGGCTCGAGGCCGCGCTCAGCACCCGGGGAACGCTCGCACGCCAGGGATGCGGCCTGCGGCTACGCCGGTTCGGCGCCGCACTCGCCCGGCGACACGGCAGCGCGCATGCGGATCACTCCGCGAGTGCGTAGATCCCGGGGAGATTGCGCCCCTGCTCGTGGAAATCCATGCCGTAGCCGAAGACGTACCGGTCCGGCACCTCGACGCCGATGTAATCGGCTTCGACGTCGGCGATGCAGCGATCGTGGAGCTTGACTGCGAGCACCGCGACCCGCACGTCGGCCGCGCCCTGGTCCTCGACCCACTGGCGTACCGCCTTGAGCGTGTGGCCCTCGTCGAGGATGTCGTCGACCAGCAGCACGCGACGCCCCTGCAGCGGGGTCGCAGGACGATGCAGCCAGGCCAGGCCGGATCCGGTCGTGGCGCCGCGGTAGCGCGTGGCATGCAGATAGTCGAACTGGAGATCGACCTCGTTCTCGCCGATCGCAAAGGCCAGCTGTGCGGCGAACGGCATGCCGCCGTGCATGATGGTGATGAACACCGGCGGCTGGTCGTCGTCGCCGTAGTCGTCGGCGATCTCTTCGGCCATGGTCTCGATGGCCTCCTCCAGCGTGTCGCGGTCGAACAGCAGGTCGGCGGTGTCGAGCACGTCGTCGAGGCGGGGCACGTTCATGCGATATCTCCGGTGCGGCCGGCGGGAGCGCCGGCCAGTGCGCCATCCCAGCCGAGCGGGCCACGCCCGATCAGTCCGGTCAGGGCCATGGTGTTGAGCGCGCGGCCCTCGACGGCGGCCAGCGACTCGGCGACGAGTTCGGGGTGGCAGACCAGCACGACATCGCAGCCTGCATCGAGGTGCGCATCGACGCGCGCCTTGATGCCACCGGCCGAGAATGCAGCGGCCATGCCGATGTCGTCGGAGAACACCACGCCGCGGAAGCCCATTTCCTCGCGCAGGATCGTGTTGATCCACACCGGCGAGTAGCCGGCGGGCTCCGGCGCGACCTGCGGATACACCACGTGCGCGAGCATCACCGCGTCGGCGCCTGCGTCGATTCCGGCGACGAACGGCACCAGGTCGTGGGCGCGGATGTCGTCGAAGCTGCGGCGGTCGACCGCCTCGTCGAAATGCGTGTCTTCGCGTACGGAACCGTGGCCGGGGAAGTGCTTGAGCGTCGCCGCCATGCCAGCCTCGTGCATGCCTTCCACGTAGGCACGGGTCAGTGCCGCGACGACGTGCGGATCGTCGGAGAACGCGCGGTCGCCGATCGCAAGATTGCCGTGGCCGACATCGACCACCGGCGCAAAGCTCAGGTCGACACCGCTGTCACGGACCTCCTGCGCCATCAGGCGCGCATGCGCGCGCGCGGCAGCGGTCGCTGCGGCGGGATCGGCGAGGAACTGCACGCCGAACCCGGCCAGCGACGGCAGCTCGCTGTAGCCATCCTGGAAGCGCTGCACGCGGCCGCCCTCCTGGTCCACGCAGACGAGCTGCGGACGCGGCGCGGCCTCGCGGATCGCGGCCGAGAGTTCACGGATCTGCGCGCGCGAGGCGAAGTTGCGCTTGAACAGGATCACGCCGGCGCAGGCGTCGTGCTGCAGCCAGTCACGCTCCTGCGCGGTGAGTTCGGTGCCGGCCACGCCGATCACAAGCATTGCTGACATCTCCATCGAGCGCGCCGGACGACGCGGACGGGCATTGTCGCAGATGCCGGCGTGTATGCCGTTGCCGTGTGGGCCGTCGGCCTCGCCGAAGCGCCACCGCACAGGCACTGATGCCGGGGCCTGCAGGTCGCGCAGGTGAAGACGGGGGTCGTCCCGGCGAAGCCCCGGCGGCATCCTTGCTACAGCTTCAGCCGCGTTCGGCGGCATCCCAGCTGGAGAACGGGCGCGTGGCGAGCGCGAGATTGAAGTAACGCGTCTGCGCGGTCACTTCTGCGCCCAGCCAGTCAGGGTGGGCGAAGGTCTCGTCCGGATCATCCAACTCGATTTCGGCGACCACCAGGCCGGCGTTGTCGCCGAGGAATTCGTCCACCTCCCACAGATGCCCGCCGTGGCGCACCAGGTGACGGCGCTTCTGCACCCGTCCGCCGACACAGAGTTCGAGCAATGCCTGCGCGTCGTCCATCGACAAGGGCAGCTCGAATTCCTGACGGGTGGTGCCCGCATCGCGCGACTTGATGTTGAGAAACGCGGCCTCGCCCTCGATGCGGACCCGCACCGAAGCCTTCTGCCCACCGGTTTCGATCGACGCGGCGTCGTTGAGATAGCCCTGCGCCATCGGCACGACCGCATGCGCGGCCGCGCGCCAGCCATCGCCGGTCACCAGGAACTTGCGCTCGATCTCGATGCCCATGGCTCAGCGCTTCTCGAACAGGGCGATGGATTCGACGTGCGCGGTCTGCGGGAACATGTCCATGACGCCGGCCTCGGACAGCGTCCATCCGCGCTCGTTGACCAGATAGCCGGCATCGCGCGCCAGCGATGCCGGGTGGCAGCTCACATAGACGATGCGGCCGAAGCGCTCGAGCGGCAGCTGGCGCAGCACGTCGATCGCGCCCGAGCGCGGCGGATCGAGCAGCAGCTTGTCGAAGCCCTGCCGCATCCACGGCGTGCCGCGCTGGTCCTGGGTCAGATCGGCGGCATGGAACTGCGCGTTCGCGAGGCCGTTGCGCAGGGCATTCTCTTTCGCGCGAGCAACGAGCCCCGCCTCGCCTTCGACGCCGACGACCTCGCGCACGCGACGCGCCAGCGGCAAGGTGAAATTACCGAGTCCGCAGAACAGATCGAGCACCCGGTCCTCGGGCTGCACGTCGAGCAGCTCCAGGGTGCGGGCGATCATCGTACGGTTGAGGCCGGCGTTGACCTGGATGAAGTCCAGGGGCCGGAACCCCAGTTCCACGTCCCAGTCCTCGAGGCGGAACGACAGCGCCGGCGCCGCCGGCCACAGCGCATGCACGCTGTCGACGCCGCCCGGCTGCAGGAAGATCGCCATCCGCTGCGCCTGGCCGAACGCGAGCAGCGCAGATGCGTCGTGGTCACTGAGTGGCTGCAGATGCCGGAACACCAGCGCGATGCCATCGAACTCGGGGCGCGGATCGCCGGCGATGAATTCGATCTGCGGAATCGTCGCGCGCGCTTCCAGCCCGTCGATCAGGCCCGACAGCAACGGAATGATCGCCGCGATCGGTTCGATCACCGTATGGCACTCGCGCAGGTCGGCGACGAAGCGCGGATCGCGCTCGCGGAAACCCACCAGCGTCCGGTCCTTCTTGTCCACCCGCTTGACCGAGAACCTGCCCTTGCGGCGGTAGTTCCAGGCGCGGTCGACGATCGGCTCCATCCAGCGCTGCGGCGTCACATGGCCGATGCGCTCGAAATTCTCGCGAAGCACGCGCGCCTTGGCGAGGATCTGCTGGTCGGCGTCGAGATGCTGCAGCACGCAGCCCCCGCACACGCCGAAATGCGGGCATCGCGGCGTCACCCGGTGCGGCGAGGCGGTTACCACCTCGAGTGTCGTCGCCTCGTCGAAATGGCGCGAACGCGCCGTCCGCATGGCCATGACCTGCTCGCCGGGCAGCGCGCCGGCGACGAACACGGCCTTGCCATCTGGCAGGCGCGCGACGCCGCGACCGTCATGGGTCAGATCGACGATGTCGGCGGAGAATGGGGTCTGGTCGAGGCGGCGGGATCTGGCCACGTGGCGAAGGCTGCTGGGCAAAAAGGCCGCGTATTGTCGCAGATGCGTGCAGCGCATCTGGGCTTGCGATCTCTCAGCGACGCCTGGAAGCACTCGCTGCAGCGCCGGCCCGCAGAAGACCGCCCGTTGGACGCGTGCGCGAGGGAGGCCAGAACCCGCGGCCCGGTTACGCAACATCAGGCCGCTTCCCCTGCCTCGGGCAACGCCCGCAACCGCAGTCGACCGCAGTGCCACCGACCGCCAGCCGCACCGACTGCGCAGCGGCATCCATCGGATGCCGCTACAGGAAGACCCGGCGCTACTTCTGCATCCAGCTGCCGCCCTGCTGATACCACCAGCCAGGCCGGGCGCTGGCGATCCACTGGCGCGCGAATACGTCCCGGATCTGCGATTCCCATTCGGGATGACCGTTGGCAACGGCGATCTCGCGATACACCGCCTGGCGGTCGCGGTTGTCGTCGGCGACCGCGGCGTTGACGGCCACGCGGTCCTTGATCGGCAACTGCGAGGCGTCGCGCACGACGATCATGCCGTTGCCGCCGAAGCCGAGCGCGCCGGAGTCGAAATGCGGCCGCAGCGTGCTGTTGAAGCGCTGCTCCATCCGCGACTGGATCGCCAGGATCGCCGGCGTGCGGATGTTGATGTCGGGCGTCTGCGCCTGTGCGCTGCCGATGCCGAGCAGCATCCACGGATCGAAGCGCGGCGTCGTCGCGGCCATGCCACCACCGGGCACCGCCTCCGGCGGCTCGTCACCGATCACCTTCTCGACGAACTCGCGCGCCGCTTCGCGCGCTTCGGCCGCGGGAAAATAGACATTGATCGTCACGCAGGCGGTCAACGCCAATGCGGCCACGGCCGGCAAACCCATCCAACGCGCCATCTGTTTGTCTCCTCTGATTGATCGGGCGCCGGTCATTCGATGACCGGCGCAACATCGCCACCCGCTGCGGCAGCGAGGCGTTCGACCAGCGTCGGCCAGTCGACATCACGATTGAACCCCACGACGTCCAGCCGCGGCAGGCCTGCGCCGCGCACGATAGTAAAGGCGTTGCCCTCTGAACGCAGGCCGCCCATCCGGCAGACTTCATTGCGCAACCGGCACGAGATCCCGATGCCTCGATAGCCGAAGTCGTCGAACATTGCGATCGCCCTGCCCTGCAGCGTCGTCACGAACGAAGCGTCGCCGACGCTGGAGATGTCCTGCACCGCGCGCTGGCTGATGCGCTGGCGTACGCCGGGCGCAGCTTCGGTGTGCAGTTCGGCGTCGAATGCGGTCGCGTTCCAGTCGACGAGGCGCAGTCCGTCGATACGTCCGTGCAGGCGGCCCTCGATGCTGCCGAAGCCGAATACACCGGTCAGCGCGTGCAGGTCGAGTCCGGTCAGGACCAGATCGCTGGTGACGGTGGGCAGTACACCGAACGGACGTTCGACCGCGAGCGAGGAAACATCCACGCGGCCATCGAACAGGCCGATCGAAAGACCACCCTCGAAATCGATGCGGTTGTCGGCATAGCGCACCGTTGGAATGTGGCCGGTCAGCGTGCCCTCGAAGGCCGGCCAGTCCAGCGAACGCGCCAGCGCGCCGACATCGATCGCATCGAGCCGCAGTGCCGTTGCCATACGCAGGCCCGACTGCGCCGACGGCAGCTGTACCTCCAGCGAGTCGAAGCCGATCTGCCCGCCGAGGAATGGCACTTCCACCAGCTCGCGCAGTCGCAGCAGGCCGTCCCGGCTCTCCAGGTGCCAGTCCGCGGCGTCGAAGGACATGCCGTAGAGCGCGCCACCCTGCCAGCCGACGCTGCCCAGCACCGGCGCCGCTGCCGAGTAGCGCAGTGCACCGTCGAGCCGGTCGAAACGGAACCGACCGTCGCTGTCTCCCACGTCCAGCCCGGTCAACGACAGCTCCGCGCTGCGCAGCGCAGCGTCCTCCAGCTCGAGGCCGGCGCGGAGACCGCCGCTCAGGGTCAGTCCCTGGATACCGGCCTGGCCGAGCCAGCCGGAGAGGTAACGTCCGGGCACCGCGGCGGCATCGTTGCTGGCAAGGGCGAGCCCGAGCGAGGCGATCCCGAGATCAGGACGCAATCGCGCCTGGCCATCGACCTGCAGCGTGGCACCGTCGCGCCACTGCAGCCGAGGCAGCGCCCAGCCCCCCTCACCCGCGCGCGCGAGGTCCACGCCGAACGTGACGGGCGATTCCGGCAGGACGACATAGGCGTTGCCCACCAGCAGTTCGCCACCGCGCAGGCGACCGTCGATTTTTGCTGTGAGCGCGTCATCGGGCAGCAGGAAGCGGATCGCGAGGTCGCCTGTCAGCCCGTCGGCAGCCGCGCTCGCATCGTCGGTCTCCAGCGCCAGCGCGGTGACCGCGAGGTCGGCGTCCACGCCCAGGGGCCGCACGCTGTGTGCGTTGATGTGGACCTTGCCGTCCAGCGTGCCGCGCGGCAGCCGCGCCACCGACCAGGCTTCGCGCACCAGCGCCTCGACCCAGGCCGCCGGAACCTGGCGGAGATCGATGCGGGTGATCTCGGGTGTCGCGCTGTCGCGGACCAGGCCGACCCGCGCGTCGCCGGAGACCAGCGTCGCCGCAGTCGCCGCCGCATCGAGCACCAGCGCCAGTTGCAGGGCCGGCCCGTCGCCGCTGCGCACGGGGCCGGCGCACCGCCAGCGCGGCGTCACACCGGTGGTCTCCCGCTGCAGCGGACATTGCCAGTCCAGGTCGCCAAAGCGCCAGCCCAGTGCGCCCGCATCGAGATCGCCCGCCTGCAGCCGCAGGCGCCCCTCCGGCGCGTCGGCAGGCCAGTCCAGGCGAACGCGGACGTCGCGCAGGGTCGTACCGACGGCCTCGACCCGCTTGATCCGCGCCTGCATCGACTGCGCCTGCACGAGCAACGGCACACAGGCCAGAAACAGGGTTAGGATCATCGGAACGGGGCGCGGCATCGCCGCAGGATACCCGTCACATCGAGGACGCGATGAACCGATTGCTGCTGGTCGAGGACGACCCTACAAGCCGCAGTTTCCTGCATGCCGCAAGTGCGGCGCTTCCGGCCGAAGTCGACATTGCCGACTCGGTCGAGACCGGCTTCGCGCTGGCGTCGAGCAATACCTACGACGCGTGGCTGATCGACGCCAATCTCCCCGACGGCACCGGTGCAGCCCTGCTCGCCAGGCTGCGCGCGGATGGTCGCGACACGCCCGCCATCGCACACACCGCCGCGCGCGAGCGGCGCGCGCTCGATGCACTGTGCGCGGAGGGCTTCGTGATCGCGCTCAGCAAACCGGTCTCGACCCACGACTGGCAGGGCGCCCTGCGACGGGTGCTCGCGCGCCGCCCGGTCAACCGCGTCCCCGCGACGCCGCCGCTGCCCGATGCGCGCCGCAGTGGCGAAGCGCCGCTGTGGAACCAGCAGTCCGCGCTCGCCGCGGTTGGCGGTCAGATGCACAACGTCCGCGGCCTGCGCGAACTGTTCATCGGCGAACTCGACGGCACCCGCGAGCAGATCGAAACCGCAGCGGCGGACGGCGATGCCGTGGCATTGCTGGGCGCCCTGCACCGCTTGCGCGCCAGCTGCGGCTTCGTCGGTGCCGAACGGCTGGGACTGGCATCGCGTCTGCTCAGCGCGGAACCGGACTCGGCGTCCGCGCTGCAATCTTTCCTTCATACACTCGCCGAGACGCGGGCCAGCGCGCACGCCCCCGGGGGCAGCTGAGCATCAGCGCCGCGCCAGGTCCGCGGCCAGTTCCCAGGACTTCAGCGGGCGCGGTCCCAGATGGTGGCGCAGCACGTCGCGGAACGCGCGTCGCAGACTGGCCATGTCCCCAGCCGCCGGCGCGATATCGGCGCCGATCGCCAGCAGCGCCGCTCCCGTCGGAGCGGTCGTACGGTCGGCGGAAGCTCCATCGAGATGCAGGCGCCGCGGGCCGTGCTCGGGGTCGAGCCGGTAGCGGGCCGCGGGGTCGATCTGCTCACCGTCGCCATCGGTATCGTAGGCGAACCCCAGGCCGATCGCGTCGAGCAGGTCGCGCTCGAACCTGCGCAGCGTCCATGCCAGGCCCGGCTGCGGTAGACGCTGGCGCACCTGGTCGAACGCTTCGTACAACGCTGGCGATGGGTCCTGCCTGGGCGCGAGCCGCAGCACCAGCTCGCTGACGTAGAAGCCGGCCAGCATCGCATCGCCGGTCAAGCGGGGCGCCGCGTCGAGCGCTTCGGCCCCGCGCAGCTGCGCAAGTTCGCCCAGAAGCACCGCACTGAGCCGGATGTGCTGCAACGGCTGCAACGCAGCCCGCAGCACATGCTTCTTCGGGCCCTGCACGCCGCGCGCGACCAGGCCCAGACGTCCGTGATCGCGGCTCAGGACCTCGACCAGCAGGCTGGTCTCCCGCCATGGCCGCGCATGCAGTACGAACGCGGGCTCGTCTTCGATACGCACGGTTGCTCCGCGGGTCCGCTCAGCCGAGGCTGAGGGGAAGTGCGACGCCGGATGGCTGGAACGAGGACGCGCGAGCGGCGCGAGGATCCAGTCCGTCCACCGGCAGGCGCATGTTCACGCGGCGGGCGTCAGTCGCCGTAGCCGAGTGCCTTCAGCGCGGCCTCGTCGTCGGACCAGCCCTCGCGCACGCGGACCCAGGTTTCCAGGAATACCTTGGCATCGAACAGCCGTTCCATGCCCATGCGGGCCTTGGTGCTGATCTCCTTCAGGCGGGTGCCGGCCTTGCCGATCACGATCGCCTTCTGGCCCTCGCGTTCGACCCAGATCACCGCGCCGATGCGCAGCATCCTGCCATCGAGTGAAAAACTCTCGATCTCCACGGTCGTCGCATACGGCAGCTCGTTGCCGAGCTGGCGCATCAGCTGCTCGCGCACGAGTTCACCGGCCAGAAAGCGTTGGCTCTTGTCGGTGATCTCGTCTTCCCCGTAGAGGGCGTCCTGTTCGGGCAACAGCGGCAGTACGGTCGAAACCAGCTGCTCGAGGCCCTTGCGCTTGAGCGCGGACAACGGCACGACGCCGGCGAAGTCGCGCCCTTCGGTCACCTTCTGCAGGTACGGCAGCAACTGGGTCTTGTCCTTGATGCGGTCCACCTGGTTGACGACCAGCACGACCGGCACGCCGGCCTCGTGCAGTGTGTCGAATGCCAGTGTGTCCTCGTCGTCCCAGCGTCCGGCCACGACTACCAGCAGCGCGGCGTCCACACCTTCCAGTGCGCCGCGCGCGGCCCGGTTCATGATCCGGTTCATCGCACGCTTCTGCTCGTGGTGGATGCCGGGCGTGTCGACCAGCAGCAACTGGCCCTCCGGAAAGGACGCGATGCCGAGCAGGCGGTGCCGGGTGGTCTGCGGTCGGTTGGAGACGATGCTCACCTTGGCGCCGACGAGGGCGTTGACCAGGGTGGACTTGCCGACATTGGGTCGGCCGATGACGGCAACGGAGCCGGCGCGATGGGGCGTGGTGTGGGGTTCGGTCATGCCGGCATTCTACGGCGTGCCGGCGTCCCGCTGTGCTCCGGCTGTCAGTGCGCCGCTTCGAGCTGGGCAATCAGGGCTTCGGCCGCCTGCTGTTCAGCGGCACGTCGCGAAGTCCCCTGCCCCTCGGCCGCGAGCCCGGCATCGGCCAGCACGCAGCGCACGAGGAAGGTCTTGGCATGTTCCTCGCCGCTTTCGGCGAGCAGTTCATAGACCGGCAATGCCTTCTGCCGGCCCTGCAGCCACTCCTGCAGGCGGGTCTTGGCGTCCTTGGCGACACGGCCGCCGGCCAGCGCCACGAAGGTCTTCTCGAACAGCGGCAGCACCACGGCGCGGCAGGTTTCCAGGCCGGCGTCGAGGTAGATGGCGGCGATCACCGCCTCGAGTGCGTCGGACAGGATGGAATCGCGTCGATGTCCGCCCGATTTCAGTTCACCCGGCCCCAGCACCAGGCGCGCGCCGAGGTCGAGCTCCCGCGCTACCGCGGCCAGCGAGGACTCGCGTACCAGTTCCGCGCGCGCGCGGGTCAGGGTGCCTTCGTCTGCGTTGGGCCAGCGCGCATACAGCGCCTCGGCGATGAACGCGCCGAGGATCGCATCGCCGAGGAACTCCAGGCGTTCGTTGTGCGGGGCGCCGGCACTGCGGTGCGTCAGCGCCTGGGTCAGGAGCTCCGGCCGGCGGAACACATGCCCCGCGAACCGGCCCTGCTGGCGATCAAACTCCGTCGCCACCGCGCACCAGCGCCTGGGTGGCGTGGAACTTGCCCACGACATCGAGATTGAAGACGAGCGGCACACGGACCTCGTACTGGACGTCCATCAGCCAGCCGTTGTCGGCGCGACGGATCTTGACGTTCTGGGGCTTCACGTTTTCCGAGTAGCTGATGTACAGGCGGCGGAAGAACAGGTCCTGGATCCGCGCGGGATCCGACGATGCGGTGCCCGGCTCGCTGGCCAGGCCCTTGAGCGCAGCCTTGACACTGTAGTACTCCGAATACATCGGGAACAGCTTCATGCCCACGTAGGCGAAGAAGCCGACGACTGCCAGGACGATGATGAATCCCAGCAGGGTGATGCCGCGTTGCGTGCGCTTCATTGAGGTCCCCTAGAGCCGATGGTGGTTACTTGATGCCCTGGCCGATTCTTCCCCAATCGACCCAACCCGGCGCAGTGGTGTCGACGTTCATCCAGATCAGGAACGCCTTGCCACGCAGCTGCGTTTCGGGAAGCGTACCCCAGAAGCGCCCGTCGTCACTGCGGTCGCGGTTGTCGCCCATGACGAAATAATGACCCTCCGGCACGTGGAACGTGCCCTCGCCCAGATGGAAAGGCGCGGCCTGGTCGATCTGCAGGATCTCGTGGCGACGATCGGGCATCTGCTCGACATAGAGCGATGCGCCGGTCATTTCCGCGCCGCGGCCGACACCCTCGTAGGTCCCCACGCGCTCATAGGCGAAGGGAGTGCCGTTGACGTAGACCTGGTTGTCGCGGAACTCGATGGTGTCGCCGGGCAGGCCGATGACGCGCTTGATCCAGTCCTGATCGGGATGCTGCGGCGGACGGAACACCACAACGTCGCCCCGCGCCGGTTCGCCGATGTCGATGATCTTCTTGTTGGTGATCGGCAGGCGGATGCCGTAGCTGAACTTGTTGACCAGGATGAAATCGCCGATCAGCAGCGTCGGCATCATCGAGCTCGACGGAATGCGGAACGGCTCGGCGACGAAGCTGCGCAGGATCAGCACGACGATCAGCACCGGAAAGAACGCCTTCGCATAGTCGACGACGACCGGTTCCTTCTCCTCGAGCAGTCCGGCACGGCGTGCACGCGCCTTCGCCAGCACCAGCTTGTCGAGCAGCCAGATAACGCCGGTCAGCAACGTCAGCACGACCAGTGCGGTCTCGAACCATTTCATGCGGAATCCTCGGATAACTCGGACGGGCCGGCGCGCGCGCCGGCGCTATCAAACCACGGATCAGGACTCGCGCGACGTGCTCAGCACCGCGAGGAAGGCTTCCTGCGGGATCTCGACGCGGCCCACCTGCTTCATGCGCTTCTTGCCTTCCTTCTGCTTCTCAAGAAGCTTCTTCTTGCGCGAGATGTCGCCGCCGTAGCACTTGGCCAGCACGTTCTTGCGCAGCGCCTTGACCGTGGTGCGGGCGATGATCTGCGCGCCGATCGCGGCCTGGATCGCCACGTCGAACTGCTGACGGGGGATCAGTTCCTTCATCTTCTCGGTCAACTCGCGGCCGCGCCGGTCGGCATGGCTGCGATGGACGATGAGCGAGAGCGCATCGACCTTGTCGCCGTTGATCAGCGTATCCACGCGCACGAACGGCCCGGCCTGGAAGCGCAGGAAGTGATAGTCGAGCGAGGCGTAGCCGCGGCTGACCGACTTGAGCTTGTCGAAGAAGTCCAGCACCACTTCGGCCATCGGCAGCTCGTAGCTGATCTGCACCTGGCTGGCCATGTACTGGATGCCGATCTGCACGCCGCGCTTGTCCTCGCACAGCTTGATGATCGCGCCGATGTAGGCCTCGGGCGTGAGGATGTTGGCGCGGATGATCGGCTCGCGGACTTCCTCGATCAGGTTCGACTGCGGCAGCTTGGCCGGATTGTCGAGCGAGATCACTTCACCGTCCGTCTTGAGCACCTCGTAGATCACCGTCGGCGCGGTGCTGATCAGGTCGAGGTCGTACTCGCGCTCCAGGCGCTCCTGCACGATCTCCATGTGCAGCATGCCGAGGAAGCCGCAGCGGAAGCCGAAGCCCATCGCCTCGGAGCTTTCGGGCTCGA
>Ga0233363_1000234_pt1 | contig 26437 bp, 34 predicted proteins | sample ElkDunMinimDraft_18_FD_191534 | JGI IMG/M metagenome (GOLD analysis project Ga0233363, IMG submission 191534) | Fecal eukaryotic communites from dung pellets of Tule Elk in California, USA - Elk Dung C16 | ecosystem: Host-associated > Mammals > Digestive system > Large intestine > Fecal | place... | reverse complement strand
GAGCGCCGCACCTTGTGCGCGGTCAGGGCAGCGCGGACATCGGCGGGGAGGTCGGTGAAGTCCTCGTCGACGCCGAGGTCGAGGACCCGTACGGTGACGCCGTGCGTGGCGGCGAGCGCCGAGACCCCGGCCTTGCCGGCCAGGAAGGTCCGGACCATCGCGCCGGTGATGGCCGGCGGGAACGCCGAGACGCCGTGCGCGGCTACCCCGTGGTCCCCGGCGAAGATGACCAGCCGGATCCGCTCCACCGGCGCCGGCGGCACCTGCCCCTGGGTTGCGGCGAGCCAGACCCCGACCTCACCGAGGCGCCCCAGCGCACCGGGCGGGGTGGCGAGCGCCGCCAGCCGGGCGGCGGCCTGCGCGCGTACGTCCGGTGAGGGCGGGATGATCCGGGACTGGCTCATGCTGTTTTCCTCCGAGGTCCTGCGGCGCCCGTCAGCGTACCGTTCACCCTGCTCACGGGCGTCGGCCCTGGTCACGGCGGCCGGAGGCGGGACCGGCACCGCACGGGACACCGGGGCGGGACACCGGCCCGGGCGGGAGAGATGCGTCATTGTCGACGATGAGACGGCCGGATTGCTGCCTAGAATCGAGGCCGGCCAATCGAAGGGGACCGACCGTGACCGTGGTGGACGAGCCGACGACGATCACCTCCCACGACGAGTTGCGCGCGCTGCTCGGCCCGCCGACCCCACGGGTGGCGAACAAGGCCCGCCGTACGCTGCACGAGGTGGACCGGCAGTGGCTGGCCGCCTCGCCGTTCTGCCTGGTCGCCACCGCTGACGCCGACGGCAACTGCGACGTCTCCCCGAAGGGCGACCCGGCGGGTTTCACCGTGGTGCTCGACGAGCGCACCATCGCCATCCCGGAGCGCCCCGGCAACCGTCGCGCCGACGGATTCCACAACATCCTCGACAACCCGCACGTCGGGCTGATCTATCTGATTCCGGGGCGCACCGACACGCTGCGGATCAACGGCCGGGCCCGGCTGGTCCGCGACGCGCCCTTCTTCGAGGAGATGGTCGTCAAGGGACACCGGCCGCAGTTCGCGCTCGTGGTGGAGATCGACGAGATCTTCAGCCACTGCGCGAAGGCGTTCATGCGTTCGCAGCTCTGGGATCCGCAGACCTGGCAGCCGGACGTTCTGCCGTCACGGGCGCAGCTCGCCAAACTCACCGACGCCGCCGACATACCCCTGGCCGACCTGGAGCGGCACTACGGCCCGGCGTACCTGGAGCGCCTCTACCGGCCCTGATCCGTCGCCGTCGATACTCTCAGGAGGCGATTCATGGTCAAGTCCCTTGCCCGGTACCACGGAGCGCTGCTCGTCGCGGGCGCTGCCTGCATCCTTGTCAACTGGCGCGGCCTCGGACCGCTCTGGTTCGTCGGCGTCGCCCTGGTGGTCACCAGCGTCCTGCTGCTGCAACTCGGCACCCGGGCGCAGCGCCCACCCCGCGAGGAGCGGCCGCCGGTGGCGGTGGACGTACCCGCGCAGGGTTCCTGGAAAGCCCTCAACGGGCCCGCTACCAAGGTGCCGAGCCACACCCACCGCCTCGCGCAGACGTACGCGATCGACCTTGTCGGTCCCGGCGCACCCGAACCCGTCTGGTTCTGGCCACCGGCTCGCCGCCCGGAGGCGTACCCCGCGTTCGGGGCGCCGCTGCGCGCGCCGGCCGACGCGCGGGTCGTGGCCGTCCATGACGGAGCGCGCGATCACCTCTCCCGTACGTCGCTGCCCGGGGTGCTCTACCTGGTGGCGGAGGGCTTCGTACGCTCCCTCGGCCTGCCCCGGCACCTGCTCGGCAACCACCTCGTCCTCGATCTCGGCGACGGCGTGCACGCCGTCTTCGCCCACCTGCGACGCGACTCGCTGAAGGTGACAGTCGGCGACCGGGTGACGGCCGGGCAGCCGCTGGCCGAGTGCGGCAACTCGGGCAACTCCACCGAGCCGCACCTGCACTTTCAGCTCATGGACGGTCCCGACATCAGTACCGCCCGTGGCCTGCGCTTCACCTGGCACTACCGCGACGCCGACGGCCAGGAGCAGGAAGGCGTCCCCGCCGACGGAGTCCGATTCACCCCCGCGATGCGGTTGTCCCGGGCGCGGCGGGATTGATAGGCAAGAGTTTACTTGCCTATACTGCGGCGGTGGCAGACGTCTTCAAGGCGCTCGCCGATCCGACCCGGCGCGCGATCCTCGACGAGCTGGCCGACCGCGACGGTCAGACCCTCTTCGAGCTCTGCGGCCGGCTGATCATGAAGTACCAGCTCCACTCGTCCCGCCAGGCGATCTCCCAGCACCTCGAGCTCCTCGAAGGCGCCGGCCTGGTCCGGAGCCGGCGCGACGGCCGCTACAAGTTCCACCACCTGAACACCGCACCGCTTGAGCACCTCACCGACCGATGGCTCAAACCCGGAACCCAGGAGGAACGATGCGCATCATCCTGACCAGCGTGTTCGTCGACGACCAGGCCAAGGCCCTGGCCTTCTACACCGACGTGCTCGGCTTCGTGAAGAAGAACGACATGCCGCTCGCCCCGGACGGCCCGCGCTGGATCACCGTGGCCTCCCCCGACGACCCCGACGGCGTGGAGCTGCTCCTCGAACCCGACGGCCACCCGGCCGTGAAGCCGTTCAAGACCGCCCTGGTCGCCGACGGGATCCCGTGCACCTCCTTCGCCGTCGCCGACGTACGCAAGGAGCACGAGCGGCTCAGCGCGCTCGGCGTACGCTTCACCCAGGAACCGATCGAAATGGGCCCGGTGACCACGGCGGTGCTCGACGACACCTGCGGCAACCTCATCCAGATCGCCCAGCACGCCTGACCTTTTCACCCCGCCAGGCACGTCGGATGGCGACCGGAAACCTCGCCGGTCACCCGTCCTTCCCGCCGTCGTAACTGAAGACCTTCTCCGGGGTCATGCGGATCCACCAGGTCGCCCAGGACATGTCGCGGGGCTGACGCCGTGCCGCCGCCAGGAGCCCTTCGTCGGGCCGCTCCACCAGCCCGGCGGGGCCTTCGCAGATCACCAGGCGGTGAGCGGCGCCGGTCCCCTCGGCCATCACCACCGACGCCCACGGATTCGCGGCCACGTTCCTCCTGCGTACGGCGCCACCGCCGAGCGGCAGCCACACCGCCCGGTCGTGGAGGAGGAGGCCGGAGGGGACCGCATGTGGGCGGCCGTCCGGCCGGGTGGTGGCGAGCACCGCGTGCCGCCCGGAGGAGAGGTACGCCACCAGCTCGGCACCGGTCATCCGGGCCGCCGCCGGATAGGCGGCCACCGTCGCCGCCGAGGCCCGGCGGAACGACCGCTCCTGTACGGCGACGAGCCAGCCGGCCGGATCCTCGCCGCGTGTCCCGGCCGAGGGCTCACCGGCCAGATAGATGTCTTCGGTGGACATGGGGGCATCATGGCCGATTCCGGGGCCCGGCGCAGCCACTGTGGAGCGCGACGACGTCCCGGCGGTCAGTAGCGGGTCCCGGGGACGACCAGGACGACCGTGCCCTGGATGGTGGTCACGGTGCGGCGCGTACCGGTCCTCAAGTCGAGCACCTTCAGCTCCGTGCCACCGTCGCTCTGTCCCTTCAGGACGACACCGTCGACGAGCACCGTCAGGAAGCTTCCCTCCGACAGCGGCAGCTCGATTCGGCCGGTGCGAGCGCCCGACCCCACCTCGACTCCCAGGATCGACAGGGGCGGCTGCAGAGCCAGCCCTTCCGGGCGGCCGACCTGGATCCAGATGGTGGCGGGGTCGCCGCCCGCCTGAATGAGCGGCACGACGGGGCCCGGCACCTCACCGGAGCGCAACTCGCCTTCGGCGAACAGGCGCAGAGACCGCATGCCGCCGGTCACCACGTCGAGGAGAGCGAGGGTGAACGCCGGCGACGGCTCCCCGCCGGTGTACGGCGCCGACTCCACCAGCGCCAGCTCGCGTCCGTCGACGAGGGCGACCGGAAGCACGAGTTGGCGCACCGGGACACCGAGCGGCCGCACCACGCCGTCCGGCAGCGTCATGACCGCGTAGCTGTGGCTGCCCGACTGCTTCTGCATCAGCAGCAACGACCCGGCGTGGGTGGACCAGAACACGAACTCGGCGCCGGCAGGCAACCCGTGCTCGGCCGTGCCGGAGAGGTCGCGTACCCGCCACTGGCCGTCCGGTCTGCTGGCCAGCCAGCGCCCGTCCGGCGAAAGCGACAGGTCGAGCGACTCCCCGCCCGCGCTGGTGCGCCCCACCCGGAACTGCTCGCCCGAGCCGGTCACCAGGAAGACGTCGACCTCCTCGGACGTGCCCGCATCGAGGTCGACGCCGGAAGTGACATCCCGGTGGTAGATCAGGGCGCCCCAGCCCACACCGCGGTCGGCCGGCAGATCCACCACCCGGGCCGGTGGGCTGAGCTCCGACGGGAGGTCGACGAAGACCTCAGCGCTCCTGGTCGCCGGGATCGCGGCGGGCTCCTGCACGGGCTCCTTCACCGGCGCCACCGCGCGCCAGGTGACCAGGACCGCCGCGACCAGCGCGACGACGACGGCGACGGCGACGCCCAGTACCACGGCCGTACCCCACCCGGGTTTCCGATCCGGCGGCGGCGCCGGTGCGGGCGCCGGCATCACCGGGTACGTGGGAGGTTGCATCGCCGCGCTCCGATCCCGTCGTCGGTCACTAAAGACACGGAAGCGAAGACGCCTCGGCCGGGTCAACAGGACTGGTCGATCCGTCACGCGAAAAAGACCGGATCGAGACGCGGGTCAGCGCTTCTTCAGGACGAAGACTCCCCAGCCCAGGTACTCCCGCTCGTAGCGGACATACGTCACCGGGGCGGTGTGCAGCTCGTCGCGCATCTGGCCGGCCATCTCGTCGCCGGGGTTGACGTCGAGCCATTCGCGGATGTTGAACCACTGGGCGGCGACGTACCGGTCCCAGCTGTCCTGGTCGGCGAGGACCATCTGCACCAGGTCCCAGCCCAGCTCCCCGAAGTGGGCGACCAGGCCGGGCAGGTCGCGGAAGTCAGCTTTCGTCGTCGCGTGGCAGGCCTCGATCGTCTCCTGGTCGGGCGGGTCCCTGCGCCAGAAGGGTTCGCCGACCAGCAGCAGGCCGCCGGGGCGCAGGCTGCGCTCGAGTAGTTCGATGGTGCCGTCGAGGCCGCCGCCGATCCAGGTGGCGCCGATGCAGGCGGTGATGTCGACGGGGGTGTCGGCGACGTACCCGGCGGCGTCGGCCTGCACGAAGGTGACCCGGTCGGTCACCCCGAACTCGGCGGCGCGGTCCCGGGCGGAGGCGGTGAAGACGCTGCTGAGGTCCACCCCGGTGCCGATGACGCCGTGGTCGCGGGCCCAGCGGCAGAGCATCTCACCGCTGCCGCAGGCCAGGTCGAGGAGGCTGGTGCCGGCATCCAGCGGAATCACCCGGCCGAGCAGGTCGAGCTTCGGCTCGTCGATCGGGTTGTGGATGCGGTGACGCGACTCGCGGATGGTGAAGATGCGCGGCAGATCCACGTACGGGCTCCTCAGCTGGCGTCGATGCCGCCAAGGTAGCCGTCAACCGCAGGTCGGGACAGGGGTTTTCGGTGTCGCCGGTGGCCGTTCGACCAGGTGCACCAGCGTCAGGTCTTCTCTCTTTCCGGTCTCGACATAGGCGGTACGGATCAGGTAGGTGCCGGCCGCCAACTCGACGGCGAGGTGCGCGTCCTGCTCCATTTCCTCGCCCGCGAAGGCACAGTTGAACATCCAGGCCGGGCCGCTGGTCGTCCACGTGCCCGCGTCCTCCCAGTCTGCTGCCGCGACGGCTTCGGGGATGAGCCGGATGGCGTCGTCCTCCGAACCCCCTCCCCACCCGACGAAGAGCCGCTGATCCGGCAGAAACGTCATCGACACGGGCTCGTCGCCGAGGACGAGCGCCTGCCCGTCACCGACCTCCAAAACCCCGACGCCGTCGACCTGGCAGGCTCGCCCGTAGTCGCCCCGGCTGCGCCACTCTGGCCCCCCACCCGCATGCGCCGACATTCCGCCCCACCTGGTGAGAACGGACGCCGGCACGACGATGAGCCGATCGTCGTCCCACTTGATCCACCGCAACCGGGTTCGGGGTTTGCGGGTGGCCGAGAGGACCTTCGCGAAATCGGTCAGGTCAGTGACGATCGCGTCGGCGCCGGCAGCGAGCAGTCGTTCGGCGCTGCCAGGCTCGTCGGCGAATCCGATACAGGCGATGCCGGCGGCGTGGGCGGCTTCGACGTCGGCCGGGGAATCACCGACCAGAACAGCAGCACCGGGTCCGACATCCAGCGACCGCAACGCCCGTACGACCGGCACCGGGCTCGGTTTCGACAACTCCGGCCGTTCATCCCGGCCGATCACGGCGGCGAAGTGCCGGGTGCGATCACGGCGTGCCAGGTAGGTGCCGATCGCCGCGCTGGAGGTGTTGCTGACGATCGCGAGGGTGCGCCCGCTCGCCTGACACTCGCGGACAACATCGAAGAGGCCGAGGGTGGTCTCGGCAATCTGCGCCCGCTGCACCTCCGCCTCAGCAAGGGCCGTACCGACCGAATCGGCGATCTGGGGGGCGTGAGCGGCGACTGCCCGGAAGAGTTCCACCGGGTCGTCCTGGTCGCGCAGATCGTCCGGAACCTCGACGCCCTGGTCGGCGATCAGTTGACGAACGTGCGCCGTGACACGCGGCGCGGAGCTGTCCGTGAAGAGGCGGCAGATCGGGCCGTCGAAGCTGAAAAGGAGAGCCTCGGTCCGATCAATGATTTCGACGAGGCGGTCGGATGGTGGGGTCATCGCTGCTCCTGAGTGTCAGCCGCCTGGAGTCGAAAAGATTCGACGCCGGCCAGGTGCACGAGGGGTTCTTGCGATCAGCTTTCGTTGAGGGCGTCGTGTACCGCCGGGCTCGCCGGCGAGACCACCTCCGGGGGCCGGCGGCGCAGCGCGTCCCAGGCGGCCTTACCGCTGGCCAGGTAGTCGCGCAGGCTCTGGTGGGTCAGCAGCAGGGCACTGCAGTCGTCGCAGCGGGCGCGTACGCCGTCGGTGTCGACGCCGAGGTGGCGGCAGAGCGTCACCGCCCGCGCCAGGTGGTAGGACTGCGTCACGATCAGCGCCCGGGTCACGCCGTAGACGTCCCGGGCCCGCGCGCAGGTGTCGTAGGTGTCGAGCCCGTACGGGTCGGCCACCACCCGTCGCGGATCGACCCCCAGTTCCCCGGTCAGGTACGCGGTCATCGCCGCGATCTCGTCGCCGGAACGCCCGCCGCCGTCCCCGGAGACCAGCACCACCCGCGCCCGGCCGCTGTTGACCAGCGCGGCAGCCGTCTCCAGCCGGCCCGCGAGCCGTACGGAGGGCCGGCCGTCCTTGCCGACCCGGGTGCCGAGGACGATGACGACGTCGGCGCTGGGGGCGGCGGCCTCGTCGTAGAGGTGACCGCGGGCGGAGGTCGTCGTCCAGAGCCAGGGAATGCTGCTGAGCAGGAGCGCCACGACGCCCAGAATGATCAGGGGACGGCGCCGTCGGCGTACACCGGCCAGGAGCCGTGCCCGGTGACCGGCGCGACTCACCGGCGGCACCCGGCCGAGCGCTTGACGATCATGTGTGGCCCTTCCCCCGGCGGCTGATCCCGGCCAGCGTAGTGGGCATGGTCGGCTCCGGAGGCCCGCCGGCCCACAACTGGTGCAAGCCGGTCGCAACGGCCTGTGGCGGCTGCCCCCGCTGGGGCGGGCGATCTCGGCGAACCCCATGCCGCGCGGGCCGGCCTGCAGGCCGCTGAAGCTCGCCGCGGCCCGCGCCGTACTGGCCGAGGGCCGCAGGCTGATCTGGACCGACGACGAGGTACTGCCGGAGCCCGGCCCGCTCCGCGACGAACTGACCCGCGACGGACGCGCGCTGCTGATCGCCCCCCAGACCGAACCGCGGCCTGCAACCTGCGGACCTCGACCGCATCGAGGCGTTCGCCGACGCCCGATGACGGCCTGCGCGACCTTTTCAACGGTGATCAGGTTCTGGCAGGGTGGGGAGATGAGCGACCGCTTCGGCGCCTTCGGCGCCCCGGTTCCGGAGACCGGGCCGGCAGCGCAGCACATCGCGCAACGGGTGGCGAGCCGGCGCCGGGGCATCCTCCGCAGGACCGTCATGACCCACGACATCATCAGTCTGGACGACCACGAGACGGTCGCCCGCTGGATACGGCACATGCACGAGGGAACGAGTCAGACGGTCACCGTCAACCGGCCCTGGGGATCGGTCTTCGCGATCAGCATGGGACGCCCACCGGCGGGCGTCATGGTGGAGAGCGGTACGCGGCTGCTCTACGCGGGCAGCCCGGCGGGCATGGTCGTGCCGGATGTCGCCCCGCTGACCCCGGCCCAGGTGGAGCAACTCATGATCGAGGCACTCACCGCGGATCACCTGCCCGGGTGGCCGCAGTGGCGGGAAGGCTGAAGGCTGCGGCCGTACGGTCAGTTCGGCACGTCGCGGTGGCGGAAGGCCGCCGCGCCGGCAGAGAGCAGCAGTCCCGCCACCGCCAGCAGGAAGATCAGCGGCACCGGGTCCGCATCGGTGGCGGGCACCGCCGGGACGTGGGTGAAAGGCGAGACGTCGAGCGCGAGCTGCGGCAGTTCCAGCAGCGTGCCGATCTGCCCGAGCAGCAGGAACGTCAACAGCGCCGCCCAGGACAGCCCGACCGACCAGCGCGGCAGCAGCCCGACGAACGCGATCACCACCCCGGCCACCACCACCAGCGCCGGCAGCCAGACCGCGGCGGCCCCGGCCAGGGCAAGCACCCGCCCCGGTATGTCGCCGGCGACAACCCCGTAGCCGAGGCCGGTGCCGGCCCCGGCGACCAGCAGCAGCGCCAGCGCCCCGAGCGCCGCGGCGGCGAGGTGGGTGCCGAGCCAACGGCTGCGGCCGACCGCGGTGGCGAGCACCGCTTCGAGGACGCCCTCGGACTCGTCGGCGCGGATCCGCAGCAGGGCCTGCACCACGTACGCCCCGAAGGCCAGCGCGAAGAGCCCCAGCACGGCGGCGAAGTAGGTGTCGACCAGCCGGCCACCGCCGCCCATCGCGGCGATGACGTCGGCGGCGGCCGGGTTGTCGGAGATCATGGCCTGGAACTCGTCGGCGGCCACGCCCAGGCAGAAACCGAACACGGCCGTCCCGACCGCCCAGCCGAGCAGGGTGCCGCGCTGCATCCGCCAGGCCAGCCCGGCCGGGCCGCGCAGCCAGCCGGCGGCCTGCCCCGGCCCGCGCCGGCTCGCGATCAGCCCCGCGCCGACGTCCCGCCGCTGTGCCAGCGCGTACGCGCACCCGACCGCGACGATCAGCAGCGCGACCGGCAGGGCGAGGGTCCACCACCGCTCGCCGGCGAAGGCGCGTACCTGGTTTCCCCAGCCGAGCGGGGAGACCCAGGACGGCCAGGCGCTCTCCAGCCGGGTGCCGTCCGGGGAGGCGTCGCCGAAGACGTCCCCGGCGGCGCGGACGAGGAAGGCGATCCCGACGGCGGCGGCGGCGAGCGCGTTGGCGCCACGGGAGGTGACGGTGAGCTGGGCGGTTACGGCCGCCACTGCGGTGAAGGCGAGCCCGACCCCGCCGATCGCCGCCGCGGCGGCGATGCAGCCGGTGACCGGCAGGCCGGTGGCGATCAGGGCGACCGCGAGCAGCACCGTGGCCACGACGTTCACCCCGACGACGACCAGCAGCGCGGAGGTGAGCAGCGCGTACCGGCCGACCACTGAGGAACCGAGCAGCTCCGCCCTGCCGGTTTCCTCGTTCTGGCGGGTGTGGCGTACGACCGCGAAGGTGCTCAGCAGGGCGACGATCACCGCCGCCGTCGCGTACGTCTCGGCGACCACCACCGCGCCCATCTCGGCTCCGCCGATCGGGCCGTTGAAGGCCCGGGCCACCAGGCTCGACGCCGACGTCACGGCGTACCCGCGCCGGGCCGCCTCGTCGGGGTAGATGCCGAAGACGCTGACGGCCAGCGCGTACCCGAGCAGCGGCACACCGAGCAGCCAGAGCCCGAGCCGGACGCGGTCACGGCGCAGCACGATCCGGGTCAGCATCCCGGTGCCGGCGAAGGCGTTCATCGCCGGTCCGCCGCGTCAGCAGAGCCGTCCAGGTCGCTCGGGCCGGAGCCCGCCAGGTCGCGCGAGCCGACCTGGTTGCCGTAGTAGCGCAGGAACAGCTCCTCCAGCGTGGGAGGTGCGCTGGTCAGCGCGTGGACGCCGAACCCGGCCAGGTGCGCGAGCAGCGCGTCGAAGTGGTCCGGTTCGACCTCCAGGCGGGTCCGCCCCTCGACCTCCCGTACGGCGTGTACACCGGGCAGCGCCTCCAGCCCGGTCAGCGGTCGGGCGGTCTCGACCCCGATCGTCGTACGGGTGAGGTGGCGCAGCTCGGTGAGGCTGCCGGTGACGACGGTGTGCCCGTCGCGGATGATGCTGACCCGGTCGCAGAGCGCCTCGACCTCGGCGAGCACGTGGCTGGAGAGGAGCACCGTGCCGCCCGCGGCCCTGATCCGCCGCACCTCCTCCTCGAACGCGGCCTTGACTAGCGGGTCGAAGCCGGAGGTCGGCTCGTCGAGGATGTAGAGCTCCACATCGGAGGCGAAGGCGGCGACCACTGCGACCTTCTGCCGGTTGCCCTTGGAGTAGGTGCGGAACTGGCGGGTCGGATCGAGACCGAAGAGCTCCAGCAGCTCGTCGCGGCGGCGCGGGTTGAGGCCGCCGCGCAGCCGACCGAGCAGGTCGATCGACTCCCCGCCGGTGAGGTTCGGCCAGAGGTTGACGTCCCCCGGCACGTACGCGAGCCGCCGGTGCAGGCGTACGGCGTCACGCCACGGGTCGGCGCCGAAGAGCCGTACGTCGCCTGAGTCACGGCGCAGCAGGCCGAGCAGGATCCGGATGGTGGTGGACTTCCCCGAGCCGTTCGGGCCGAGGAAGCCGTGCACCTGACCGGCCTCCACCCGCAGGTCGAGCCCGTCGAGCGCCCGGAAGGCGCCGAACGTCTTGACCAGCTTGTCGATCTCGATAACGGCCATGACCCCTCCCGGGGTTGACGCCTGATCCGACGGATGACGCGCCGATACCTCAACTGTACTGACTGGGGCCCGTGCCGAATCCGACGAACTGGTGTACCTGGTTGACCTTGGCGGCTTGTTACCTCAACCTAGGGGCTTGTCCGGTGGACCGGCGTGGGGAGAACACGTGAAAAGCACAGGAGCGTGCTGATGCCGGCCACCTTTCCCTCGCACGCAGGGGTCGTACTTCCCCTCAAGCTCTGGCGTCCGCGATGGTTCGACGGTGTCGCGCTGACGACCGGGACGGTCGCCCCGGACATCCGCTACATCTTCCTCGGGGTCGGCCCGGACTGGAACAGTCACACCCTCCCCGCGCTGCTGTGGTGGTGTCTGCCGGTGGCCCTGGTCGGCGCGTGGCTGATCCGCGGCACGGTCGCCACCGTCGCCGCTCACCTGCCCCACCTCGGTCCGCTCGCGCTACGCGACTACGGGGTGCTCGGCACCGTGCGCCACCGCTGGTACGTCACCGGAGGATCCGCGCTGCTCGGGGCCGCCAGCCACCTCGGTTGGGATTTCCTCACCCACACCAACGGGTGGTTGCGCACCGTTTTCGGCGTCGACTGGGACCGGATCCACGCCGTCCCCTGGTGGACCGTCTCCGACATTCCCAGCAGTGCCGTCGGCGCGCTGGCGACACTCACGGTCGCCCTGGTGATCGGGCGGCGTCGGCTGCTGCGCGCCTGGCACGGCGCCCCACCGGCGGTCCCCACCCGCCCCGCGGTGTTCTGGTCCGTCGTCGGCACCGTGGGAATCATCGGGTACGTCGTGACCCCGTTCCTGCCGGGCCACGACCTGCCGTGGGCCACCGTCGTACGGCTGCTCTGCCTAACCGCCGCTGTGCTGCTCCTCGCGGCCGGGGTGGTGCAGGCGACGAACGCCAGGACCGGACCGGCGGCGGCCGCAAAGCCGACACAGCACAGCAGCCACCGGTAGGCACTCATCCCGTCCGACGACGGCCAAGGTTCGGTACGCGCGAGCGCCATGACCCAGTTCATCGCCGAAGGACGTTCTACGGGAGCCGGCCAGAGTTGCGTGGTCCGCCTAGGTTCTTGCCCAGCAGACAGTAGTGGGGAGAAGAAGTGGACGAGTACAACCCGGAGCCGGTCGACTTCGCGGAGCGCACGGTGCGCAGACGTCAGGGGTGGCTTCGCCGTACGGTCACCACCAAAGACACCACCACCGTGTACGACCGCGAAACGGTCAGGCGGTGGATTCGCGAGATGCACCAGGAAGGTCGTCAGTCGGTGACCGTCAACCGACCTTGGGGATCGGTCTGCGTGATGAGCGCCGGAACTCCCCCGACTGGTGTCATGGTCTTCGAGCCGACCCGGTTCACGTACGCGGGCACCCCACTCGGCATGCCCACGCCGGATGGCAGGCCGGCGCCGGGTGACGCTCCGCTGACGCCCGCCGAGGTGGAGCAGATCGTGCTCGACGCGCTCACCTCGGAGAGCCTGCCCGAATGGCCACAATGGCGGGAGCGCTGACGGCTTTTCGGCGCACGCCGACATGCACATCGTCCGGCCGCCGCTCCGTCCAGGGCGTTATTTGCGGCGGCCACGCCGGGCAGCCCGTACGGCGAAAGTGATCGCCCCGGCAACGAGTACCGCCCCGATCAACTGCAGGCCGGGCGAGTCGTCGTACCCGCCGTAGACGAAGGCGGCGACGCCGAGCACGGCGGTGAGTGCGGCCAGGACGTACCTCATGGGGTGTCTCCTCCGTCTGGGTCCTCGACGTATTCGAGGAGGTCGCCGGGTTGGCAGTCGAGGACCCGGCACATCGCTTCCAGGGTGCTGAAGCGGACAGCCTTGGCGCGGCCGTTCTTGAGGACGGCGACGTTGGCCGGGGTGAGGCCGACCCGTTCGGCGAACTCGCCGACGCTCATCTTGCGCTTGGCCAGCTGCACGTCGATGCGGACGACGATCGGCATCAGATCACCGCTTCCATGTCGGTGCGCAGCGTGGTGGCCTGCCGCAGCAGCGCCCGCATGACCACCATCAGCAGCCCGAGCACGCTCACCCCGACGACCAGCAGGAAGAGCAGCAACGGCAGCCCGGGGTCGCCTGCGGTGAAGCCGACGTAGAGAAAGACGCCGAGCAGCACCAGCCAGGCGGCGCCGATCGCCCAGACGATCACGTCCACCCAGCGCAGCGACTCCTCGCTGAAGATGCTGTCGTCCCGGACCCGGCTGAGCAGCTTCCAGGTGGAGACGACCACCACCTGGACGCAGAGCACCAGGAAGACCGCCACGGCCGTCGCCGGCCACCGCAGGTACGCCTGCTCCGGCGACTCCTTGGCCATGTGCGCGAACTGCCCCGGCAGCGACATGGTCTGGAGCACCACCAGCACACCGAAGAGCACCACGAGAAAGACCCGGAGAGCGGTTATCGCTCGACGCTCAGTCATGTATCGACTATCAGGCGGAACCTATCGAAAGTCAATCGGTTCGACCATCTCTGTGAAAACGGGTGCGCCCCGGCCAGAAGTCGTCATGGCAGGGTGTCCGGGGAGGTACGCATGTCAGACCTGACGATCCGACCGGCCACCGCGGGCGACGTTTCCGCGATCGTGGCGATGCTCGCCGACGACGTGCTCGGCGCGACCCGGGAGTCCCCGGACGACCTGGCGCCGTACCTGGCGGCGTTCGCCGTGATCGACGCCGACCCGCACCAGAAGCTCGTCGTCGCCGAACGCGACGGCCGCGTCGTCGGCACCCTGCAACTGACGATCCTGCCCGGCCTGTCCCGCCGCGCCACCATCCGCGCGCTGGTCGAGGCCGTACGGGTCGCCGGCTCCGAGCGCGGCAGCGGACTCGGTACGGAGCTGTTCCGCTGGGCGATCGACGAGGCCCGCCGCTGCGGTTGCGGGCTGGTGCAGCTCACCACCGACCGCGCCCGCGCCGACGCACATCGGTTCTACGAGTCCCTCGGCTTCGAACCCACCCACATCGGCTACAAGCTGACGCTGTGAGCCGCCGGCTCCATCGGGGCCGACGGCGTTCAGGCGCCGTCGAGCCGCAGCAGGCGCGGATCCGCTGTCCCGTGCAGCCAGGAGCGCAGGACCTCGTTGAACAGGTCGGGATCCTCGGCACTCCAGATGTGATGCATCCCCGGCGCGAGCCGCAGTTGCGCCTGCGGTGCGGCGGACGCGATGAGCCGCAGGGAGTTGCGCACCAGCGCTTGGTCCTTCTCCCCGGCGATCACGAGCAGCGGGCCGCGGTAGCGGTTCAGGTTCGCCGGAATCCCACCCGCGAGCACCTCCGCGTTCATCGCGGACGCGGTTTCGGCGCGTACGGAGAGCCCGTGCGCGATGTAACGCGAGCGTGAGTCCTGCGGGATTCCGAACGCTGCGGCTTGCGCCCGCCAGAACCACGGCGCCTGCCAGAAGGCCAGTTGCAGCCGGCAGATCAGACGCACCCCGGCACCTGCGGGTTCGACCGGCGCTCCGGTGACGAACGCCGAGCGCACCCGGTCGGGGTGGCGCGCCAGCACCCGCAGCGCCACCAGGGCACCCAGCGAAAGCCCGGCGAGATCGAAGGGACCGTCGACCCCGTGGTCAGTCACCCGCTCCACCACGTCGTCGGCCATCGCGTCGAGGCCCCGCCACCCCTCACCCGTACGTTCGCCGAAGCCCGGCATATCGGGGGTGAGCACCAGCCGGTCCGCGAAGGCGGGCAGCTGCGGCTCCCACATCCAGTTCGCGACGTTGCCGCCGTGCAGCAGCACCAGCGGACCACCCGCCGGGGTAGTCGCGGGTGGATGCACCTCGGCGAAGGCGCTCACGTGAACTCCTTTTCGACGGCGTCGAGCCAGGCGAGTTCGGCACGCAGGTGCGCGACGCCGTTGTCGAGCGTGGCGAGCCGCAGCCGGGCTCCCCGGTCGTCGGCGGTGGATTCGGCACGCATCCGCTCCAGGTGTGCCAGCCGCTCCTGGACGCCCGCCCGGCGCTGGGCGAAGAGCGGGCGCAGTGCCTCCTCGTCGAGGTCGGCGCTGAAGAACACCCGGGCGAGGAAGGGGTCACGGTCGACCTGACGGTCCGGTCTGCTGACCAGCCACTCGGCGAGCGCGGCCCGCCCGGCTTCGGTGATGCGGTGCTCCTGCCGGTCCGGGCCCGCGCCGCCGGCCACCGTCTCCACCTCGGCGAACCCGTCGACGACGAGCTGCGCCAGGGTGCGGTAGATCTGCGCCTTGTCGGCCGACCAGAAGTGCCCGACGGTCGAGTCGAAGTGCCGCTTGAGCTCGTATCCGGTCATCGGGGACAGGGCAAGGAAGCCGAGGATGATGCGCGCCAGGATCACCCCACTAGTAGACAAGTCTACCGGTGACTTGTCAACTAGTGTCCGGCATCGCCGGCCGGAGAGCCGAGGCTGTCAATGAGGGCGGTTCACCGGCCGGTGGCGCCGTCGACCAGTTCCCGCAGGATGTCGGCGTGACCGGCATGCCGGACGGTCTCGCCGGTCATGTGGGCGAGCACCCAGCGCAACGTACGCGGCTCGTCGGCGACCGGCTGGGCGGTGAGCGCGTCGGGGCCGGCGGCGGCCAGGAGGTGGGCGTCGCTCTCGGCGATCGCCGCCCGGTAGTCGGCGATGACCTCCTCGGCTGACCGCTCCGGCGCGACCACCATGTCGAAGTCGAGATCGGCGTAGCGCGCATCCCCGGCGAAGGTGTAGCCGAACCAGTACCGCTCCGCGTCGGTCAGGTGCTGCACCAGCCCCAGCAGCGTGGTGTCGGAGACGACCAGCCGCCGCCGCAGCTGCTCCTCGCTCAGGCCGGCAACCTTCTTCAGTACGCAGGATCGCGCGAAGGTCAGGAACGCGAGAGCGGTGTCCAGCTCGCCACCGTCATTGCCGGGCACGGCTTCCCGTTGCGATTCCAACATCGCCCGACCGTACGGCACCATGGCTGCGCCGGCCGGGCTAGAGGCGCCCGGCAGCTGGAACCGGGCTGACGCGACGCCACAGCGCCCTCGCCGACGAGGCACCGTACGCGACGCCCACATGGACCGCGGTGGGGCCCAGCACCGCGACGACACCGCCCAGGCAGGCCCACAGCACGCCGGCACCCCGTACGTCGGTTGCCACCGCGATGAGACCCGCATAGCTCGCCGCAAGCGTGGCTGCGGCCCCGAACCCGATCAGCAGTCTCGTGGCAAACCGTCCGCGCTTCGCACCGAGTTCGGCGACCAGACCGGCGGGGATGAACAGCAGCGGCACCAGGATTGCGCCAAGGACGGCGGCAAGCAACACCAGCAGCGGACCGGCGAACGGACCGCCCAGATCCGTATCGGTGGCGATCGCGTACCCGAGCAGTCCGACGTAGACGACGCCCGCCTGCACGACGAAGACCAACCAGGCACCGGCCGCACCGGCAAGATGCCGAGCAATGTTTCCGATCATGTGCCCTCCTGTAAGACGTTCGCCGCCGCTGCCGACCGCTACCGCTGTTTTCTGGAGACTCCGCCCGCGGGTATCGACAGCACACCATGAACGACATGAGTCAGTCGATCACAAACGGCTTGGGGGACGCATTTTCCAGCTTCTGTCGCCGTAGCCCGTCAGTCTCACCGGCGCGTCCGGCATTGACCGCGGTTACTCTCGAAGCACACCTTTGGCCGGTCGGGAAGTGAGTGAGCGGATCGGGGCAACCATGAGCGAGGGCGAGCCGGACCGCACAAACGTACGCAGGCGCTTGCTCCGCCGGTGGGCCTTGACCGCCGGCGTGCTGGGCCTGGCGGCGGCAGGCTCCCCGCGCCGCGGCAGTTCGGATGGCATCGGCCGGTGGCGTACCGAGGCGGGCCGTCGGGCCTACCTGGCCGCGTACGCACGCCTCCTGCAGCAGGTCCCCGCACCTACCAGAACCGACGACGTGCCAACCGGTTACGGGACGGTGTGCGCCTACACCTGGTATTCCCCGGAAACCGCGGACCGCATCCCGGTCCTGCTCCTGCCCGGCTGGGGAGCCCCGGCCACGATGTGGAAGCCCTACCTCTCCCTGCTCCCGGCCGGCCGTCCGGTGATCGCAGTGGACGCGCTGGGGGACGCGGGCCTGTCGGTGCAGACCGCCCCGATCATCACCGGCTGGGAGCAGGCCGACTGGATCGTGCAGACCCTGGACGGCCTGAGCGTGGAGAAGGTATTCGTGGTGGGGCACTCATTCGGCGGCTACACCGCCGCCAACCTCGCCCTGCGGGCCCCCGGCCGGGTCGCGGGCGTGGGCCTGCTGGAGCCGGTGGTCACCTTCACCCGGATGCCGCTGAGCGTGATCTGGAAGTCCATTCCCTCCGCGCTGCCGTTCCTGCCGCAGTCCTGGCGGGACAAGGCGCTGGAGAGCATCGGCGGCGCCCCGGTGGACCGCAGCGACCCGATGACAGCGGTCATCGCGGCCGGCACCCAGCACTACAAGCCGGTGCGCGCGACGCCCAAGCCGTTCAGCCAGGAGCAACTGGAGAGCCTGCAGGTGCCGGTGTGGGCGGTAATGGCCCGGCAGAGCACGGTGACCAACGCGGAGGCCGCCGTGGACAACGCCCGGGCACACGTCCCCGACATCCGGATCGAGGCTTGCGAGGGCACGCATTCCCTGCCGTTCGAGCAGCCCGAACGGATCTCCGCCTGCCTGACCGAGTTCATGGACGCCCACGACCCGGCCGCTGCCGGCTAGGCCGAGATGAATGGCTGAATCGGCAGCATCGACCGGGCAGCCCGACTCCGCATCACAAGAGTGCTATTCGATTGCCTGGCGTTCGGCGGCGCTGCGCAGCACGCAGAACTCGTTGCCCTCCGGGTCGGCCAGCACCATCCAGCCAGTGCCGTCCGGGTTGCGCCGATCTGCGGTGCGCGAGGGGTGGTTAGCTGGTCACGACGTTGGTACGGTTCCGCCGTGGATCATCTCCAAGCGAAACAGGTGGGCAACCGGCGCCTGTCCGGCACGGTGCTGCTGACCGCCGGCATCCTGATATCCCTGCTCTCCATGGTGTCGGACTCCGACCAAATGGGACCGCATTTGTTCGCGGGCTTCCTCGTCCTGACCGGGATAGGGCTGCGCATCGAGGCAGCGATCATCGACCGCAGGTCCTAGCACCCGGAGGCGAAAGCCGGCCCTGCGCAGGGCGGCCGGGATTGGGGGCCCACGAGCACGAGGCCGTGGTGGGGTTGCCCGAGCCGTTGATGATGCATTGGTGAATCTGCGCCGTCCGGTCGGCTTCCGCGTGTTCGCGGTGGTTGCCGCGGCGATGCTGGCGGGATGGCAAGCGGTCCGGAAAAACCCTAACCAGCCATAGCGGTGAGGGAGACGCTCGCCGCCGAGCGCGGCGGGAGGGAGGCATCGCCGAGACGGTAATCGGATCGCCCAAACTTCTGGAACTGACACGCGACGTGATCCTTGCTCGGCGTTGTTAACGTCGCGGCGACGCCCGGAGGTGCGAACGGGGAGGACTGCGCGATGACCGGCAACGAAAGCGCATCCACCTTGGCGAATCGGCGTACTCGCGCGCCGATGGTCGTGATCGGCAGCGTCGCCGCCTTGGTCACCCTCATCGTGCCCGCGCACTGGCTGGCCACCGACCTGCGGGGCGAGGACACCGACATCTTCATTCTCGTGGCGCTGGCGCCGGGCGCCCTTCTGGCGCTCGCCTGGCTTGTCCGCCTCGCGCAGTGGTGGGGCGCCGCTCGTGCTCCCGGGACGAGTGTGATGGTGACCGGGTATCTCGCGCAGGGGCGACAGCCGGAAAGTGCCGGACCGGTCACCCGTACGGCGCACGCCCTTAGCAATGCCGGCGGGATCAACAGCCGACCCGGGGGATACACCGTGTGGCTGACTTTGACCAGCCGCAACGGCAAGGTCCTGCACCAACGTGTCGTCTGGGAGCCGTGGTTGCGCGACCTGACCAGGCCGCGTCACGCCACAGTCCGACGCGCGTTCGGCGTCAGCGTGGTCGACGTGGCCGGGTACGGACGGCTCTGGCCGGCGAGTTTCACGCTGCCCCGTCGCCCCCGGGGAGTCAGGCTCGTCCCGTTCCACAAGGCCCGCAGGCTGCCGAAAGAGAACAGCCTTTCGTACGGCCGGCTGACCTACCTCTTTCTCCTGTTTGTCCTGCCCTGCTTCTTTGGCGCCGTCGCCCAGGGTTCCTGGGTGCTACTCGGTTCGTGGGTGGCGTACGTCGTCGCCCTGATGGCCGCCACCGGCACCTGGTTCGGCATCATCCCGCCGGGCCCGCTCCCAGGCGCAGCACGGCGCTCTCGTGACCCCGGACGCGATCGAAAGGACATGCGGTGATGAACTTCGTGGTGCTGTGATCCAGATACGGCAGTTCCGCTGGCCGGACTACGACGCCGTTGTCGGCCTCTGGGAAGCAGCCGGCCGCGACGTTCTCCCTCGTGACGAGCTGGAAGCAAAGCTGCGGCGCGATCCCCGACTCTTCCTCCTCGCGGTGGCCGGCGAGGTGGTCGTGGGCGTGGTGCTCGGCACCTACGACGACCGGCGCGGATGGATCCTTCGGCTGGCGGTCGATCCGGCGCATCGTCGGCAGAGCATCGCCACCCGCTTGATCGGTGAGCTTGAACGGCGGTTTGCGGCCTTGGGCTGTCCACGGGTGAACCTGCTGGTCATGCCGGAAGACGTTGGGGCGCTGCGGTTCTGGCAGGCTCTCGACGGACACCCGGCACCTGTACGGGCGCAGACTCTGGGAGACGATGAGCTCCCACTGGCCGACCGCCGACCAGGAGCCGGGGGCCACGCTGGCGGAGATCGAGTTCGCCCACCGCTGGCGGGACATGCCGAAGGTGGTCTTCTCCTCCACGACCAGCACGGTCGACTGGAACACCCGCCTCTTCACCGGCGACGCGGTCACCGAAATCACCCGGCTCAAGGCCGAGGACAGCGGCCCCATGGATATCACCGGCGCCACACTCGCCGCAGCAGCCGCCGAACCCGCCGCAGCCTGGCAGGGAGTGACAGGAGAGGTGTGCCGATGCGGAGTGACTGGACTGCCCTGCCGGACGCCGTGGTCGACGGGATCGCGGACCGGGTCGGCCGACCGCTCGAGGTAGTACCGGCGCCGTCCGGCAACCACGCGGAGATCGCCGCGAGCGTCACCGGGCCCGACGCCGCGGCTTTCGTGAAGGCCGCGTCCACGGGTGTCCAGTCACTGCGCTACGAGCTGGCGGCAACGCTTGCTGCGGCCAAGGTCACCCACACCGCGCCCGTGGTCCGGTGGCATTTCGAGACAGCCGGCTGGCTGGTGATGGGGGCCGAACTGCTGAACGGCCCCCACCCCGACCTCTCACCCGGCGCGGCCGACCTCGACCTGTTGACGGCGGCACTGAAAGGGCTCCAGGAGACCCCTGCCGTGGGCGAACCGTGGTTCACCCCAGCGGCCCGACTTGGCTGGTCGCATCCGGCGATGGACGGCACGATGCTGATCCACAGCGACCTCATCCCGACCAACATGATCGTGACCGCGGACGGTTTACGGATCGTCGACTGGGCGTGGGCGACGAGGGCGGCCCCGTGGGTTGAGCTGGCGCTACTCGTCCAGTGGCTGATCGGCAGCGGCCACACCGCCGGGCAGGCGGAGGAGTGGCTGTCGCAGTTTCCCGTGTGGGAAGCGACCGGCCCTGACGTGCTGGACGACTTCGCCGTGCGCAACGCCGCGAAGTGGTCGACGAAAGCCCGGCAGCACCCCGACAGGTGGGTACACGACCTTGCGGACTGGACCGGCGAGTGGGCGATCTTCCGACGGGATTTCATGTTCGCCCGGGCTGATGGCCGCCAGCGGAGCCTGCTCGGGCATCATCCCGCCCGGCGCGCTTCCGGGAGCAGCCCGGCGCCCTCTTGACCCTTTGCCGCCGGCAGGTCGCGAAACCACCGCCGGGACGATGCGGGCCACCGCACCAGGCCGAAGACGAGTAACGCGCCAACGGTCTGCGGCAGTGCGCCCCACGGATCAAACCGGAGCCCGAGGACACCGGTCACAAAGATGATGTTGACGATCACGGTGGTCCAGAACAGAGCGTGCCTGCTGCCACGCCACAGGCCGTAAGCCAACGCCAGGAAGAGAGCAACGACCAGCAACCCGACAACGATCCCCTCGATGCTGGCAAATATCAGCGACGCCGCGAGCACCACTGCCACAGTGGCGATCATGGCAGCGGCGGCGGCGACGGGCATGGGAACGCGTTGCCGATCTTGCTCGATCATCGGCTCAGGGTAGCTGCCGTCCGCCCGACCCAGGGCGTTGAGCTGCGACTGTGCTGCCGCCTTGTATGGGATGACGCCCCGCGTGATTAATCACTGCTGAGAAAAGAAGTACGACACAAGGTGTCAGGTTTTTGATCGAACATGGTTTCACCGGTCGGCGTCGGCGGTGGACGTGAACCGACCTTACGAATAGACAAGGACCTCGATGCGCGAAACGCCGGAAGATCTCAAAGAGCTCCAGAGTCTCCTGGGCTCCTCTCTGTCCCGCTCCACCTCGCATCTTCGCTCAATCATCAATGAGCGCACCCTGACCGCGGAGCAGCTCACCCAGGTACTCACCGGCATGTGCACCCTTGCCCTTTCCACCGTGACGGCGAAGGGCGAGCCGCGGATCAGCGGCGTGGACGGGCATTTCCTACACGGCAAATGGCATTTCGGGACGGCGCCCAGCGCCGCCAAGGCCCGCCACCTCGCCGCCCGGCCGGCCGCCAGCGTCGCGCACATGCGTGGCGAGGACCTGGGCGTTTTCACGCACGGTACGGTCGAGATCCTCAACCCTCAGGACAGTGAGGCTGCCGCGGACTGGCCAGACCTGCTCACCTACTTGAAGGACTTCTACGGCGACGACGCCTTCGACTGGGACAACGACGTGGTCTTCTACCGGCTACACCCGCACTGGATGACCGTCTACGCCCCAGACGTCGACAAGCTCACCGCCAAGTGACCCCAGGCCAGCTCTTTCCATGGAGCCGCCTGACGGAATCGAACCGTCGACCTACGCATTACGAGATCAAGATGGGCGATCCGGCGACCTGCGTATGTGCGCTTCTACCGGCGGAAACGGCTCTCGGCATCTCTCACCACTCCCCCACCGCCCGTCGACCTCATGCGGACTAGATGCGGACTGCACGGCAAGTTGGCGGTCTCGGGATTAGAAGAAGATCGCGGAAGGCTGGTCGGGTGGCTGCGCACCTGGTCAGCCCGGCCGTCGTTGTGGGGTGGCGTAGGCGTGAGCCGGTGGCCCTGGCTGTACGAACGGCTGTAGCGGCAGCGGCAATGCCTGTCTATCGTCCATGATCATGGATGCTTCGATCGTGGTTGTTCTCTCCCCCTTGCTGGCGCTGCTCGTCTCCTACTGGGTGATCCGCCTGGCCGTCCGACACGCGATCCAGGATGCGGACAAGCGAAGGTCACGGGGTGATGGAGCGTAAGCCGGGCTCGCGCAGCAGACGGTCTCCTGCCTGCCATCCCACCACCCACGAACCGCAACCGTTCGGCAACTCCATCTCGGAGTCGTCTGGCCCCCGCCGGAGGCATGCCCTTAATCCTGCCGGTGCGCCAGCCGATGCCGGCGCTTGCGCCGCCAGCAGGCCGAGCGCGTCCGGCGCGGCCCGCATCGCGGGCCGCCTTGATTCTTAAGAGGACTGTTCGGCAACTTCGTGCGGTCGCCTGTCCCGCCTGGTTCGCTTGCTGAGGATGACGCCGCCGAGGACCAGGACGACACCGGCAAGGATCGCCACGGTGACGGCCTCCCGCAGGACGGCCCATCCGAGGATCACGGCGACGATCGGCAGCAGGTACGTGACGACCGACGCGGCGATTGGTCCTTCGTCCTGGATGATCCGGTAGTTCAGGACGTAGGCGATGCCCGTGCCGAGTGCACCAGCACGAGCAGACTTCCCACCGCGTCCCACCGCCACTCGGATGCGTCGAGGCCGGCCTCACCCCGCACGACCTCCGGCACACCGCAGCGAGTCTCGCCGTGGCGGCGGGTGCCAACGTCAAGGCCGTACAGCGGATGCTCGGGCACGCCTCGGCGTCGATGACGCTGGACGTGTACGCGGGCCTCTTCGGTGACGACCTGGACGCCGTCGCCAACCGCCTGGACGAAGCGGTCGCGGCACGGGATGCGGACTATTTGCGGACTGGCACGTCCGGCGGCGGCGTAGTCGATCTCGAAAAACGGCGAAGCCCAGGTCGTTGACCTGGGCTTCTGTACCGAGCCGCCTGACGGAATCGAACCGTCGACCTACGCATTACGAGATCAAGTTGCCCACCTGGGCCTACCTGGCGGCACCCTGCCCGACCTGCGGAGACAACCCTCGACACTTCTCACTGTCGGTGGTCGCGGTTCGGCGTCTTGAGGACTGAATGAGGACTGGTGAACGTAGCCGAGGTTGGTACGGTCCCGCTCGTGCACGCGGTGAATGTGGTCAGCAAGTTCGGGGATGACGGCTACCTTGAGCGGTCGTGGGTCCTGCCGCTGGAAGTGATCGAACCGTTGAGATCCCACGTCCGGATGACCAGCGAGGGCTGGATCGTTGACGAGTGGACCGTCACCGACGAGATAGCCGCCATCGTTCAGCCGTGGGTAGACCAGTTGATAGAGGTTGCATCCGATGCATGGTCGGTTGGATCGGAGCAAGCTGACCAGTCGCACATCTGGGCCATCGCCGTCCGCTGATCTCCATACCGGGAGCGGCGACGGCTGGCCTTGGGGTTAGAAGAAGATCCCGGATGCCGCGTCAGGGGACCGGGTGCCTGGTCGCACGGTCGGGACGTGTCGGCTGGTGTAGTTCTTGGCGGACTCGCTCGGCTGTACCGCTGGCTGTACAGCCATGCACCGTCGACCTTCTGATCCGTAGATTCCCAAGGCCACTCCGCAGCCGTTCGGCAACGTCCGCATCGTCCTGGTCGCCGTGTTCTCGGCAACTGGATCGGTCCGGGCTCGTCCGGCTCCGTTCGCCCCGGTGGCTCCCATGTATGGCTCCCAAGCCAGCTCGTGGTTCGCTGTCCCCCATTGAGTACCCTGCCGAGATGGCTACGGATGACGACGTGCTGGAGTGGGTCTCGCAGTCGCAGTTCCCGCCGAGGCGGTTGCCTGGTCGGGGACGCGGCTGGTACCGAGGTGACTGCCATGTGCATTCGTCACGCTCGAACGGTGGCGAGTTGACGCCGGAGCAGCTCGCGGCCGGTGCCCGTAAGTCCAGGCTTGACTTCATCGCCATCACCGAGCACAACGCATCCGACACCCATGGCGTCTGGGGTCCACTCGCCGGTGACGACCTGCTGGTGATTCTCGGCCAGGAGGTCACCACCCGGACCGGGCACTGGCTCGCGCTCGGGATCGACCCGGGACAGGTGGTCGATTGGCGGTACGGCATCCGCGAGGACGTGATCGACCGGCATCTGGACCAGGTACGTCAAGTCGGCGGATTGTGCGTAGCGGCTCACCCGCACGCGCCGTATCCGACTGGCGCCTTCATGTACCCGTTCCAAGGATTCGACGTAGTAGAGGTGTGGAACGGGCTGTGGAGCTCCGACCTGCCCTGGAACGCTGACAATGAGGCGGCACTGGCCGAATGGGGTCGTAGCCTGGCGGCCGACATCCACCGTGGGCAGTGGCGGCCGGCAATAGGCAACAGCGACACGCATCTGGATGACCAGATCGGCATTCCACACACCGTCGTGCTGGCCGAGGAGCTAAGCACTGAGGCCGTCCTCGCCGGTATCCGGGCCGGACGCAGCTGGATCGCCGGTTCGGCAAAGATTGAGCTGTCGCTCACCGCCTCCGCCGAGGACGGTAGCGCGGGGATCGGCGAGCGGCTGAAGACCCGCGGCGAACAGGTTCTGGTACGGATAGACGTGCGCGAAGTGCCATCCGGGACCGTCAGCGTCCGCACCGACCGAGGCATGGTGCACCGCGAATCCTTGCCCAGCAGCGGATCCGGTGTCGTGGAATGGCGCACCAGCGCGGCTGAATCGGCGTTCGTCCGCGTCGAGATACGCCACCCGGGTGGCCACATGGCGGCGCTCACCAACCCCGTCATCCTGACCTGAACCCGGTGCAGCCCGCTCAAGCGTCTGACCTGGTACCCCCGGCCGGATTCGAGCCTGCGACACACGGTTTAGGAAGTGTGGATACGGCCGGTAGTCGCGGGGCGATGGCCTGGCTTGACCTGCGCCGCCATGCCGGCCACCACGTCCAGGAGCTGACCGCCGTTGGCCCTTGGCTACCGTGCCAAACGGGCACGCAACGGGCACGGCGACCGAGGGGTTATGAGATCAAACTGCGCGTCCTGCCGACCTCGACACCCGGCGGTCTAGCAGCGGAAACAACTCTCGACATCTCACACCACTCCCCCGCTGTTGGTCGGCCTCTTGCGGACTAGATGCGGACTGCACAGGTCGGGCTGCAAACCGAGCGTCAGTTTGGAAGAGCGTGCTCAATCGGCCGTGATGCCCACTGGCCCATGGATGGCCCGTGGCGGCCCTCGGATCTACCGCTCCGACCGCACATGGCTCGCCAGGGCACGCGGCTGGCTGACTGGCAGCACTATTGTGGCCTCGTGGTGAAGCTGGGGCGTGGCACCTTGATGTTCGTACGAGACCGATGGCTCTGGACGGCGTTGGGATCGGGCCTGGTTGGCGTGGCAGCTGTCACCGTTGCCTGGGAGGTCATGCCCCCAATCTCCGAGTGTCTGAACTCAGGCGTCGATGGCGTGGCGTGCGGGGCGGCGCAGACCTTTGCCGGCCTGTTCTTCGCGTTCCCCGCCGCACTCCTGGCGGCGCTGCTTGGCGCAAAACTTCTCCGCCTTCGCCAATGGTGGCAGGTAGGGGCATCGGCAACGTTCCTGACGGCTGTCCTCACCACGGTCACCCACATCGACACCTGGCGCGCTCTGGCCGTGCTCGGAGCTGGAGTCTTCTTCCTTGCCGCTGTCGCGTTCGATCGCCTTCGCGCTTGAGTTGCTGGCTTAGTCCTAGTGGAGCGGATCTCCTCGTCGGGCAGTCGCCAGACCGTCCAGCCTCCCCGGACGGGGACAAGGTGGAGCGCCTCACCAGCCGAACGACCTTGGCCTCGTCCGGGGAGGCTGGTAGCCCTTGTGGTGCCCGGCGAGGTGAGCCGCGGCGGCATCTCTGAGGAGGGCCGGGGTTCGGGGCAGAGCCCCGAGGGTCTTCGAGGTTTTGTCATCCGCCAGCGTGGCCGGCCGGCCCGGCCGATGCCGGCCGAAGGTCGCCAGCAGGCCGGGGCCGGGCCGGCGCGGCCCGCTTTGCGGGCCGCCTTGATTCTTAAGAGGACTGTTCGGCAACTTCGTGCGGTCGCCTGTCCCGCCTGGTTCGCTTGCTGAGGATGACGCCGCCGAGGACCAGGACGACACCGGCAAGGATCGCCACGGTGA
>Ga0233363_1000232_pt1 | contig 26595 bp, 23 predicted proteins | sample ElkDunMinimDraft_18_FD_191534 | JGI IMG/M metagenome (GOLD analysis project Ga0233363, IMG submission 191534) | Fecal eukaryotic communites from dung pellets of Tule Elk in California, USA - Elk Dung C16 | ecosystem: Host-associated > Mammals > Digestive system > Large intestine > Fecal | place... | reverse complement strand
CGATGGGCGAGGCCGAGCGGGGTGACGCCGCTCCACGACGGGCGATCTCCTACTTCTGCTCGCACGCCCACACGACCGTTCTGAGCTTTGCGATCGAGGCCGACGTGCCCGAGTCGTGGGACTGCCCGCGCTGCGGGCTCCCGGCGAGCCAGGACCACGAGAACCCACCGACGGCTCCGAAGATCGAGCCGTACAAGACGCACCTCGCCTACGTGAAGGAGCGGCGCAGCGACGACGAGGCCGAGCAGATCCTCACCGAGGCGCTCGAGACCCTGCGTGCACGCCGCGCGCGCGGCGACGTCATCTACTGACGCGCACGTCCTGTCACCTCAGGTCGGCAGGCAACGCTGACGCGGCGCCCTGATCGAGCATCCACACCGTCTGCTCGGTCCCGTGCACGCCCGTGGCGGGCGTCGTCGTGACGTCGTCACCGGCCAGCGCTCGGGCGACCGCGTCGGACTTGCCGGCACCCGAGACGAGGAACCACACCTCACGGCCCCGGTTGAGCGCTCGGTACGTCAGGCTCACGCGTGCCGGTGGCGGCTTCGGGGACGCCGGCTCGGCGACGGTGTCGCGGTCATCGACAGCGAGCGTCGCCTTGCCGGGGAACAACGAGGCGACGTGGCCGTCGGGCCCGACGCCCAGCATGACGATGTCGAACACCTGGTCGCGGACGACGTCGGCGTAGCGCGCCGTGGCGTCCTCCAAGGTGAGTGTCCCGTCGTCGGCGGCGATCGGGTGGACGCGTGCCTCGTCGACGTCGATGTGGTCGAGGAGCGCGCGGCGCACCTGCCGCTCGTTGCGGTCGTCGCTGTCGGGGGCGACGAACCGCTCATCGCCCCAGTAGAAGTCGACCCGCGACCAGTCGACCCGACCGTCGTCGGCGCGCTCGGCGACCGCCCGGTGCACCGTGTCGGCGATCGTCCCCCCGGTGAGCACGACGCTGGGCACGCGCCCCTGCGCCTGCAGTGCGGCGAGAGTCGAGACGAGCTGGTCGGCGATGCTTCGCGCGAGCTGGTCGTGGTCGCTCTCGACGATGACCTCGGGTTCGTCGTCGACCGTCACGTGTCCGCCTTCGTGTGCGTGCGCTTCGCCGCGGACGTCTTCGCCGCCGCGGCCTTCTTGGTCGGGGCCTTCGTGGTGGCCGCCTCGGCCTTCTTCGCCGGCGCCCGTCTCGCGGTCTTCTTCGTGTCCTTCGGTCGCTCACCGTCCACCGACGGCTTCGTACGGCCGGACGTCTTGGAGCGGCCCGACGAGCTCCGGTCCTCACGGCGCAGGAGCCTCTGCACGGTCTCGGCGTACACGTCGTCCTCATCGAGGCGACGAAGGTCCTCGGCGAGCAGCTCGGCGGTCGAGCGGCGCTTGAGAGCGACGGCGCGCTCGGCCTCACCGGGGACGAAGAACCGTCCGTTGCGGCCGTCGTGCCGCAGCACCGCCACGTCTCCGACGGTCGAGTGGAGGCGGACCTCCGTGATGCCGGGCCCGCGCGAGACCGAGTGCTCGGCCGGCACGTCGAGCCGCGCCTCGAGCCACGCGACGAGCAGGTCGGCGCTGGGGTTGCCGCGCTCGGCGACGACCGAGGCGCCGGTGATCACGAGCTCGGCCTGGTCGAGGGCGGCAGCGAGGAGCGCGCGCCACGGCGTGAGGCGCGTCCAGGCCAGGTCGGTGTCTCCGGGATGGTACGAACGCGCGACGCGCAGCAGCGCGGCGTGGCGGGTCCGTGCGGCGGCGGCGTCGGTGATGCGTCGGGTCGCCAGGGACCCGAGCGGGTCGAGTGCGGGCACCTTCGGTGCGGAACCCGGCCACCAGGCGACCACGGGGGAGTCCGGCAGCAGCAGCGGGAGCACCACCGACTCGGCGTGCTGGGTGAGCTCTCCGCTCATCCGCAGGATCACCGACTCACCGGCGCTGTCGTTGCCGATGCGAACCTGCGCGTCGAGACTCGACGCCCCTCGCCGGGACCGCAGGATCACGCCGAGCACTCGGGCCGGGTGCTCGCGGGAGATGACACGGGAGGCGCGCATCGCGTCGTAGTAGCGCGCCTCGTCCGTGACGACGATGAGCGTGAGGACCATGCCCATCGCCGGGCTGCCGGCGGCGATCCGGGCCCGGACGAGCGCAGCGGCGACGGCACTGGAGCTGGTGTCGTTCAGGTCGACCTTCATCGCTCTCCTTGCTCCTCGGGGCTCGTCTCGCGAACTCGTGGCACCGGGCTCACGGCCGGCGCCACGCCCGCCCGTCGCGTTCCAGCATCGCGTCGGCCGACGTCGGCCCCCAGCCACCGGAGACGTACGGCTCGGGCATGCTGACGCCGCGCTTGGACTGCTCGGCCCAGTACTGGATGACCGGGTCGAGGATCTTCCACGAGAGCTCGACCTCCTCCTGCTGGGGGAACAGCGGCGGGTCGCCCAGCAGCACGTCGAGGATCAGGCGCTCGTACGCCTCGGGGCTCGACTCGACGAACGTGCCGCCGTACGCGAAGTCCATGTTGACGTCCCGCAGCTCCATCGCGGTGCCGGGAACCTTGGACCCGAACCGGACGGTGACGCCCTCGTCGGGCTGGATCCGCATGACGATGGCGTTCTGGGTGAGCTCGGCGGTGTCGTACTTCGCGAACGGCTGGTGGGGCGCACGCTTGAAGACCACGGCGATCTCCGTCACCCGGCGTGCGAGGCGCTTGCCCGTGCGCAGGTAGAACGGAACGCCGGCCCACCGACGCGTCTCGATGTCGAGCCGGATCGCGGCGTACGTCTCGGTCGCCGAGGACGCCGGGATGTCCTCCTCGTCGAGGTAGCCCTTGACCTTGAGACCGCCGGCCCATCCGGCGGTGTACTGGCCCCGTGCGGTGTGCAGGTCCATCCGGTCCGGCGTACGGGCCTGTGCGAGCACCTTCTGCTTCTCCAGGCGCAGGCTGCGCGCGCTGAAGGAGACCGGTGGCTCCATCGCGACCAGCGCCATGAGCTGGAGGAGGTGGTTCTGGATGACGTCGCGCGCGGCGCCGATGCCGTCGTAGTAGCCGGCGCGCCCGCCGATGCCGACGTCCTCGGCCATCGTGATCTGGACGTGGTCGACGTAGTGGGAGTTCCAGACCGGCTCGAAGAGCTCGTTGGCGAAGCGGAACGCCAGGATGTTCTGGACGGTCTCCTTGCCGAGGTAGTGGTCGATCCTGAAGACGGACTCGGGCGGGAACACCTCCGAGACGACGTCGTCCAGGTCGACAGCGCTCTCGAGGTCGTGGCCGAACGGCTTCTCGATCACCACGCGACGCCAGGAGCCACCTCGGGGAGTGGCGAGCCCGTGCTTCTTGATCTGCCCGACGACGGTCGAGAAGAAGCCGGGAGGGATCGACAGGTAGAAGGCGTAGTTGCCGCCGGTGCCGCGCTCACGGTCCAGCTCGTCCACGGTGTTGACGAGGTGCTCGAACGCCTCGTCGTCGTCGAAGGAGCCCGGCACGAACCGGAAGCCCTCGGCTAACTGGTTCCACACCTCCTCGTGGAACTCCGTGCGGGCGTACCGCTTGACCGACTCGTACACGACCTGCGCGAAGTCCTGGTCCTCCCACTCGCGCCGGGCGAAGCCCACCAGAGAGAAGCCGGGCGGCAAGAGGCCGCGGTTCGCGAGGTCGTACACCGCCGGCATGAGCTTCTTGCGCGACAGGTCACCGGTCACGCCGAAGATGACGAGGCAGCTCGGGCCCGCGATGCGGGGGAGCCGTCGGTCCTCCGGCTGGCGCAGCGGATTGACGTACGGGGCGGGCCCGCCTCGCGACGCCCGGCTCACCCGAGCGCCTCCCGTAGCGCGGCGCGTGCTCCCTCGGAACCGTCGAGGTGCAGGCGGAGCACCGGCCGCCCACGCCCACTCAGGACGGACGCGTCACCGACCGCCTGGGCCAGGAGGAACTGGCCGAAGGTGAACGGCCGACCGGGGACGTCGAGGTCCTGGTCGGGGTCCGACGTGATCTGCAGGTAGACGCCCGTGGCCGGGCCGCCCTTGTGGTACTGGCCGGTGGAGTGGAGGAAGCGCGGACCCCACCCGAACGTGGTCGGCCTGCCCGTACGGGTGGCGAGCACGTCACGCGTCTCGGCGAGGCTCGGGTCCCGGTAGCGGTCGAGGTAGGCCTGCACGGCGACGTAGCCTCGCTCGGGGTCCAGCTCGTCCAGCAGGGCCGCGACCGCCTCGCGGACGGTGGTGACGTCCTCGGGCAGCCAGCCGCTGGTGTCGTACACCGTGACGCCCTGGTCGGTGAACGCAGCCACGGGCGCGGACGACCCGCCGCCGAGCATGTCGCGTGCGGCCTGCTTGGCACTCTCGACGTCGGGCTGGTCGAACGGGTCGATGCCGATCATCCGGCCGACGATCGCGGTGGCGTACTCCCACAGCAGGAACAGCGCCCCGAGCGGTGCATCCACCGCGAACCCGTACCCGGAGGCGGCGACCGGGTGGTCGTCGCGCATCGGGCCGATCATGCCCACGACCTCGTCGGGAGTGCTCGGGTCGGCGTTGGGGGAGTGGGGTCCTGCCACCACGACGGGCAGCACGCCCCTGCCCTGCTTGCCGGTCGACTCGGCGACGAGCTGCTCGGCCCAGTCGGCGAAGCCGACGTTGCGCGAGCCCGCGTCGGCGAGGAGCAGCTTGTCGACGCCCCGCGCGTTGGCGACGCCGATCAGCGCGGCCAGGACCAGGGCGGGGTTGGTCTCGTCGTCGGCGGCGACGTCCTCGGCGATCTCGTCCGCCTCCTGCAGCAGAGCACCGATGTCGGCACCGGCGAGCCCGCTGGGCACCAGCCCGAACGCGGTGAGCGCCGAGTAGCGACCACCGACCTGCGGGTCCGCGTGGAAGACCCGGTAGCCCTTCTCGGTCGCCTCGACGTCCAACGGAGAGCCGGGATCGGTGACCACGATGATCCGCTCGGCCGGATCGATCCCGGCGACCTCGAACGCGTGCTCGTACGCGCGCCGCTGGCTGTCGGTCTCCACGGTGCCGCCGGACTTGCTCGAGACCACGACGACGGTGCTCTCGAGGTCTGCGTCGATCGCCTCGCGCACCATGTCCGGGTCGGAGGAGTCGAGCACGGTGAGCGGGACGCCCGCGCTCGCGCAGATCACCTCCGGCGCGAGCGACGACCCGCCCATGCCGCACAGCACGACGCGGTCGAACCCGCGGCCGCGCAGGTCGTCGCGCAGCGACGTCACCTGCTCGACGAGGGGCACCGATGTGAGGTGCAGGTCGACCCAGCCGAGGCGCTTGCTCGCCTCCTCCTCGGCCTCCGGGCCCCACAGGCTCGCGTCGTGACCGGCGATACGGCTGGCCACCTGGTCCGCGACCAGCTGTTCGACGGCCTTCTCGAGCTCCTGCTCGTCCGGATAGGCCAGCCCCAGCTCGAAGCCTGCCGGTGCGCTCTCTTCCTCCACGGATCCCCCCTGGTGCGTTGGCCTCAGCCGCGGCGGGTGCGCGCAGCCGTGAGCTGATCCTGCACGGTACGGACAAGGTCCGCCCACGAGGACTCGAACTTCTCGACGCCCTCGGACTCGAGGACCGCCATCACGTCGTCGTAGTCGACGCCCACCTCAGCGAGTGTGGTGAGCACCTTCTGACCCTCGTCGGCGGTGCCGGTGAGGGTGTCGCCGTGGACCTCGCCGTGGTCCTTGAACGCGGCCAGCGTGCTGCCGGGCATCGTGTTGACCACACCGGGCGCCACGAGCTCCGTCACGTACATCGTGTCGGGGTACTCGGGGTTCTTGACGCCGGTCGACGCCCAGAGCGGACGCTGGCGGTTGGCCCCCTTCGCCTCGAGCTCCGCCCAGCGCTCGGAGGAGAAGAACTCCTCGTACGCGGCGTAGGCGAGCTGCGAGTTGGCGATGGCCGTTTTGCCCTTCAGCGCGACGGCCTCCGAGGTGCCGATGTCGTCGAGGCGCTTGTCGACCTCGGAGTCGATCCGGCTGACGAACACCGACGCGACCGACTGGATCGTCGAGAGGTCGATGCCGTTGGCCGCCGCCTGCTCGAGCCCGTACGCGTAGGCGTCCATCACCTCGCGGTAGCGGTCCACCGAGAACAGCAGGGTCACGTTGACGCTGATCCCGTCGGCGATGGTCGCTGCGATCGCGGGGAGACCCTCACGGGTCGCCGGGATCTTGATGAAGACGTTGGGTTCGGCGACCTTGTCCCAGAGCTTCTTGGCGGTCGCGATCGTCTCGTCGGTGTCGTACGCGAGGGTCGGGTCGACCTCGAGGGAGACCCGTCCGTCGGTGCCGAGCGTCTCGCCCCACACACCACGCAGGATGTGCGCGGCCTGGCGGACGTCGGTGGTGGTCACCTCGAAGATCGCGTCCGCGACCGTGGTCTGGTCGGAGGATGCGAGGAGCGCGTCGAGCTGTCCCTCGTACCGTTCACCCTCCTTCATCGCCGAGGCGAAGATCGTCGGGTTGCTCGTGACGCCGACGACGTGGTCGTCGACGACGAGCGAGGCGAGCTTGCCGGTCTCGGTCAGCTCACGCGACAGGTCGTCGAGCCAGATGGACACACCCGCCTCGCTGAGCGCCTGCAGTCGGTCGGTCATCGCTGTCTCCTCCATCGTCGGATGGGACGCCGTCGTGGGCGCCTTTCAGTGGTCGGTCTGCGGGAGGATCGTGTCCATCGGCTTGGCGAAGACGCCGACCCCTCCTGTGTGACCCGCGGCCGCGATGCTCTCCTTCGCGGCACTGACGACCGCGTCGGCGGTGATGCCGAACTGGTCGTACAGGGTCTGGTACGCCGCCGAGGCGCCGTAGTGCTCCAGGCTCACAATGCGGCCGGCGTCGCCGACCACCTCTCGCCAGCCCTGGGCGATGCCGGCCTCGACGCTGACCCGCGCACGCACGTGCGGCGGGACGACCGAGTCCCGGTAGGCCTCGGTCTGTCCGTCGAACCACTCGCGGCAGGGCATCGACACGACGCGTGCGGCGATGCCCTCGGCGGCGAGCTGCTCGCGCGCGGCGACCGCCAGCTGGACCTCGGACCCGGTGCCGATCAGCACCACGTCCGGATCGCCTTCGGTGTCGAGCAGGACGTAGCCGCCCTTGGTCGCGTCCTCGGCGGGCGCGTAGCCGTCGGTGCCGCGCGGGAAGACAGGAAGGTTTTGACGGCTCAGCGCGAGCGCGGCGGGGTTGTTCGCGGTCTCGAGGACCCGCTTCCAGACCGCGATCGTCTCGTTCGCGTCTGCCGGGCGGATCACGTCGAGGCCCGGGATCGCCCGCAGCGCCGCAAGGTGCTCCACCGGCTGGTGTGTCGGGCCGTCCTCGCCGAGACCGATCGAGTCGTGGGTCCAGACGTAGGTCACCGGGAGCTGCATGAGCGCGGCCAGGCGGACCGCCGGGCGCATGTAGTCGGAGAACACGAGGAAGGTGCCGCCGTACGGACGCGTGGGGGAGTGCAGCGCGATGCCGTTGAGGATCGCGCCCATCCCGTGCTCACGGATGCCGAAGTGCAGCACCCGTCCGTACCAGTCGCCGGAGAACATCTTCGAGGCATGCTCGGGCGGCAGGAAGGACGGCTCGCCCTTGGGCGTCGTGTTGTTCGAGCCGGCGAGGTCGGCGGAGCCGCCCCAGAGCTCGGGAAGTGCGGGAGCGGCGGCCGTGAGGAACGCACCGGACGCGACGCGGGTCGCGACACCCTTCTCGTCGGGCTCGTACGTCGGGAGGCCCTCCTCCCAGCCGTCAGGGAGCTCGCGGGCCTGCAGGCGGTCGATCAGCGCGGCGCCCTCCGGGTGCTCGGCGCGCCACGCGGCGTACCGCTCGTCCCAGGCGGCCTGCTCCTTCTCGCCACGCGTGCGGGTCGCGCGGGTGTGCTCGAGGACCTCGGGGGCCACGTCGAACGTCTTGTCGGGGTCGAAGCCGAGCACCTTCTTGGTGGCCGCGACCTCGTCGACGCCCAGCGCGGAGCCGTGCGAGGCGCCGGTGTTCTGCTTGTCGGGCGCGGGCCAGGCGATGATCGTCCGCAGGGCGATGAGACTGGGCTTGTCCTGGGTCGCCTTCGCGGCCTCCAGCGCGTCGTGCAGCGCCTGGACGTCCTCCTCGTAGTTCTCGCCGCCGTGGGTCCAGTCGACGAGCTGGACGTGCCAGCCGTAGCCCTCGTAGCGGCGCAGCACGTCCTCGTTGAACGCGACCGACGTGTTGTCCTCGATCGAGATGTGGTTGTCGTCCCAGATCACGGTGAGGTTGCCGAGCTGCTGCGTGCCGGCGATCGAGCTGGCCTCGGAAGCCACGCCCTCCTGCATGTCGCCGTCAGAGGCGATCGCGTAGACGTGGTGGTCGAACAGCCCCTCGCCGAGCGGTGTGTCGGGCTCGAGGAGGCCGTGGCGACGGCGCGCCGCCATCGCCATGCCGACGGCGTTGCCGACGCCCTGGCCGAGCGGGCCGGTCGTGACCTCGACACCGGCGGTGTGCCGGAACTCCGGGTGACCGGGGGTCTTGCTGCCCCAGGTGCGGAGCGCTTCCAGATCGGCGAGCTCGAGGCCGTAGCCGGTGAGGTAGAGCTGGATGTACTGGGTGAGGCTCGAGTGGCCGCACGACAGGACGAAGCGGTCGCGCGCGATCCAGTGCGGATCGGCGGGGTTGTGCTTCATCACCTTGTTGTAGAGGAGGTAGGCCGCCGGAGCGAGGCTCATCGCCGTACCGGGGTGGCCGTTGCCTACCTTCTGGACCGCGTCCATCGCCAGGACTCGGACGGTGTCGACCGCCTTGCGATCCAGATCGGTCCACTCCAGCTCGGTGCTCACGTCGCGATGCTCCTCGTACGGTTTCGCGGGTTGCCGGCGCGGCGCAGGTGCTTGAACGCCGGATCACGTCCAGGTCTCGGTGTCGAGCCTACTCGCGCCCGTGAGCCCATGGGGATCGCCTCCCTTCCCGTGGACATCGGCCCCACGATGTGTGGGCGGCGTCACGTCGAGAGCCGGATCGGCCCCACCCGGGGGTGCATCGGGCATACGCGCGACTAGACTCCTGGGGTGACCGCAATCGACCCGGAGCTGCGTGCTGGGCACCAGCGTCCCTCGGACCCGTCGAGCGCTCGTCCCCGTGTCTCCGACGTCGTCAGCGCCTATGTCGGCCTGATGAAGCCGCGGATCATCGAGCTGCTGCTTCTGACGACCGTCCCGATGATGTTCCTTGCCGCGCAAGGCGTCCCCGGCCTCTGGGTCGTGGTGGCGACGCTTGTGGGCGGCACGCTCTCGGCTGGCTCGGCCAACGCTCTCAACTGCGTGTTCGACGCTGACATCGACCAGCAGATGCGCCGTACGCGTCGTCGTCCGCTGCCGCGTCACGCGGTGACGACACGGGCCGCGCTCGTGTTCGGTCTCGTGCTCGGCGTGGTCTCGACGGTGTGGCTCGGCTTCCTCGTCAACTGGCTGTCGGCCGGTCTCGCGCTCGCCGCCAACGTCTTCTACGTCGTCGGCTACACGATGCTGCTCAAGCGGCGCACCGCGCAGAACGTCGTGTGGGGCGGTCTCGCCGGCTGCTTCCCCACGCTGATCGGCTGGACGGCCGTCACGGGTGAGCTGGCTTGGGCGCCGGTCGTGATGTACGCCGTGGTGTTCTTCTGGACGCCGCCCCACACGTGGGCGCTGGCGACCCGCTACCGCGAGGACTACGCGCAGGCCGACGTCCCGATGCTGCCCGTCATCGCGCCGGCGACCGTGGTCGGCCGCAAGATGCTCGCGTACTCGTACGCGATGGTCGCGACGTCGCTGCTGCTGTGGCCCGTCGCCGGGACCGGATGGTTCTACCCGGTGGTCGCCGCGGTGCTCGGCGCAGCGTTCCTCGTCGAGGCGCACCTCTTCCTCTCTCGCGCGCACACGTCGAACGAGCTCACGGTGCTGAAGCCGATGCGGCTGTTCCACTGGTCGAACGCCTACCTCGCGCTGCTCTTCGTCGCCGCCGCGGTCGATCCCTTCCTGCGCTGACCCTGCGCCGAGCGCGTCCGCCTGCTGGCGGACGCGCCTGATCGGGCTCGTTCCGCACCTGCAGCGCGTGGTCGCCGACCCCGCTCGGCCGCCTCCTCGAGACGCCGGCTGCGCCTTACTGCGCTGGTGACGGGGACGGCGCTGCGGTCGGCGTGCGGGTGACGGCGGGCGTGCGTGACTCCAAGGCCGCCCAGGTCGCCGCGGCGGCGAGCATCCCGGCGCCCAGCAGGTGGAGCCCGACGACGAGGATCGGCAGGTCCGTGAAGTACTGCACGAACCCGATCACGCCCTGCGCGAGCTCGACGACGAGCAGCACGACGGCAGCGCGGACGGCCACCGGGGCGGCTCCGACCGCCTTGTAGGTCAGCAGCAGGCCGACGGACAGCCCGAGCAGCAGGAACACCGCATCGGCGTGGAGCTGCGTCACCGCCGCGGGGTCGAACCCGTTGCGTGGCGTGTCGGGGTCCCCGGCGTGCGGGCCGGCACCGGTCACCACGGTGCCGATCATCACGGTCGCCCACATCACGCCGTACGTCAGCCAGGCGAGCGTCCGCGCGGGCGCCGGCACCGTCGGCGGGTACCAGGCCGCGGGGTGGTACGTCTGGCGCAGCAGGACCGTGGACAGGCTGACGAGGCCGATGGAGACCGCGAGGTGGATCGCGACCGCCCAGGAGTTGAGGTCGACGAGCACCGTGAAGCCGCCGATGAGTGCCTGCGCAGGGATGCCGAGCGCCATCAGGGTCGCCACGACGACCGCTCGGGGCCTGCGCGGGCTCCAGGACCTCACGGCGAACCACGTCGCGATCGCGATGGCCGCGAGCACGAACGTCAGCAGCCGGTTGCCGAACTCGATCGCCCCGTGCATGCCCAGCTCACCGTGCGGGACGTACGAGGCGTCGGTGCACCGGGGCCAGGTCGGGCAGCCGAGCCCGGATGCCGTCAGGCGCACGGCGGCGCCGGTCACGATGATGCCGATGTTGGCGACCAGCGACGCCCACGCCCACCCGCGGACGAACCCGGTCGACGGCGTACGGAACCTGTCCAGCATGTCTACTCCCACTTGAACGTACGCGCGGTCGCGATCGACGCGACGGCGGCCCACACGACGAGCACCACGACGCTCGACGTCGGTAGTGCACCCCCTTCGAACACGACACGCATGCCCTCCGACAACGCACCCGACGGCAGCAGCGACAAGAACGCCTGCGCGGCCTCGGGATAGCGGTCGAGGGGCACGAGCACGGCCCCGCCGACGAGCAGCAGGACGTACACGAGGTTGGCCACTGCCAGTGTGGCCTCGGCACGCAAGATGCCTGCCAGCAGCAGCGCGAGGCCGGCGAAGGCGGCGGTGCCGAGCAGGGTCAGCACCACCATCCCCAGGTACGAGGAGGCGCCGCCGCGCGGCTCCCACCCGAGCCAGAGCGCCACCAGGCAGAGCACGGTCAGCTGCACCGCCTGCACGAGCAGGACCGACCCGATCTTGCCGACGAGCAGACCCCAGCGGGGGAGCGGCGTGGTCCCCAGCCGCTTGATCACGCCGTACCGGCGTTCGAAGCCGGTCGCGATGGCCAGCGACGTGAAGGAGGACGACAGGATCGCCAGGGCGAGGACACCCGGTGTGACGATGTCGATCGGCCGGCCGGGCCCGAGGTCGACGATGCGCGTCGCCTCCGTCCCGGCCACCAGGAGCAGCAGCGGGATGACCAGCGCCAGGAGCAGCTGCTCACCGTTGCGCATCAGCAGCCGGGTCTCCATCATCGTCTGCGCGACGACCATCCGGCCGAGCGGTGCAGCGCCCGGTCGAGGCGCGAAGTCGAGGCTCACGAGCGCAGCTCCCGTCCGGTGAGGTCGAGGAAGACGTCCTCGAGGGTGCGGCGGCGTACGGCGATGCCGTCGAGGAGGATGCCCTGCCCGGCGAACCAGGTGGTCACCGTCTGGAGGAGCGGCGGATCGATCGTCCCGGAGACGAGGTAGGCGCCGGGTGCCTGCTCGACGACCTGGAAGCCGGCGGGGAGCGCGGCGACGAGACCGGACACGTCGATGCCCGAAGGGCCGGAGAGGCGCAGCGTGTTCTCGGCGCCCTCGCTGGTCAGGCTCTTGGGGGTGCCCGAGGCGATGAGGCGGCCGTGGTCGAGCACGTGCACCCAGTCGGCGAGGCGTTCGGCCTCGTCCATGAAGTGGGTGGACAGCACGACGGTGACGCCGCTCGCCCGCAGCTCGTCCACGAGCTCCCAGGTCGCACGGCGCGCCTGCGGGTCGAGTCCCGCGGTCGGCTCGTCGAGGAAGACCAGCTCGGGACGTCCTACGAGCGCCGTCGCGAGGGCGAGGCGCTGCTGCTGGCCGCCGGACAGCCGGCGGTACGGGGTCCGGCCGACCGTGCCGAGGCCGAGCCGCTCGATCAGCGCGTCGACGTCGAGCGGGTCGGCGTACAGGCGCGAGACGTAGCGGAGCATCTCGTGCGGGTACGAGGCCGACCACGCGCCGCCGCTCTGGAGCATCACCCCGACCCGTGGCCGCAGGCGGGTGGCATCGCGTACGGGGTCGAGGCCGAGGACGCGGACCTTGCCCTCCTGCGGACTGCGGTAGCCCTCGCACGTCTCGATCGTCGTCGTCTTGCCCGCGCCGTTGGGGCCGAGGACGGCGGTGACCGTACCGGGTTCGACCGTGAGACTGAGCCCGTCCACAGCGGTCGTGTCGCCGTAGCGCATGACGAGGCCGGCGACCTCTACGGCGAGGAAATCCACTGGGACAGTCTAGAGATCCAGTGTTGGATAGGGTTTTCGGGGCTGCCGACGGGGCGGCCCGCTCCCAGGGGGTCCTGTGTTCGGCACGCTCGGTCGGTACGTTGTCCGTCATCCTTGGCAGGTCATCCTCGCGTGGATCCTGCTCGCCGTCGTGGTCGTCGCGACCGCGCCCAAGCTGGAGTCCACGTCCGACGAGGCCGACTTCCTCCCCGCCCACTACGAGTCCATCAAGGCGCTCGAGGCGCAGCAGGAGGCCTTCCCGGAGCTGGCCGACACCGAGCCGGCGGCGATCGTGGTCGTCGACCGCGAGGACGGGGCGCCGCTGAGCGCCGCGGACGTCGTCGCGGTCGAGAAGATGGCGAAGGACCTGAGTGCGTCCGACATCGACCTCCTCGACGACATCCGGGCCAACCCTCCGTCGGAGAACGGTCTCGTCCAGACCATCAGCGTCGGTCTCGCCGAGGGCACCGACCCGTTCGACGTCGCGCTGAACGACAGCGCCGAGGAGCTCCGTGAGGAGGCCAAGGACGCCGCCGAGGGCACCGACCTCCGCGTCGGCGTGACCGGTTCGATCGCGCAGAACCTCGACGCCACGGAGGCCTCGAGCGGTGCCGAGGCGGCGGTCGGCATCGCGACGATCGGCCTGATCGTCGTGCTGCTGCTGGTGATCTTCCGCAGCCCGATCATCGCGCTGCTGCCGATCGTGGTGATCACGATCATCTCCCAGGTCGCGACAGGGCTGATCGCGTACGCCAACGACCTCTTCGGCCTCCAGACCGACTCGTCGATCACCGTGATCCTCATCGTGGTGCTCTTCGGCATCGGGACCGACTACATCCTGTTCCTGATGTTCCGCTATCGCGAGCGCCTTCGTGAGGGTGAGGCGCCGAAGGAGGCGATGATCCACGCGATCGAGCGCGCCGGTGAGGCGATCGCCTCCGCAGGCGGCGCCGTCATCGTCGCGTTCCTCGCACTCGTCCTCTCGACGCTGAGCATCTTCCGCGCGATCGGTCCCGCCCTCGCCATCGCGGTCGCGGTGACGGTGGTGGCAGCTCTCACGCTGATCCCCGCGGTGGTGTCGTTGCTCGGGACCAAGGTGTTCTGGCCGTCCAAGGCGTGGAAGACGGAGCCCAAGGGGGCCCGCTTCGGCGCGATGGGCGAGGCGCTCGGTCGCCACCCGGGCCGCTTCGCGCTCGCGTCCGGCCTGCTGCTCGCCGCCCTGGCGGTCTTCGCGTTCGGGTTCAAGCCCTCGTTCGACTTCTCCCAGCTGAGCCTGCCCGACGACGCCGAGTCGGTGGTCGCCAGCGAGCGCATGCTCGAGGGCTACCCGGCGGGGGCGACCGCGCCCCAGACCGTCGTCCTGCGCAGCACCGACGGTGGCTCTCTCGACCAGGCAGAGCTGGCGCCGTACGCCGAGGCGCTCGGAGCCGCGGACGGTGTCGCCCAGGTGGCGGACCCCCTCCCCAACAGCGACGGGACGGCGGCACTGTTCGTCGTCACCCTCGAGGACGACCCGATGTCGGACGCGGCGATGGAGAACGTCGCGGGCCCGATCCGCGACGCGGCGCACGATGCCGCGCCGGGCGGCTCGGAGGCCCTCGTCGGGGGGACGACGTCGATCTTCGTCGACCTTCAGGACGCGATGGTCCGGGACTACTCGGTGGTGTTCCCGGTCGCGGCGGTGATGATCATGCTGATCCTCGCCCTGCTCCTGCGAAGCCTCGTCGCGCCGCTCTACCTGATGGCCTCGGTGGGCCTCGGGTTCGCCGCGACGCTCGGTGCGACGGTGCTGGTGTTCCAGGTGGCGCAGGGTCAGGACGGCCTGATCTTCATGCTGCCGATCTACATCTACCTGTTCGTCACGGCGCTCGGCACCGACTACAACATCCTGATGATCGCGCGGCTCCGCGAAGAGTCCCGGCACGGCAAGGGCCCACGCGCCGCGGCCGCGACGGCTGTCCGGCACGCCGGGCCGACCATCGCCGCGGCCGGGCTGATCCTCGCCGGGTCGTTCGCGGCGCTCATGCTCGGCGGCAACCCGCTTCTGGTCTCCATGGGCTTCGCGATCTCGTTCGGCATCCTCGTCGCGGCCTTCGTGATGTCGATGTTCTTCACACCGTCGTTGACGGCGCTCCTCGGCCACGCCGCCTGGTGGCCAGGGCACGCCGACCGGGCCCGCCCGCAGGACGAGGCCGAGGTCCCCGTCGGCGCGAGCGAGCGGAGGTGACGTGATGGCGCTGCCGGTCATGCCTCCCGTGCGCCCGATGCTCGCCAAGTCGGTCAAGGGCATCCCCGACCCGGCGAAGGTCGACGGCGGGCTGTCGTACGAACCGAAGTGGGACGGGTTCCGGTGCATCGTGTTCCGTGACGGGGACGACGTCGAGATGACGAGCCGCAACACCCGGGACCTGACGCGCTACTTCCCGGAGCTCGTCACCGCCTTCCGGGAGCACCTTCCGGCACGCTGCGTCCTCGACGGCGAGATCGTCGTGGCGCTCGACGGGCGGCTCGAGTTCGAGGTGCTCCAGGAGCGGATCCACCCGGCGGCCTCGCGGATCGGGCTCCTCGCCGAGCAGACACCCGCCTCGTACGTCGCGTTCGACCTGCTCGCGCTGGGCGACGACGACCTGACGGGGGAGCCGTTCGAGCTGCGGCGCGCTCGTCTGGTCGAGGCCCTGCAGGACGCAGGTGCGCCGGTGCACACGACGCGGACGACCCTGGACCCTGCGGTCGCCCAGGAGTGGTTCGGCCAGTTCGAGGGCGCGGGCCTGGACGGCGTCGTCGCGAAGCCGCTGCGCGCCCCGTACGAGCAGAACGCCCGCACGATGATGAAGATCAAGCACGAGCGGACCGCGGACGTGGTGGTGGCCGGCTACCGGCTGCACAAGACCTCCACGCCGGAGCTGCCCCTGCTGGGCTCGATGCTGCTCGGCCTCTACAACGACGAGGGGGTGCTCCAGCACGTCGGCGTGTGCGCCGCGTTCACGGCATCCCGGCGTGCGGAGCTTGCGGCCGAGCTCGACCAGCTCGCGGTCCCTTTCGCCGAGCACCCGTGGGGTCGGTGGGCGGAGGCCGAGGCGCACGAGGCGGGCGATCGCCTTCCCGGAGCGCAGAGCCGGTGGAGTGCCGGCAAAGACCTGTCGTTCGTCCCGATCCGCCCCGTGCTCGTCGCCGAGGTCGCGTACGAGCACATGGAGGGCACGCGCTTCCGGCACACCGCCCGCTTCAAGCGGTGGCGGTCCGACCGTGATCCCGAGTCGTGCACGTACGAGCAGCTCGAGGAGGTCGTCTCGTACGACCTCGCCGACGTGCTGGGCTGACCTGCAGCACTGGTCAGGTGCTGTTGTTCGCCCTCAGGGGGAGATCGCGGAGCGTTCGGTGCAGGATGAGCGCGACTCCGCCGCTCGCCAGCAGCGAGAGGGCGACCGACGCCGCTGCCGGGAGCGTCGAGTCGCCGTCCAGGCCGCCGAGGTCGGTCGAGGTGATCCCGCCGCCGAGCGCGATCTCCCCGCCGATCACCAGCGCCACGATCGGGAGCATCACGACGGTGCCGAGCATCGGACCCCAGCGGTAGTAGCCGAGCGCGACCGCCGCGCCTCCGAGGAAGTAGCCGATGCCGCTGAGGGACCAGGAGAGCCAGATGCCGAAGAAGTCGCCCGAGGAGTCGTAGAGCCCGGCCGGCTCCACCGTCCCCGGCCAGTCGAGCGCCGCGAACACGCCGTACTCGACGAGCATCCCGAACGCGCCGACGAGCCCCATGGAGACCCCGAGTGCCACGGTGGCCGCGACGGTGCCGCGGAACAGCGAGCGCCGCGTCCCGCCGCCCGCCACGTGGAGCGGGAGCGCGCCGAGCGGCATGATGACGCCCATCACCGCGAGGAAGAAGGGTACGGACCCGAGGATCCCGTCGGCGATGCTGCCGCCGACCTCGTCCCAGGTGTTGATCATCACCGTGACGGCCGCGCTGATGAGGACGACGGCGATCCAGTAGTACGTCGCGAGCTGCCACGTGCCGAAGAAGAGGGCGTACGCGCTCGTGCTCGTGCCGCGCTGCTCCTGCGCGCGGGCGGTGGTCGGGGACTGGGCGACGCTCATCGCGCGTCCTCCTTGAGGGTCTCGGGCTCCTGGGTGAGGTGGATGAAGAGGTCCTGGACGGAGACGCGGCCGACCTCGACGCCGGCGTCGCGGGCGCGTGCGACGTCCTCGGGGTCGAGGGCACCCTCCAGGGTCAGCTGGGTGGTTCCGCCCAGGCTGCGCGTCGCCAGCGTGTGCCGTCCGTCGGCGAGCTTGCTGACCGCCGAGGTCGGGCCGACCAGGCTGACGGCACGGTCGCGCAGGGCGTCGGCGGTCTCGCTGACGACGGTGCGTCCGCGGTGGAGCACGATGACGTCCTCGAAGAGGCGCTCGACCTCGTCGATGAGGTGGCTCGAGACGATGATGGTGCGGGGGTGCTGCGTGTAGTCCTCGAGCAGCGCGTCGTAGAACGCGTAGCGGCTGGGCGCGTCCATGCCGAGGTACGACTCGTCGAAGATGGTGAGGGGGGCCCGGCTCGCGAGCCCGATGATGCAGCCCAGGGCGGACTGCTTGCCCCTCGACAGTGCGTCGGGGGTCTTCCTGGGGTCGATGCCGAACTGGTCGAGGAGCGCCTTGGCGTAGTCGGCGTCCCACAGTGGCCGCACGCCGCTGTAGTAGCCGATCGTGTCGTTGACCGGGCTGTCGCCGACGACGTCGCCGGACTCCCGGACCAGCTGGACACCGGCCATGACGGCGGCGTTCTCGAACGGGTCCGCGCCGTCGACGCGGACCGTGCCGCTCGTCGGGCGACGGAACGACGCGAGGAGCGCCAGGGCCGTTGACTTGCCGGCGCCGTTGCGGCCCAGCAGACCGGTGATCGTGCCCGGCCGGACGGTGAAGGAAGCCCCGTCCAGGGCCGCGTCTCTACCTCGGCCGTATCGGACGGTGACGTCGCTGAGCTCGGCTCCGTACGGGGTAGTCATCGTGCTTCGCCTTCCGCGGCAGAGAGGGAGGTGGCGGGGAGGTGGTCGGTGAGGTAGGCGACGAGGGTGCTCCGGGGGATCCCGAGCAGATCGGCCTGATCGACGGCGGGGCGGAACACCTGCTCGAGGTATGCCTCGCGGTGCTCCTTCAGGAGCCGCTCGTGGGCACCGGCCGCGACGAACATCCCGAGGCCGCGGCGCTTCTCGATGAGGCCCTCGTCGACAAGGAGTCCGAACGCCTTCGCCGCCGTGGCGGGGTTGATACGGAAGGTGGTCGCGTACTGGGTCGTGGACATCACCTGTGCCTCCTCGGGCAGGTCGCCGCTCAAGATCTGGGCGCGGATCTGGTCGGCGATCTGGATGTAGATCGGCTCTGGCCCGTCGAACACGTCCGGTCACCTCCTGTGGTTCATTACTCCACTAATGAACCACGGAACGTCGTGCTGGCGCAACCCTCGCCGGTCACTTTCCGTGGGGCCCGACGCAAAGTCGGTGCCCCACCGCAACGTTCCGGTGGGGCCGCGACCCTGCGTGGGGCCCCACGGAAAGTGGGGGGTCACGCCTGGGTCGGGCACCACGGAAAGTGGGGCTCAGGTCGGCGGGGCCATCTCGGCGGCGACGCCGAGCAGTCGTACGGAGCGGGTGCGGTCGGTCCGCTCCAGCAGCGAGGCCGCCGCGTCGGCGATCACCGCGGCGTCGGAGGTCGGGCCCGCGAGGGTGGTGCTGCGCGTCCGCGTCTCGAAGGGGACGTATCGGATCTTGAGCCGCACGCGAACCGCCGGCCGTCCGTCCTCCACGACGTCGCGCGCGGCCAGCGCGGCCAGGCGCCGCACCTGCGCCTCGATCTCCGCGGGGTCGGCGAGGTCGGTCTGGAACGTCTCCTCGTGCCCGTGCGAGCGGGGCACCCACGGCGTCGGGTCGACGGGGGAGGCGTCCACGCCGCGGGCGAGCCGGCGGTACCAGGGGCCCATCGTCGGACCCAGCACCGCTGCGAGCCGTTCCTCGTCGGCGTCCCCGACCTCGCGCACCGTACGGAGCCCGAGCGCGGCGAGCTTGGCCGCGGTCTTGCCGCCGATGCCCCACACGCCGTCGGCCGGACGGTCGCCCATCACCGCCCACCAGTTGTCGCGGGTGAGCAGGAAGGCGCCTCGCGGCTTGCCGAAGTCCGTCGCGTTCTTGGCGCGGATCTTGTTGTCGCCGATCCCGACGGAGCAGTGCAGACCGGTCCGGTCGAGCACGCGCTCCTGGATCGCGTGCGCGAGAGCGGTCGCGCTCGTGAGGTCGGCGTCGGCCCCCGCGTCCACGAAGGCCTCGTCCCACCCGAGCACCTCGACCGCCGTCCCGAAGCTGCGCAGGACCGCCATCACCTCGGCGGACGCCGCCTCGTACACGGGCTTCTCGACCGGGAGGAAGACGGCGTCGGGGCACTTCTTGGCGGCGGTCCGCAGGGGCATCCCGGAGCGGACGCCGTGCTCGCGGGCCTCGTAGGACGCCGTCGAGACGACCGCGCGCTCGGTGGGGTCCCCGCGTCCGCCGACGATCACGGGGAGCCCGGCGAGCTCGGGGTGACGCAGCACCTCGACCGCGGCGAGGAACTGGTCGAGATCGACGTGGAGCACCCACATGCGTCAGCCCTCGGCCGCACCCTCGTCGGCCCAGTTGGCGGCGTTCTTGCGGCTCGGCTGGACGCGGGGCGGCTCGCCCGGCATCTTCGGATAGTCGGGTGGGTACGGCATGTCGCCGAGACCCTGCTCCTCGTCGCGGGCATAGAGGTCGAGCAGCGGCTCCAGCGAGCACGGGGCGTCGTCGATCGTCGCGTGGAGGTCGCCCAGCTCCGCGAACCGCTGCGGCACGGTGTGAAGGTTGAACGCGCGGGGATCCTCGAGCACCGCGAGCTCCTCCCAGGTCACCGGCGTGGAGACCGGGGCGCCCGGCTTCGGGCGGAGACTGTAGGCGCTGGCGATCGTCCGGTCGCGGGCGTTCTGGTTGTAGTCGACGAAGATGCGCTCGCCTCGCTCCTCCTTCCACCACTTGGTCGTCACACCCTCGTGACGTCGCTCGAGCTCTCGGCCGAACGCGATGGCCGCGTGGCGGACATCGGTGAACGACCAGCGGGGCTCGATGCGCACGTAGACGTGCACGCCGCGGTTGCCGCTTGTCTTGGGGAAGCCGACCATGCCGAGGTCGTCCAGCAGCGCACGCGCCTCGCCGGCGACGCGGACGGCGTCGGCGAAGTCGGTGCCCGGCTGCGGGTCGAGGTCGATGCGGAGCTCGTCGGGGTGCTCGGTGTCGTCGCGACGCACCGGCCACGGGTGGAAGGTCAACGTGCCCATCTGGGCAGCCCACGCGACCGTCGCGAGCTCGGTCGGGCACACCTCGTCGGCGGACCGCCCGGAGGGGAACTCGATGCGGGCCGACTCGACGAAGTCGGGAGCACCCTTGGGAAGACGCTTCTGGTAGAACGCGTCGCCCCGGTTGTCGGCACGCGTCGACAGCGTCATGCCCTCGCGCACGCCCTTGGGCCACCGCTCGAGCGTCGTCGGGCGGTCGCGCAGCGCGCGCATGATGCCGTCCCCGACGGCCACGTAGTAGCGGACGACGTCGAGCTTCGTGACCTGCGCCGACCACGGCGTCGCCTCATAGATCACACGGTCGGGGCTGGTCACGCGGACAGCGCGTCCGCCCGCGTCGACCTCTGTCGCATCGCTGGCCATGGAGTCAACCTAGGGGGTCTTGGGGACACTGTGCTGCTCTGCGGACCGTCCCCGGGCGCGAGACTCATCGCCGAGCGACCCTTCCCGGCGGCACCACCCCGTAGCCTGGAGGGATGGACCGCGCGAGCACCCCGTACGACGTCCGCGGCGGTCTCACCCTCGTCCCCGAGCCCGGACGCAGCCACGCGTTCACGCTCCGTGTCGGCGGCGCCGACCAGTCGCACGTCGACCTCGCGGACCCGACCCGCCTCGTCTTCGAGTACGTCCAGCGGATCGCCGACACCCTGGACCTCCTGCGGCCGCCGCCGGACCGCATCGGCGTCGTGCACGTCGGCGGCGCGGGTCTCACGCTGCCGCGGTACGTCGCCGCGACCCGTCCACGCTCCGCCCAGGTCGTGCTCGAGCCGGACGCCGACCTCACCGCGTACGTCCGCGACCACCTGCCCCTGCCGAGCCGGAGCGGCATCAAGGTCCGGCCCGTCGACGGCCGGACCGGGCTCGCCGGGCTGCGCGACGCGTACGCCGACGTCGTGGTGCTCGACGCCTTCGACGGTCCGGTGGTCCCGCCCGACCTCACCACGGCCGAGGCGTTCGGCGAGGTCGCGCGGGTGCTGCGCCCCGACGGCGTGCTCCTCGCCAACATCGCGGACCGGGGCCCTTTCCCGTACGCCCGCCGCGTCCTGGCGGCCGCGCGCACGGCGTTCGCCGAGACGGTGGTCAGCGCCGAGCCCGCGACGCTCAAGGGGCGCCGCTTCGGCAACGTCCTGCTGGTCGCGAGCCGGGTCTCGCTGCCGGTGCAGGCGATGAGCCGGCGGGCGGCGTCCTCGGCGTTCCCCTACCGCGTGCTGGCCGGGTCCGACCTCGACAGCGTCCTCGGCGGCGGCGCGCCGTTCACCGACGCGGACGCGGACGCCTCGCCCGCGCCGCCGGGTGGGGCCACGTTCTTCGCGTGAGCCTTCAACTAAGGCCAACCTTCGTTGAACGGGCGCCAGCAATAAGGGCACACTGGTGTTGTGAAATCCGTACGGGACCTGTCTGACGAGTCGCCGACTCGTCAGCGCGTCGTGCGCAGCATCATGCACGAGGGCCCGTCGACCGCCGCCCAGCTGGCCGAGCGTCTCGAGCTGACGCCGGCTGCGGTCCGTCGCCACCTGGACGCCCTCCTCGAGGAGGAGACGATCCAGGTCGCCGCCGAGCGCCCGCTCGTGCAGCGACGGGGGAGGGGGCGGCCGGCCAAGGCCTTCGCCCTCACCGACGCGGGGCGCGAGGCGTTCGAGCAGGACTACGACGACCTGGCGGTCAGCGCACTGCGGTTCGTCGCCGACACGCTCGGCGAGGACGCGGTCAAGGAGTTCGCCAGGCGCCGCAGCCAGGAGCTCGAGCGTCGGCTGCTGCCCCTGCTGGAGGACGCGGCACCAGAGCGCCGTCCGCAGGTGCTCGCCGACGCCCTGGCCGAGGACGGGTTCGCCGCGACCGTGCGGCAGGCCCCAGGCGGCACGCAGGTCTGCCAGCACCACTGCCCGGTGGCGCACGTGGCAGCCGCGTTCCCCGAGCTCTGCGAAGCGGAAACAGAAGCGTTCGCCCGGATGTTGGGACACCACGTACAACGGCTCGCGACCATCGCCCACGGCGACGGCGTCTGCACCACGTACGTGCCCGACACCCCGGCACCCCTCATGACCGACGAGAGGACCACCCGATGACCACCACACCGGACACCGGCGTCACCGCCGTGCCGACTGCCGCTGGCGCGCCCAACGCCATCGAGCAGGCCAACCCCGAGCTCGAGGGGCTTGGCCGGTACGACTTCGGCTGGGCCGACCCCGACGTCGCGGGTGCGACCGCCAAGCGCGGCCTCAACGAGGACGTCGTCCGCGACATCTCCTCGCGCAAGGACGAGCCCCAGTGGATGCTCGACCTGCGCATGAAGGGCCTGAAGCTCTTCGGCCGCAAGCCGATGCCGTCGTGGGGTGCCGACCTGAGCGGCATCGACTTCGACAACATCAAGTACTTCGTCCGCTCCACCGAGAAGCAGGCGACCTCCTGGGAGGAGCTCCCGGAGGACATCAAGAACACCTACGACCGGCTCGGCATCCCCGAGGCCGAGAAGCAGCGCCTCGTCGCGGGCGTCGCCGCCCAGTACGAGTCGGAGGTCGTCTACCACCAGATCCGCGAGGACCTGGAGGAGCAGGGCGTCATCTTCCTCGACACCGACACGGCGCTCAAGGAGCACCCGGAGCTGTTCGAGGAGTACTTCGCGACCGTGATCCCGGTCGGCGACAACAAGTTCTCCGCGCTCAACAGCGCCGTCTGGTCCGGCGGCTCGTTCATCTACGTCCCCAAGGGCGTGCGGGTCGACATCCCGCTGCAGGCCTACTTCCGGATCAACACCGAGAACATGGGCCAGTTCGAGCGGACGCTGATCATCGTCGACGAGGACGCGTACGTCCACTACGTCGAGGGCTGCACCGCGCCGATCTACAAGACCGACTCGCTGCACTCCGCGGTCGTCGAGATCATCGTGAAGAAGGGCGGCCGCTGCCGCTACACGACCATCCAGAACTGGTCGAACAACGTCTACAACCTCGTCACCAAGCGCGCCACCTGCGAAGAGGGCGCCACGATGGAGTGGGTCGACGGCAACATCGGCTCCAAGGTGACCATGAAGTACCCGGCGATCTACCTGATGGGCGAGCACGCCCGCGGTGAGACGCTGTCGCTGGCGTTCGCAGGCGAGGGTCAGCACCAGGACTCGGGCGCCAAGATGGTCCACGCCGCGCCGCACACCTCGAGCTCCATCATCTCCAAGTCGGTCGCGCGCGGCGGCGGTCGCGCGTCGTACCGTGGCCTGCTCCAGGTCCAGGAGGGTGCCGAGCACTCCGCGAGCACCGTCAAGTGCGATGCGCTGCTCGTGGACGACATCAGCCGCTCCGACACCTACCCGTACGTCGATGTCCGCGAGGACGACGTGTCGCTCGGCCACGAGGCGACCGTCTCGAAGGTCAGCGACGACCAGCTCTTCTACCTGATGAGCCGCGGGATGGAGGAGGACGAGGCGATGGCGATGATCGTCCGTGGCTTCGTGGAGCCCATCGCGCGCGAGCTCCCGATGGAGTACGCGCTCGAGCTGAACCGTCTCATCGAACTGCAAATGGAAGGTGCCGTCGGGTGACCGCCCCCACCACTACTACAACCCCTGCTGGTCCTCTGGCCGGACCCGTCGAGACCCGGGTCATCAGCCACCTCCACCCGGAGGGCTCGTTCGACCCGGCCGACCACGAGGTCCCCAAGGGGCTCGAGGAGATCTGGCGCTTCACCCCGTTGAAGCGTCTGCGTGACCTGCACAAGGACGCCTCGCTCGACGGTCACGACTACGAGGTCGAGATCGACGTCGCGCCCGAGGTCGTCGCCGAGTCGGTCCCGGTCGAGGACTCGACCGTGCGTGGCAGCTCGACGTACGTCCCCGTCGACCGGATCTCCGCGCGCGCCTGGGAGGCGGCCGACCGTGTGTTCACGGTGACGGTCCCCGCCGAGACCGTCGCGTCCAAGCCCACCTGGGTGCGGTTCACCGGCACGGGTTCGGAGAAGGCCGGCGCCGGCCACGTCGTCATCACGGCCGAGCCGTTCTCGAAGGCAACGGTCGTCATCGACTACTTCGGCTCCGCGACCTGGGCCGAGAACGTCGAGATCGTGCTCGGAGACGGGGCACAGCTGACGGTCGTCGCGGTCCAGGACTGGGCCGACGACGCCGTCCACGTGTCGCACCACCACGCGCACGTCGGCCGCGACGCGAGCCTCAAGCACGTCCTGGTCAGCTTCGGCGGTGACCTGGTCCGGATCAACGCCTCGGTCGAGTACGCCGGCACCGGCGGAGAGGTCGACATGCTCGGCCTCTACTTCGCCGACGCGGGTCAGCACCTCGAGCACCGCCTGTTCGTCGACCACAACAAGCCCAAGGGGCGGAGCAAGGTCGAGTACAAGGGCGCGCTGCAGGGCAAGGACGCCCACACCGTGTGGATCGGCGACGTGCTGATCCGCAAGGAGGGCGTCGGCATCGACACGTACGAGAGCAACGACAACCTCGTCCTCACGGACGGGGCGCGTGCCGACTCGGTGCCCAACCTGGAGATCGAGACCGGCGAGATCGAGGGCGCGGGTCACGCGTCGACGACCGGCCGCTTCGACGACCTGCACCTCTTCTACCTGCAGAGCCGGGGCATCCCGGAGGTCGAGGCACGCCGCCTCGTCGTGCACGGCTTCTTCAACGACGTGATCCGCCGTACCGGCGTCCCGGAGATCCAGGACCGCCTTCTGCAGACCGTCGAGGCCGAGCTCGCCAAGCACGTCGGTGTCGCCGACGTGGTCGCCGACGCCGATCTCGGCGCTGTCAGCGAGGCAGTCGGACGATGAGCGGGTTCGCGTACGCGGCGGACTTCGCCGACGTCCCCGACGGGGGAGTGCTCGCCGTCGAGGTCGAAGGCCACGACGTCGCGCTCGTCCGCTCCGGTGACGAGGTCTTCGCCGTCCGCGACGAGTGCTCGCACGCCGCGGTGCCGCTGTCGGAGGGCGACGTGGAGGACTGCACCCTCGAGTGCTGGCTCCACGGCTCGCGCTTCGACGCCCGGACCGGCGAGGTCCTCAACCTGCCTGCGACCGAGCCTGTCCCGGTCTATCCCTGCAAGGTCACCGAGGACGCCACCGTCCTCGTCGACGTGACCAGCCCCAGCATCTGATCCTCACGAACGTACGGAGTCACCACACATGTCCACACTCGAGATCCGCGACCTGCACGTCTCGGTGGCCACCGAGGACGGCGCCAAGGAGATCCTCAAGGGCGTCGACCTCACCGTGAAGTCGGGCGAGACGCACGCGATCATGGGCCCCAACGGTTCGGGCAAGTCCACGCTCGCCTACTCGGTCGCCGGCCACCCCAAGTACGACATCACCTCCGGCTCGGTGACGCTCGACGGCGTCGACGTCCTCGACATGACCGTCGACGAGCGTGCGCGCGCGGGCCTGTTCCTCGCCATGCAGTACCCGGTCGAGATCCCGGGCGTCTCCGTGGCCAACTTCCTTCGCGCCGCCAAGACCGCGCTCGACGGCGAGGCGCCTGCGCTGCGCACCTGGATCAAGGACGTCAACGGCGCCTTGGAGCGGATGACGCTCGACAGGACGTTCAGCCAGCGCTCGGTCAACGAGGGCTTCTCCGGAGGCGAGAAGAAGCGCCACGAGATCGCCCAGCTCGAGCTGCTCAACCCGAAGTTCGCGATCCTCGACGAGACCGACTCCGGTCTCGACATCGACGCTCTTCGCATCGTGTCCGAGGGCGTCAACCGCTTCTCGGAGCAGGGCGACCGTGGCGTGCTCCTGATCACGCACTACACGCGCATCCTCCGCTACATCAAGCCGGACTACGTGCACGTGTTCGTCGCCGGCAAGGTCGCCGAGAGCGGGGGCGCCGATCTGGCCGAGGAGCTCGAGGCCAACGGCTACGACAAGTACACCAAGGCCGCAGTCTGATGACTGTGGGCGGCGGCTACGACGTCGAGAAGGTTCGGGAGGACTTCCCGATCCTGCACCGGCCCATGGCCGGAGACCGCCCTCTGGTCTACCTGGACAACGCCAACACGTCGCAGAAGCCGAGCGCGGTCATCGAGACGATGGCGGAGCACTACGCCTGGCACAACGCCAACGTCGCACGCGCCATGCACCAGCTCGGCGCAGAGGCGACCGCGGCTTTCGAGGGCGCGCGCGACAAGGTCGCCGCGTTCGTCAACGCGCCGTCGCGCGACGAGATCGTGTTCACGAAGAACGCCAGCGAGGCGCTCAACCTGGTCGCCAACACCTTCCGCAACGCTGTAGGCGACCTCGAGATCCGGCCCGGCGACGAGATCGTCACCACCGAGATCGAGCACCACTCCAACATCGTCCCGTGGCAGCTGCTCGCGCAGCGTACGGGCGCGACGTTGCGGTGGTTCGGCGCGACCGACGAGGGACGTCTCGACCTGTCGAACCTCGACGAGCTGATCAACGCCCGTACGCGGATCGTCACGGTCACGTGGATCTCGAACATGCTCGGCTCGGTGAGCCCGCTCGCCGCGATCATCGAGCGCGCGCACGCCGTCGGCGCGATCGTCGTCGTCGACGCCGCGCAGGCCGTTCCGCAGATCCCCGTCGACCTGACGGCGCTCGGTGCCGACATC
>Ga0233363_1000231_pt1 | contig 26710 bp, 18 predicted proteins | sample ElkDunMinimDraft_18_FD_191534 | JGI IMG/M metagenome (GOLD analysis project Ga0233363, IMG submission 191534) | Fecal eukaryotic communites from dung pellets of Tule Elk in California, USA - Elk Dung C16 | ecosystem: Host-associated > Mammals > Digestive system > Large intestine > Fecal | place... | reverse complement strand
AGTTGCCCAGGCCGACGGGCCGCGCCACCGGTGAACCGAGGTTCCACTGGAGCGTCGAGAGGTAGAAGCTCTGCAGCAGCGGGCGGTAGACGAACACCAGCAGCAGCAGGACGTTCGGGCCTGCGAGGAGCAGCGCCCAGAGCACGTTCCGACGACGGCGGCGCGCGCTCAGGCGGCCGCGGTGCAGGTCCTGCGGTGCGGCCAAGGGCGGGGTGCTCGCGGGGGACGAAGTACCCACACGGGGCGGGGTGTCGCCCGACGTGTCGGGCGCTCTCGGGGTCACGACGGTGGTCACAACGAAGTCCGCTCGTCCGGGGGATGGAGTCGAGGGCACGCGTTCGTCCGGGTGTTCCCGGGCCGCGGCCTCTCGGAGCATAGGAACCGGCGAAGGGTGAAATGCGGCGGTTTGCCCAGACGTGGAGGCACCCTTCCGGGAACGTTCATCTCCGCGCACGGCGGCCGTCACCCGGGTGGGCGAGACGCCACCTCCCGGACACTCGGGCGGTGTGGGCGCCGGGCTGCCGATCGGGCGATCCCGAGGGTTGTCGGCCGGGCCGTCGGCGGGGCTATCGACCGGTCGGCCGAACGCACCAGACCGACGGGCGGGTGGCGGGCCAGGTCTGGCAGATCAGCCATCCAGGTCTCGCCGGATCGGCCGCGCGGGGTCTGGCTGGTTGCCGGGGTCTCCGGCCGAAGTTGTCCACAGACCGGGACGCACGGTTCCCCGGCGGGCGTCGCTTCGCTAGGTTCTGGGGCAGTTCGTGCGACGTCGCTCAGGCGGTCCGCGTGGACGCGCCGCTCGACATCGACCTGCAGGGGGTCCCGTGAGTCTTCTGGTCCGTTCGTCCTCCCGTGCTCGACGGCGGTCGCTCGCCCTGGGCGTCGTGGTCGCAGTGGGGCTCGTGGTCGCCGGATGCACCGGCGGCGACGAGCCCGAGCCGTCGCCCACCGTCGAGGAGACCGTCCACCCGACGCCGACCGAGACCCCCGAGCCGACGCCCACCGAGGCCGGCCCCGCCAAGCCGGAGCGCCCGGCCGCGATGGACCGCACGGACGGAGCGGGTGCGGCAGCAGCGGCGGAGTACTTTTTGTCCCTATACGGGTACGTCCTTGCCACCGGCGACACTACCGAGTGGGATGCCATGACTTGGGCCGAGACGTGCGAGTTCTGCACGAACGTCCACGCCGACGCTGCAGAAATCGCCGCGGCTGGCGACGCCTACGAGGGTGCGGAGATCACGGTCTCGTCTGTGACTCCAGGCGAACTGGACACCTTTGTTGGCGCCTACCCCGTGGTTGCGGACTTCGCGCAGGCCGCCCTCGTACGGACCAGCGCCACTGGTGAGATCGTCGAAGAAAACGGTGGGAGTTCTGGCCGCCTGCAGATCGACATGATGCACGACGGCACGAACTGGCGGGTCCTGGCTCTGACGGTCGGTGCATGATGCGGCGCGAGACTCCTGCCGCTCTGCTCACTGTCGCCCTACTTGCTGTGCCAACGCTCCCGGCTGTTGCAGACCCAGGTAGCACAACGCTCGAAGGAAATGCGCAGGAATCGAACGTAGCGCTCAACGGCTACGGCTACGTTCCTCAAGGCGGAGGGACATATGTGGCGCCGGTAGCGGACGGCGCTCCAGCGTCGGAGGCATACCGGCGTGGTCCGGCCTACCGCTGCTTCGACGGTGACCAGCCGACCACCTACCCCGGGCTCGTGCCCAAGTGCCCCGACGGACAGGCGCCCGGCGACCTCGGCCTCGCGTGCGCCGACGGCGAGTTCGCCATGGACCCGCTGTTCCGGCAGACGTGGACCAACAACGCCGACGGCACCCGGTCGGCCGTCTCCGCCTGGGAGTTCGTGAACGACGGTTCGTGCATCGGCGCCGCCGACCTCGCCGCCGAGGCGGACGCCGCGTTCCGGCAGCTCACCATCGCGCCCTCCCCCATCGTGGTGCAGCCGCCGGACGGCTGGACCCTCGTGAACGTCGCCACGATCACGTACACCGAGCCCGGCGAGCAGATCCTCGACACCACTTTGCTGGGCATCCCGGTCCAGATCCGCGCCACGCCCGAGACGTACACGTGGGACTACGGCGACGGCTCCGAGCCCGTGCGCACCACCGACCCGGGCGCTGCCTACCCGCACCACACCGTGGCCCACACGTACGAGCAGCCGTCCGACCGCGTCGACATCTCCCTCACGACCACCTGGACCGGCCAGTTCCGCATCACCGGCACCCCCACGTGGACCGACGTCACCGGCACCGCCACCACCACGTCCACAGCCGACCCGCTCCAGGTCTACGAGGCCCGCTCCCGCCTCGTCTCCGACAACCTCGACCGCTGACGCTCCGGGGCGGCGCGGCCGGTGTGCGTACCGCGCCGCCCTACCGACGCACCGTCCGGGACACGCGCTTGGATGGGGACCTGCCTGACACGGACGTTACTGCCGTGGACGTCCGGCCCCGCCGACGAACCGCGCGACGACATCGATTCCCACCCATCGAGGGCAACACGGCGTTTCTACCCTCTCCGGTTTTTCACTGGCACAGTGAAAAACATGTCGACGATAGACAGGCGCGCCCTCGCCGGAGTCGAGGACGTCTTCGGGGACGCAGTTCGGCACTGGTCGGTCGTAGACCCTGGCACGGCGTCGGGAGCTCCGACCATCGCTATCGACCTCAGCCACTCGCAGGTGTCGTTCTCGATCCTGTGGGCCGGCGAAGGCTTCCCCGCGGACGTCGACGCGGCGCTGAGATCCGCACGGATGGAGGCGATCCACGAGTCCTCGGCGCTGCCGCTCGTCGTCGCGCGCAGAATCTCACCGGGCGCGGCAAGCATCTTCGCGAGCTCAGGATGGGCTTCTGATGGAGCGCAGTGACGGCAGCCGAGGAGCGCGCCGCGCCTTCTCCGAAGGCTGAGGACGGCGCCTCCCGGCTACCCGTCACGGCCGGATCAGGCGAGCGCGACCTCGACGCCACCGGAGAAGAACGAGTCGTGGAGCGAGATCGTTGCCGGGACGGCGTCGGCGGGGATGTCGAACACGACCGTCCCCTCGACGCTGTTGCCCGGGTTGATGTCGGTGAGGAACGAGTTCGAGTCGCCGAGGTAGATCGCGGCGCTCGAGTCGGCGGAGTGCTCGCGGCCGGCGGTGTCGACGAGCTTCTGGCTGCTCCCGTCGAACATCTGCGCGGCGTCGCCAATGTTCGTCACCGTGACGTGGACCAGCACGAACTGCCCCTGCGCCTGCTCGTTGAGGTACTCGTCACCGACCGTCGCGACGCCCGTCTCCACGGACGTCACGGTGAACTCGAACTTGCCGTCGCGCACGGCCGTCCCGACGCCGGGTGCCGCCTCCTCGACCACGGGCTCCTCGGCAGGCTGCTCCTCGGCCGGTGCGGGCGCGACCTCCGCCTCGGCGCCGGAGTCGCCCGACCCCCCGTCCGTCGCGCCGGTGTCCGCGACGGCGGCGGGCGTGGTCGGCTCGTCGTCTCCCCCGCCGCCGAGGTTCGCGCCGATGATGACGAGCAGCACGACGACCCCCAGCCCGGTGAGCACCTTGTGCCGCGCGAACCAGCTCTTGCGCGGCGGCGTCGGCTCGGCGGGCGGCTGCGCGCCGTACGGCGGCTGGCCCGGCTGAGCCGGGTACTGCGCGTGACCCGGGTACGGCGTCTGGCCCGGGTACGGCGTCGCGACCGGCTGAGCGGGGCCCGCCCCCTGCAGGGGCGAGGTGTACGGCTGGCCGGCGGTCGGCGTCGGACCCGGCTGGGCGGGGTGCTGGCCGGGCTGCTGGGGGAACGTGCCCCCGGTGGGTGCGGTCATCGCGGTCTCCTCGTCTCGGTCGCGCCGAGGTCGGCGCGGCGTGTCGGCGGCGGCGGTCGTCGCCGCGTTCGAGGACGATCGTGTCCGCGACGAGGGGGTCGGCGGATCGGCCGGTCGGGTCGTCCCGGCCCGCCGATCGGGGGACCCGCGAGCGCCCGCGGCGAGCCGATCGGGGGAGGTCGCGCGTCGGCGGCCGTGCGTATGCTCGCCGCATGTATCCGCCTCCGCAGCAGCCCGGTGGCCCCGCGGTGCCGCCCGGCGTCGCGGGGCGACCGCCCTACCCCGCGCGACCGGCCCCCGGCAGCGCCGCGCCTGCGCCGTACCCGGGCTGGCCGGTTCCCGGTTCGCCGGTCCCGCGGCCCGGCCCCGTGGCCTACCCCGCCGTCCCCGCCGGACCGGGACAGCCCGTCCCCTACGACGCCGCGTGGCGCCCGACGCCGGCCCCGCGCCCGAGCGGGTCGCACCGGTTCTGGTCCGTGGCCGGGACGGTCGGTGCCGTCGCCGCGACGTTCGCCGTGGGAATGATCAGCGCGACCTTCGCGGCGTCGCGCCACGGTGATGCCATCTCCGGCGGTCAGCTCGCCGTCTTCATGCTGTGCTTGGTCGTCCTCTCGGGGGTCTGCGCGGCCGTCGTGTGGCGCGCCCGGTCCCCCGTCCTCGTGTGCCTCACGACCGCGGCCGCGGGAATCCTCCTGCCGCTCGGTGCGCTCGCTCCCCTGCTCGCGCTGCCCTTCGTCCTCGCGCGCGAGGACCGGCGCCGGGTGCTCGCGGGGTCGATCGCGGCGACCGTTCTCGCCGTCGGCGTGTCGTTCTGGCGCGACGCCGCGCGCGACGGGGAGTCGGTGATCTTCTCGTTCACGCCCGCCACCGGAGGCGAGACGTCGTATCTCGAGCCCGTCGGCTACGTGGTCCTCGGCGTGCTGGCCGTGGCCGCATCCCTCGGGGCGGGACTGGTGCGCCGCTACGCGGGCCGCGCACACGTCGCGCAAGAAGTGGCTGCCGTCGAGTCCCAGCGCGCGGAGGTGCTGCGCACGCATGCGGAGGACCTGCGCACCCAGACCGAGGACCTGCGCACCGAGCTGTCGCGCCAGGACGAGCGCGAGCTCATCGCGCGTGAGATGCACGACACCGTCGCCCACAACCTCTCGATCATGTCGCTGCAGGCCTCGGCGCTCGAGGTGACCACCGACGACCCCGTGGTCGCGGACGCCGCCCGCACCATGCGCTCCTCGGCCCACCACGCGCTCGACGAGATGCGCGCGCTCATCACGTCGCTGCGCGAGGGATCGGAGCAGTACACGGGGTCCGCGCCCGCGCTCGGCGACCTCGCGGCCCTGCTCGACGACGCCCGGTCGTCGGGCGTGGACCTCGCCGCCACGGTCTTCGTGTCCGACGCGGACGCCGCCCCTCCCGCGCTCACGCGCGCGGTGTACCGGGTGGTGCAGGAGGCGCTGACGAACGTCATGAAGCACGCGCCCGGCGCCCGCGCGGACGTGGACGTGCGTGCCCGTCCCGGCGACGGCGTCGACCTCACCGTGCGCAACGCGCTCACGGCGGACGCGTCGGGCGTCCCGGGCTCGGGCAACGGGATCGTCGGGATGCGCGAGCGCTGCGAGGCTCTCGACGGGACGTTCTCCGCGGGCGTCGAGGACGGGCGGTTCGTCGTGCGGGCGCACCTGCCGTGGGAGCGCCCGACGCCGTAGCCCCACCGACCATCCGGCCTCACCCCTCGGGCGGAGCGACGGGCGCCACCACGGCGCCCGTCGGTGCGTCGACGACGCGACGGTCGCCCAGCGGTCGGTCGAGCCCGACCCGGACCAGCTGGACCGGGACGAGGAGCGACGCCCCCGACCCGCGGGCGTCGCACCGGGGATCGGCGAAGAGCTCGGTGCCGAGCCCGACAGCCGGCGCCTCCGCCAGGCGCCCGTCGAGGACGGGGCGGCCCGTCGGGGGCGGACCCCCGAACAGCGGCGCCTCGACGAGGACCGTCAGGCGCACGGCGTCCTCGCCCTCGTCGACGAGGACGCGCGTGACGTCGCACCGGCCCGGGGCGACCCGGACGAGCAGGTCTCCGGCCGCGGCGCCGGGCGCCGCGACGCGGGGGTCGTGCTCGGCCGACCCGACGACCGCCCAGCGCAGCGCGGGCGTCGATCCGCTCGGCGTCCCGGCAGGGACGAACGCGACCGCCTCGTCCGTCGAGGCGTTCGACGGGTCGACGATCTGCACCCGGCCGGGACCCATCGAGGTCTCCAGGCCCCACGCCCGCGCGGCCTCGTCCACACCGCCCTGCCCGGAGACGGCGGTGGTCGCGACGGCGGACGAGACCGCGAGGAGGACCAGCCCGAGGACTGCGACCGCCGCGCCGCGGGTCCGCGCCGAGGCGAGCTGGGCCCGGCTGAGGTACCGGCCGCGCCGCTCGGTGCGGCGCACGAGGAACGAGGTGCGCGGGGCGAGCAGGTGCCACGCACCCAGCAGGACGAGGACGGCGCCGGCGACGAGGAGCATGCTTCGGACCGTAGTGTCCGCGGGGCCGCCTCCGACGGTTGTCCACAGGCCCGGTCACACGCCGGCACGCGCGGTGCCGCTCATCGGCCGAGCGGCACCACGGGTGGTCCTTCCAGGATGCGCTACCCGCATGTGAGCGCGCTGTGCGCGGCCGACACCTCCGTCGTCGTGCCGGCGACGTCCGTGACGACGACGAGCGCCTCGCCCGCCTCGAGCACGCCGCCGCGCGCCTTGAACGACTGGTAGGCGTTCTTGCCCGGGTCGACCTGCGCGAAGGACCGCTCGCCGTGCTCGGTCCGCAGGGCGATCGCGACCGTCTCGTCGCCGTCGTTCGCCGCACGCACCGCGAGATACGGGGTGCCGCCGAGGCAGCGCGGCTGGGCCGTGACGGTGACCTGCGGGTCGACGGGCGGCACCTCGGCCGGGTAGACGTCGAGCGCGTCGAGCTCGGTGTACCAGGTGAGCTTGGTCAGGGTGACGGTGTTCCACCCCTCCTGGAGCACGACCTCGTGCACCACGGACTGCCAGTTCCCCCACGTGGTGTGCGGGAAGGTGACGACGCCGGCGTCCGCGCCGTTCACCGTGACCGTGCTCGTCGACGCCAGGTTGTACCCGCCGCGCTCGGAGCCGTTGGCGAACCGGACCCCGAGCGCGTACGGCCCGGCGTCCTCGGCGAAGACCTGGAGCGCGACCGAGCTGTCGAGGAAGTCGAGCCCGCCCACCTTCTCGCCGCCGGACGCGCCCGCCGCGGTCCCGACCGAGCCGCGCGTGATGACGCCGTCCTCGAACTCGTACCGCGTCGCGTCGGTCGGGATCACGGGCGGCGCGATCGGCCGCGGGTCGCGCGTCGCCGGGTAGACGTCGAACGCGTCGAGCTCCGTGAAGAACGTCGCGCGGGTCAGCGTGATCGTGTTGGCTCCGGCGACGAGGTCGACGAGGACCTCCGCCGTCTGCCAGTTGCCCCACGTGGTGTGCGGGAAGACGACGGTCCCCGCGTCCTGGCCGTTCACGGCCAGCGAGCCCGTCGACGGGACGCGCGCAGAGCCGTCGACCGACCCGTTCGCGAACCGGATGCCGAGCAACGCCGGGCCTGCCGCGTCGGCCTGGACCTCGACCGTCACGGACGAGTCCGCGAAGTCCAGGCCACCGACCTTCGCCCCGCCGGACGCACCGCCGTCGGGCACGACGCGCGCGTTGGCCACGACGCCGTCCTCCGCCTGGTAGCGGTCGGACGCCTGCGGGACGAACGGGACGCCGTCCGCCGTCCACTCGAGGTCCGCGACGTACATCGCGCGGTAGGTGAACGCCTCGTTCCAGCCGTGGAAGACGATCGCGTCGCTCCCGTCGGGGGCGGTCACGATGTCCTGCCCGCCCGGGCCGCGGACGTCACCCTGGAAGCGGTCGCTCGTGAGGAGCTCCGTCGTCGCCTTGGTCCACGGGCCGGCGAGGCTCGACGCCGTCGCGTACGCCGTGCGGTAGGCGCCGCCGTAGAAGTCGTTCGCGGAGTAGAAGAGGTAGTAGGTGCCGTCGCGCTGGACGATGGTCGGCGCCTCGACGACGCGGCCCTCGAAGGCCTTGTCCACGCGGACGAGCTCGACGGGCGGGCCGGTGAGGGTGGTGCCGTCGGGCGCGAGCGGCTGGGCGAAGATGATCGCCGTCATGCCCGTGCAGCAGTTCCCGTCGGCCTTCCACAGCAGGTAGAGCTGGTCGCCGTCGCGGAACGTCCCGGCGTCGATCGCGCCGCCCAGGTCCTGCGTGCCCGCCTCGCCGTTGGGGCAGACGAACGGGTCGTCACCGACGGGCACGAACGGGCCCTCCGGGGTGTCGGACAGCGCGAGCCCGATGCACTGGCGGGGGGTCGTCGCGTCGCGGGCCGTGTAGTAGAGCGCGTAGCCGCCCTCGACCGCCGCGACCTCCGGCGCCCAGACGCAGCGGTCCGTCGCGCCGCCCGGAGAGAACGTGCACGTCTCGCTCACCCAGGCGCCGAGGTCCGGGGCGACGTCGGTCGGCTCGCTCCACGACACCAGGTCCGTCGACGTGCGGTGCTGCACGTTCTGGCCCTCGTGGTTCGTCGCGTAGGCGTGGTAGACGCCGTCGACGAGCAGGATGTCCGGGTCGGGGAAGTTCTCGTCGACGACCGGGGAGATCGTCGGGGCGGGGTCGGCGGCGGCCGCTGCCGGGCTCGCCGGTGCGAGAGCCGCAGGCGCGGCGACGGCTGGTGTAGACGTCGCCGGCGCCGCGGTCGCGGTCGTCGCGGACGCGCCAGCGGCTCCGGCGACCGTCAGCCCGAGCGCGAGCAGCGCGCTGGTGACAGCGGTGGCACGGGACCGCAGCGGTGACAAGGGTGGCTTCATGGGTGGGTGTCCTCTCGGCGATGAGGGGGTCATGAGGGGGCCAGCACCCGGGACGACGTCGACCTCGGGACTCTCGAGTGTCCCGGGATGATTCACACAAGTCAACAACTTCCTGCAAGAGTGAACACCGCGTCGGTGTTCGTGGGGCCGCCGAGTGGTCCCCTGCCCGGGGGAGGCCGCGCCCGCACCTGTCCCGGTAGCGTCGCGACCGTGGACACTTCCGGTCGGAGCGGTCGATGAGCGGGCGGGCCGTCGTCGTGGGCGGCGGGATCGGAGGGCTCGCGTCGGGTGTCGCGCTCTCGCGTGTGGGGTGGGACGTCACCGTCCTGGAGCGCGCGCCGTCGCTCGAGCCGGTCGGTGCAGGGATCGCCGTCGCGCCCAACGCTGTACGCGCGCTCGGCGCGCTGGGGCTCGGCGACCGGCTGCGCGACCTCGCCGGGCTGCAGGGCGACGTCGGCTTGCGCCGACCCGACGGGCGGTGGCTCGTGCGGGCGAATGCCGGCGAGGCGAGCGCCCGGTTCGGCGACCAGACCCTCGTCCTGCACCGTGCACAGCTCGTCGGCATGCTCGCCGACGCCCTGCCCGACGGCGCGCTACGGCTCGGCGCCGACGCCGCCGTCGTGGACCCGGGCGACGCCGGGCGATCCGCGCGCGTGCGCGTGCGGGACGCCGTCGGGCCGGATGCCGCCCGACGCGCACCCGGTGCTCCCGATCGGCTCGATGCGCGTGGGTCGGGAGCCGGGTCGCCGCCCGCTGCCGAGGTGCGGGGCGGAGGCGAGGCGCGGCCCGGGGGCGAGGACGAGATCGAGGCGGCGCTCGTCGTCGCAGCGGACGGGATCGACTCCCCCACGCGTACGCGCTGGTGGCCGGAGGCGCCCGGGCCGGTGTCGGGCGGCTCGACGGCGTGGCGGCTCGTCGCGCCGGCGCCCGCGGGTGTCGTCGGGAGCGAGACGTGGGGGCGCGGGATCGTCGTGGGGATCGTGCCGCTCGCGGACGGGCGTGTGTACGCGTACGTGTCCGTCGCGGACGGGGCCGGGGTGCCGGCGTCGTTCGCGGAGCTGCGCGAGCGGCTCACGGACTGGCACGAGCCGATCCCGTCGCTCCTCGCGTCGATGGACCCCGCTCACGTGTTGTGCCACGAGCTGCGACGGCTCCCCGCTCCCCCGGCGTCGCTCGCGACGGGGCGCGTCGTGCTCGTCGGGGACGCGGCGCACGCGATGCTGCCGAACGTCGGGCAGGGCGGGTGCCAGTCGCTCGAGGACGCGGTGGTGCTGGGTGTGCGGGTGGGTGCCGCGGACAGTGCTGGAATCACTGCTGGCGGCGTGCCCGAGGCGCTGCTCCGGTGGTCCGCGGAGCGGCGCCCGCGCGTCGTGAAGGTCATGAGGATGTCGGCGCAGATGGCCGGGATGTCGCGGTCGACGTCACCCGTCACGACGGCGGTGCGCGACGCAGGTGCCCGGCTCGCCGGACCGTGGAGCGCCAGCCTGGGGTCGTGGGCGCTGCGGGGAGTGCTCGGCTGGCGGCCTCCCGAGGCGTGACAGCGGGGCGGCTTCCCGTCCGGCGCCCGGACGATGGGTCGCCCCAAGCGACGAGCCGGGCGGATCTCCTAACGCTTCGAGGCCCGATAGCCCGCCGCCACCGCGTCCTCCGGGGTCGCGAAGCACTCCTCCGGGTCGGTGACGTCGTAGAACGCGCCACCGGGCACGTGGTAGATCCACTCGCCCGACGACGAGTGGTTGCCCTTCACCGGACAACCCACCGCACCGCCGCTCGACATCTCGCCGGTACCACCCGTCTCGACCGACGGCGGAGTCGCTTCTCCGACCCCGGCCGCCGGACTTGCCTGCGCGTCGGAGGGCGCGGCCGCAGTCCCGGAGGCCGTCGGGGTGACCGACGACGACGGCGGCAGCGGCTCGTCCGGGCACGCCGACAGCACACCCACCATGGCGTCACGCTCCGCCGCCGTCACCCACAGCCCGTAGGCGACCTTCACCGCGACCTGTCGTGCGACGTAGGCGCAGCGGAAGCCGTGGTTCGGCGGGAGCCATGTCGCGGTGTCGCCGTCGCCCTTCTGCTGGTTGAGCGGCCCGTCGGCGGCGAGCAGGTTGAGCGTGTCGTTGGCGAACAGCTCGCGGGTGACGGGATCCCACTGCTGGGCGCCCTTCTGCCACGCGTCGGACAACGCGACGACGTGGTCGATCTGCACGGCTTCGGACGTTCCCTCACCACGCCGGAAGGCGATCGTCGTCCCGCTGTACGGGTCGGCGAAGGTTCCGCCGAGCACGACGCAGTCGTGCGTGCCGGGCTTTGCCACGACGTCGGCGAGGTCGCGTCGCAGCACGTCGTTCCGCTGGTCGCACCCGTTGCGGTCCACGTCCGCCCACCGCTGGCCGAACCGCTCGCGGTCGTAACCGGTCCGCGGCGCCCGGCCCTTGACCTCGAGCGTCTGGACCGCCGCGAGGGCGCCGGCCGACGCCGGAGCGGGTGCAGGCGCCGTCGTCACCTCCGCCCCCGCATCGACGGTGGGCTCGGTCTCGGTCGGAAGTGACGACGCAGGGTCGTCGGACGATGTCCCGCCGCCGGTCGACGGACCGTGAGCGCTCGACCCGGGGGACGTATCCTCGCTCGCCGTGACCGGCGAGAACGTGCCCGCCCCGGGCAGCGCGATCGACGTGCTGCCGATGGACACGACGAGCGCCAGGCCCGCGCACCCCAGCGCCACCGGACGCGCCATGCGACCCCACCAGGTGCGTCCCCGGACAGCAGCCCAGCCCGCGGACAGCGCGAGATAGAGGAAGGTCATGAAGAGGACGCCGCGCACGCCGCTCGTCAGTCCGAGCACAGCACACAGGGCCAGGCCCACGAAGCCCGCGATCGCTCCTCGTGTCACCGCACGCTCCTCAGTGGAAGACCGCGCCGGTGGGCGCGACCTCTTCCGGCTCGGCCCGCGCGGCGCCCGCCGGAGCGGTACGCGCCGCGGCCGGGCTCGCGGTGCTCCCGAACAGACGGAGGTCGCCCGGCGAGAGCATGCGCGAGACGTCGGCACGCAGCGCCACGTTGGATCCCGCCCGCAGGGCGCGCACCCCGTCCGTGCTGCCCGCCCGCACCACGTAGGGCAGCCAGGCGACCGAGTCCGCGCCGTAGTGCGCGCGGGCCATCATCCCGGCGGGCGAGAACATGTCGGCGACGAACGTCGTCGACCCCCGCGTCGCCGCCTCGTAGAAGTCGGGCTCCGGCAGCGAGCCGTCCTCGCTGTGGTCGCCCAGCCGCGTGACGCGCCGGGTGGGGAGCAGGATGACGTCGTCGCGGACGGCGCGGCGCAGCGCACCGACCGCGCGGTCCGTCAGCACCGACGCCGCGTCACCCGATGACCAGTAGGCGAGCAGGAGACGGCGAGGGTTGAACGGACCGGAGAGCGTGTCGAGGTCGGCGGCGATGAAGCCCGAGTCCTCGCCGGAGGTGAGCGTCCCCCGGAACGCCTCGTAGGAACGGTCGAAGTGCCCCGACGCCCACCCGACGGGGTGGAGACGCCGCACGGCCTGGACGACGGTCCCGGGCGGGATGTCGTCCTCCGTCGCCGTGCGCGCGACGCCGAATGCCGCGGGGAGTCCCTCGACGATCGAGTCGTCGATGTCGTCGGCCTCTTCCGTCACCTCGCCGACCGGGCGGTGCAGCACCCACCCGACGATCGCGATCCAGTCGACGAGCGTTCCGTAGAGCTGGTCCAGCCGTCGGGACTCGCGCCCGTAGAACACGATCTCCTCGGACGCGCGGCGGCGGTTCTCCACGACGGTCAGCACGTCCCACCCGTAGCGCCGCACAGCCCGGTAGAAATGGTGGTTGCCGATACCGAGGACAGCTCCAGCGGCCAGGGTGATGCCCGCGCACCAACCCACCCAGTGCCAGATCTCCGTGCCGTCGCTCGCCGCGAGGGCGACCACGGCGACCAGGAGCGCGACGAGCCAGAGCCCGAGCGTCCCGTACCACCAGCGCGTCAGCCGTTGCTTGGCGCGGACGAGCGCCTCGTGCGGGGGCGCGTCCGTCGTCAGGCGACGACGAGCATCGGACTGCCTGTCGACGAACGCGGACCGGCGCCGGCCGACGTCGTCGGCCAGGCGCCAGAGGACGGATCCGCCGACCTGCTCGAGCCAGGCGTCGGCACGCTCGCGCTCCGCGTGCAACGACTCCAGCTCCGCCGCGGCCTTCTCCTGGACCCGCACCGCGGCCCGGTCTGCCGGCTCTCCGTCGGGGCCGGCCGGCACCGGCTCGGCAAGGCTCGTCTGCGTCTGGATCCGGCGCCCGAGCTCCAGCCGGTAGCGGCGCGCCTCGGCGGGATCGCTCGGCGCGAGCTGCCGTCCGTCCATCGTGGTGAACGAGGCGAGCGGGTCCGGGGCGACACGCCCGGGCGCGAGGATCTCCCGCACTCCCGCGAACCGCGGCTCGGGCACGGCGGCAGGCAGCGCGCCGCCGTCCACCGCCGCGAAGGCGACGTCGCGCAGGGCCCCCCACGTGCCGGGGTCGGGGAACGCCACGGCAGCGGACTCCCGCTCGATCTCGATCTCCCGCGCCCGGTTGTCGACCTCGACCAGATGACGAGCGGCCTCCTGCGCCATGCGCTCGGGCGACCCGGGCTCGAACCGGATCACGGTGTCCGATCCGGCGCCGACGAGCAGCGTCGTGGCGCGATCCTCGATCCGCGCCTTCCTGGAGCCGGCGACCCAGCGCGCAACCGTGGCGAACATGCGCAGGTCGAACCGCATCGCGTCCTTGAACGCGTCCCACGGCGCCGCCTGACGGCGGCTCGCGCTGGACACCGCTCCGGGCCGCCCGGAAGCCCACGGCTCGACGCCCAGCAGGTGCCCGGTGAGGTCGTCGACGACGCGCTCGGGTTCCGCCGCGAGCCGGCCCCACTCGACGTACCGACCAGGGCCGAGAGGTTCGTCCTCGACGGCGCCCAGGGCCCGGACGGCGAGCCGGCCCTCGACGTCCTCGCCGACGACGGCCCGTACCGACACGCGCACGACCTGGAGCTGGTCGCCGTTCGACGTCGACGGCCCAGGGCTCAGCACGTCGAGCACGCCCTCGTCGATCCCCGCCAGCACTCCGCCGCACGCGGCGAGCGCGGTCCCCGCGTGGCCGACCAGGTTGCCGGGTTCCCGGACGTAAGCACTGGCCCGGTCGACGTCGGGCCGGTCCTCCGAGGACACGACCGCGTTGACGTCCCATCCGGCGATGAGAGCGTCGGTCGAGACGCCGCTCGCCCCGCTCACGGGGACCAGCAGGTTGAGGCACCGAAGCGTCGTGCCCTGGCCGTCCGCGGTGCGCGGCATGGCGTCGTCCAGCGCACGGGCGACGCGGCGGCCGGTCTCCGCGAGCTCCGCGTCATGGGAGCCGTCCAGGCCCAGCAGCTGCCCGACGACGACCCGCACGGTGCGCAGCCGGCGCCGGCCGACGATGTGGAAGAGATCGTCCACCACGCGGTCGTCCGCCGTGATGCGCTCGGCCCGCACGCGGGGCGGACCGGCCGGCTGGACCTCCACGTCGTCCGGGCTGACCCAGACCGAGGACGTGAGCAGTCCTTCGACGGTCCAGGCCGAGATCAGGTCGCGAAGTCGCCTCCCGCGCTCGTCGGCGGCGACGACGAAGACCGTGAGATCGGTCAGGCCCATGCTCCCCACACCCCTCCCACGGGCGCTGCCTCGATGCTCTCCACCGCGCGGTGCAGGTCGCCCAGTGCCGCGAGGATCTGGTGACGCAGGTCGTAGCTGGGCGGGAACTCGAGGGCCTCGTTGCGCATCGCGACGCTGTCGAAGTGCTGGGTGTAGCTCGCGCGCAGGTGCTCGAACCGGGTGAGGGCCTCCTTGCGCCGCTCCTCCCAGCCGTCCGTGCCCGGAGGTGCTCCGGGCAGGCGGTTCTCGCCCTCGAGGATCCAGCGCTTGAGCTCGACGCTGAAGTACTCCTCGTCGCCGGCGACGCCACCGGCGCCGCCCAGCGCGACGAGACGCGTGTACGGCAGGATCGGCGTGAGCGACTCCTGGCTGTTCACCTCGACGAGCGCCAGGACGATCGACTCGAGGACGACGGCGAGGCCCTCGGGACCGGTGACGGCGAGGTTGCGCAGGGTCGGGGACGGGAAGGCCAGGTGCTTCCCACCGGCCCCCGCCTCCGCGGGCACGTAGATCGCGGCCGAGGCGTCGTCCACGCGCAGGTGCCGGAGCGTTCCGGCGACGAACCAACCGCGGATCATCGCGTCGAGAACCTCGGGCGACAGCGGCAGGAACTCGCTCAGCGGGCGCGCACGACGCCACCGCCAGAACTCGGCGCGTGAGTCGGCCGCCTTGTTCTTCGCGCTCCAGTCGCTCGCGATGGGTCGCATGAGGGAGTCGAAGACGACCGGCTCGTAGGGCTCGCTCAGGTGTGTGAAGACGTCGATGAACCCGCCGCGGCCGTCGGTGAACGCCTTCTCGACGTCGCCGACCCACTGGCCGCGGGACTCGAGCACCCGGCGCACGACCTCGCGCGCCGGCGACTTGTCCGGGAGCGGGATCTCGCCGAACTTGCTGAGGTAGGCGGGCTCGTGGCGACCGTGCACGTTGACGAGCACGGACGCGTTGACGGACACGAGCGGCGCTGCGGCGTTGAGCGCCGCGACGAGCTGGCCCTCGAAGCGGCGCAGGCGCGCGTCGAGCTCCGCAGGAGGAACCTTCTCCGGGTTGAGGTGGTCCCGCAGGCCCTCGGCCATGTACCCGCCGACGGCGGTCCCCTCCTTGCCGAGCCACGTGCGCGCGCGGGCGAGCACCTGGGTCGAGCGGGCGTCGAGCTCGAACGAGGCGCGCGTCGGGACCGCGGTCACCGACCCCGCGACGAGGTGGTCGCGAGGCACCCAGGAGACCGCGCGACGCACCAGCGCCTGCTCCGACCCGTCGATCTCGTCGGCCCCGAGCAGCACCTGCAGCTCGGCGTCACGACGCGCGTCGCGCGGGTCGCGGGAGCCGGTCGTTCGGGCGACGAGGCTCGCGAGGATCGTCGGGTACTCGTCGGGCGGGTCGAGGAGGAACTCGTTCGGCGCCGGGAGCAGCCGCAGGGGCACCACGTCGCCCTCGGGCCACGCCGCGACGAGCGAGCCCTGCTCGTGGCGCTCCACCGCGAGTCGCTCGTGCGCGTTGCGCACGGCCGTGGCGAGCGGCTCGAGGAGGTTCTCGACGAGGTCGGGGATGAGCGCGAGCGCGAGGTCGCGCACGTCGGCCTCCGCCTGGAGGTTGAGCGTGTTGACGGCGCCGTTGACGGCGCTGCGCAGGGCCTCGGTCGTGGCGAGGACGGTCGTGCCGTCGGGGTCGCTGAGCGCTTGCGCGACGGGCTGCGCGACGTCGGCCGCCCAGCGGCGGTACTTCGAGGCCTCCTGCTGGAGCTCCTCCTTGACGAAGCTCAGCTCGGCCGAGAGCTTGTGCAGCACTTGCTCGGTGACGGGCGCCCCGCTGAGCGCCACCTGCTTCGCGACGAGGTCGGCCAGGTGGTCCTGGACGGCCTGGACCCAGGAGCGCGCCTGCACGTACCGCGCCTCACGCTGGGCGGACGAGAACTCGGCGGCACGGTCGAGGACCGCGTTCGCCACGATCTGGCGCAGCCGCTCCACCTTCTCCCCCTTCGCCGGGATCTCCGACTGGATCCGGCTCAGGATCTGCGCGGCCAGGGCCTGCGCGTCGGCGACCTGGTTCGGCGGCCGCAGCGCATCGATGAGGGCGTTGTTCTCCTCACCGCGCTCGTCGAGCCGGGACTGCCGGAGGAAGCCGGGGAAGACATCGTCCGCCGTGTCGCGGACGAGCTGCTTCTCCGTCCGGTCGTCGTCGTTGCGCCGCAGGCTCTCGTGCTGCCGCACCAGGCGCTCCACCACCGAGCGCGCGAGGTGCTCGGAGGCGTAGTCGGCGAAGCGGTCGCGGCCGAGACCGACCCGCGCCGAGCCGAGGGCCGAGAACGGCGTCTCGGTGCCCTGCGCGTGCAGCGGGAGGCGGTCGGTCACGCCCTGCGCGGTGTTCGCCCAGTTGCCCTGGAGGTAGCCGGTGATGCTGTCCTGGAGCGTGGGGCTCGCGACCCACGACGCCACGGAGCGTCCGAGCGCCCGGTAGATGTCGTTCTGCGTCCGGTACGTCACGTTGTTGTTGCGGGCTCCGACGAGGAACGGGTAGCGCGGCCCGCTGCGCCGTGCCGCGCCGAGCGTGACCCCGTTGCGGCCGAAGAGCTCGGTCGTCGCCTCGGACGGGCCGACCGAGTTCCAGAAGCCGTTGAGCAGCTCGGCGAGCGTCGCGAGAGAGTTCGGCCGGACGCCGCGACGCGCCTCGGCCGGCAGGTAGTCGAAGACGTCGGGCGCGTACAGGAGCCCGACCGACTCGTCGGCCCACTTGTCGGACAGCGCCCGGATGGCGTCGCACACGTCGATGACCGCGCCCGCGCCGGAGCCGCCGGCGATGGACGACACGACGATCACCGTCGGGTCACCCACGCTGGTCGCCGGCGTGCCGCCGAGGCACCGGGTCACCTCGGCGAGCTCGCCGACGACCTCCGCCCCGCCCATCGCACGGCGCGCGTGCTGCAGCGCCTCGTTGACGCGGTTCAGGCCGGCGATCGTGATGATCCGGCCGAGCGTCCGGTACTGACCGGCGCCCTTGGACGCGGGGACGTTGACCTTGTTGGGGTCGGGACGCCACGTGGCGACGGCGTCGCGCAGCGTCCCCCCGGCGCCTTGCAGGAGCGCGGAGTCGATCGTCCGGTAGTCCACGCCCGACGCCACGAGACCCTGGTAGTCACGGTCCGGGAGCTGCGGCGGCAGGTCGGGATCGTTGCCGTCGGCCTGCGTCGGCACGTCGACGTGCACGAACTGCCACGCGTCGGGCAGGCCGCCCGTCCAGCCGGCCTGGGCGAGGCGACGCTGGAGGTCCTCGCGGATCACGCGCAGCGTCTTGCCGCCGGATCCGCCGACACCGACGAGCAGGAACGGTCGAAGCATGGGGGTACCCCTCTGTACGTACGTGCGGGTGGAGACGTGCTCAGAAGATCGAGGGCGGCGAACCGTCGCCCGAGGTGCTCGCGGACGACCCGCGAGCGGTCGTGCCGGAGCCCGGGGGCGGTGGCGCGTCCGTCGGGTACGAGAGGTCGCGTCCGTCGACGGGTGACGGCGCGGGAGCGACAGGGTTGCCGAAGAGCGACGGCGGACCGTCCTGCGAGGTGGCCACGGCACCCACCGGGGCCGCAGGTCCATCCTCCCGTCCGGGCGTCCGGCGCGGGGAGCCAGAAGGCTCGCCGGACGCAGGAGCCGAGGCACGCGTCGCGCGTGCCGCGACCATGGTCTCGACGAGGTGCGCCCAGTGCTGGTAGTCGCGCAGCGACGCCGACCAGGAGGCGATCACCGGCTGGACCCGCGGCGCGTCGGCGAGGATCACGAGCTGCGCCCGTACGGCACCCTCACCGTCCGTACCGGACGACGGCTCCCCGCCCGTCTCGGGGACCGGGTCGACGACGAGGTAGAACTGCTGGGTCCCGGGGAACTCCACCGGTGCCGCGTCGCCGCGCGGGTCGAGCGCGGGTGCGTCCTTGCCGTTCGTCACGACGATCGCACCCGTGGTCGCGCGCACGCGTCCGCGCAGCGGTGTCCAGGGCCACCACGACCACCGGCGGTCGAACGTCAGCCCACGCTCCGTGAACCGCGTCGTCGTCCCCGGCTGCCTCACGACGGTGAAGTCGTCGAGCTGCAGCAGGTCGCCGCCGTCGCGACGGCGGATCCCCGTGCGGGTCACGACGACGGGCACCGACGCGGAGCGCACGTCCTTGCCGAGCGGGTAGCGGTCGGACACGTGTCGGCCGAGCCACGCGACCCCGCCCGCGATCAGCAGCGCGAGGGCGAGCAGGCCGGCCACCAGGCCCCACCGTGCCGCCTCGTTGACGGGCCGGGTCATCGTGGAGGTCACGGGGACGTCGAGCGTGATGGTCTCGGCAGCGTCGACGCCCGTCAGCCGGACGGGAAGGGTGCCGGTGACGACGCCGTCCGCGGGACTGTCGGACGTGAGGTCGACGGCCACCTCCACGGTGCCGTCGGCCGGGACGTCGACGCAGTCGGGCATTCCGAGGGAGAGTTCACCCGCGTCCGGCGGGCCGACGAGCTCGGCGGGGCCGAAGCACGCCTGGGTCGCGCCGCGCTCGGAACCGGTCAGCGTGAGCGTGCCGAAGGCAGGCTCGTCGCCGACGAGCCGGCCCAGCTCGAGGCGCGTGGGCGCGATGGTCGGGTACGACGGCGGAAGCTGTGTGGCGAGCCGGGAGCGCGCCGAGATCGGGCCGAGGGCGATGCCGCTGGGGGCGCTCGACGCGCGGGCGGAGACCGCGACCTCGATCTCGGACGCCGCCGTGGCCCCGGAGAGGTCGACGGTCACCGTGAACGTGCCGTCCGCGCGTTGCCGGGCATCAGTCGGAACTCCGTCGACCAGGACGTCGAGCGTCGCGGATGCGAGCTCGGACGGGTCGACGGGCACGCCGTCGGGACCGAGCAGGCTCACGCCGACCTCGTTCTGCTGCCCGAGGACGAGACCGGCGGGTGCGTCGACCGCGATCTCCGCACCCCAGAAGTAGTACAGGTCGATGACGGTGACCCGAGCCGGGTCCGTGACGAGGGACCACGCACCCACCGCCGCGTCCGCGAGCGGAGTCACGTCGGTGACGTGCAGGCCCACACGGTTCGTCGTGGCCACACGTGCCGACGAGGTCTCGACGACGCCCTCCGTGAGGGTCGTCGTCGTACCGTCGGGAGCGACGAGCCCGACGGGTGCCGCGCCGTCGTCGGTCTCGAAGATCACCCGGTAGGAACCGACGGCGCGGTCGACGGGAATGGCCAGGACACCGTTCTGGCAGCCGTCGCCAGGGCAGACGATCGTGCCGGTCGGGGTACCGCCCTGGATGAGTGCGCCGGTGCCGGAGAACAGCCGGCGCAGCGCGTCCGGCTGGTCCGCGCGCAGGTAGGCGCCGGACGCCGAGGCCGACGGCACGGGAGCGGTTCCGCACGACAGCCCGCCGGCGGTGCTGCCCTCGGCGAGGGCACGGAGCTCTTCCCGGTCCTCCTCCGTGACCGAGCCGCTCGTCCCTTCCGTGAAGAGCGCGAGCGCGATGATGCTCGTGCCGGCAGCACGGACGTTGTCCACGACGCCCTGCGCGACGCAGAGCTCCTCGCGTGCCGCCGCCGTCTGCTCGCCGGCTCCCTCGTCCCCCACGTCCAGCCGGCCGTCGGTGAACCAGAGGACCGCCGCGCACGTCGCCTGTCCCGTCTCGGCACGCCGCGCGTCGATCGACGCCTGCGCGCCCCGCAGCGCCTCGCGGTAGTCCGTGAGCGCGGCGCGGTCGTGGCGCGCCAGCTCGCCGGACGTCGCGTCCAGCAGCTCCTGGCCGTGCTCGCCGGAGGGCGAGCCCCAGCCGACGAGCTCGTCGTAGTCCGCGCCGAAGACCGCGAGATTCGCCTCGACCGCGACGTCGCCGCCGGCGGAGGACTCGAGCCCCGCAAGCGCGTCGACGGCGGCCTGGACGGCGCCCACGCGCTGGTCGTCGGGGTCGGTCTGCTGGAGGCTGCCCGACTCGTCGACGACGATCGCGGCGAGCAGTGACCCGTTTTCCGCGATGCAGGCGGAGAGGTCGGCGAACGCCTCGGCACCGAGCTCGCTGAGGTCCCCGGTGGCGGCCGGCGCGACGAGCGCCGTCGGCGCGGCACCGGCGGGCGGCCAGGCAGGAGCGGCGATCGCCCCGGGTGCGACGATCGTGGACGTGACGAGCGCGGACATCATGGCCGCGGACGCGAGGGTCAGCACGACGGAGGTCGACGCTCCGGCTGCGGGGCGCGCCCTCACCACTTCGAGACCTCGGTCGCGAGGAGGAAGGCGTCGACCGCCGCGGCGACGAGCCCCAGGACGAGGGCCACCAGCACGACCCTTCCCCAGACGGGACGCGGGCGGAACTCCGGGTGCTGGCGCGCGCGGTTGTCCTTGCTGCGGTGAACGCTCACAAGGAGGGTGACGACGACGGCCCCGAGTAGGTACCCCACCGCCGCCGCGGCGAGGCGGACCGTGGCGTGCGGTGAGATCGCGGCAAGGACGGCACAAGCGGTCGCGGCGACCGCAGCTGCGAGCGCGACCGTCGCGGGCCACGCCGCGGCGCGGGGTGCGTCGTGCGCCTTTCCCGGGGACGTCTCGAGCCCGGTGCCGGGCAGGTGGACGGTCATCGGCCACCTCCTGTCGCGTAGCACGGCCCGGTGGTCGGAACCGTCGATCTGTGCGGGAATCGTAGAACTGCGGAAGCGATCGGACCGGTGGGCAGCCGACTGCCGGTCGACGATGACGCTGCCGTGCGTCGGCCCGAAATTGTCGGATCCGTCAGAGACCGATGACCTCTGCTCGTTCGACCTCGCATATTTGCCGACACTTCTGACAATTCGTTGATGTGGTCGTGACCATTACTCGGCCGCGATTTATCCTGAGCGCCGGTTGACGCTTCATCGAACTTCACCCGGCGCTGCGCCTCGAGAGGATCCTGACGGTCGGGGACGGTCCGCCGGATCACCCGAGCGGCCGGGCGCGGCCGACCGATCGGTGGAGATTCGGAGCCTCCGGCGTGGGTGACGGTCGCTAGGCTCACGCCGTGATCAGGGTGCTGGTCGTCGACGACGACCCGATGGTGCGACGGCTGCTGCGCGTCATCCTTCGGCCGGACGACATCGACGTGGTCGCCGAGGCGTCCGACGGCGACGAGGTCGTCACGGCGGTCCAGGCGCACCACCCGGACGTCGTGCTCATGGACCTGCGGATGCCGCGGGTCGACGGGGTTGCCGCGACCCGCTCCGTGCGGACGCTCGCGAACCCGCCCGGAGTCATCGCCATGACGTCGTTCGACACCGAGTCCGTCATCCTCGACGCCGTCCACGCCGGTGCGTCGGGCTTCCTCGCCAAGGACGCGTCGCCGGACGAGATCGTCTCGGCGATCCGCGCCGTCGCCGCTGGAGAAGGTGCGCTGTCGCCACGCGCTGCACGAACGGTGATGTCGCAGGTCAGCGCAGCCCACGGCGCGGCGGGGCGTCGCGAGGCGACGGAGAAGCTCGCGGCCCTCACGGAACGCGAGCTCGAGGTCGCCCGGCTCGTCGCGCAGGGCCTGTCCAACCCCGAGATCGCGCAGCGGCTGTTCCTCGGCGAAGCGACGGTCAAGACGCATCTCGCCGCCGCGACGGCGAAGCTCGGCGTCACGAACCGCGTCCAGCTCGCGGTCGTCGTGACGCAGTCGGCGGCTGGCGGCGCGTAAACCAACGAACGGCCCGACACGGCTGGACGCCCGTCCAACCTTCGAATCCAGCGGTCGGTCGATTTCACCCGTCCGACGCCCGTCGACGGGTGGTTTTCGTGGAATCATCCGGCCATGCCTGGTTCGATTCATGCCCACATCGCTGACGGAACGCGGCTCAAGGTCGAGGTCGTCTCGGACCAGGGAGCCGAGCTCGCACTCGCCGGCGACCTCGCCGACGTCGAACCGACGGTCGAGAGCGGAGGGGTCCTGGCGGACAACCCCGCCCTGGTGAGCAACATGTGGGCCTTCGGCAAGTCGTGGTACGAGGCTCGCACGATCTCCAACACCGATGCGCTCGGTGCGTCCGACCCCGAGAGCCAGAAGGCCGCGCTCAAGCAGGCCGAGGAGAACAAGAAGCTCGCGCAGAAGCGCGCCGACGGTTACGCGAAGGTCGCGCAGTGGATCGCCGACGTCGCCGACGACGTCTCGCCCTACGAGCCGAAGCACGGCTGGTGCTCGTCGTGCTTCGCCGAGACGGAGCACCGCAAGTCGAACCGACCCGCGGGACAGCTCCCCGTGTACGTGTGCCAGGCCTGCGGGTCGCCGACTCTTCCGTGCGTGGCCCCTGGCTGCGAGAACATGGCCGTCCGGGACCGTGGTGCACTCCGCGTACCGCAGTACTGCGCCGAGCACCGGCACGACATCCCCGGCTTCGAGAAGGCGCAGGGCAGCTTTGGCGAGCTGCACGACTACGAGGACTTCCTCAAGTACGAGAAGCCCGACCTGAGCAAGGCCTCCAAGCTCGCCGCAGTCGGAGTCCTCGGCGTCGCCGCGGCCGCCCCGATCGCACTCCTCGCAGCGCCCGCGATCGGTGGGGCGATCGGCTCCCTCGGGATGTTCGGCGGTCTCTCGGGTGCCGCCGCGTCATCGCATGGCCTCGCCCTGCTCGGTGGCGGCACCCTCGCCGCCGGCGGACTCGGCATGGCCGGAGGAACCGCCGTCGTCACCGCCGTCGGCGCCGCCGTCGGAGGGACGCTCGGCGCGTCGGTGTCGAACGCGTACGTCCGGGAGGACAAGTCCTTCCGCATCGAGCTCCTGCGCCCCGGCAAGGGAGGCGTGCCGGTCGTCGTGGCCAACGGCTTCCTCACCGAGGGCGATCAGGAGAAGTGGGGCGGCTGGAAGGCGATCGTCGACGCGCGGTACCCCGACTCACCCGTGTACCGGGTGCGCTGGGGCGCGAAGGAGCTCAAGGACTTCGGCGCGATGAGCATCGGTCTCGCGGGACGGGCCGGCGGTGCTGCCGCGGTCAAGGGTGCCGCGGCGGTAGCCCACAAGGCGGGAGCAAAGCTCTTCGGCAGCACCTTCGCGCCGGCGTTCATCGCCTCCGACCTCGCCAAGAACCCCTGGCACGTCGCGAAGAGCCGCGCCGACAAGACCGGCGTCATCGTGGGTGACCTCCTCGCCCGCACGGATGCCGAGTCCTACGTGCTCATCGGGCACAGCCTCGGGGCACGAGTGATGGCCGTCGCGGCCGAAGCTCTCGGCACCCGGTCCGGCCCCCCGCGGATCCAGGCCGTCCACCTGCTCGGGGCAGCCATCGGAGCCAAGAGCAACTGGGGTCCGCTGACTGCCAGTGTCGAGGAAGCCGTGTACGGGTACTACTCGACCAACGACGCCGTCCTGAAGTACGTCTACAAGGTCGCGCAGGCCGGGCAGAACGCGGCCGGCCTCACAGGCTTCGCACCGCCGTCGCACAAGCTCGTGAACGTCGACGTCTCGGACCGCGTGAGCACGCACTTCGAGTACCAGGGCAACGTGCAGCTCGTGTGATGACCGACTGACCACCCTGTCGGGCGGCGGAGGGACCCCTCCGCTCGAGCAACGCTGCCGGGATGCCCATGACCTTCGGCGATATCACTGATAACCTCGAGTTGTGGCGGACATCCGAGCTGAACGTGAGCACGCGGGCCTGACGCAGGCGCGCCTGGCCGAGCTCGCCGGCATCGCGGCGTCCAACCTGTCAGCGTATGAGTCCGGCACGCGTCGTGCGTCGCCCGCCATGATCGAACGAATTCGTCGCGCGATGATCCGCCCGTCGGATCGACTTCATGCGCACCGGGACGAGGTTCGCCAGGTCATCCGCCGCAACGGAGGGAGGAACCCGCGAGTCTTCGGGTCCGTGGCGCGCGGCGACGACACGCCGGCGAGCGACATCGACATCGTCGTCGATGTGCGCCCCGAAGACGCATGGCGCTTCGTCTCGACCGCGCGCGAACTGTCAGCGCTCCTCGGCGTTCACGTCGACGTGGTCACCGAGCGTGGAATCCGTGCCAAGCATCGCAACATTCTCGACGAGGCCGTCCCGCTGTGAACGTTCGCACACTGCGGTGGCTTCGCGACCTCGTAGAACACGCCCGCGCCGTCGAGCGCCTGATCGCGCGAGGCAAGGACGCGTACGACGCCGACGAGATGCTGCGCTACGCCGCCGAGGACCTCCTGATCCGCCTCGGCGAGTGCGTCAGCAGGATCGACCGTGACGAGCCCGAGTTCGTCGATGCCAACCCCGTCCTCGAACTGCGGCGGCTCAAGGACGCGCGCAACGTCATCGCTCATGGATACGACATTGTCGACACGGAACTGCTCTGGGCGATCCTGTCGACGAACATCCCGGAGGTCGCCCGGCGGGTCGACCACCTGATCGCGCCGCTGGGCTGATCCGGGCCGATGGTCAGGCGACGAATGGCTCTCCGCGACGCGCCCAACGCGTGACATCCGCAGCGAGCTGCTTGAGCTCCTGCGTCTTCGATCCCGGAGCCTTGCTCGTGCGCTCCGGGAAGAGCCCGGTCGCAAACCACCCGTCGGCGACGGGGAACCCCATGGACCCGGCGAGCTGACGGAAGAGGCTGCGCATGCGTGCGTCACCGTTCGGGACCGAAACCGGAGAACCTGTCTTCGAACCGTCGACTGCAAGGGTGTGATACGCGCCGGCGAACGCCCGGAGGATGGTCGGCGACCCCAGTAGGCTCGTCTCCCTCAGTTCGCGCGGGTCGAGGTCACCGTCCGCCAGGCGGCGAAGGTCGTCGAACTCGTCATGGAGGGCGTCGAAGAAGCGCTCCACGACGGCAAGCATCGGTTCGTCCTTGAGGAGCTTCTTCCGCTGTGCGGTCAGGGTGACTCCGGTGCCGAGGGTCAGAGTCGTCACGACGTCGGTCAGGTTCTTGTTCGAAATCCAGTTCGGGTTCTGCCCGCGAACCGTGTCCGTCTCCTGATCGACGCGTTCCTTGAGCAAGGGATGGAGGTTGGCGACGTCCATCGCCACACGGTTGATCGCGCTCCGTCGATCGAACGAGGCCGTCACGGACTTGGTGATGCCCTTCGCGTTGGTCGCGATGTCGTGGAAGAACTGCTTGTGCTCGTCGAGCGTGATGCCCTCGAGGATCTCCACGGTGACGTACTCGTCGCGCAGCCTTCGCTGGAGCGCGGTCAGCCCTTCGAGCGAGCGCCGCGCCAGGTCCGCGTCTGCGGGACCACGCTGCTCGGCGACAGCAGCCTCGTTACGCGCCCGTTTCACCTCGTCCGCGAGCTTCCGCGCGGTCAGCGTCCATCCGAGGATGCGGTGCTGGCCGTCGAGGATCTGCAGCTCACTCTCCGAGTTGTACGGGAGGCGGAGCACCCCGAAGTCGACACCCGCGACGTTCGCGTGCGGCTCGAACTCCTCGGAGAGTGGGTACAGCGTGTCGAGAAGGAGTGGCGGTGTGGCCCACTTAATGTTCTCTCGCCAGTACTGCCCGAAGGCCGTGGCCCGCGCGACGTTAACCGTCCGGTTGCCCTCGAACGGCTGATCCGGATCAGGCTCCGGCAGGTGCGTCTGGATCAAGTGCAGCGGCATGGCGATCACGAAGAGGCTCTTCCCGGCGCGCTGATACCGCTGCGCGAGCAGCTCTCGCCTGTCTTCATATCCGCTCAAGCTGAACTCAGTGGCCACTTAGCACCATCTCCGTTTCGACGACTTCACAACCTTCAAGCTCTTGCTCGGCAGGATCGAACGACTCCGGCTCTTCGGCCTGAGACTCGGACTCCAGCTCGTCCGCGCGAGGGTCACTCGCGTCCCAGTAGTCGCGCAGCACCTGCGATCGACTCGGGTGACGCAGTTTGTCCATCGTCTTTTTCTCGATTTGACGGATGCGCTCGCGCGTCACGCCGTAGACCTTGCCGATCTCGTCGAGCGTCTTCGGTTCCTCGCCGGACAGGCCGAACCGCATCGACACCACGCCGGCCTCGCGCACGCTCAGCGTGTCGAACAGCCGGTGCAACTGCTCCCTCAGGAGCGTGAAGCTCACGACCTGCTCAGGGGTTGCTGCGACGCCGTCCACAATTCGCCAGGCGAGAGGGACTCTCCACCCACGCTCCGTGCGCTCAGCAATTCCGTACTCATCCGGTTCCGCGGGGACCGGTAGGTCGAGTGAGATGGGCTCGCGCGCGTACTTCTGGACCTCGACGACCTTCTCGGGGGTCATGTCGAGCTCCTTGGCGAGCTCCTCCGGGGTGGGCTCGCGGCCCAGGTCCTGGAGCATCTGGCGCTGCACGCGGGCGAGCTTGTTGATGACCTCGACCATGTGCACCGGGATGCGGATCGTGCGCGCCTGGTCCGCCATCGCCCGCGTGATCGCCTGCCGGATCCACCACGTCGCGTACGTCGAGAACTTGTAGCCCTTGGTGTAGTCGAACTTCTC
>Ga0233363_1000229_pt1 | contig 26883 bp, 22 predicted proteins | sample ElkDunMinimDraft_18_FD_191534 | JGI IMG/M metagenome (GOLD analysis project Ga0233363, IMG submission 191534) | Fecal eukaryotic communites from dung pellets of Tule Elk in California, USA - Elk Dung C16 | ecosystem: Host-associated > Mammals > Digestive system > Large intestine > Fecal | place... | reverse complement strand
CGCTTCAAGGACAAGACGCCCGGCGGTCTCGAGCCCCGGTGATGTCTCGGGCTTGAAGCCGCGCGCGGACGCCCGGCCTCTTGCCCTTCTCCCGCGGCCCCGACGCCCGGGTTTCCGGAGCGACATGCGGGCAGCCGGGCGACGGTCGCCGGGAATTGCGGGCCGCATCAGTGCAAACCGCGCCGCGGAGGCCGCGGAGGTGAGATCCAGCGTCCCGAACGCCGCGGCGCATCACCGCTGACGGGGCCCAGCCCCGGAGTGCGTCCTGCCGCCGGTCCGCCAGCCCGGGTAGTCCGTCAATTGCGCTTAACGCTCTGGCGCCTATGGTCGGGATTACCCGCACGCGCAATACCCGGGAAATCCCATGTCCACGCATGCGTCTGTCGGACCGCCCGAGCTGGACGACCAGACCCACGCCCTCGCCCTCGAACTGTTCCAGCTCGTGCGCGCCGGAGACGTCGCGCGCCTGTCCCACCTGCTCGGGCTGGGCCTGGTTCCCAACCTCAGAGACAGCAAGGGCGACAGCCTGTTGATGCTGGCCGCCTACCACGGCCACGCAGAGGCGGTGCGCGTGCTGCTGCGGCACGGGGCCGATCCAACACTCGCCAACGACCGTGCGCAGACGCCGCTGGGCGCCGCCGCGTTCAAGGGCGACGTCGATGTCCTGTGGGCCCTGCTGGAAGGCGGTGCACCGGTCGATGACCACCCCGAGGGCGGGCGCACGGCGCTGATGCTGGCCGCGATGTTCGATCGCGTCGGGATGATCGACCTGTTGCTGGCGCATGGCGCCGATCCGGAGCACTCGGGCGCCGACGGCGCCACCGCGCTGGATCTGGCCCGGGCCATGGGCGCGGAACACGCGGTCGAGCGCCTATCACAGCCATCGAAAAAATCAATCCCCGATGCGCCCAAACCCCGCACCGGATGACCGATCCTATCGAACCAGCCGAACCGCGAGGATGCAGCAATGAAAGACACCCACAAGGAGAACGGTGGGGATCGTTCCCTGACCAATCGCCAGGGCCATGCGATCTGCAACAACCAGTCCCAGCGCACCGTCGGCAGCCGCGGACCCGCGACGCTGGAGAACTACAACTTCCTCGAGAAGATCAGCCACTTCGATCGCGAGCGCATTCCCGAGCGCGTGGTACATGCGCGGGGCTTCGTCTGCTACGGCGAGTTCGAGGCCACCGGCAAGATCGGCGACGAGCCCGCAGCGCAATACACCCGCGCGAAGATCTTCTCCCAGGCCGGCAAGAAAACGCCGCTGGCGATCCGCTTCTCCACCGTGATCGGCGGCCGCGACTCCTCGGAAGTGGCACGCGACCCGCGTGGCTTCGCGGTGAAGTTCTACACCGAGGACGGCAACTGGGATCTCGTCGGCAACAACCTCGCGGTGTTCTTCATCCGCGACGCGATCAAGTTCCCCGACGTGATCCATTCGCTCAAGCCCGACCCGGTCACCTTCCGCCAGGAGCCCAACCGCATCTTCGACTTCATGAGCCAGACGCCGGAGTCGATGCACATGCTCACCCACCTCTTCAGCCCACGCGGCATTCCCGCCAGCTACCGGCACATGGAAGGGTTCGGCGTGAACACCTACAAGATGGTCAACGCCGAAGGCAACACGGCGCTGGTGAAGTACCACTTCCACCCGCGCTGCGGCGTGGCCAGCCTGACCGCCGAGGAGGCCGCCAAGGTGCAGGGACAAGACCTCGGCTCGCACTCCAAGGACCTGTACGAGTCCATCGAACGCGGGGATTACCCGCAGTGGGACATGTACGTGCAGATCATGGAGGACCACGACCATCCCGAGCTCGACTGGGACCCGCTCGACGACACCAAGATCTGGCCGGAGAAGGACTTCCCCCTGCGCCACGTCGGCGTGATGACGCTGAACCGCAATGTCCAGGACCACCACAACGAGAGCGAGCAGATCGCGATGGGCACTGGCGTGCTCGTGGACGGGCTGGACTTCTCCGACGACAAGATGCTGGTCGGCCGCACGTTCTCCTACTCCGACACCCAGCGCTACCGGGTCGGCACCAACTATCTGCAGCTGCCTGTGAACCAGCCCAAGGGCGTCAAGCGCGTGCAAACCAACATGCGCGGCGGGCAGATGGCCTACGCGGTCGACCTCGCGCCCGGACAGAACCCGCACATCAACTTCGAGCCGTCCATCCACAACGGCTTGCAGGAAGCGCCGGCCATGGGCCCGAACAATCCGCCGGTGATCACCGGCGCGCTCACCCGCAGCGTGCTGGAGCGCCGCAACGATTACGTGCAGGCACGCGGCCGCTTCAACACCATGATGGACTGGGAGCGCGAGGACCTGATCGACACCATGGCCACCATGCTGTCGGCCTGCGAGCGCGACGTGCAGGAACGCATGCTGTGGCACTTCTTCCTCGTGCACGACCGCTACGGCCAGGGTGTGGCGGAGAAGCTCGGCATGGCCGTGGGCGACGTGCGCCACCTCGAACCGCTCAAGGGACAGGTGCTGACCGACGAGGATCAGCAACGGCTGAAGCGGCTCGGCAACAACGACGATGCGATCGACCCTGGCGCCTGGGGCCAGTGGACGAGCTCGGTCGAGAACTCCAGGGCGACGGCCGAGCAGGTCCTGCAGGGCGGGCTGCGCTCGGCTGCCGCGGAGTCGGCGACGCCGTCGCCATAACGGCTGTCCGCGACCGCGTCCGGGCCTGAAGAGGCCCGGCGAGGCCGCGCCGCCGCATCCGCGCACGCGACACGCCGGCAATCGCCGGCGTGTCACAGCGGATCACTCGTCGCGATCGGTGAACGGCTTGCGCGGCAGGCGTTCGTCGCGCATGGCGGCGTGATAGGCGAACGAGGCGATGATCGCCGCAGCCTGCTTGAGGTCGTCCGGCACCACGTGGTCGTAGGTGTCGAGATGCGTGTGGTGGACGTTGCTGAAGTAGTCCGCCGGATCCTGCACGAACTGGAAGCCCGGAAGACCGACGCGGTCGAACGAGATGTGGTCGGTGCTGCCGGTGTTGCGCGTGGTCACGACCGTGGCGCCGAGATCGGCGAACGGTGCCAGCCAGGCGCGGAACACCGGGACTGCCGCGTGATTTTCCTGCGCATAGATGCCGCGGATGCGGCCGGTGCCGTTGTCGAAGTTGAAGTAGGTCGAGAAGCGGTCGAATCCGGCCTGACGCTGCAGCGGGCCGGTGCCACGCTGGAATGCGCGCGGCAACGCCTGCTGCTCCGGATCCGTCGGCGCGGGCCAGTCGGCCAGGTGCCTGGCGACGTAGCCCGCCGAGCCGTGCAGGCCCTGCTCCTCGCCGCCCCACAGCGCGATGCGGATCGTGCGCTTGGGGCGCGCGTCGATCGCCTTGAGGATGCGCATCGCCTCCATCATCACCACCACGCCTGCGCCGTTGTCGGCCGCGCCGGTGCCGGTGTGCCAGGAGTCGAGATGCGCGCCGATGATCACCGTCTCGTTCGCCTTCGAACTGCCGCGCAGCTCGGCGAAGGTATTGGTCGCCGGCAGGTCGGCATCACTGGTGAAACGTGCATCGACATCCACGCGCAGGCGCGGAGCCTGCTTGTTGTCGACCGCGCGCACCAGCTGGTTGTAGTGCTCGGCGGCCACGACCAGATCGGGCACGCCCTCCGGATCGCCGGCCTTGCGGCCGCCGCCGCCCATGACGCGGACGATGCCGTTGTCCCAGGAACTGATCGACAACGTCGCCAGCACGCCTTCCTCGGCGAAGAAGGTGTTGAGCGCACGCACCAGCGCCTGGCGCTTGCGGTACTCGTCGAGGCGCTTGTCCTGCGCGTTCGGTTCGGCCTCCTGCGGCATCGGGAAAGTCTGCAGCTCGCCGAGGGACTCTTCGCTGTGGCGGCGGAAATCGGGCCTGTCGGACGGCTTGTAGGCGCGCGCCTCGTCGAGCAGCACGATCTTGCCGCCCAGCTTGCCGCGCTGCGCCTCGATGTCTTCGATGGTCTTGAACGAGGCACGCACCAGCTCGCCTTCAACCGGGCCGTTGGTGCCGGGGGTCCACGCCTTGGGCAGCGCGTGGATCGGCAGTTCGCGCGGCGCGATCAATTCCACGCGCGAGGCACGGAATTCCCAGCCGCGGCCGAAGGCCGGGTCGTAGACCTCATCGTGGACGTTGCTCAGGCCATACCCGCTGAGCTTGCCGCGCGCCCACTCGCTCGAGCGCTCGTAGGCCGGCGAATTGGTCAGGCGCGGGCCAATGGTCTCGGTCAGCTCCTTGAGATTGGCGGCCACCTGCGAGCGCTGGAAGGCTTCATGACGGATCTTGGCGACGACATCGAGGTCGACCGGTTCGGCCACCTGGGCGAAGGCCAGGCATGGCAACAGGGCGGCGGTCGCCCACGCCGCCTGCAACAGGCGGACTCGATTGGATTGCGGCTTGCTCACATAACTCCCCGGGACTGCGGAACGAGGGACCCGCACGATCGCGGATCCGGGTGACGCGCCGTCTCAGCCGGCGCGGCCGTACATGCTACCTGCAGCGCCACGCGACGCCCCGGGTCGAAAGTCGGGCTTGCGCGCGCCACGCGCGCGATGCAGGCAACCCCCCGGGGACGCGAAAGGCCCGCGGCTTGTGCCGCGGGCCTTCGGTTCGCGCGCTGGGCGTCGATCAGAACGAGAACTGCGTGCGCAGTGCGTACTGGCCGGTCTTGTCGCCGGTGAAGCTGTCGTCGCCGTTGGTGTAATTGAACATGAAGCGAAGACTCGGATTGACGTAGTAGTTCATGCCGACGATCCAGCTGCTGACGTCCATGTCGCGGATGTCCTTGTTCTCGATCGTGTCGTAGCGCGCGGTCAACTCCCACAGTCCCTTGTCGGTGACCTTGGGCGACCCGAAGATGCCGCTCGTCGGCTTGTAGGGCTTGTGGCCGCCGTTGAGCAGCCAGCTGCCCTGCACGTACCACGTGGCCACGTCCTGGTCGGCGCCGAGCGGACGACCGAAGGTGGCGTTGGCGTACTCGGCCTGGAAGAACAGCGGACCGAACGAGCCGGCGGCTTCGACACCCACGGCGGTGACGGTGTCCCGGCTGGCGCCGGTGGTCGTGGCGATGACCTGGGACGGCCCGCGTCGGCCGGCATAGCTCACGCTGGCCGCGAGATCCGCCGAGCCCTGGTTCGCGTTCTCCTGGCTGGCCCAGCCGCCGAAGTGCAGCGTGCTTTCCTCGGTATTGATCGGCGCAAAGGTCACACGGCCGGCCGCGCCGACGCCTTCGTTGCGGGTGCCCGATGCGCTGCGCAGATTGAACACCGACACGCCCGCCGTGTGGTTGCCGCCGGCGCGCATGTAGCCGACGCCCTGCTGGAACTGGCGGCCGTTGAACAGGCCGGTCGCCGATGCGAAGGGGCGCTCCATCATCAGGATCTCGTTGGAGCTGGTCAGCTCTTCCATCGAGCGGTACGGCTTGAAGTGACCGATGGTGAACTTTCCGCCCAGCGCCGACCTGGCGATGTAGACGTCGCGGAAACCGTCCAGGCCGCTGCCGGCGGCGAAGTCCTGCTCGAACTTGTACTCCCAGCCGTAGGCCTTGCCGCCCAGGGTGATGCGCGCGCGGCGGAACTCGGTGGTGCCGGTGGACGCGGCTTCGTCGCGATCGAAGGCGTAGGCGTCGAAATGGATGCGGCCCCCGGCGGAGAACTCGAACTTCTTGTCGGCCGAAGTGACCTTCAGGCCGCCCTTGGTGTCGACCACCGGCATCGTGGTGGCCATCCTGTCCAGGCTTTCCTGCGTGCCGATGTTGATGTCGGACTGGGCGTCGGAGCGCAGTTCCAGCGCATCGAGCTTGGCCTGCATCTCGGCCAGCTGCGCGCGAAGGGCGGCGACCTCGGCATCGCGGCCCTGGCTCTGTGCAGCGGCGGAGAACGACACGGACGCGACGGCAAGAGCAACGGACGCGGCCAGGATGGAATGACGCATGGTGGATTCCCGTAAGGAGTGAGATGTGGGTGCGCCTGTGCACGCGCGCCCAACCGGCCTGGATCGGGCTGCGGTCGGGCACGCGTCAGCGACGGTGCGCAGGTTGCTTGGGTTTGCTGACAGCCCGATGGCATCGGCATGACAGTCGGATGACGGTGTCGCCGCGCGCGCCCCGCCGCGCACATGCGAGGTCATGCCCACGTCACCGGGCTGACGCGGAATTGTCATGGGCCGGCCGTGAAATACGCCGCACGGCGCCACAGGCCGTCCACCAATCCAGGGGTTCCCATGTACGCACTGCTCAAGAACCGCGTCGCCGCCGCCGCGCTGTCGACCACATTGCTGGCGGCCACGTTCGCCGCGCCCGCCAATGCCAGCGACGTCACCGGCGCTGGCGCTTCGTTCGTCTATCCGGCGATGACCCGCTGGTCGGCCGACTACCGCACCGCCACCGGCAAGCAGGTCAACTACCAGTCGATCGGCTCGGGCGGTGGTATCGCCCAGATCAAGGCCGGCACCGTGGACTTCGGCTCCTCCGACGCGCCGCTGCCGCCGGAAGACCTGCGCAAGTCGGGCCTGGTGCAGTTTCCGTCGGTGATCGGCGGCGTGGTGCCGATCGTCAACGTCGAGGGCGTGGCGGCCGGCGCGATGAAGCTCGACGGCGCCACCCTGGCCGACATCTTCCTGGGCAGGATCACCCGCTGGAACGATCCGGCGATCGTGGCACTCAACGCCGGCATCGCCCTGCCCGACGCGCGCATCACCGTCGTCCACCGTTCCGACGGCTCGGGCACCACCTTCAACTTCGTCAACTACCTGTCCAAGGTCAGTCCGGACTGGAAGAACGGCGTCGGCGAAGGCACCACCGTGCAGTGGCCGGTGGGCATCGGCGGCAAGGGCAACGAGGGCGTCGCCGCCTATGTCAGGCAGATCAAGGGCGGCATCGGTTATGTCGAGCTGTCCTATGCGCTGCAGAACCGTCTGGCCTACTCGCGCCTGCAGAACGCGGCCGGCAACTTCGTCAATCCGAGCGAGGAAACCTTCTCCGCGGCCGCTGCGAGTGCCAACTGGGGTGCCAGCCGCGACTTCTTCCTGGTCATGACCAACGCGCCCGGGGAGAACTCCTGGCCGATCACCGCGACCAACTTCATCCTCATGCACCGCCAGCCGCGCAACCGCGCCGGCGCCAGGAACGCGCAGGAGTTCTTCAGCTGGGTCTACGCCAATGGCGGCCCTCAGGCCCGCCAGCTCGGCTACGTGCCGCTGCCGGCTGCGCTGGTGCAGCAGATCGAGCGCTACTGGGCTGACAACGCGCGCTATTGATTCATGTCGACAGAACAGATCTTCCTCCGATTCTTCCAGCGGGCCTTCGGGCCCGTTTCCTTGTTCCCGGCGCGTGTCGCCAGCGGTGGCGGAGCGCGCACCCGCGATCCAGTGGCCGCAACGGGACGCGACCAACCCCCTGCCGGCTCCTTCACCGGGAACGGATGCCTGCCGCGCGCATCCTTGCATTCGCGACGCCCGGACGAGCGTGTCGTTCAGGCTCGCATGCGGCGATCGCAGAGCCGCTGTCCCGCCCGCCATCACCGCCAGATGTTCGCGCGTCATACGGCTGTAACAAAAACATCATTCCATACCCGGATCGAAGCGACGCCGCGCGTTGCCGCCTTCACATGGAGTCACGCATGTCCCAGACGATCCGGATCGGCGCGCTTGCGCTGTCCTCGCTCCTCTTTCTCGCCGCCTGTGGTCCCGGCAACGATGCGCCCGGTGCCGGGCAGCCGGCCGGGGGCCACGCGATCGCGGAGGTCTCGGGCGCGGGAGCTTCCTTCATCTATCCGCTGGTGTCGAAGTGGTCGGCCGACTACAACGCGGCCACCGGCAACAGGATCAACTACCAGTCGATCGGATCGGGCGGCGGCATCGCCCAGATCAAGGCCGGCACCGTGGATTTCGGTTCGTCCGACAAGCCCCTCGACAGTGCCGAGCTGCAGGCCGCAGGCCTTGGCCAGTTCCCCTCCGCCATCGGTGGCGTGGTGCCGGTACTCAACGTCGAAGGCCTGCAGCCGGGCCAGCTCAAGCTGACCGGTGCGCTGCTGGCCGACATCTTCCTCGGCAAGGTGGCCAGCTGGAACGACCCGGCGATCGCCGCGCTCAATCCGGGGGTGAACCTGCCCGCCGGCAAGATCAGCCTCGTCCACCGCTCCGATGGCTCGGGCACCACGTTCAACTTCTCCAACTACCTGTCCAAGGTCAGCCCGGAGTGGAAGTCGCGGGTCGGCGAAGGCACCTCGGTGCAGTGGCCGTCGGGGGTGGGCGGCAAGGGCAACGAAGGCGTCGCCTCGTACGTGCAGCAGATCAAGGGGTCGATCGGTTACGTCGAGCTGGCCTATGCAGTGCAGAACGGCATGCCCTACGCGTCGCTGCAGAACGCGGCCGGCAACTGGGTGCAGCCGAGCGAGGAAAGCTTCGCCGCGGCCGCCGTGACCGCCGACTGGGCGAGTGCGCAGGACTTCAGCCTGGTCATCACCAATGCCCCGGGCGCTGATGCGTGGCCGATCACCGCGACGAATTTCATGCTGATGCCCAAGCAGCCCAAGGACGCAGCGCGCAGCCGGGCCGCGCGCGACTTCTTCAAGTGGGCCTTCGAATCGGGCCAGGCCCAGGCGAGCGAGCTGCATTACGTGCCGCTGCCGCCGGAGTTGGTGCAGCAGATCGAGGCCTACTGGGCTGCAGAGTTCCAGTGAGGTCGAGGACCGCGTCCGCGGAAGCGGGCGCGGTCGCAAGACCGGCCGGTGATGCCTGGCCCCCTCCGGAGCCAGCATCGAACCGCCGGAAGATCGGCGACCCACCGTTGTAGCGCAGCCCGGCTCTTCCGGACTGCTGGCTCCGCTTCGCGGCTCTTCCCTCCCGGACTTTCCAATGCACGCCGCCATCCCTTCCCCCGTGCCGGCGCCGAGCTCCCGCGACCTCCGCGATGCCCGCGCCGACCGCCTGTTCAAGATCGTCCTGACCGCCACCGTCGTATTCGTGATGCTGGCGCTCGCCGGCGCCGCGCTGTCGATGCTGTGGGGCGGCCGCGACGCCCTGGCTTCGCAGGGGCTGTCGTTCTTCACCAGCTCCGACTGGAACCCGGTCGAGAACCGATACGGTGCACTGGCGCCGATCGTCGGCACCATCGTCACGGCGCTGATCGCGATGATCGTCGCGGTTCCGGTGAGTTTCGGCATCGCCTTCTTCCTGACCGAAGTCGCCCCGCGCTGGTTGCGCGGCCCGGTCGGCACGGCGATCGAACTGCTCGCGGGCATCCCCTCGATCATCTACGGCATGTGGGGTCTGTTCGTGTTCGTGCCGGTGATGACGACCCACATCACGCCCTGGCTCAACGACACGCTCGGCGGGATCCCGGGCCTGGGCGTCCTGTTCCGCGGTCCGCCGCTCGGCATCGGCACGCTGACCGCCGGCTTCGTGCTCGCGATCATGGTGATCCCCTTCATCTCGGCGGTGATGCGCGAAGTGTTCCTCACCGTGCCGACCCGCCTGAAGGAATCGGCCTACGCGCTCGGCTCGACCAAGTGGGAAGTGAGCTGGGACATCGTGCTGCCCTATACCCGCTCGGCCGTCATCGGCGGCATCTTCCTCGGTCTGGGCCGCGCGCTCGGCGAGACGATGGCCGTGGCTTTCGTCATCGGCAACTCGGTGCGCCTGACGCCATCGTTGCTGGAGCCGGGAACGACAATCGCGGCCCTGATCGCCAACGATTTCGGTGAAGCCACCGAGACCTACCGCTCGGCACTGCTGCTGCTTGGCTTCGTCCTGTTCATCGTCACTTTCATCGTGCTGGCGCTCGCCCGCCTGATGCTGATGCGGCTGGCCCGCCGGGAGGGCACCTGATGAGCGCCGCCACCGTCATCGACCGCGAGCACAAGGTCGCCGACCGTCTCTACGCGCGCCGTCGCGTGCGCAACGCCATCGCCGTCCTCATGGGCTGCCTGACCGCCGCGTTCGGTCTGTTCTTCCTCGGATGGATCCTGTGGACGCTGGTGTCCAAGGCCGCCGGCGGCATCAACCCGGCGCTGTTCACCCAGATGACCCCGCCGCCGATGCAGGAAGGCGGCCTGCTCAACGCCTTCTTCGGCAGCGCGGTCATGTGCGGGCTGGCGATCGCCATCGGCACGCCGCTCGGCGTCGCCGCGGGCACCTGGCTGTCGGAATACGGCCGCGCGCGCAAGGCCGGCATCGTCGTGCGCTTCATCAACGACATCCTGCTGTCGGCGCCGTCGATCGTGCTGGGCCTGTTCGTCTACACCGCGTTCGTGATGACCACCGGCGGCCGCTTCTCGGCGCTGGCCGGCGCGATCGCGCTGGCGTTCATCGTGCTGCCGGTGGTCGTGCGCACCACCGACGAGATGCTGCAGCTGGTACCCACGCAGATGCGCGAGGCCGCGCTTTCGCTCGGGGTGCCGCAGTGGAAGGTCGTCGTCCAGGTGCTCTACCGCAGCGCCTCGGCCGGCATCGTCACCGGCGTGCTGCTGGCGCTTGCGCGCATTTCCGGCGAGACCGCGCCGCTGCTGTTCACCGCATTCGGCAACCAGTACTGGAACAGCAACATCATGCAGCCGATGGCCAGTGTCCCGGTGGTGATGTACCAGTACGCGGGCAGCCCCTACGAATCCTGGCAGCAGCTGGCCTGGGCCGGCGCGCTGGTGCTGACCTGCTTCGTCCTGCTGGTCAGCCTCGGTGCGCGCGCGATCCTGCTGCGCAACAGGATTCCCAATGACTAATCTCAGCCTGGACCCGTCCATGAACGACCTCCACACCGCTCCGTCGCCCCGCATCGCGCTGGCGACGCAGGCGCGCACCCAGCTGGCGCCGACGCCGGTCAAGATCGCCGCGCGCGGGCTGGACTTCCACTACGGTGATTTCCACGCGCTCAAGGGCATCAATCTGGATATTCCGGAAAAGCGGGTGACCGCACTGATCGGCCCGTCCGGCTGCGGCAAGTCGACGCTGCTGCGTACCTTCAACCGCATCTACGCCCTGTACCCGAACATGACCGCCAGCGGCGAGCTGCTGCTCGACGGCGAGAACATCCTGTCGCCGAAGTATCCGATGAACCGGCTGCGCAGCAAGGTCGGCATGGTGTTCCAGAAGCCGGTGCCGTTCCCGATGACGATCTTCGAGAACGTGGCCTACGCGATCCGCCATCACGAGAAGCTCTCGAAGGCCGATCTCGACGTCCGCGTCGAGCAGGCGCTGACCCAGGCGGCGCTGTGGAACGAGGTGAAGGACAAGCTGGGACGGAACGCGCTGGGCCTGTCGGGCGGCCAGCAGCAGCGCCTGTGCATCGCCCGCGCCGTCGCCCTGCATCCGGATGTCCTGCTGCTCGACGAGCCGACCTCCGCGCTGGACCCCATCTCCACCAGCCGCATCGAGCAGCTGGTCGAGGAGCTCAAGCTCGACTACACGATCGTCATCGTCACCCACAACATGCAGCAGGCGGCGCGCGTCTCCGACTACACCGCCTTCATGTATCTCGGCGACCTGATCGAGCACGACACCACCGAAACCATCTTCTCCAATCCCTCCAAGCAGCAGACCGAGGACTACATCACCGGCCGGTTTGGGTGAGGCAGGGCCGCTTGCGCGGCACTGCCGCGCGTCCTGCCGAACGCCGCGCGTGCTGCGCGCGGCCGGACGAGCGCTCGCCATCAGACTTCAGTGTCATTGCAGTTCCTTCCACTGCCGCCACCTCCTCTCCAGGTACCCGCCATGCCCAACCAACCCACCGAGCACATCGTCAAGAGCTACGACGACGAACGCGCCCGCCTGACCAGCGAGATCCTGCGCATGGGCGAGATGGCGGCAGCGCAGCTGGAAGCCGCGCTCGACGTGGTCGAGCGCCGCGACGACAAGGCGGCGGCGCGCATCATCGCCAACGACGAGGCCATCGACACGCTCGAGCAGGAGATCAGCCAGGACGTCATGAAACTCGCGCTGCGCGGACCGCTGGCCCGCGACCTGCGCGACATCCTCGCGGCCCTGCGCATCGCCGCGGACATCGAACGCATCGGCGACTACGCGGCGAATGTCGCCAAGCGCTCGACCGCGCTCAACCTCGCACCGCCCCTGCCCTACACGCGTGGCCTGACCCAGCTCGGCCAGCTGGCCGTGCGCCAGGTGCGCGAGGTCCTCGTCGCGTTCCGCGACAGCGATCCCGACGCCGCCCAGCGCGTGCGTGCCCAGGACGCAGAAATCGATACGGTCTACACCGGCCTGTTCCGGGAGTTGCTGACCTACATGATGGAAGATCCACGCGCGATCACGCCGAGCACGCACCTGCTGTTCATGGCCAAGAACATCGAGCGGATCGGCGACCACGCGACCAACATCGCCGAGAACATCTGGTTCCAGGTCAGGGGCGACGAGCCGCTGCTGCCGCGCGACAAGCGCGACTTCACCAACACGGTGTCGTGAGCCGCGACAGACAGTACCGGTAGGGTCAATGGCGGGGGCGTTGTGGCAGACCACGCCCACCGCGGCCGCAGGGCGCACCGCTGCACGCCGTCCATTCCGCAACGCGTTACAGCGTATGGACGGCCGGGGCGTCGGCCGCGCCTCCGCCTCCCGCTCCACGCGTCCTCCGCGCAGTCGAGTCACCCCGCTCTGCTAGGCTTGCGCGCATGAGCGAAGCTGCAGCACCCGCCGAAACGGCGTCCCACACCCCGATGTCCCGCCGCTTCCGCGGCTTCCTGCCGGTCGTCGTCGACGTCGAAACCGGCGGTTTCGAGGCGCGTCGCCACGCCCTGCTGGAAATCGCCGCGATCCCGCTGGATCTCGATGACGACGGCCGCCTGGTGCCCGGCAGCCCCGTGCACGCGCATGTCGAACCGGCCGACGGCACGTCGATCGATCCGCAGTCGCTCGAAGTGACCGGAATCGATATCCATCATCCGTTCCGTTTCGCCAAGCCCGAGCACGATGCGCTCGACCATGTGTTCGCACACGTGCGCAACGCGGTGCGTCACCACAATTGCCAGCGCGCCATCCTCGTCGGCCACAACGCCCATTTCGATCTGGGCTTCGTCAACGCGGCGGTGGCGCGCACCCAGCACAAGCGCAACCCCTTCCATCCGTTCAGCGTGTTCGACACCGTGACCCTGGCCGGTGTGGCCTACGGGCAGACGGTGCTGGCGCGCGCGGTCGCGGCGGCAGGGCTGGAATGGGACCAGAGCCAGGCGCATTCGGCGCTCTACGACACCACGCTGACCGCGCAGCTGTTCTGCCGCATCGCCAATGCGTGGCCGGCGATGGCGCCGCCGGCCGACTGACCCACCCGCGCGAGCGCACTCAGCCCGGCGCGCGGCGCAGGGTCAGCACGGTGATCTCGGAAGGCACGCCGATGCGCGTGGCGAAGCCTGGCCACAGGCCGGCGCCGTTGCTGACGTAGAGCTGCATCCCGGCCACCCGGTACAGACCCGAGACGAAGCCGCCGTTCGCGCGCGCGACGAGCCGGTGCATGCCGGTAATGTGGCCGCCATGCGTATGTCCAGAGAGCTGCAGCGCGACGCCGCGCGAGGCGGCTTCGCGCGCCGCGACGGGGCGATGGTCGAGCAGGATTACCGGCGCCTGCGGCGGCGCGCCGGCGAGCGCTGCATCGAGATCGGGGCCCGGCAGGCCGTAGCGGTCGGCAACCGGATCGGTGACGCCGGCGATCGTCAGCACCGCATCCCCGCGCGCGATCCCCAGATGCGTGTTCTCCAGAACCTGCATGCCCAGCGCGCGGAAAGCCTGCATCCATGCCTGGTACTGGGCGTAGTACTCGTGGTTGCCGGTGATCGCCACGACGCCGTCGGGTGCGCGCAGGTCGGCCAGCGGCCGCACGTCGTCGGCGCGCGCCTCCACGCTGCCGTCCACCAGATCGCCGGTGATGACGACCAGGTCGGGCTGCTGCGCGTTCGACAATGCGACGACATCGGCGACCCACTCGCCGGTCAGCAGCCGGCTCGCGTGGATGTCGGTCAACTGCAGCACGCGGTAGCCCTCGAAGGCCGCCGGCAGCCCGTCGATCGCGATCTCGACCTGCCGGACCTTCGGCACCGCCATCGCCTGCCAGGTGCCGTACAGCGCCAGCAGCAGGGCCAGCGCCGCGGCCGCGGGCCTCGGCCCCGGCGCGCGCAGGTACGCGAACGCCCTCCGCCGACGCAGGACCCGCGCCAGCAGCATCACCGCGTCCAGCACGAGCACGAATACCGCCGTCAGCAGCAACGCGATGAAGCCGGTCCCCAGCGTGGCGATCACGAGTTTCGGCAGCTCGGGCGACGCCATGCTCCCGGCGAAGCGCGCGACGATGCGGTGATGCAGGGCCAGCCCGTACACCAGCACCGTCAGCGCACTGCGGACGGGCCAGGACACGCGAAGCGGCCACACCAGACGCAACACCACATAGGACGCAAGAACGATCGCGACGACACTCAGCACAGGCACTTCCGGCAGGACAGGACAGTCAACACGCGCGGCATTGCCGCCGCGCGGGGCCGGCAATGGTCCCCGATGCGCGCTGCTCGCACCAGCGCCCAGCGCGGGCGCGGGGCTGCAGGCGTCATCACAGCGCGCGGCCTGTGCGACCTCGCAGTACGTGCGGTGCGCGCATGCAGCCCTGCGCTCAGCTTGCGAGCTTCAGCCCGACGATGCCCATGACGATCAGGGCCAGGCTGAGCAGACGTCCCGGCGTCGCCGGGTCGCCCATCAGCACGATGCCGAGGATGACCGTGCCGACCGCGCCGATACCGACCCAGATGGCATAGGCCGTGCCCACGGGTAGCGTCCGCATCGCGAGGCCCAGCAGGCCGATGCTGATCGCCATGGCGGCCAGCGTGGCGACGCTGGGCCAGAGCCGGGTGAAACCTTCGGTGTACTTGAGGCCGATCGCCCAGGCGATCTCGAACAGCCCGGCCAGAACGAGAATGATCCACGACATACGCTGCCTCCATCGCGGCGATGGGGCCGTCCCCGGGGCGGTGTATCCCGGCAGGGTCGTCCCTGCCGCCGCCGGTCAATGCTAGCGATGCGCGACTGAATCGACTGGCATCAGCCATCGCACAAGCGGTCGCGGCCCGCGCTCTTGGCGCGGTAGAGCGCCATGTCGGCGCGACGCACGAGGTCACCGGGCACGCTGTCGTCCGTCTCGATCCGCGTGGCGCCGGCACTGATCGTGATCCGCAGGCCCTCCACCCCGCCCCAGTCGCTGCGACGCGCAAGGGCCTCGCGCAGCCGGGCGTAGACCAGATGGGCCTGGTCCGGACTGGCGTCGACGAGGATCAGGGCGAATTCCTCGCCGCCGATGCGCGCTGCGATATCGCTGGCCCGGCAGGTCTCAGACAGCAGCCTGCCCACTTCGCGCAGCACCGCATCGCCGACGACATGGCTGTAATGGTCGTTGACCGCCTTGAAGCGGTCGACATCGAGGATCATCAGGCAGAGCGGCGAGCGCTGCCGCTGCGCGCGCTCGAACTCGCGCGCCAGCGCCGCGTCGAAGCTGCGCCGGTTATGCAGTCCGGTCAGCGCATCCTCGAGCGCCTGGCGCTCGAAGGTCTCGGCCTGGGCGCGCAGGCGTCCGAGCAGCTCGGTCTTCTCGCGATCGGCATCGAGCAGCTGCTCGGTCTGGCGCTGCAGCGCGCGGGTACGCTCGTCGACCAGGCCGCTCAGGCGTTCGTTGGCGCGGCGGTAGCGCCGCAGCCGGGCCACGTGGAGCAGCGCCGGCACCAGCAGCGCCAGCAACGCGATCGCGAACTGCATGCTGGCGCGCTGCCACCAGCGTGGCGCCACCGTGAACCGCCACGCAGCCTCGGCCGTGCTCCAGTCGCCTTCAGGATGCGCCGCCTGGACCCGCAGCACATAGTCGCCAGGCGGCAGCCCGACGAAATCGACGCTGCGCTGCCGGCCGTGGTCGATCCAGCGCGCGTCCAGCCCATCGAGACGGCTGCGGAAACGGATACGGTCGGACATCAGGAAACTCAGGCCGACGAACGAGGCCGAGATGCGGGAGCCGCCCGGCAGCTGCTGCCCGTCGCGCCGGGCGAGAGGCTCGCCGTCGACCCGAAGCGCATCGATGCGCGGCACGGGCGGCGGCAGCGCACGGAATGACTGCCAGCGCTGCGGATCGACCGCGCTGACGCCGCGCGCAGTCGCCATCCACACCGAACCGTCGGCGCGCAGGATCGCCGAGGGCGAGGAGCTGCCGTTGCCCTGGGCGTTGGACATGCCATCGATCTCGCCGTACTGCTCCACCGTCAGGCGAGCCGTGCGGCCATCGGCCACCGCGTCGAGATCGGCGATCCGCGCCCGCAACATGCCGCGGTTGCCGGTGATCCAGGCATTGCCGATGCGGTCGGGGACGATCTGGAAGATCGTGTCCACCGGCAGTCCGTGCTCCAGACCCACGCGTGCGACGACGCCATCGCGCACGCGATGGAGCCCGCGGTCGGTCGCCAGCCACACGTCGCGACCGATGCGCCGGAATGCGAACACGCTGCGCGCGCCGCCGGCGGGCAGCTCGATGCGGCGCACGCGGCCGTGTTCGAGCACGCTGGCGCCTTCGACCGAACCGATCCACAGGGCGCCATCGATCCAGGCCAGGGATGTCACCAGACCGCTCGGCAGACCCGGCACCTGGGGCGTGTCGATCCGGCCGTCGACCAGGCGGACCGGCCCCCGGTGCGTCGCGAGCCAGACCGCGCCATCCGGCGCCGGTTCGATTGCGCGGATGTGTCCGGCGAACCCGTCGAGGCGGGCCAGCACCCGGCCGTCGCGCACGCGGAACAGCCGCCCGCCGTAGGCACCCACCCACAGATCGCCGGCCGCGTCCTCGGCGAGGCTGAGCACCGACGGAGCGACGCCGGGCTGCAGCTCGACGGGGACCAGCGGCGCCCCGGGCGCCTGGCGGTCCAGGCCGCTGGCCCCACCGATCCACAATGTGCCGCTGCGATCCTCCAGCAGGGCGCGTACGTATTCGCCGCTGAGCCCGTCGCGTGCAAGCAGGCGACGGAACAGGGTCTCGCGCAGCCGGAAGAGTCCGCCATTGGCGCCGGCCCAGATGCTGCCCTCGGCGTCCTCGAGCAACTGCACGATGCGACCCGGCGGGCGGGCCTCGTCGGCCGGCGTGGCTTCGATACCACGCCGCCCGATGCGCAGCAGGCCGCGGCTCTCGCTGCCCAGCCACAGGTCGCCATGGCGGTCCTGCAGCATCGCGGTGAAGTCCCCCTGCCCGGGCACTCGATGGATCCGCGGGGCTCGGTCGCCCTCGACACGATGGATGGCATCGCCAGCCACCAGCCAGATCGCACCGCTGCGGTCCCGGTACGGCCAGGCGAGGCCGGCCGCGAGTCCGAACGACGCCGGTGCCCGTCGCAGCGTGCCGTCGCGCTCGCGTATCACCAGCCCGCCCATGCCACCGATCCAGATCCGGCCGTCGTCGCCGATCGCCATGTGCGGGTAACTCAGCGGCAGGGGCACATCCGCCGGCGCTTCGAAGAATTCGAAACGGCCGTCTGGATGCAGGCAGCCCAGGCCGCGCCCCTCGAACAGCAGCCACAGCCGGTCCTGCGGGTCCATCGCCATCGCATGGATCAGGACCTGCGGCCAGCCCTGGTCGGCGGACAGCCAGAAGCGGAACGTGCCGTCGACATCGCGCCGCCCCAGATTGCCGCGCGAATCGCTGAGCCACAGCGATCCGGCCGGGTCGACATACAGCGAGCCCACGCCGTTGTCGGGCAGGGTCGGCGCCTTCGTGCCGCGGTCATAGGCCACGAACTCCAGCCCGTCGTAGCGCACCAGGCCTTCCCAGGTCGCCAGCCACAGATACCCGTCAGGCGTCTGCGCCAGATCGCGCACCGAGTTGTGCGGCAGGCCGTCGCGCGAGGTCCAGTGGTCCACGGCATGGTCGCGCAGCGGTCCCGCCGGGGAATCGACCGGCGGTAGCGCGGATGCGGCGAGCGGCCAGGCCAGCGCCAGCAACAGGAGCCACAGCGCCACGAGGCGCGCGGGCATGCACTGGCCCTGCGCCGCCCCCGGGCGTGCCCACACTCCCCGCATGCCCCTGACGTGGTCCCGGAGTCAGCCCGCCTGCCGCTGGCGGACCGCTTCGAACAGCGTCACGCCCGCGGCAACCGACACGTTGAGGCTCTCCACGCCGCCGGCCGCATCGGCGCCGGGCATCGGAATCGTCACCAGCTGGTCGCAATGCTCGCGTGTCAGGCGGCGCAGGCCGTCGGCTTCGCCGCCCAGCACCAGCGCGACGTTGCCGCGCAGGTCGAGCGCGTACAGCGACGCGTCGGCCTCGCCGGCCAGGCCGTAGATCCAGACGCCGAGCTTCTGCAGGTCGCGCAGCGTGCGCGACAGGTTGGTCACGCGCACGACCGGCACGCTGTCCGCGGCGCCGGCGGAGGTCTTGCGCACCGTGGCATTGACCTGCACCGCCTTGTCCTTGGGAATCACGACTGCTGTGACCCCGGCCGCGGCGGCGCTGCGCAGGCAGGCGCCGAGGTTGTGCGGGTCCTGCACACCGTCGAGCACCAGCAGCAGGGCCTTGCCTGCGGCGGCCTCCACCAGGCCTTCGAGTTCGTCCTCGTCCCAGGTTTTCGCCGCCGCATAGCGCGCAACCGCGCCCTGATGGCGCAGGCCGCCGGCGACGCCATCGAGCGCCTGCTGGTTGACCCGGCGCACGTCGATGTCACGGCGACGCGCGCTCGATTCGATCTCGACGATGCGTGGATTCTTCGCGCCGGCTTCGAGCAGGACCTCGCGCACGTTCTCGGCGTCGTGCTCGACGGCCGCCGCGACGGCATTGATGCCGACGATCCACTGGTTCTGCTTGTTGCTCATACGTGCGCTGGAGAGACGGGAAACGGGTCGGCAAGCGTACACGAGCGCGCCTGAGCAGGCCCTGCGCGGCGGCTCAGGTGTCGTGATCGGGGTGCTGGTTGGAGACGATGTCGGCCATGAACGCGCTCGCGGCCTCGTCGTCGCTGCGCCGCCCGGGAAGCTGCGCCAGCGCGTCCACGAACGGCAGCGCCGCCTCGGTGCCGTACTGGATCTCCGGCGGCAGGCGCGCCGGTGTATCGAACGCACCTGCCGCGATAGCCAGCCCCTGGGGCGACTCGTAGGTCAGCGGCGTTCCGCAGTCGGCGCAGAAGCCGCGTTGCACCAGGTTCGACGATGCAAAGCGCCGGGGCGCGCCGCGGGTCCATTCGAACGCGCCCTGATCGACCGAGACCAGCGGTGCGTAGTACGCACCGAAGGCCTTCTGGCACATGCGGCAATGACAGACCGAGACCTCGAGCAGGCCCTGCGCCCGGAAGCGCACCGCGCCGCATTGGCAGCCGCCCGTGCACACCGCTTGCGCGTCGTCCACGGGCCGGCCGTCAGTACGGCTGTTTGGTGCGCTTGGCCGGCTTGCCGCGCGGCGGCAGCGGCTTCGGCCCGCCCTGCTCGGCCGCATCCGGATCGACGAGCCGGAAATCGATCTTGCGGTCTTCCAGACTGGCCTTGAGCACGATGATCCGCACCCGGTCGCCCAGGCGGTACTCGCGCCCGGCGCGCTGGCCGTTGAGGGTCCGCCGGATCGGATCGAAGCTGTAGAAATCGTTAGGCAGCTGGGTGACGTGGACGAGGCCGTTGACCTTCGACTGGTCCAGCTCGACGAACAGGCCGAAGCTCGTCACGCCGCTGATCACGCCATCGAACTGCCCGCCGACGTGCTGCTCCATCCATGCCGCCCGATAGCGCTCGTCGACTTCGCGCTCGGCTTCGTCGGCGCGTCGCGCGCGCTCCGAGCACTGCAGCGACAGGCTCTCCATCAGGCGCGGCGTGTAGAGGAACTTCGCCAACGGCTGGCCCGACAGCACGTGCTTGATCGCGCGATGCACCAGCAGGTCCGGATAGCGGCGGATCGGCGATGTGAAGTGCGCGTACGCGGCAAGAGCCAGGCCGAAATGGCCGATGTTCTCGGTCGTGTAGACCGCCTGGCTCTGGCTGCGCAGCAGCACCGACTCGAGCAGGGTCGCGTCCGGACGTTCGCGGATCTTCTTCAGCAGCTGGGTGAAGTCCTTGGGCTGCACCTTCGACCACGGCGGCAGGCGCAGCGAGAACTCCTTGAGGAACTCCAGCAGGTCGGCGTACTTCGACTCCGGCGGCTTGTCGTGGACGCGGAACGGCGCGGGAATGCCGGCTTCGAGCAGGAATTCCGCGGCCTGGACATTGGCCGCGATCATGCATTCCTCGATCAGCTTGTGCGCATCATTGCGCTGGAGCATGCCGGCCTGGGTGACCTCGCCGGTGTTGTCGAGCACGAAACGCACCTCGCTGCTCTCGAACTCGATCGCGCCGCGCTTGGCCCGGGCCTTGGCGAGCACCGCGTAGAGCTGGTGCAGGCGCTCGACCTGCGGCAGGACCGGCGCGATCGCCGCGCGCGTTTCGGCATCCTCCTCGCCGACCGCCTTCCACACCTGGGTGTAGGTCAGGCGCGCGTGCGAATGCATCACGGCCTCGTAGAACTTCGAATGCGACACCGTGCCGTCGCGCTGCACCTGCATGTCGCAGACGAAGCACATGCGGTCGACCTTGGGCTTGAGCGAACAGATGCCGTTGGACAATGTTTCGGGCAGCATCGGCACGACGAAGCCCGGGAAGTACACGCTGGTCGCGCGCAACTGGGCCTCGTCGTCGAGCGGCGCGCCGGGGCGCACGTAGTTGGAGACGTCGGCGATCGCGACCACCAGGCGGAAGCCGTCGCGGTTGGGCTCGCAGTACACCGCGTCGTCGAAATCCTTGGCGTCCTCGCCGTCGATCGTCACCAGCGGCAGGCTGCGCAGATCGACGCGGCCGCCGATCATCCGTTCTTCCACGTCCACCGGGATCGCGGCGGCTTCCTCGAGCACCGCCGGCGAGAACTCGTGCGGCAGGTTGTGGCCGTGGATCGCCGCTTCGACCACCAGCGACGGCTTGAGCACGTCACCGAGCACGGTCAGCACGCGGCCGATCGGTGGACGGTGCGCGTCACCCGGTGCGGTGATCTCGCAGACCACCAGTTGGCCGTGCTGCGCCTCCTGGCGCGCGTCGGCGGGGATCTGGATATTGCGCTGGATGCGGCGATCGTCGGGCACGACGTAGCTGATGCCGTGTTCGACCGAGAAACGGCCCATCAGGCGCGTGGTGCGCCGCTCGAGCACCTCGACGACCACACCGGCGCGCCGGCCGCGTGAATCGACATTGGTCAGGCTGGCCAGCACGCGGTCGCCGTGCATGGCCTTGCGCATCTCGGCCGGCGGCAGGAACAGATCCTCGCCGCTGCCCGAATCGGGGCGCAGGAAACCGAAGCCTTCCGGATTGGCGATCACCGTGCCTGGAATCAGATCCATGCGCTTGGCCGGGACCAGGCCGCCGCGGCGGTTCTGCAGCAGCTGGCCTTCGCGCATCATCGCCGCGACCCGCTTGCCGAGGGCGTCGGCGCGGTCGGGCTCGGTCAGGCCGAGCTTGGCCGCGAGCTCCTCGGCGGTCATCGGCCCGTCGGCGTCGGCGAGCACCTGCAGGATCGCTTCGCGACTGGGGATCGGATTGGCGTAGCGCGCCGCTTCGCGCGTGGCGTAGGGATCTTCGAAGCGCCCGCCACGCGCCGCGGCTGGCGGTGGCTGCGCCGGGGTCGCAGCGGACTTCGGCGCACCCGAGCGCAAAGCCCGTTGCAGGCCCGGATCGGGCATCCACGGCGGCAGTGCGCTCGCGCCGCGCGCGCCGCTGTCGCTGTCTCGTTGGGGGCGGCCGGCGTCGTCAGGGCCGCGCTTGCGGGCCCCCTGCTTCGCGGGACCGGACGTGTCGCGGCTGCCGCCGCGCTTGCTGGGTGGTTTAGCCATTGGCGCGATGGTACAGCTTCGCCCGCAAGCGGCGCGTCGACGCCGGGGCCAGGTGGCGCCGCATCCACAAACGCGTTGACAAGCGCACGGCGCATCGACAACATACGCGCCCTGACCTGCCCGGGTGGCGGAATTGGTAGACGCACTAGCTTCAGGTGCTAGCGGGGGCAACTCCGTGGAGGTTCGAGTCCTCTCCCGGGCACCAAGGTCATCGCAGGCTTACCACCTGTGAACATCAAACCCGCCAAGGCGGGTTTTTTTGTGCCCGATGGTTTTGTGCCTGAAGTCCGCGGCTGCGGCCCGCACCGGTCTGGCCCCGGCGAACAAAGTCGTCGCCCGCGGGTCGCGGGTCGCAGGTCTGCAGCGCCCGACGCGCATGCAGCAGGAAATTCACGCTTCAGCATGATCGGACGGCGCATGGACGCCTTGGACGCCGCACCCCAACGGGGCCGACTCAGTCGTGATTGCGGTTGCCCGGATTCCCCGGGGGACCGTCACCGCTGCGACGCGCGGTATTGCCCGCGACCGCGCCCGGCATCGAGGCCGGGTCGTTGCGTTCGTCCTGGTCGCGCTTCTCGGCCGATTCGCCGGGGACCTTGGGGGCGTCGGGCGTGCGCGTCTTCTCCAGCGGTCCGCGCGCGGTATCGGGGGCGTTGTCTTGGGTCATCGGGCGAGCTCCGTGGACGGTGATCCGCAGTGTCGCGCCGCCAAGCGTGTGCGGACGTGAGTTCGGGGAAACCGCCCGCCTACGTTACGCCCGTCGCGCGTGGGCGGGCCCGATGTCGGCGGCCCGCTGTCTGCGCGCCGTCAGTGGTCGCCGCGCACGCGGCGCTGCTCGCGCACTTCGAACCACATGCCGTTGAGGATCGCGAACGTCGCGGCCAGGCCGATGCCGAGGATCCAGGCGAAGTACCACATGGTGTCGTTTCCTTGAGAGTGCGCGCTGTCAGTACGCGTTGGGGGTGTCGGCGACGCTGGCGTCCGTGACCTTGCCACGCAGGACGCGGTAGACCCAGCTGGTGTAGGCCAGCACCAGCGGCAGGAACACGATCGTCGCCAGCAGCATGATCCACAGCGTCATCCGGCTGCTGGAGGCATCCCACAGGGTGAGTCCGGCAGACGGCATGCTCGATGACGGCAGCAGGAACGGGAAGATCGCAAAGCCCACGGTCAGGATCACGCTGGCGATGGACACGCCCGATGCGATGAACGCCGACATCCCGAAGCGCATGCGCAGCAGCCAGGCCGATGCAAGCGCGCCGGCGATGCCCAGCAGCGGGGCGAGCATCGTCCATGGCATCGCCTGATAGTTGTCCATCCACGCGCCCGGCGCCGCGATCACCTGCTTGTGCAGCGGATTGGACGGAAGGCCGCCATCGACCACGGATTCGATGCGGAATCCGTCGATTCCGGTCGCGATCCACACCCCGGCGCCGACGAACAGCAATGCACCCGCCAGGGCCGCGACGCTGCCGTAGCGGGCGGCCCGGTTCGCGATCGGACCATCGGTCTTGATCACCAGCATCGCCGCACCGTGCGCAACCAGCAGGCTCACGCTGACCAGGCCGGCGAGGAGCGCGAACGGTGTCAGCAACGCGAAGAAACCACCGGTGTAGACCGGGCGCAGTTCGGGAGTGAAATGGAAGGGCACGCCGAGCAGCACGTTGCCGACCGCCACGCCGAAGATCAGCGCGGGCACCGCGCCGCCGATGAACAGCGCCCAGTCCCAGGTCTGCTTCCAGCGCGTGTTCTCGACCTTGCCGCGGAACTTGAAGCCGACCGGCCGCAGGATCAGCGCGAACAGGATCAGGAACATCGCGAGATAGAACCCCGAGAAGCTCACCGCGTACAGCGGCGGGAACGCGGCGAAGATCGCGCCGCCTCCGAGGATCAGCCAGACCTGGTTGCCCTCCCAGACCGGGCCGATGGTGTTGACGACGATGCGCCGCTCGGCATCGGTCCTGGCGACGAACGGCAGCAATGTGCCCACGCCGAGATCGAAACCGTCCATGACTGCGAAGCCGATGAGCAGCACGCCCAGCAGCAACCACCAGATCAGGCGCAGCGTGGCGTAGTCGAAGGGGATGAAGTCCATTGGGAATGTCCTGGGGCAGACGCGTCAGGCGCGCGCGTTGGGGGCGGGATCGAGATCGTCGGCAGCCTGCAGCGGCAGACCGTCCCGAGCGGGCACCGGATCGTCGACAGCGGCCGGCGCGGCGTCGTGCGCAGGCGGGGCGAGCACGTCCGGGCCCTTGCGGATCGCGTTGAGCATCAGCTTCGCCGCGACGATCGCCAGACCCGTGTAGATGATCACGAAGCCCGCCAGCGAGATCAGGATGTCCTTGAGCGCGATGCCCGAGGCTGCATAGAACGTCGGCAACACGCCTTCCACGGCCCAGGGCTGGCGACCGTACTCGGCGACGAACCAGCCGCATTCGATGGCGATCCACGGCAGCGGCAGGCTGAGCAGTGCGACCCACAGGAAACGCCGGCTGTCCTCGATGCGGTTGCGGCTCACCAGCCAGAAGGCGATGGCGAAGAACGCGATGAGGTAGAAGCCGATGACGGCCATGATGCGGAAGGTCCAGAACAGCGGCGCCACGCGCGGCACGGTGTCGAGCGCGGCCTGCGAGATCTCGGCCTCGGAAGCGGCCAGGATGTCGTCGCGATAGCGCTTGAGCAGCAGCGCATGGCCCAGGTCCGCCCAGTGCCGGTCGAAGGCTTCGCGCGCGGCGGTGTCGTTGCGGTCCTCGCGCAGGCGCTCCAGCGCGGCGTAGGCGAACTGGCCGCCGCGGATGCGGTGTTCGGCGCGCTCGACGAGTTCGAGGATGCCGGGGATTTCGCCATCGAGCGAACGCGTCGCGATCAGCCCCATCAGCCAGGGAATCTTGACCTCGAAGCGGTTCGACTGGCTGGCCTGGTCCGGCAGGCCGATGACGGTGAAGCCGGCAGGCGCGGGCTCGGTGTGCCACATCGCCTCGATCGCGGCGAGCTTCATCTTCTGGTGTTCGGTGGCGGCATAACCGCTCTCGTCCCCCAGCACCACGACACTCAGCGCCGAGGCCAGGCCGAAGCTCGCCGCGACCGCGATCGAGCGGCGGGCGATGTCCTGGTGCTTGCCACGAAGCAGGTAGAACGCGCTGACCGACATCACGAAGATCGCGCCGGTCACGTAGCCGGCCGAGACCGTGTGCACGAACTTGGCCTGCGCGACGGGATTGAAGATCACCGCCATGAAGTCGGTGATCTCCATGCGCATCGTGTCGGGGTTGAACACCGCGCCGACCGGGTTCTGCATCCAGCCATTGGCGACCAGGATCCACAGCGCGGAGAAGTTCGCGCCCAGCGCCACCAGCCAGGTGATCACCAGGTGCTGCAGCTTCGACAGGCGGTTCCAGCCGAAGAAGAACAGCCCGATGAACGTGGCTTCGAGGAAGAACGCCATCAGCCCTTCGATCGCCAGCGGTGCGCCGAAGATGTCGCCGACATAGTGGCTGTAGTAGGCCCAGTTCATGCCGAACTGGAACTCCATGACGATGCCGGTCGCCACGCCCACCGCGAAGTTGATGCCGAACAGCACGCCCCAGAACAGCGTCATCCGCCGCCAGACGTCGCGGCCGGTCATCACATAGACGCTTTCCATGATCGCCATCAGGAAAGACAGGCCCAGGGTCAGCGGGACGAACAGGAAGTGGTACATCGCGGTCAGCGCGAACTGCAGGCGGGACAGTTCGACGACGGTCATGTCGATCATGGGGTGCGGCCGGAACGGGTCATGCGCGCAGGTTGCGCCGCGGCCATGGGCTCGGCATTGATCTGGATCAATGCGTTTCGAGCCGCGCTCGTTGCTGAACCCGCTCCACTCTTGAAGCCCCCCTCCCCCCGGGAGAGGTCGGGGTGAGGGCAGCAGGCGAGGCAGCGTCCCCGAGCGAAGCGATGCACCTGGTCCATCACGAAGGATCCACTGCACATTCCGCGACACACATGCCGCCGCGGCACCCGCCTGCTCCGGTATGGGATGCTTGATCCAAGGTCCGCATCGGCGTCGACCCTCACCCCAACCCCTCCCCCGGAGGGAGAGGGGCTCGAGCTGGTCGCGATCTGCGGGAGGCGCCGGCACTGCGCGGCAGCTGCCGCAAACGGCATCGCCGCCGCTACAGCCCAGCCGACATCCGCAGCGCCGGGACGTCGACCAGATCGATCCGGTGTGGATCGGTGAACGCGACCGCCCCGCTCTGGCGCAGCTTGGTGAAGCTGCGGCTCACGGTTTCGATCGTCAGACCCAGGTGGTCGGCGATGTCGGCGCGGGTCATCGGCAGATCCACCTGGCCGGCCGGTGCGCCGCGGCGGCGCTGGCGCTCGGCGAGTTCGACGAGGAAACCCGCGAGGCGTTCGCTGGGCCCCAGCCGGGCCAGCAGCATCAGGCTGCCGCGGGTCGCGTCGAGTTCGCTGCAGGCCTGGGCCAACAGGCCCGATTCGAGATCGGGATAGCGCTGGCACAGGCTGCGCATCGACTGCATCGGGAACACGCACAGCACGCAGTCGGTCACCGCTTCGAGCGTATGCCGGTACTGCGGCGCGCCGCTGAAGCCGATGAAATCCCCGACCATCAGGAACCCTGCCACCAGCCGGCGACCGTCGGGCAGCAGCCGCACGCGGCGCAGCATGCCGCGGGTGACGGTATAGACCTCGCGTCGCACGTCGCCCTCGTGCGCGAGCGTCGCGCCGGCCGGCAGCAGCACTTCGCCGGCCACCGCCTCCAGCGCCTGGGTCTCGGTGGCGGGGATCGAGGCACAGACCGCGAGCGGGCGCGCCAGGCAACCGGCGCAACCGCTGTGGCTCGCGCGCTTTGGCGTACCGGCGGCCGAATGGCGCGCCGGTCCGGCAGTATCGGGGGACGTGCGCGTACGCGCCTTGGTGTGCATGGCCGCCATGATACCGCCCGCGTCGATGGCCACCGGCTCGCGACCGCTCGCGGCGCTTGGCGTCATCGCCTGAACGGCTGGAGGATGACGCCGCAGCTCGACCGATCACCAGGC
>Ga0233363_1000228_pt1 | contig 26947 bp, 26 predicted proteins | sample ElkDunMinimDraft_18_FD_191534 | JGI IMG/M metagenome (GOLD analysis project Ga0233363, IMG submission 191534) | Fecal eukaryotic communites from dung pellets of Tule Elk in California, USA - Elk Dung C16 | ecosystem: Host-associated > Mammals > Digestive system > Large intestine > Fecal | place... | reverse complement strand
ATCCGGGTCATCTCGGCGAGGTTGGCTCCCTTGCCACCGAGCAGGTCCTTCTGGTCCTTGTCGCCCTCGCTGAACCGGTACACGTACTTCGGCATCGTCGCACCATCCGTCTCGGGTATGTCGGCACCACCACGCTAGCGGTGAGCGCGGGGACAGACCCGGCCAGAGCGCTCGGTGATCTGCCGCCAGGCGCGCCGAGCGGGCCGAGCCTGGGACCGGCCCGGGCCCGGCCTGGGCCAGGCTCTAGGGTGGCGCCATGGTGTCCTCTGTCGTCTCTGTGCGCAGGTATCCCGTCAAGGCCATGGGCGGCGAGTCGCCCGCGGTCGTGGAGCTCGACGCGCGCGGCGTCGTCGGCGACCGGTGGTACGCCGTGCTGGACGGCGACGGCAGGTTCGCCTCGGGCAAGAACACCCGGCGCATGCGACGTCACGACGAGGTCTTCGGCTACCGCGCGACGACCGACGACGACGGCCGGGTGCGGGTGACCGGCGCGGGCGGCTCGTGGACGGTCGGTGACCAGGCCCTGGACCAGGAGCTCACCCGGTCCTTCGGCACCGCGGTGCACGTCGCGGCCGAGGCCGGAGTTGCGCACCAGGACGCCGGCCAGATCTCGCTGGTCGGCACGGCCACGCTCGCCTGGTGCGCCGAACGCTTCGGCGGCAGCCCCGACGCGCGGCGGCTGCGCGTCAACTTCGTCCTCGACACGGACGAGCCGTTCGAGGAGGAGACGTGGGTGGGGCGCGAGCTCGAGATCGGCTCGGCGAGGCTGCGGGTGGTCGAGCGGATCGAGCGGTGCCGCACCATCGACGTCGGCCAGGACGGGGTGACCCCCGGCGCGGGCTGGCTCAAGCCGCTGGGGCGGGAGCGGGACCTGTGCGTCGCGGTCTACGCCGACGTCGTGGCGCCGGGATCGGTGACCGCGGGCGACGCGTACCGCCCGGCGTCGACCACCTCGAGCAGCGTCGCGTAGGCGAACGACCACCACGGGCTCTCGCCGTCGGCGACGAGCTGCGTCCGGTAGGCCTCCATCGTCATCGGCAGCAGCCGCTGACCGCGTTCGTGCGCGATGTCGGCGAGGGTGCGGTCCCGCGGGCCGACGGCGTGCCGGACCGGCCCGCCTGCCTCGGTCAGCATGGCCTCGGCGAGCGCGTGCCCGACCTCGGTCCGCGGGACGGGTGCCAGCACCGCGTCGCCCGACACCGGCAGGCGCACCTGACGGTCCCCGCCCATGAGCGCATGCAGGAAGTCCTCGTAGAGCCCGGCGCGCACCACGACCACCTCGGCCGGCGTGTCGGCCAGCAGGTTCTCGGTCAGGGCGTTGACCCGGTCGTAGCAGAACGGCGAGGCGAGGTCGGCGCCCACGCTGCTGAGGTAGACCACCCGCCGGACGCCGGACGCACGCACGGCCGACACGACGTTGAGGTGGTGGCGCAGCATGACGTCGGCGTCACCGTCGCTCGAGACGAAGAGCAGCGCGTCGAGCCCGTCGAGGGCACGGTACAGGGACGCGACGTCGTCGTAGTCGCACCGCCGCCGGCTCACGCGCGCGCCCACGGCCTCGGGGCGCCGGGCGAGCGCGACCACCCGTGCTGCCCCGAGGGCCTGGGTCAGGTGCGCCAGCGCGGCCGCGCCGACGGTGCCCGTCGTGCCGGTGACGCCGACCCGCCGCAGCCCGCCCGCCGGCGTCACCGCCACCCCAGCGCCGGGGCGACGAGGGTGACGACGTTCTCCATGACGTGCGCGTTGTACTCGACACCGAGCTGGTTGGGCACGGTGAGCAGCAGCGTGTCGGCCGCGGCGACCGCCTCGTCCTGCGCGAGGTCCGCCACGACCTGGTCCACCTCGCCGGCATAGGTCTTGCCGAACCGGGCCCGCCCGCCCTCCAGCACGCCCACCTGGTCGGTGCTGCGCGTCTCGAGGCCGAAGTAGGCGGCGTCCCGGTCGTCGGTGATCGGGAAGATGCTGCGGCTGACCGACACGCGCGGCTCGCGGTCGTGGCCGGCCTCGCGCCAGGCGTCACGGAAGCGCTGGATCTGCTCGGCCTGCAGCTGGTGGAACGGCACGCCCGTGTCCTCGGTCAGCAGGGTCGAGCTCATGAGGTTCATGCCCTGCTGGGCGGTCCACTCCGCGGTCGCGCGGGTGCCGGCGCCCCACCAGATGCGTTCGCGCAGGCCCTCGGCGTGCGGCTCGAGGCGCAGCAGCCCGGGAGGGTTGGGGAACATGGGCCGCGGGTTGGGGTCGGCGAAGCCCGCCCCGTCGAGCAGCTCCAGGAACCGCGCCGTGTGACGGCGCGCCATGTCGGCGTCCGACTCGCCCTCGGCAGGGTCGTGGCCGAAGTAGCGGAACCCGTCGATCACCTGCTCGGGCGACCCGCGGCTGATCCCGAGCTGCAGGCGCCCGCCCGAGATGAGGTCGGCGGCCCCGGCGTCCTCGACCATGTACAGCGGGTTCTCGTACCGCATGTCGATCACGGCCGTGCCGATCTCGATGCGGCTCGTGCGCGCGCCGATCGCGGCCAGCAGCGGGAAGGGGGACGCGAGCTGGCGGGCGAAGTGGTGCACCCGGAAGTAGGCGCCGTCGGCGCCGAGCTCCTCGGCCGCGACCGCGAGCTCGATCGACTGGGTCAGCGCGTCCGCCGCGGAACGTGTCGCCGACTGCGGGTGCGGCGTCCAGTGGCCGAACGACAGGAATCCGATGCGCTTCACACGGCCATTGAACCCGACGAGGAGCCGCACCGGCGCGCCGGGCGCCACTTCGGGCCGTCCGCGGGTGCGGCGGGCTGTGACAATGGCGCCGTGGTTCTCGCCGTCGGCGGCTTCGCCGTCTCCCCCGACTCCCCCGCCCGCAGCGACGTGCTGAGCCTGATCGACGAGCACCTCACCGACATGTACGCCACGTCGCCGCCCGAGAGCGTGCACGCGCTCGACCACACGGCGCTGCTCGCGCCCTCCATCACCTTTCTCACCGCACGCGACGCCGACGGCACCCTCCTGGGCTGCGGCGCGCTCAAGGAGCTCACGCCCCGCCACGGAGAGCTCAAGTCGATGCGGACGTCGGTTCCCGCCCGCGGACGCGGCGTCGCGACGGCGGTCCTGCGCGCGCTGCTCGCCCTCGCGGACGAGCGCGGGTACACGCGCGTGAGCCTCGATACGGGCTGCCAGGACTACTTCGCCGCCGCGCGCCGCCTGTACGCGCGGCACGGGTTCACCGAGTGCGGCCCGTACGGTGACCACTCCCCCGACCCGAACAGCGTCTTCATGACCCGCTGGAGCGCCTGACTGTCACTCGACGGTGACGGACTTGGCGAGGTTGCGTGGCTTGTCGATGTCCAGGCCGAGCGTCGTGGCCGCGTGGTAGGCCAGCAGCTGCAGCGGGATGGTGAGCAGCAGCGGGTCGAGCTCGGGCTCGTTGCGCGGGACGTCGATCCGGTCGACCGGCAGCGTGCCCAGGTCGACACCCGGGTGGGTCACGACCACGAGGGGCCCGCCGCGAGCGTCGATCTCGTGCAGCGCGGCGACGTTGCGGTCGGTCAGCTCGTCGTCGGGCACGATCGCGACGGTCGGCACCTCGGCCGAGATCAGCGCGAGCGGCCCGTGCTTGAGCTCCGACGTCGGGTACGCCTCGGCGTGGCGGTAGCTGATCTCCTTGAGCTTCTGTGCGCCCTCGCGGGCCACCGGGTAGCCCCGCACGCGACCCACGAAGAACATGCTCTCGGCCTTCGCGAGCCGCGCGGCGACCGCAGCGATCTGGTCCTCGGCCGCGATCACCTGCTCGATCTGCTCGGGAAGACGCTGCAGGCCCGCGACGAGCCGCTTGCCGTCGGCCACGGACAGGTCGCGCACTCGCCCGAGCTGGAGCGCCAGGAGCGCGAACCCGACGTACATGGTGGTCAGCGCCTTGGTCGAGGCGACCGCGATCTCCGGGCCGGCGTGCAGGTAGATGCCGCCGTCGCACGCCCGGGCGATCGCCGAACCGACGACGTTGACCAGGCCGATGACGCGCCCGCCCTTGCGCTTGATCTCCTCGACCGCGAGCAGCGTGTCGACCGTCTCGCCGGACTGGGAGACCGCGACGTACAGCGTGTCGGGCTCGATGACGGGGTTGCGGTAGCGGAACTCGCTCGCGGGCTCGGCGTCGGCGGGGATGCGCGCGAGCTCCTCGACCAGCCCGGCGCCCATCTCGCCCACGTAGTACGCCGAGCCGCAGCCCAGGATCTTGACCCGGCGCACCGCACGCAGCTCACGGGCGTCGAGCCCGATGCCGCCCAGGTGCGCGGTGCCGAACCGCTCGTCCAGGCGTCCGCTGAGGGTGCGCGCGACGCTGGCGGGCTGCTCGAGGATCTCCGTGTACATGCGCGGCCCGCCCTCGGTCGCGCCGTGCTCGAAGGCGCTCGGGTCCACGTCGACCGGCTGCGCCGTCGTCGTGGTGCGCGTCAGGTCCCGCCGGAACGTGGTGAAGCCCGACGCCGTGACGGTCGCGAGCTCGCCGTCGTCCAGGTGGGCGACGGTCGTCGTGTGGCGCACGAGCGCAGCCAGGTCCGAGGCGACGAACATCTCGCGCTCGCCGACGCCGATCAGCAGCGGGCTGCCGTTGCGGGCGACGACGACGCGGTCGGGGAAGTCGGCGTGCACCACGGCAAGTCCGTAGGTTCCCTCGACCTGGCCCAGGGCGTCGGCGACCTTGCCCTCGAGCGTGTCGGCGTCCGACTCCGCTACCAGGTGCGCGAACACCTCGGTGTCGGTGTCGCTGACCAGCTCCACGCCCTGGTCCGTGAGCCGCGCGCGGAGCGCGGCGGCGTTGTCGAGGATGCCGTTGTGCACCACGGCGACCCGTCCGGACGTGTCCGTGTGCGGGTGCGCGTTGGCGTCCGTCGCCGGGCCGTGCGTGGCCCAGCGGGTGTGCCCGATGCCGGTCCTGCCCGAGATCCGCTTGGGCAGCGCGGCCGCGAGGTCCGCCACGCGACCCGCGCGCTTGACGACCTGCAGGCGTGAGCCGACGACGGCGATGCCGGCCGAGTCGTACCCGCGGTGCTCCAGGCGGCCGAGCCCTTCGACGAGCAGCGGTGCTGCCTGCTGGGTGCCGACGTAACCGACGATTCCGCACATGTACTGGTCCTCCTGGGTGGGTTTCAGCCGTAGACGAGCCGGCGCAGCTGGCGCTCGCTGAGCGCCGGGGCGGCGACGACGCGGCCGTCGAGCTCGGCAGCGATCCGGGCGAAGATCTCCGGGTTCTTCGCACCCCGGCTCTGGAGCTCGGCGTGCCGTCGGCGCACGAGGTCCTCCACGGGTTCGTGGAGGAAGGCGACCACGTCCTGGACGACGCGTGCTGCTTCCGCAGGGCTCAGGCCCGTGGTCGCGGCGACATGGTCGACGAGCGCCTGGTCGGGTGTCACGAGCATCTAGCGTGCTCCCGGACCGTCTGTCGCGTCAACTCCTGCCCGATATCGGGCAAGATTTGCGCGCTCACGGTTAATCACTGGTCGCGCGAGAGCCAGAGCCCTACCGTTGCCGCGTGCTCCTGACCCACGACCTCGACGGCTCTGGCCGCGTCGTCCTGCTGCTCCACTCGGGCGTCGCCGACCGCCGCATGTGGGAACCCCTGGTTCCCGGCGTGCGGCCTGCGTTCCAGGTGCTGCGCCCCGACCTGCGCGGTTTCGGCGACACGCCCTTGCCGGGCGGGCCCTACTGCGACGCCGACGACGTCGCCGCGCTCCTGGACCATCACGGCATCGCCTCGGCCGTCGTCGTCGGATCGTCCTTCGGGGGCCGGGTCGCGCTCGAGCTCGCGACGCTCCACCCCGGCCGCGTCGAGTCGCTCGTGCTGCTGTGCCCGGGCCTGCGGGGCGTCGACCCGACGCCCGACGCCGAGGCGTTCGACGACGCCGAGGAGCGCCTGCTGGCCGCCGGCGACGTCGAGGGTGCCGTGCGGCTGAACGTCGACACGTGGCTGGGCCCGGCCGCCGACGATGCCACCCGCGAGGCGCTCGCGACCATGCAGCGCCGGGCCTTCGAGGTACAGCTCGCCGCGGACGCGGTCGAGCCGGCACCCGCCCCGCGGCGCGTCGAGGTGGACCCGGGTGCGATCGCCGCGCCGACCCTCGTGGTCGCCGGCGGCCACGACCTCGACCACTTCCAGAACGTGGCGGCGCACCTGGCCGAGCGCATCCCCGGCGCCGAGCACCTCGCGCTCCCCTGGGCCGGCCACCTGCCGGCGCTCGAACGCCCCGAGGCCGTGGCGTCGCTCCTGCTCGACCGGCTGCTCGCCGACCCGGCGGACGCCCGCTGACGACGCACCCCTTGACAGGGCGCACCCTGCCGACACGCCCGCCGTGCGGCACGGACCGGGCATTCCCGGCGCTACGCTCCCCGCGTGGCGTATACCGAGGTGCGCAAGGCCCGCGACGACTCGTCGTCGTACGTGGGCCGCTTCCGCGTCGACGGCCGCCTGCGCAGCACCCGGGCGTTTCGCTCGCGCAGGGACGCGCTGGCCGAGGCGCGCCGCCAGGAAGAGGCCGGCAAGCTCGGCGCGTGGGTCGACCCCCAGGCGTCCGCGATCACGCTCGGCGAGTGGTTCGACCTGTGGCAGCAGGCCCGCGCCGACCGCGCCCCGCGCACCTTGGAGGCCGAGCGGGAACGCTTCGTCTCGCTCGTGGCGCCCACGTTCGGCGCGACGACGCTGCGGCGCCTCCAGCACGACGACGTCGCACGCTGGGCCTCGGGCATGCGTGCGCCGACCACGGGCGAGGTCGCGTCGCCCGCGCGTCGCCGGGACGCCGTCCGGCTGCTCGTCGCGCTGCTCGACGGCGCGGTCGACGCGCGGCGTCTTCCCGCCAACCCCGCCCGGGCGCCGTCGGGCAAGGTCCCGTTCCTGCCCCGGGCGCCGAAGACCAAGCCGCACCGCTACCTGGCGCACGCCCAGCTGCGGCGCGTCGCCGACGCCACGGGCGACCACCAGGCGCGCACGCTGATCCTCCTGGCCGGGCTCACCGGCCTTCGGTGGGGCGAGGTGTCGGCGCTGCGGGTGTCGGACGTCGACCCGTTGCGCCGCCGCATCCACGTGTCGCGCGCCTACACGCGCCTGGACGACGGCACGCTGGTGCTCGGCGACACCAAGACGCACGCTCGCCGCGAGGTCCCGTTGCCCGCCGTGCTGATCGAGGACCTGGTCCTCGTCACGGCGGGACGAGCGCGCGAGGACCTGGTGTTCCGCGGGCGCGAGGGCGGCCCGTTGCGGCGGGAGAGCTTCGACCGGCACGCGTACCGGCCCGCGGTGCGGGTAGCGGGCACGGCAGTGACGTTGCTGCACGAGCTGCTCGGCCTGGCCCCCACGCGCCTCGTGCACGACGGCACCCTGGCCGCCGTGCGCGGGCAGCAGGCGGCCGCCCGGCTGCCCGTGACCGGCATCGTCGACCAATCGACCTGGGCCGTGCTGGCCGAACGCGACCGCGGCCGCCGGGACGGGCTGACCCGGGCCGAGAAGATCGCCCGCACCCACCGCGTCGCGGCGACGTCGCGCGTGACGCTCGGCGCCGGCGACGAGGACTTCGACACCCTCACGCTGCACGACCTGCGCCACACGGCCGCATCCCTGGCCATCGCCGGCGGCGCATCGGTCAAGGCCGTCCAGCGCCTGCTCGGCCACGAGTCGCCCACGCTCACCCTGCGCACCTACGCGGGCTTGTTCGAGGACGACCTCGACCGGCTCGGGACCGCCATGTCGGACGCGTTCGCGGCCGGAGGTCATGCGCGCGGTTCCGGCGAGACGCGCGACGTCGTCACCCTGGCCTCCAGGCGTTGAAGACCACATCCGGTACGACCGACACGAGGAAGCACATGGGCTGGCGAGACAGGCGAGGACGGAGCATCGCGCGAGTTCCCGGCATCGAGCCGCGGTCCGACGGCCGGGAGCTGGTGTACGACGGCGACCAGCTCGCCGGCCGGGCGGCCGTCGTGGCGGCGCTCGCGACCGCGCCGAGCGAGTTCGTCGAGACCGACGCCAACGGGGACGTGGCGTACGGCTCGGTGTCGCTGACCCCGGAGGTGCTGCTCAAGCTCGTCTCGCTCGGCACGCAGGACGGCCGCACCTGGGCCATCACCATGGAGGACGAGGTGGCCCACGGGCCAGCTCGTGCCGCCACCGACGGGCTCCGCGACGCAGGAGAGCGCGACTGGTTCCTCGGGCCGACCGCTGCGGTGATGGCGGCCGACCTCGGGGCCGCGTGGGCACAGGAACCGGACCGGGAGTACATCGACCTGACCCTCGACGAACCGATCCCGGCCGACCTCGTCCTCGCGTCGTTCGTCCGGGCTGTCGTCACGGAGTACCGGTACGCCCTGTGGCGTGCGGGGGTCGTCGACCAGGAGCACCCCGACGAGCTCGGTCAGGCGGCCGCCGACCGCGTCCGGTCCGCCCGCGCGTCGGCCGTCGTCCAGGCGGTCGAGGCCGACGTCCGAGCGCTCGGCACCGAGGACGCGTGACATCGACGGCGTGACCGGAGCCGGCGCCCCGTCAGCGCCGGAGGTCGAGGTCCGCGAGAACGCCCGCGTGGTCGCTCAGCCAGACGCCGTCGACCGGGCGGTCGCCCACCAGGCGAGCCGCCAGAACCCGCGCACTCCCCCGTGAGTGCGGGTGCACCGAACCGGCGAAGACGTAGTCGATGCGCCGGTGCACGCCCGGCTGCCCGATCAGGCGCTCGATCTCGGCCGCGGCGAGCGGGTTCGCCGACGTCCAGGTGTAGCCGGGACCGGATCCCGCCACCGCCCACGCGTCGTGGAGGTGCACGCTACGTCCGTCGAGGGACTGCAGCCCGGTCAGGAAGCGGACGCTCGCGCTCGCCGGGTCGGCGTTGAGATCCCCCGCGACGATCGTCGGCAGCTCGGTGCGGTGCTGCGCGGCAAGAGCGGCCAGCTCGACCATCTGGCGCTCGCGGGCTGCCTCCGCGTCGAGCTCCCAGGCGGTCGTCGGGGTGATCACCAGCACCTCGCCGAGGTCGGGCAGGTCGACGCCGGCCGCCAGGGTCCACCAGTACGGGTCCCCGGGCGGCCCGTCCCGGTTGTCGATTGCCGCCAGGATCCGGTGCGGCCACCGGGTGGCGATCGCGGTGCCGCCGTACACGTCGGCGCCCGGGGGCAGGTGGTCGAGCACCGTCGCCTGGTGCGTCCCGTGCAGGCCGGTCCCGTCGAGCAGGTCGGCCAGCTGGTCGCTGCGATCGGGGTAGCAGACCTCCTGGAGCACCACGACGTCGGGCTGGTTGCGGCGCAGCTCCTGGTTGATGAGCGTCGTGCGCCGCGGGTCGCCCTGGTCGTGCTGGACGTTGAGGGTCAGGACGCGCACACGCATGAGACCTCCCGGATGGACGGCGCGTCGCATCACGGTAACCGCGAGCGGGTAGAGCCTCTCGTCGAGCGCTCGGTACGCGACGTCGTGGTGACCAACGGGGCACACCATGTGCTCACTACCGGCCGCCGGTACCCCGCATCGACTGCGCAATCAGGTGTCTTCTAGCGCTCTGACCTGCACATACGCGCGTCATCGAGTCCCAAATGAGAACGCTCTGCACCCGCTTTAGTAAAGCGGGTGTCTCTAGATCAGAGTGGGGAGTAGGCGTAGTTTCGCGCTACTCCTCCGCCTACTCCGGACGTGACCATGCACGACGCGACATCGACGGCGACCGTGTCTGCCGAGGCGGCCCCACCGCCCGCGACCGACCTCGAGCCCACGGGCGTGCCCGAGCCTCGGTCCGCGCGCGACCGCGTCTTCGCGGCCGCGGACTCCCTGCTCGCGGACGGCGAGGCCGTGACCGTGTCGACGGTGCGCGAACGGGCGGGCTGCTCGAACGCGACCGCGACGAGCTACCTGCGGCTCTGGCGCGACGAGCGTGCGTCGGCCGAGGCGGCCGCTGCCGCGCTGCCGCCGCTCCCCCGCCAGGCCGAGCAGCTCGTCCGCCGTGGCGTGGACACGCTGTGGCGCGAGGCCGTGCGCGCCGCGCGGGTCGAGCACACCCACGCGGTCGCCGAGCTCGAGGCCGGCCTCGCCGCGGCGCGTGACGACGCCGACCGGCTGGCCGCCGCGCTCGACGCCGTGGTCGCAACGCGGGACGAGGCGGTCGCCCGGCTCGAGGCCGGCGACCGCGACGCAGAGGTTCTCCGCTCGGACCTCGCCGACGCCGTCGCGGCGCGCGACGTCGCCCGCACCACCGCCACGCAGCGAGAGGGCGAGGCGAACGCCCTGCGGGAGGCCGTGGCCGCCGCCCGGGACGTGGCCGCCGACCTGCAGGAGCGTCTCGGTGCGGCCGAGGGCGCCCGGACCGAGGCGGCCGCGGCACGCGCTCAGGCCGAGGCGGCCGCCGCCGGGCTCCGGGAGGCGCTGACCGATGCTCGTGCCGCACTCGACCGGTGCCACGCCGAACGTGAGCAGCTGCGTGCCGAGCTCGCGCAGGTCCGGGTGACCCTCGACGACGCCCGCGCCACGGCGGCGCAGGTGGCGTCGGACTGTGCCACGGCCGTCGCCGGCCGGGACGCCGCGACCGCCGCGATGACCCGGCTCGAGGCCGAGGTCGCCGCGCTGCGCTCGGACGTGAGCGAGGCCCGGGAGCGCGCAGCGGACGCCGAACGTGCCCGCGCGACCGAGGCGGCCGCGCGGTATCGCGCCGAGGGCGAGGCGGCTGCCCTGCGGGGAGCTGCTCCCGCCGAGGTGGCCCGGTGACGACCCGGCGGTTCTCGGCACCCCAGGTGGTCCTGTTCAGCGCCGACGTCGAGCGGGCGGCCGCGTTCTACACCTCGCTCGGGTTCACCGAGGCGTTCCGCACCCCGGAGAAGGCCTCCGAGGACACCGCAGAGAGCACCCTTGAGAGCACCCCTGGGAGCACCGAGCCGATCCACGTCGACGTCGTGCTCGACGGGTACCGCATCGGGCTCGCCTCGCTCGCCTCCACGCGGGACGACCACGGCCTCGCCCCGGCGACCGAGCCGCAGCGGGCCGCCGTCGTGCTGTGGACCGACGACGTCCGGGCGGCGTTCGCCGAGCTCACGGCTCGCGGCGTGCCCGGGCTCCGTGCACCCGAGCCGTGGCTGGACCGGCTCCTCGTGGCGTGGGTCGCGGACCCCGACGGCCACGCGGTCCAGCTCGTGCAAGAGCTCCCCGGAGACTGAGCCGGTCAGTACCAGCTCGCGCGGGCGTGCTGGAAGATCAGGTTCGTCTCGGTCAGCGCGACATCGGGGTTGAGCGAGAGGTTCTCGACCACGAAGTCGTTGAGCGCGTCCGAGTCGGGCGCGGCCACATGGATGAAGAAGTCGTGCGCTCCGCCGAGCAGGAACACGTTGAGCACGCCCGGAAGGTCGGCGAGCTGGTGCAGGAACGCCGTCAGCCGGGCCCGGGCATGACCCTGCATCCGCACGGCGACGATCGCCTGCAGCGGACGCCCGGCCAGCGCCGGGTCGATCTCGGCGTGAAAGCCCCGGATGACGCCCTTCTCGCGCAGCTGGCGCACGCGCGCCAGACAGGTCGACGGGGCGATGCCCACCCGCGCGGCGAGCGCGTTGTTCGCGATCCGCGCGTCCTCGGCGAGCGCGGCGATCAGGCGGTGGTCGACGTCGTCCAGAGGCACCGGTGAGGTGGTCCGGCGCTCGAGCCCGGTACGGGGCCGTGCCCGAAGATCCTTCGGCTGGGAACGCCCGAGCCCGGGCTTAGACGAAGATCCGTGCTCCATGAGCCGAATGTACCGAAGGAAGTGCGGAATTGTGGCAGCAGACCGAACGCACCCCGACACTTGAGGTGACGCGCGTCACGGTCATCCCCGGCGCGCCCCTCTCCCCGACACCCACAGAGGCGGACAGTCATGGACATCGGCGTCCCGAAGGAAGTCAAGAACCACGAGTACAGGGTCGCGATCACGCCCGCGGGCGTGCACGAGCTGGTCTCGGGCGGGCACACGGTGCACATCGAGTCCGGTGCCGGGCTCGGGTCCTCGATCTCCGACGCCGAGTACGAGGCGGCCGGCGCCCGCATCGAGGGGACGGCCGACGACGTCTGGTCCGCGGGCGAGCTGGTCCTCAAGGTCAAGGAGCCCGTCGCCGAGGAGTACGACCGGCTCCGCGACGGCCAGGTCCTGTTCACCTATCTGCACCTCGCGGCGGACAAGGCCCTCACCGAGGAGCTCATCGCGCGCCACGTGACAGCGATCGCCTACGAGACGGTGCAGGAGTCCAGCGGTGCCCTGCCGCTGCTCGCGCCCATGTCCGAGGTCGCCGGACGCCTCGCGCCCCAGGTGGGTGCCGCCACGCTCCTCAAGGCCACCGGCGGGCGGGGCGTCCTGCTGGGCGGCGTACCGGGTGTCGCGTCCGGGCACGTCGTGATCATCGGCGCGGGCGTGTCCGGCATGAACGCCGCGCGCATCGCCGTCGGCATGGGCGCGCGCGTCACGGTGCTGGACAAGCGCGCCGAGGCGCTCGTCGCCGCCGACCGTGAGTTCGGCTCGCGCGTGCAGACGCTCGCGTCGAACCGGATGACGCTCGAACGGTCCGTGCTCGACGCCGACCTGGTCATCGGTGCGGTCCTGGTCCCGGGAGCCAAGGCTCCCGTGGTCGTGACGAACGAGCTGGTGTCGCACATGAAGCCCGGAAGCGTCCTCGTCGACATCGCGATCGACCAGGGCGGATGTTTCGAGGACTCCCACCCGACCACGCACGCCGCGCCCACGTTCACGGTGCACGACTCGGTGTTCTACTGCGTGGCCAACATGCCCGGCGCCGTGCCCCACACCTCGACGTACGCCCTGACGAACGTGACCCTGCCCTACGCCGTCGCGCTCGCGGACCACGGCTGGCGCGAGGCGATGCGCGACGACACGGCGCTCGCCGCGGGCCTGAACATCCACGCGGGCCGGGTCACCAACGAGGGCGTGGCCGCCGCGCACAGCCTCGAGGTCGTCGACGTCACCGACGTCCTGTGACCGGTCCGGCGCTCAGGGACGACGCCGGCGCGGCAGCGGCACCCGGTCGAGGTCGGCCGCGACCGTGAGCTCGCCGTCGAACACCTCGCGCGCCTCGCGCTCGAACGCCCGGGGAAGCTGGTCGGGCGAGGCGTAGCGCTGCGAGAAGTGCGTCAGCACGAGGCTCCGGACCCCGGCGCTCGCGGCGACCTGTGCCGCCTGCCGGCACGTCAGGTGCCCCCATCGCGCGGCCAGGTCGGCGTCCTGGTCGAGGAAGGTCGACTCGATCACGAGCAGGTCGACGCCGTCGGCGAGCTCGTGCACCGCGTCGCACAGACGCGTGTCCATGACGAACGCCACCGACTGGCCCGGCCGCACGACCCCGACGTCCTGGACGCGCACGACCCGCCCGTCGGCCAGTGTGAGCGAGCCGTCACGCTGCAGCCGCCCGACGTCGGGGCCGGCGGGCACCCCGGCGGCAGCCAGCGCGTCAGGGTCGAGCGCGAAGCCGTCGGGCTCCTGCACGCGGTACCCGACCGTGTCGATGCGGTGCTCGAGCGGCCGCGCGACCACCGCCGGCGACCCGGGGCCGGCTCCCCGCTGGCCCGGCACGGACGGGACCCGGACGGCGGCCGGCGCCCCCGAGCCGCCGACCGTCACGGGCTGCAGCACGACGCGCTCGCGGTGGTCGTAGGCGCTGGCCTCGAGCAGGTTGCGCACCCACCGCTCGCCCGATGCCGGGAACGAGATGGGCACGGTGTGCGGCACGCCGTCGCCGGAGATGCGCTGGACGACGCCCGCGAGCCCCAGGGAATGGTCGCCGTGCAGGTGCGTGATGGCGATGCGGGTCAGGTCCGTGGCAGAGACGCCCGCCAGCGTCAGCTGCCGCTGCGTGCCCTCGCCCGGGTCGAACAGGATGGTCGTGTCGTCGAAGAACAGCACGTACCCGTTGTGGTTGCGGGTACGGGTGGGCACCATGCTCGCGGTGCCCAGGACGACGAGCTCACGGCGCGACATGGTGGGACGGTACCGCCCGGCGCAGACGGACGGCCCACCGCTCCCACGGCGGCGCCTCGCGCCAGTTGACCCTCAGGGTGCGCAGGGCGCGGCGGAAGCGCCGACGGAGCTGGTGGGTGCCGCGGACCGAGCGTGCCGAGACCGCGACCCGCAGCGACGGGACCAGGCGGATCGGGTGCTCCGGGCCCATCACGAACGCCAGGTCGAGGTCGTCGTGGAGCTCGGCGTCGTCCCGGTGCACGCGCTCGCGCACGGCCCGCCACACCGATCGGCGCAAGGCCATGTTGGAGCCCCACAGCGGCTGGTGGCCCAGGGCCAGGTGGCACAGGCCGTAGTAGGCGGCCAGGTAGACGCCCGCCGTCACGTACCCGCCCCTGCCGTGCTCACGGAAGTGCCCGATCCCGGTCACCGCGGCCACGTGGGGGTCGGCGAAGCGGGCCACGACCTGTCCCAGCCATTCCGGGCCCGGGACGGAGTCGGCGTCGAGGCGCGCGATGAGCTCTCCCGATGCCGCGTCGTACCCGGCGGCCGCCGCGAACGGGATCCCGACCCGCGGCTCGGTGACCACGCGAGCGCCGAACGCGCGCGCCACGTCGGCCGTGTCGTCGGTCGACGCGTTGTCGACGACGACGACCTCGGTGGGCGGCAGGTGCTGTGCGGACAGCGCGCGCAGGCACCGGCGCAGCGCGACGGCGTCGTCGCGTGCGGGAATGACCACGCTGACGGTAGGCGTCATGTCTCTCACGGTGCGGGCCGGCGCGTGATCAGGACGCGAGGGCGTGCCCGACGGCGCGGACCAGGCCGCTCGTGTCGAGGCCGCCGCTGCGGTACCGCTCGGCGGCTGCCGCCAGGGCGTCGGCCACCTGCGGGTGCCGGGCGCGCCGGTGCTGCCACAGGTCACGGTCGAACACCGCCGTGCGGCGCGCGGGGCCGCGGAACAGCCGCCCGGGAAGGTGATCGCCGGCCGGGCCGTCGCCGGGCGCGGCACCTGCGGCTCGCGGCTCCGCCACCAGGACGGACGGCCGGTACCGCGCGCCCGGGTTCCAGCGTGGTCCGGGCTCTGCGGGGCGGCCGGCGTCTGACATGGGCACATCGTGCCGACGCGAGGTGTCGCGCGCAAGGCGAACGCGAGGTGCTCGCACCGCCGGCGCCCTCGGCGTGCGGGCGCGGGACGGCGTCACAGGTCGAACAGCGTCGGTTGCTCGAGGTGGACGCCCTCGAGCGCGAGCAGGCGCAGCTTGGTCTGCGGACCGCCCCGGGCGGAGAACCCGCCGACCTTGCGCCCGGCGGCGACCACCCGGTGGCACGGCACGATCGGCGGGAACGGGTTGCGCCCGAGCGCCTGCCCGACGGCCTGAGCCGACCCGGGCGCACCCAGGAGGGTGGCGACCTGGCCGTACGTGAGGGTCTGGCCCGGCGGGATGTCGCGGACCACCTGATACACCCGGCGGTCGAAGTCCGCGACGGCGGCCATGCTGAGCAGCACGCCGGTCAGGTCGCCGTCGCCCCGTTCGAGCAGGTGCCCGACGGCCGCCGCGGCTGCGGCGACCACCGCCGGCGGCTGCGCCTCGACGGCAGCCGGGTACCAGCGCCGGACCGCGCTGCGGACCGCCTCGGCACCGCCCTGCGGGAGCGTCGAGCCGACCACCGCGCCCGTCGCGTCCCAGACGATGGCGCACTCCCCCAGCGCGGTCGGGTAGACCGCGTACCCCTGGACGACGTCCTGGCTCACGCCGCCACACTACGACGGGCGTCCGACACGACCGACGGGTCAGGCGTCCGGGAACCCGTGCGGGTTCTGGGACTGCCAGCGCCACGTGTCGGCGCACATGTCGTCGATCGTGCGCGTGGCGCGCCATCCCAGCTCGGCGTGCGCGCGGGTCGGGTCGGCCCAGAACGCGGGCAGGTCGCCCGGGCGCCGGGGGCCGACCTCGTACGGCAGGTCGCGCCCGACCGCGCGCTCGAACGCGTGCAGCAGCTGCAGGACGGACGTCCCGGTCCCGGTGCCGAGGTTGAACGCGCGCACGGGTTCGGTCATCGCGTCCAGGTGCTCGAGGGCGGCGACGTGCCCCGTGGCGAGGTCCTCGACGTGCAGGTAGTCGCGCTCGCAGGTGCCGTCCGCCGTCGGGTAGTCGTCGCCGAACACGGTCAGGCGCTCGCGCCGCCCGACGGCGACCTGGGCGATGAACGGCATCAGGTTGTTGGGCGTGCCCTGCGGGTCCTCGCCGATCTGGCCCGACGGGTGCGCGCCGACCGGGTTGAAGTACCGCAGGAGCGCGACCTTCCAGCCCTCGCTGATGCGCGCGACGTCGGACAGGACGCGCTCGACCATGACCTTGGTCTGCCCGTACGGGGACGACGACGACAGGTACTCGTAGTCCTCCTGGTACGGCACGGGCGCCTTCTCGCCGTACACCGTGGCCGACGACGAGAACACGAACCGGGTCACCCCGTGCCGGTTCATGGCGTCCACCAGGGCGAACGTGGAGTCGAGGTTGTTCCGGTAGTACTCGAGCGGCCTGGCCACGGACTCCCCGACGGCCTTGAACCCCGCGAAGTGGATCACCGCGTCGATCTGCTCGTGGGCGAACAGGCGCTCGGTCTTGCCGGCGTCGGTCAGGTCGAACGAGTGCACCGGGATGTGCGTCCCCGACAGCGCCTCGAGCCGCCCGATCACGGTCGGCTTGCTGTTGGAGAAGTCGTCGACGACGAGGACGTCGTGACCGGCGGCGACCAGGGCGAGGACCGTGTGCGAGCCGATGTAGCCGGCACCACCGGAGACGAGCACGCGCATGCCACGACCCTATCGCGGGGCCCCGGCCGCTCAGGCGCCGCCGAGCATGTCCGTGAAGCTCGGGGTGCCCGCGAACGGGTCGGCGGGCCCCGGGTTCACGCGTGCGGAGACCCGCTGGGCGAGCTCGCGTCCGGCGCGGTCGATGCGGGCCGACAGCGGGTTGACACGGTCGCCGTCCCCGGCCCAGTCGTCGGTGGCCGCGAAGACGCTCGTCGCGAGGACGTCGGCGTGCAGGTAGGCGAACAGGGGGCGCACCGAGTAGTCGAGCGCGAGCGAGTGCCGCGGGGTGCCGCCCGTCGCTCCGAGCAGCACGGGCATGCCGCCGAGCGAGTCCTTGTCGACGATGTCGACGAACGACTTGAACAGCCCCGAGTAGGTCGTGGTGAACAGCGGGGTGACGGCGATGACGCCGTCGGCCTTGGCGAGGGTGTCCATGACCCTCGCGAGCTCGCCCGTGGGGAACCCGGTGAGCATCGCGTCGACGACGGCGTGCGCGTGGTCGCGCAGCTCGATCACCTCGACGCTCACCGTGTGCCCCAGCGCCTCGAGCTCGCGGGCGGCGGCACCGGTCAGGCGGTCCGCGAGCAGGCGGGTCGACGACGGCTGGGACAGTCCTGCGGAGATGACGACGAGCGTCCGCTCGCTGGTCATGGTCTCTCGGTCTCCTTCTGGGGATGCGGCTGACGAGATGCCGGCGGTCACAGGCCGAACGACCGGCCGACGCGCGGCTTGGGCGCCGGCTCGGCGTCCTCCGCCTGGGTGCCGGTGAAGAGGTCCTCGGTCAGGCCGACGTGCGCGGCGCCGGCCGTACCGGCGGCGCGGGCCGCGGCGACCCGCTCGGCGTGCGTGGGCGGGTTGAGCGGGACGTCGTCGGAGGGGCGCTTGGCCTCGGCGATCCGGCGCAGCTCGGGCACGACCTCGCCCGCGAGCAGGTCGATCTGCTCGAGCACGGTCTTGAGCGGCAGCCCGGCGTGGTCGATGAGGAACATCTGGCGCTGGTAGTAGCCGACCTCGTCCGCGAACGCGCCGTACCGGTCGATGACCTGCTGCGGCGAGCCGACCGTGAGCGGCGTCTCGCGCGTGAAGTCCTCCATCGACGGACCGTGGCCGTAGACGGGGGCGACGTCGTAGTACGGGCGGAACTCGTTCCAGGCGTCCTGGGAGTTCTTGCGCAGGAACACCTGCCCGCCGAGACCGACGATCGCCTGGTCCGCGCGGCCGTGGCCGTAGTGCTCGAAGCGCTGCCGGTAGAACTGCACCATCTGCTTGGTGTGGCTCATCGGCCAGAAGATGTTGTTGTGCAGGAAGCCGTCACCGTAGTACGCGGCCTGCTCGGCGATCTCGGGGCTGCGGATCGAGCCGTGCCAGACGAACGGGGGCACGCCGTCCAGCGGGCGCGGCGTGGAGGTGAAGCCCTGCAGCGGGGTCCGGAACTTGCCCTGCCAGTCGACGACGTCCTCGGTCCACAGGCGCCGCAGCAGCGCGTAGTTCTCGATGGCGAGCGGGATGCCCTGACGGATGTCCTGGCCGAACCACGGGTAGACCGGCCCGGTGTTGCCGCGGCCCATCATGAGGTCCATCCGGCCGTTCGAGACGACCTGGAGCATCGCGTACTCCTCGGCCAGCCGGACCGGGTCGTTGGTCGTGATGAGCGTGGTCGCGGTCGACAGGACGATGTTCTTGGTGGTGCCGGCGAGGTAGGCGAGCAGCGTGGTCGGCGAGGATGCGACGAACGGCGGGTTGTGGTGCTCGCCCGTGGCGAAGACGTCCAGGCCCGCCTCGTCGGCGTGCTGCGCGATCGTGAGCATGTTGCGCACGCGCTCGGTGTCGTCCGGTGTGTGACCCGTCGTCGGGTCGGTGGTGACGTCGCTGACCGAGAAGATTCCGAACTGCACGGTGCTCAGCTCCCTGTTGCTGTGGTCTTCGGTGCACTGTCCGCTCGGCGTCCAGTGCCATGTCGATGCATTTGCATCGATCAGCCGGTGCAACCGCCGCCCGGCCACCGTTGTTCCCACCTCGACACCTCAGTGTCCCCCACCGAGGGCCGCCGCGCGTGAAGTCGGGCACAAACAGCCCTCGGAGGCGCCTTTCGAGTTGCGCTGACGCTGCTCGATCGACAGCCTGAACGGATACCATGCCGCCGGTCCGCTCGATCAGCGATCGCGGGCATGGTCACCGCCACGTTTCACGGGACCTTCACCCTTCGACGGAACACCAGCCGTCGGGAGGGCGTTGGATCTCTCGGCCCCTTTTCCACCCGACCTCAAGGAGGACGACATGCCCGACCGGTCCCTGCGCGGTATGAGCATCGGCGCCAAGAGCATGGAGTCCGACGAGGGCGTCGACTTCGCCCCGCGATTCCAGGCGCACTACGACTGCCCCAACGGGCACACGATCATCCTGCCGTTCTCCACCGAGGCCGAGGTGCCCCCGGTGTGGGAGTGCCGCTGCGGGGCGGAGGCGCTCCTGCGCGACGCAGAGATGCCCGAGCCCAAGGCCGTCAAGCCGCAGCGCACCCACTGGGACATGCTGCTCGAGCGCCGCACCGTGTCCGAGCTCGAGGAGCTGCTCGACGAGCGGCTCGAGCTGCTGCGCGCGGGCAAGCTGCGCCGCAGCGCCTGACGGCTCTACTCCACAGCCGACACGTCGAGGGCCGGCACCCGTACGGGTGCCGGCCCTCGACGTGTCGGCTGCTGACGGCAGCGTGCCGGGGGTACCCGCTCAGCTCGCGGGACGAGGCGGCCGGGCCGGTGCACGCCGGCGCACGAGCCCGGCGAGCTGACCCGCCCGGCGTCGCGCACCCCACACCGTGACCTTGCCCAGAGCCTCGGCCACGATGCCGCGGCTCATCTTCGAGACGCCGACCTCACGTTCGACGAACGTGATCGGGACCTCGGCGACCGCCCCGCCGCCCCGCAGCACCCGCCACGTCATGTCGACCTGGAAGCAGTACCCGTGCGACTCGACCGTGCCCAGGTCGATGCGCCGCAGCGTGTTCGCCGGGAAGGCCCGGAAGCCCGCGGTCGCATCGCGCACCGCGATGCCGAGCGCCAGGCGCGTGTAGAGGTTGCCGCCCCGCGACAGCAGCGCGCGGTACCAGGGCCAGTTCATCACCCGGCCGCCCGGGACCCAGCGCGAGCCGATGACCAGGTCGGGCGTCCGCTCCCCCGCGGGCGGCGCGGTCAGACGGTCGAGCAGCCGGGGCAGCTCCTCGGGCCGGTGCGACCCGTCGGCGTCCATCTCGACCAGGATCTCGTAGCCGCGGTCCAGCCCCCAGCCGAACCCGGCGACGTACGCGGCCCCGAGGCCGCCCTTGCCCTGGCGGTGGAGCACCTGCACCTGCGGGTCGGTCGCGGCGATCGCGTCGGCGACCTCGCCGGTGCCGTCGGGCGACCCGTCGTCCACCACGAGCACGTCCGCCTGCGGGACGGCCGCACGCAGCCGCTCGAGCGTCCCGGGCAGCGACTCGCGTTCGTCGTACGTCGGGATGATGACCAGAGCCTTCATCGCTGCGCCCCGCTCGGGGCCGGCGGCGCCGCGCTGCCCGACGTGGACCGCCCGGGCGAGGGTGCCGGGCGGACGGCCCGGCGCTCGCGGACCCCGGAGACGAACCCGGCCACCACGAGCAGCGCCGCGGCCCCGCCGACGACCCACCCCGGCCAGTACCCCGCACGCACGGCCGGGGTCAGGGTGGTGCGCAGCGGCAGCTCGGCGACGAGCTCGTCGGACGTGAACAGCCCGGTGCGGGCCACGACCGTGCCGTCGGGGGTCACGACGCCGCTGACGCCGACCGTCGAGATCTGCACCGCGGCGCGGCCCGTGGTGATGGCCTGCATGCGGGTCATCGCGAGCTGCTGGGTGGACTCGGCGGTGTAGCCGAACGAGGCGTTGTTGGTGGGGACGACGAGCACCTCTGCCCCGCGCGTCACGGCGTCGCGGACGATCTCGTCGTAGGCGACCTCGAAGCAGATGATGGTGGCCAGCGGCACGACGCGTCCGAGCCGCTCCACCGGGAGGTCGATCACGGCCGCCGCGGTGCCCGGGATCATGTCGATGGTCACCCGGTCCACCTGCGCCGAGAAGATGCGCAGGAGCGACCGCAACGGCATGTACTCCCCGAACGGCGCCGGGTGCTGCTTGGCATACCGGTCCGTGACCCCGATGCCCGGCTCCCACAGCAGCGACACGTTGTACCGGCCCCCGGTCGCCGGGTACTCCTGCGCGCCCACGAGGATGGGTGCGCCCACGCCCTGCGCGGCCTCGTCGATGGCGCGGGCGACGTCGGAGGCCACCTGCGGGTCGAGGTCGGAGCCGTTCTCCGGCCACAGGATGACGTCGAGCTCGCCCGCATGCTGCTGGGCCAGCCGATCCGTGCCGTCGAGATGGTTGTTGAGCACCTCGGCCCGGTTGGCGAACGAGCCGAGACCCGGCTCGGAGACGTTGCCCTGCACCGCCCCGGTACGCAGCACCCCGGCTTCCGCGGTGCCCGTGCCGGCGTCCACGACCGCGGAGCCGTGGTCGACCGGACGCGCGTCTGGGTCGGCGGGCAGCGGCAGCGCCCAGCCGAAGGTGACGAGCAGGCCGGCCACGGCGACCAGCGCCACCGGCCGCCCGGCCGCGCGGACGTCGGTGCTGCGGCGGCGCACCAGGGTGACCGCGCGCGCGACGGCCAGGGCCAGCAGCACGCCCGCGGTCGCGACGAGCAGCGACACGAGCGTCGTGCCGCCCAGCCACGCCGTCCTGCCGGCGGGAGCGTCGACCATGCTCCATGCGAGACGGCCCCAGGGGAAGCCGCCGAACGGGATCTCGGAGCGCCACTGCTCTACCGCGACGAACACGACCGCGAATGCGGCCGCGTGCAGCACGGCGCGCCCGATCCCGGCGTCGGGCCCGAGCCGCAGCGGACGGAGCCGCCGGGTCCACGTCCACAGGGCGCCGAACGCGGCGATGAAGGCCGCCTCCATGACGGACAGCGCGATCCAGGGCAGGGTGTCGGTCGCCTCGTTGGCCCACCAGATGTGCGGCAGGAAGAACGTCAGGCCGGCGACCAGGCCGACCAGCAGGTTCCACCCGGCCGCACGGCCCGAGTCGCGCCGCAGCGCGGCGTAGAGCAGGCCGACCCCGACGAACGCCAGGGGCCACGCGGCGACATCGGGGAACGCCGCCCACAGCGCGACGCCCGACGCCACCGCGAGCAGCAGGGTGACGGGGCGCGAGACCCAGACCGATGACACGGGGGCAGCGTACGGGACGGACCTTGGGACCGGTCCGCCCGCTGGTGAGGCTGCAGGTGAGGCCGCAGGTGAGGTTGCTGAGAGGGCTGCGGTGCGGTTCGTGGTGCCGGCGTTCATGACGTGCGGGGGCGGGTCAGCCGAGTGCGTCGAACAGCACGACGCCGGCACGGACGGTCTGCAGGCACTGCGGTTCGGGGGCGTCGGGTCCGAGGTCCGGCAGCAGCGGCTGCCCCGCGCGCGCCTCGGGGTTCCACTGCGAGAGCCGGCCGGGTGCCGACTGGACGGCGAGCCGTTCCGCACGCCACACGGCCAGGTGCGCGGGTGCCCCGACCCGCAGCTCGCCCCCGCCCGTGTGGTCGAGCCCGGCCAGCCGCCAGCCGCCGCGGGTGTGCGCCCGCAGCGCGGTGCGGGCGGAGATGCGCTGCGTGGTGTCCTCGTGGGTCATGGTCGCGCGCACGCCCTGCCACGGGTCGAGCGGCGTGACCGGCGAGTCGGAGCCGAACGCGAGCGGGACCCCGGCGCTGGCCAGGTCGGCGAACGGCGAGAGGTTCGAGGCGCGGGAACGCCCGAGGCGGGCCGCGTACATGCCCGCGTCACCGCCCCAGGTGGAGTCGAACGCGGGCTGGATCGACAGGGCCACGCCGTACAGCAGGAGCGCGGCGAGGGCCGAGGCGTCGACGAACAGCGCGTGCTCGATGCGGTGGTGCGCGGCCCGCAACGGCCCGGCACCGTGCTCCTGCGCCGCCAGCTCGATCCCTTGGACGACCTCGTCCATGGCCCGGTCGCCGATGACGTGGAAGCCGCCCTGCACGCCGACGGCCGAGCAGGCGGCCAGGTGGGCGGCGATCTCGGACGCCGACAGGTAGAGCCTGCCCCGGGGGTCCGGGCCGCCCGGGCCCGGCAGGAGGTCGGCGTACGGCTGGCGCAGGGCCGCGGTGCGCGAACCGATCGAGCCGTCGACGTTGAGGTCGCCTCCGATGCCGGTCAGGAACGGCAGGTCGGCCAGCATGTCGCGCACGTCGTCGGGCGACTCGCACAGCTCGCCGCGGTAGGCGACGACGTGGGGCAGGCCGCCGGCAGGATCGGAGGTCAGGGCCATGAGCTCGCGCAGCCCGTCGCGGGTGTCGACGTGCGGCGCGCTCATCTCGTGCAGGCTGACGATGCCGCGCTCGGCCGCGTGCCTGAGCGCGCTCCGGTAGGCGCGGGTGCGGCGCACGGGCGACAGGTCCTGTGCGGTGGCCCGTGCCCCGTGGTGGGCCTCGGTCGTGACGAGCCCGGACGCGTCCCAGCCGAGCAGCCGGTCGAGCCCGGCACGCTCGGCGAGCGCGGACGACACGACCGCGGAGTGCCCGTCGACGCGGCCCGCGTAGACGGGCCGCCCGCCGCACGCGGCGTCGAGCTCGGCACGGGTGAAGGGGCGCCCCTCGGGCCAGTCCTGATCGTCCCACCCGAACGCGAGCAGCACCTCCTCGCCCGAGGGGTCCTGCGAGTCGAGCCGCTCGGCGCCCGCGTGCAGCGCCTCGAGCGCGGCGCCCAGCGAGCCGATGCCGCCCTGGGGCGACAGGTCGACCGACTCGAGCGCGAGCCCGGTCTCGAGCACGTGCGCGTGCGCGTCGACGAAACCGGGGGTGACGAGCGCGCCGTCGAGGTCGATCACGCGGTCGGCGCGGGCGGCGAGCCCTGCCGCGGTGTCCTCGGCCCCGAGCCACGTCACGACGCCGTCGTCGATGAGCAGCGCCTCGGCGAACGGGTCGGCCGAGGAGTGGATGACTCCGTTGCGGTACAGGGTGGACGTCACGGCCTGCACTCTAGGGCACGCAGCGGCTCTCGCTTCTTCACGCCTTCATCACGGCCTCATCACGATCGCGGAAAGCCCGCCCCGCGCCGTCAGACGCTGGAGTACGCGACGACGCCGCGCAGCACGCCGTCCTGCGCCTTGCGCGCCACCGCGCGCAGCTCGGGCCGTGGCGCCGCCTGGGCCAGCTGGTCGAGCACGTCGACGACCTGCTTGCACCACCGCACGAAGTCGCCGGCCGCGATGTCGGTACCGCGCAGCACCGTGTCGAGGCTCTTGCCCGAGGCCCACCGGTGCACGGGGGCGACCAGGCCCAGGTCCAACGGGCCCGTGGCCTCGAGCCGATGGGCCTCCTCGAGGTCGGTGACCTCCGACCACACGCGCACGGTCGCGTCGAGCGCCTGCGCCAGCCTGCCCTGCGGCCCGCCGGGGACGTACCCCTCCGACGCGTCCTCACGCCGTCCGGCGTAGACGACGGTCGAGACCGCGGCGGCCAGACCGGCCGCGTCGAGCCCGTCCCAGGTGCCGCGGCGCAGGCACTCGGCGAGCAGCAGGTCGTCCTCGGCGTAGAGGCGGCGCAGCCAGCGCCCGTCGGCCGTGACCTCGAGCCCGCCGGTCTGCTCGGCCCCGGCGTCACGCGCGAGGTAGCCGAGGGTGACCAGGACGTCGCACGTGCGGTCGAAGGTGCGGGCGATCGAGCCCGTCCGCCCCTGGACCCGCTTGACGAGCTGGTCGTGCTCCCGCTTGAGCCGGTGCCAGCGCTCGGCCCAGCGCGCGTGGTCGTCGCGGTCCGGGCAGGAGTGGCACGGGTGGGCGCGCAGCGCCGTCCGCAGCCGCTGCAGCTCGCGGTCCGACGCCGCGTCGGACCTCCGGCCCGGGCCGTCGTGCCGGCCGGACCGGCCGGGGTGGCGGCCCGCGTCGCCGCCCGCGGCGCCGAGGGCGTTGCGCAGGCTCGAGGCGAGGTCGCGCCGCTGGTCGGGCCGGCGCGGGTTGAACGCCTTGGGGATGCGCACCCGCCCGACGACGGACACCCCGCCCGGTGCGTCGGCGAGCGTGAGCTTCTTGACCTGCCGCTCCTGGGTCAGCACGGTCGGGCGGGGTCCGTCGAAGCCGCGGTCGTCGTGGCCCGGGTCCAGCACGACGACGTAGCCGCGCCGCCGTCCGGACGGGACCTCGACGACGTCGCCGCGGCTGAGCCGCTCGAACGAGGCGACCGCGTCGGCCCGCCGCGCCCCGGTGGCCTCGCGCGACAGGTCCTTCTCCCGCTCGCTGATCGCATGGCGCAGCTCCATGTACGCCGCGAAGTCGCCGCGGTCGCACGTCATGGCCTTCGCGTAACCGTCGAGGGCCTCGGCGTGGGCCTGCGCCTGCTTGGCCAGCCCGACGACGCCGCGGTCGGCCTGGAACTGCGCGAACGACGTCTCGAGCACCTCCCGGGCACGGTCACGGCCGACCTGGGCGACCAGGTTGACCGCCATGTTGTACGTGGGGCGAAAGCTCGAGCGCAGCGGGTAGAGGCGCTTGGACGCCAGACCCGCCAGCGCCACCGGGTCGAGCCCCGTGTGGTCGACGACCACGGCGTGCCCCTCGACGTCGATGCCCCGGCGCCCTGCCCGCCCGGTGAGCTGCGTGTACTCCCCCGGAGTGACCGGCTGGTGCGCGGTGCCGTCCCACTTGACGAGCTTCTCGAGCACCACCGAACGGGCCGGCATGTTGATGCCGAGCGCGAGCGTCTCGGTGGCGAACACGACCTTGACCAGCCCACGGGAGAACAGGTCCTCGACCGTCTCCTTGAACACCGGCAGCATGCCCGCGTGGTGCGCCGCGATGCCGCGGGCGAGCGACTGCTGCCACGTCCAGAACCCCAGCACGTCGAGGTCCTCGGCCGGGATGGTCGCCGTCCGTTCCTCGGCGATGCGGCGGATCTGCGCCTCCTCCTCCGCGTTCGTCAGCCGCAGCCCGGCCGCGAGGCACTGCTGCACCGCACCCTCGCAACCCGCGCGGGAGAAGATGAAGTAGATCGCGGGAAGCAGCCCGGCGGCGTCGAGCGAGTCCACGACGGCGAACCGTGGCGGCGTCCGGCGCTGCGGCACGAGCCCGGACCCGCCCGGGCGCCGCCCGCCCGTCCCCCGGTACCCGCGGTCCCCCTTGCCCCGGTACCCGCGGCCGGGGTTGTCGCCCGACCTGCCGTGCGTGCGGAAGACCGAGTGCAGGTCGGGGTTGATGGGCGGGTTGGTGCCCGGGTCGGTCGGGTCCACGTGCCCCGCGTACAGGTCGAACAGGCGCGGCACGCCGCGCGGCTCGGCCGACGACACGATGACGTGCTGCCACAGCGGGACGGGACGGCGCTCGCTGACGACCACGGCCGTGTCGCCCCGGACCATCTCCAGCCAGTCGCCGAACTCCTCCGCGTTGGACACCGTCGCGGACAGCGAGACGAGCTGGACGTGGTCGGGCAGGTGGATGATCACCTCTTCCCATACGGGCCCGCGGAACCGGTCGGCGAGGTAGTGCACCTCGTCCATGACCACGTACGCCAGGCCGTCGAGCGTCGCCGATCCCGCGTACAGCATGTTGCGCAGCACCTCGGTGGTCATGACCACGACGGGTGCCTCGGAGTTGATGCTCGTGTCGCCGGTGAGCAGGCCGACGTTGGCCGTGCCGTGCCGGCGGGCGAGGTCGGCGTACTTCTGGTTGCTGAGCGCCTTGATCGGCGTGGTGTAGAACGCCTTGCCGCCCTGGGCCAGCGCCAGGTGCACGGCGAACTCTCCGACGACCGTCTTGCCGGCGCCCGTGGGCGCGGCGACGAGGACGCCGCGGCCCTCCTCGAGCGCGACGCACGCCTCCTCCTGGAACGGGTCGAGCTCGAAGCCCAGCACCTGGCGGAACCGGCCGAGCTCGCCGGTGGCGTCGGCCCGGGCGACCCGGCTGCGGGCCTGGGCCGCTGCGTACCGGTCGGCAGGACTGAGTGCGTCGGCCGTCATGCCGTCAGCCTACGGGCGTCGCACGGCTGGTGAGGACTGGCGGACGCCGGGGCCTCAGACCCCCGTAGGCGGTGCCAGGACCGCCAGGGCGCCCGGGCACGCCTGTGCGCGCAACGGCAGCGGTCCGACGTGCTCGCCGTCGGCGAAGGCCGCGGGCAAGGGCGGCACTCCCGGCTCGTCCGCTGCCGGGCCCGG
>Ga0233363_1000226_pt1 | contig 27098 bp, 20 predicted proteins | sample ElkDunMinimDraft_18_FD_191534 | JGI IMG/M metagenome (GOLD analysis project Ga0233363, IMG submission 191534) | Fecal eukaryotic communites from dung pellets of Tule Elk in California, USA - Elk Dung C16 | ecosystem: Host-associated > Mammals > Digestive system > Large intestine > Fecal | place... | reverse complement strand
AATCACACCCCAAACCCCACCCCTCCAAAGAGAAGCAAAGCCGAGGCAACTTACTGATTATCTCGTCGACTTTTAGCACACTGTTGAGTTCTCAAACATCAGACACACAAAACCCTCAACCCCAACGAGGCATCAGATCAAGGCGCGACCCCCAAACCTACCAGGTGCTCCCCGGACTCCCAAACTGGGCTCCTAGGCGCACCTCGTAGCGACCGTCCCCGCTCCACACGCAGTGGAAGCAGCTAGGCTCTTGCTTTGAGGTGGTTATCGCTGGGGCCGCGTGCCCGGCCTCTCGGCCTTGCCCGCCGCCGTCCCCGGCAACAAGAAGAACATTACAGGGTCGGTTTTGAGTGGTCAAACCGGGGGTACCCCTTAACGCGAAAAGGGCCTCTGACCTGCACTGATGCGCGCGCACCGCGTGCAGAGGGCCGCTCAGTCGATCCGCAGCTCCACCGCAGCATCGGCGGCGATCGACGCCCCTCGGGACCATCCCGGGGGCACCAGCGGCAGGCGGACGCGCCCCTCGAGCCGGACGACCACCGCATCACCCCTTCCGCGCACGTCCCAGCGCAGCGCGCGGACGTCGTCCTGGGCGCCCACCGCACGCAGGTAGTCGGCGACCGCTCTGCTTGCGGCATCCGGGTCGAGCGGTGCCCGCTCCCCTGTCGCTCCGTACAGGCTGCTGCGCGTCACTCCCTCCGCGGCGGCCAGCGCGGCCCCGTCGGCGAGATCGGCGAGGCGTCGCTGGCCGAGGTACGCGGCGGACGCGTTGACGACGACGGCGACCACGAGGAGCAGAACGAGGAAGAAGCCGATGATCATCACCGAGATCTGACCGCGTTCGCCGCGCCCCGTCATGAGCGGTCCTCCCGGAACCGCCCGTACGGCTCGGTGTGCGAGCTGCTCACCCGTACCGCCGGCCGCGCTCCGCCGAGGAAGTCGGGCACGAACGGCAGCGGTGCACGGACCTCGACGGTCACGGTCACCGACGATCCCGGGCTCAGGCACGGGCCGTCGGTGCAGGCGACCCGTACGGACCGGTCGTCGTTCGCGATGCCGTGATCGTCGAGGACGAGCGCTGCCGCTGTCCTCCCCCGCTGCTGCGCCGAACCGACGTCCGGGCTCTGGACGTACGCACGCCCGGCGGCGCGACCCGCAGCGCTGGCCCCGTACGCAGCACGTTGCACCTCGAAGACCGACAACATCACGTACACGAGCGGAACGAGCAGCAGGATGCCCAGCCACGTCATCTCGACAACGGCACTCCCTCGTTCGTCGTCGCCCGTCATCCGACCTCCTCCACGGCGCGACCGGTCCCGGTCACGGTGACCGCCGGGCCGGCCACCCCCAACGCCGGGACCTCGGCCCGCACGCGGACGAGGACGATCGGCTGCCCGCCCGCGGAGCCCCGCGCCGAGGACACGTCACGGGCGTACCGGCCAGAGAGGGCTTGCGTGATCTGCTCGCGCGCACGTCTCACGCCGTCCTCGGGTGTGGCGCCGGCGCGGGATGCGACGCGCGCACCGTCAGCGGCGGCAGCAGTGATCGTGTTGCGCACGTGGAGCACGAAGCCCACCTGCATGACGCCCAGCACCAGCGGTACGAGCACGACCATCACCAGGCAGAACTCCGCGACCGCGGACCCGTGCTCGGAGGGCGGCCGCGCTCGGCGGTTCATCCGCCGACGGAGCTCAACGCCGACTCGAGCATCGCCCGCAGCTGCGGACCGGCGACCGCGGTCAGCCCGGCGACCAGGCCCGCCGACATCACGACGATGAGGACCCAGCCGGGAACGTCACCGCGTTCGTCGCGGCCGATGCGCAGTCGCGCAAGACCCCTGGCCGCGCCTCTCAGGGGGCCGGGGTGCGGGAGTGGGCGTACGAGCATGACTCTCCTCGGGTGTCAGGGCGTGCTGAGCGACAGACTCACCAGGCCGGGGTAGAACGCGAACAGGACGGTGACCGGCAGGACCAGGAAGACCACCGGGACGAGCATCAGGACCTCGCGACGGGCGCCGGACTCCACGAGCTCGCGGCGGCTCGCCTCGCGGACGTCGGCAGCCTGCGCATGGAGCACGTCCGTCAGCGGCGTGCCCCTCTCGACGGCGACCGACAGCGTCTCGGCGAAGCGCGCGACAGCCGTGACGCCGGTGCGAGCCGCGAGGGCGTCGAGCGCCTCGGAGAGTGGTCGACCGATCCGTACGTCGGCGACGACCGTGCGCAGCTCCGCAGCCATCGCGCCGTTCCCCACCCGGCCGACCCGCTCCAGAGCGGACACCGGCCCCTCGCCGGCGGCGACCGCGAGGGCGAGGAGGTCGGCCAAGGTCGGGAACTCGCGGACCATCTGGTCCTCACGGCGCGTCACCGCCTGGCTGAGCGCGACGTCGCGCGCCAGGACCCCGCCCACGGCCGCGACGCAGCACAGGACGAGACCGGCCAGCGGTCGTACGGCTGACACGGCACTCCACAGCAGCAGTACGGCGGTCACGGTGCCGAATGCGGCCGCGCCCCACACCACCTGGCTCACGCGGAACTCCTCGAGCGTCAGCGAGGAGCCGCTGCGCGAGAGTCGACGGCGTACGGAGGCGCTACCGCCGAGACTGCGTTCGACGACGTCTGCCGCGCGCCGGGCGGTCGGCCCGAACACCGCCCACCCCGTCTGCCAAGGCGCCGGTGTGCGGTCACCGGCCGACGGCGGGACCACGTCGCGGACGTACGGAGCGACTCGGCTCACCAGAGTGGGACGACGCCGCAGCCGCGCGACACGGATCAGCTCGAGCAGGCCGACCGCGACCCCTGCCGCCAGGAACGCCCCGGCCACGACGGGGGTCACCGCAGCACCCTCGGCTCCTGGGGAAGACGCCCGATGCGAAGCATCAGCCGGTACGCGACGACGCAGACGGCGAGACCGCAGAGGAGAAGCACCAGGCCGGTGCCGCTACCGAACTGCGCGATCGCATCGCGGCGCATCGCCATCAGGGCGAGGACGATCCAGGGGGCCGAGACGGCGAGCCGGGCGCCGTTGACCGTCCACGCCTGGCGCGACACCAGCTCGCCGCGGGTGCGCAGATCGTCGCGCAGGAACGCCGACAGGGTCCGGAGCATGCGGCCGAGATCACCACCGCCGACGTCGCGCGCCACGCGCAGCGCCTCGACGACGCGATCGCCGACGGGGTCGGCCAGCCGTCCCTTGAGCACGTCGAGGCACTCGGCGAAGCGCCCGCTCGCCTGGTAGTCGCGGGCGAACGCCGCGAAGGGCTCGCGAAGCGGCTCCGGCCCTCTTTCGCCGAGGCCGGCGACAGCCTCCGGGAGCGACAGCCCGGCACGGACGGCCGAGGCGAGGTGATCGACAGCCTCGGGCCACGCCGCTGCCCGCTCGGCGACGACGCGGCCGGCGCGGGCCCGGACGACACCCACCGGCACGTACGACGCCGCGAGCGCGGCAACCAGGGCGACCGTCGGTGTCGCCGTGACCAGCAGGGCGACCACAAGTCCGAACACTCCGCAGGCGGCGCAGAGGCCGAGGAGCCCGGAGACGGTCACACCGTGAGTGCCCGAGCGGGCGAGCAGCTCGCTGAGGCGACCGGTGCGCGGACGCTCGCGTTCAGGATCGTCGCGACGGGGCCAGGTCGCGGTCAGACCGGACCAGACGAGGAGAAGGCCGATGCCGATCCCCATCCCGAGCACGTACCCCATCAGTCCTCCCTCCGGAGGAGGGCACCGATGTCGACGCCTGCCTGCTCGAACCGCTCCGTACGCGCAGGCGTGCCGGCTGCACGGACGAGTGCACCGTCACGGAACGCGAACAACGTCTCGGTCTCGATCACGTCGTGCTCGACGCGACCGTTCACCGCCGCGATCTCACGCACCGTCCGACGGCCATGGGCATCCATACCGAGGTGCACCACGTGGTCGACGCACGAGGCGACGGTAGGGACGACGAACCGTGCGGAGATGTTCTCGCCGGCCAGCAGCGGGAGCGTGCAGAGCTTCACCAGCGCCTGCCGAGCCGACGACGCGTGCAGGGTCACCATCCCCGGAAGGCCGGCGTTGAGCGCCAGCAGCAGGTCGAAGCACTCCTCCGCACGGACCTCGCCGATGATCAGCCGGGAGGGGCGCATCCTCAGCGCCTCCTTGACCAGGGTGCGCAACCGGATCTCACCGGTGCCCTCCAGCCCGGCCTGGCGGGTCTGCAGCGCGACCCAGTCCGGGTGGGCGAACCGCAGCTCGAAGACCTCCTCGGCCGAGATGATCCGCTCGCCGCCGGGAACCTCGGTGGCCAGCGCGTTGAGGAGCGTCGTCTTGCCGCACTGGGTGCCGCCGGAGACGACGACGTTGTGGCCCGACACGATGCTCGCCCGCAGGAAGTCAGCCGCATGCTCGGTGAGCGTGCCGGCGGCGACGAGATCGGAGAGCCCGCGGAAGCGCTGGACGAACTTGCGGATGTTGACCGCGACGAAACCTCGCGCGATGCCCTCGAGCACCACGTGGAGACGGTGCCCACCCGGCAGCGTCGCATCCACGAAGGGCTGGCTCACGTCGAGCCGGCGCCCGCTGGTCGCGAGCATCCGCTCCACGAGCTCGCGCACCTCCACCGCGTCGAGGATCACCGGCGTCAGCTCCGTACGACCAGCCCGCGCGACGAACACACGAGACGGGTCGTTGATCCAGATCTCCTCGACCTCCGGATCATCGAGGTACGGCTGGAGCGGGCCCAGGCCGGAGATCGTCGCGACCAGCTCACCGACCGTCGCCTCCGGGTCAGTCAGCGCCGCGACCACACCGGTCAGGCTGCGCTGGTCGTGCGCCGCCGCGACCTCCTCCGCGATCCGGCGCACCGCCGACGTGTCACGAAGCGGATCCACACCCTGAGCACGCACATGAGCACGCACCTCGTCGGCAAGGCTGCTGGTCATCGTCACGGGACTCCCCCACGGGGCGGCGATCGTGACCGGAATCCTGCCGCAGACAAGGGTCACCACAACAGTGCCGTGACTCACTCTGTGGACAACCGGGCAGAAGACTCACCCAGTGCAGGGCCGACACCGCTGCCGGCCGAGGGTCAGGCGGTGGTGCGGCGCTCCAGGAAGGGGCACGCGTCCAGCAGCCTGCGGAAGTCGAACGTGATCGGGCGCGCGTCGAAGTCCAGGCGGCTGCGCAGGTACGCGACGGTGACCTCGCGGCCCTTGATCTTCACGCCCTGCGGCAGCCGGAACTTGTCCACGCTCGCGAAGTAGTCGAGGTACTTGAACTCCCCGCCCGCCGCCGTACGCGACAGCACCCACGCGTTGGGGATGCCGTAGGCGTCGGCGATGATCAGGCCGTGCAGCGACGCCGTCACGATCTGGCGGCAGCTCAGCATCTCCTTGATGACGCCCTCGACGTCGTCGGTGCCGAGGTCGATCAGCTTCACGCCCGGCCCGAGCTTCGCCTGCGCCCAGCGCTTCTCCGACCAGCGGGCGACGATGCCGATGTCGTGGGTCTTCTTCACCTTCGGCCGGTAGTACAGCGGCGTCAGCAGCGCCGGGTCGCCGTACACCTCGGGGACGGTGGCGCCCACGTCCAGCAGCCGCGCCCGCGACAGCGGCCCGCGTACGGCCGTGTACGTCGCCTCGGGCACGAGCTGGTCGCGGTTCTCGTTGCCGAACGAGCCGGAGCCCCAGACCACCGACTGCGGGCTGACCCGCTTCAGGATCGAGCCGACCGCGATGTAGTGAGGCCGCGTCTTGTCGGCGAACACGACCTCACGACCGGTCATCCTGCCGATCAGCCACGGCGAGAGCAGGTCACCGAAGTTGGGTGCGCGCACCCACCACGTGAGAGGCAGCGCACCGTCCTGCTCGAGGACCTCACCGACCTCGTACTCCGAAGCGATAGCCGTGAGCGCCGCGGGCGAGGTGCGGCGACGGTTCAGACGGCTGTGGACACGCTTCCGGAAGGCAGTGCGGGGGCCGGAGGCGGCGATGACCTGGCTGGGCATGGCCGTCAGCGTATCCGTAGCGGTCCGGTGGACAAAAAGGCCGGGCCGCAGGGTCGCCATGTCTCGCACGGCAGGCCCGCCGGCGCTGTGCCAGGCTCGAGCGCATGGCCCACCGCGCGGACGGGCCCGCCGAGGGACCTCGCGACGCCCGACGCCCCGACGCCGTACGGGACGTGCTGGTCGTGGTCCTGGCGGCGACCAGCGGAGCCACCGACGCGATCGGGTTCCTCGCCTTGGGCGGCGCGTTCACCAGCGTGATGACGGGCAACATGGTGCTGCTTGGCGTCGGTGTCGGTCACGGGGACCTGATGCTCCTCTGGCTCACCCTCACAGCGCTGACGAGCTTCGTGGTCGGCGCGGCGGTGGGGGCCCGGATCACAGGCCCACCCCACCCGGACGACGGCTGGTGGCCAGGGGCGATCACGTACGCACTCCTCGCCGAGGCCGCGCTGTTCGGGCTGTTCGCGGCAGCGTGGTGGGGGTTCGGCGCCAAGCCGCCCGAGGACGCGATGCTCGCCCTGCTGGGCCTCAACGCCGTCGCGCTCGGGCTCCAGAGCAGCGCCATGCGGCGGTTCGGAGTGGCCGGACTGTCGACGACCTATCTCACCGGGACGCTCACGACGGTGGTGGTCCGGCTGACGGGCGGCCAGCGGTCGGGACAGGTGGGGCACTCGCTGTGGATCATGGCCGGGCTGGTGACCGGGGCCGTCGTCGGCGCCCTGCTGGTCAGGCACCTGCCGGTCGCGGTCCCGCTCGCACCGCTCGGCACGCTGCTCGCGGTGGTCGCGACGGCCACGGTGACCCGACGGCTGATCACGGCCCGCACCGCGAGCCGGTGACCCTGCTCAGCGCAGACCGAAGTAGTCCGTGAGCGCCGCGACGAAGAGCAGCACGCCCACGACGACCAGTGCCCACCCGCCGAGCGTGCGCCAGCGGCGTGAGCGGACCCACGCGACCATCCGGTCCGTCGCGGTCGCCAGCGCCGGCAGCCGCTCCTGGGCCCAGACCATCAGCAGGTACGGGAACGCGGCCGCCGCGGCAAACCCTAGGTAGACCAGGAGCTGCACCATCAAGGCCCTGTCGTCCTCCCGCGCGAGCCGGACCACCAGGTACGTCGAGGCGGCACCGCTGACGCTGATCACCGTCGTGGCTACCGCGAAGCCGAACAGCTCGCGCCGACCTCCCCTGCCGACCCGCGCGGGGCGGTGAGGTTCTCGCGCGGTGTCCTCGGGACGACGGTGCCGCAGCACCCAGATCCCGGCGATCACGAACAGCACACCGGCGACCTCGTCGAAGTACTGCTGGAGGACGAAGGTCTCCACCTTGCCGCGCAGCACCCTGCTCCACGCGTCCGGGTTGAAGACCTGGAAGAGGGCCGTGAGCAGCAGCGCCCCCGTCGCCACCCCGGCAGCGACGACGCGCCCGTGCACTCCCGCCCGGCCCTCGCTGCCCAGCACCGCGACCTGGAGCGCGATCAAGGACGGGCTGAAGCCGGTGGCGAGTCCGAGCAGCACGAGGCTGACGACAGCCCCGATCACGGAAGCGAGGTCGGAGATCATCGGTCGACGAGTCTAGGGCGGGTCGCCGGACTTCACCGTTCCAGCGACCCGCCCTCGACGTGTCAGCCCTTCGGGCCGGCCTTGACCGTGACGGTCACCGGTGCCGAGGTCGATCCGGTGAAGGACAGACCGCGCGGCGCGTACGAGGCCTGGAGCACGTGCCTGCCGGGCTTGAGGCCGCGCAGGACGAGCGTGGCCGCGCCGTCCCGCCCGACCCGCGCCTGGCCGAGAACGCTGCGGCCCTCACGCACCTCGACCCTGCCGGTCGGCACGCCGGCTGCGGGGTCCGCCGTGACCGTCACGGTGACGACGGTGCTGCCCGGGTGGGCCGGACCGACCTCCAGCGTGGTGGTCGTCGCGGCCGGGGCCTCGACGCCCTCGCCCTCCGGCGCCGCCCAGAACAGGCTGCGCGCGGCCTGGCTCTGGCCACCCTTGGGGTGCGTACGGAAGAACACCGACGTCCCGAAGACGAACGCCTTCGCCCCGGACGCGGCCTCCGCCGAGACCACCGCCGGCTGACCGGCGGCGTCCTCCGGGCCGTTCGGGGTGGCGCCTCCGCCGCCGCGGCGCCAGTGCCCCGCCTTCAGCGGCTGCCCGGCGGCGAAGGTCTGCTCGACCGTCGTCTCCGCGCCCAGCCCGGTGAACCACGTCGCCGGGTAGATGAAGGAGTGCGCCTGCGCGTACGGGGCGAGGACCCCGCCAGGCGTCGTGTCCACGGCGACGATGCCGTTGCCCGAACTGTTGCCGGTGACGGCGGTGCCCGTGACGAGGCCGAAGGTCCGCGCCGTGTTGAACGCACCGGCGCCGCGGCCAACGAGGCTTCCGCCTTCGTCGACGTACGCCTGCACGGCGGCACTGCCCGCGGTCTGCGCAGCGGTGAACGTCAGCGCCGACCCGAGCCACAGCACGTCCACGTCGTCCAGCAGCGACGGCGTCGACGTGATCGTGGCGGCCGTCACCGGGACCAGGTCGTCGAAGCCGAGCTGGGTCAGCGACAGCAGGTCGTCCTGGTTGCCGGTGTAGCCGATCGTGAGGTCGTCGAGACCCTTCGCCGTGCCGTCGGCCAGCTCGCCGATCTCGGCCTTCGTGGCCTTGGCGAAGTCGACGTCGAACTCCTCGGCCGCGTCCTCGACCGCGTCGTACGACTCACGGTCGGCACCCACGACAGCGGAGCCGTCGGCCAGCTGCGAGACCGGCACGCCGTCCTCGAAGAGGGCGTTGAGCGCGCGGTAGTCGTTGACCCCGGCGAGCTCGAACGTCAGGTACGCGCGCCTCGACGGCACGTCACCGTCCGCGTCGCCGCCCACGGAGCGGGCCTTCGGGAGCCGCCCCTCGCCGGTCACGCCGACGGGCACGACGTCCGCTCCCCACAGGTAGCCCCAGCTCCATGCGGAGATGTCGTACATGCTCGGGAACTTCGCCGAGATGTCGGTGCCCAACGCCAGGAGCGCGTGCGCGAGGTTGCGCTTGGGCTGGTGCATGTCGACGACGTACGAGCCCTTCGCGAAGGCACGACCGCCGACGCGCTCGGTCTTCGTGAGCCGCCCGACCTCGATGTCGTGCAGCTGCAGCGCGCGGACGAGCGTACGGGCGTCGGACAGCGAACGCTGCTGCTCGTCACCCACCGGGACGACGAACGCACGCGGGTACGTGACGGGGTTCTGGTCGTCGGCGGCGTCCCACTCGTCCTTCCACTCCTGCGGGCCCGGGACGTCGGCGATGGTCTCGCTCGTCAGCGCCTCGCGCGGGGCGCCGACCGACGCCCGGCGGAAGAACTCGATCTGGTCGGCGAGCATCGCGGCGTCGTTCTTGCCGACGTAGTCCACGAGGCTCTGCATCGTCTGCAGGGCCACCGCGGTGTTGATGACCGCGTTGCCCGGGGACTGCGTGCTGCCGTTCGGACGCGACTTCGGCAGCTCGACCGTGGCGGTGACCGCGCCCGAGAACGCGGCGTACTGGGCGGTGAAGACGGGCGGGAAGTCGTCCCAGCCGGACGGGGTGTCACGGTACGGGATCTTGATGTGCGCGTTCTCCGGCCCGGTGACCTCCGGCACGACGCGGCCGGTGGTCACGTCGTAGTAGGTGTTGCCGGGGATCTGCGCCTCGACGACGTCCTTCTCGACCTGGAGCGCGGCCGCGTAGGCGTGCGGGATGAACAGGTCGTACTCGTAGTCGTCACCGTGCGGCGGCCCGCAGGGCTCGACCTGCAGCACGCTGGTGTAGCCGTGGAAGTCGGCCGCGTACAGCGCCTGCACCGCGTCGGCCGTCTTGATGAACGACGTCGACTCCGGCGTCGTGTTGGTGATCATGTCGCGGTTAGCGTCCAGGTTGACCGCCGTGGGCCGCTGGCCGATCGTCCGGCCGTCGGGGTTGAGCGTGAGGCTGAAGTAGAGACGGTGGTCCTCAAGGAGGTCGCCGACGGCGCTGTCCGGGGCGGTCGCGAGCTCCTCGATGTACTGGAGCGCGGCGTCCGTGCCCTCCCACTCGTTGCCGTGGATGTTGGAGCTGATCCAGATCGGCGTCTTGTAGTCGCGCGCGAGCCGCCTGTCCCTCGCGGCGGCCGACGGGTCCTGCTTGATCTCCTCGCGCCACGCGGTCTGCCGCGCGGTCTCGCGGCGGTTCTCGGGAGCGGTGACCGTCACGAGGTAGAGGTCGCGGCCCTGCGTCGACTGGCCGACCACCTGGGTCGAGACCCGGTCCGACTGGGCCATCAGGGTGTTGAGCGTCGGGGCGATGTCGTCGTACCGGACCATGTTGCCGCTGTCGGCGGCGTCAGGGTCGGCCTCCGGGAAGACCGTGAGCATCGGCTGGAACGGGTACGACGTCGGCATCCGCAGCGGCGCGCCCGCGACGTCCTCGGTCGCCGCCTTGCGGGCGGCCTTGGCGGTCAGGGAGCCGGCGGCGGCCGACTCCTTGGCGGAGCGCTCGGTGAACGGTGGGGCTGGCGACGGTGCGGCGGCGGTGGGCGCCATCATCAGGGCGGTCGCGACGAGCGAGACGCTCGCGACCAGACCGGCTGCGCGTGTGGATCGCACGGGAGATCCTCTCCGGAGGGGACGGAGCCGGCGCGACGCAGCACGACGTCGTCCACGACACGGCGGCACTGGTAGGCCGAGTCTCGCGCGGATTCGCGCTGACGGCGAGTGGTCGACGAGGGATGAATTCAGCTCTTCACAGAGCTGTCCGACTCCGAAACCGGGGCGTCACGCGGCTCGCGGAACCCCTCATCGACGACGAAAGGCAACGTTTAGTGTTCACAGGCGATTCATGGTGACCTCAGTGGGAGGAAACCGTTCGCGCGCGGCGCAGCCGATCTGGGCGGCGCCAGCCTGACGAGAACCCAACCAGCACAGCGGGTCACCCGCCATCCCGAACCAAGCGCCTTACGGCTGGGGCCCCCAGCGGCCCAGAGCCCCGCCCGGAAGGGAAACAACGGTGTGCCCGTCGGGCCAACTCACCGTCCACGATTCGAATTCAGGATCTGAATCGACACGCAATGTGATGCCGCCGTCAAATGTGATCAACAGGCTCCCGGAGTCTTGTCAGCGACCGCCGACTCAACGGCTCGCCCGAATACTGCCCGATGAAGAACTTGGTCGCTGGGTAGGTCCTGAGGGTCGAGCGTTGCAGGCGCAGCGCCAGCATCTGAGAGATGCACGGGACTCTCAATCTGAATCTTGACACCTCCCGCCAAGACGATTGTCACTGCGTATTCTGCCTCGACCTCTTCCACGTTTCGCATGCCGATATCGAGATCCACCTTCACCATCCCTCCGGGAGTTCGTAGCTGCCATCTGGGTTGCGTTGGATGTGGGTTTGCGGCCGGGTCCCCTGGCTTCCCATTGAGGCCAATCGGTTGGCCACGCTGATTGAAGAAGCGGACGTAGCCGTGGCGGTACTGCTCGGTCGGGTTCATGACGCGAAGCATGTTCGCGTTCCCGGTCGAGCCCGGCGCTTGCCAGACGGTTCCCTTGCCGTTGTCAGCTACGCGTGAGGGCCAACCCGGCTATACTCCGGGGAGAACGTCATCGGCAGACTTTGCGGCAACACCGGTAGGCGTGGCCAGCGATAGGGCTCTTTCGTCAGCTCGGGCAATCGACGGGGTCGTACCTGTGGCGCGCACGACTTGCACGAGCTTGGCAGGGGCGTTGTACGTGGTCGTAGGCTCAAGTGCGCGCCAACACGTGCACGCCGAACCGCCGAGCAGCGGCAGGCTGTCGGCCTCAGTGGTGATGAACTGGCTGTCCGCTGCGGGGGAACCGCCCTCCGCGTCGGCACAGGTCAAGAACGCAGAGTGATGGTGTCCGTCGTAGGTGTGACCAATCACGGTCGGCGGATGCCCCATGTCGACGGCACTGGCAGGCTGCACAACGCTGAGCAAGGCGGCCAGAAGTCCGATTGCCAACGTGACGAGGCGAGCGGCCCGGTTCACTCAACCACCGCCTCTCCCGCTGCCCGCAGGATGTCCGCCAGCCACACCAAGGCGTAGGAAGTCGTTGGCGAGGACCCGTCTACGATCCGGACAATGTCTTGGAACGACTCGGTCAACTGGCCAACCGTGAAATCGGTCGGCTCCGCGTAAACGTTGTTGCGCTGCTCGGCCGGAATCGCCCAGAACAGGTCCTTGTCGAGGGTGACGACCGGCCCTTCGACGCCTTGGAGATGGGTTAGAAGCAGGTCGGCAGCTCGCCGGAGGAGCTCAACTGGAATCTGAATTTGCTGGTCCATCAGCCGCCTCCGAGGAGTTTGTCGATCTGGTCTTGGAATGTGTTGATCTCGTTCTCGAGGTGGCGAATGCGACCGTCGATGATGCGCTGCCTGATTTCTGGGTTGGGAGCTCGCTCAAGGTGGCCAAGATTGTCGAACGCATCAGGGTCTCGTCGGTATGCGTCGAGTTTGCTTCGGTGCTCGTCAGCCCGGTGTTGAAGCGATCGGAGCGACTTCTGCTGCGACGCTGTCAGCCTTGCCAGGTCGTCTGCGCCCGCTGCCTTCCTTGCTCGCTGCGCGGCGTCGGCGGCCCGTTTCGCACGGTAGGCGCGAGCGCCAGCCACTGCGATGCGCGCTGCGGCGCCCGCGGCGGTGACGGTGATGGCGGTCGTAACGATATCCGTGCCGAGAGCGCCGTAACACTCGCCGCCCCGGAAGCCAGCGTCGATACACACCCTCAGTGACGGCGCGAAGGTGTCGGCCACGAAGGCACCCGACTTAGACCACCAGGTCGGCCCGGGATCGACCTCGACGACACCTGACGCAGGTGGCAGCCCGCCCGACGACGTCCCTCCGGACGACTGCCCTGACGAACCAGTGTCCGTATTCGTAGACGGGTTATTGCCGGTGTTCGTCGGGCCTTCGGAACGGTTCCGACCGTCCTTATTCTTCCCGTCGCCCACTTCGTCGGGCACGCCGTACGTGGGGCGATCGTCCTTGCCTGTCGGGAAGAGGCCAGTCGGGTCAGCGAACGTCACTGGGTTGTTGTTCGCATAGCCGTAGGCGTTCATTTGCTGCGGATCGTTGAGATCCATGATCGGGTCGACGCTCAGGAAGCGACCCATCGACGGGTCGTACTCTCGGGCGCCGAGGTGAATCGTCCCCGTGGATTCGTCCGTCTGCTTCCCGAGGAAATGCCGGTCGCCGGTCCATCCGGTGACGGCACTCCTCGGCCCCCCGAACGGCATGGCGCGCCGCTTGACGATCGCCCCGGACACCGAATCCATCTGGACGAGTCCAGTACCCTGCGCATCGTTCGCGAGAAGGGTGAGTCTGCCCGGGGAACGGACAGCAATCAGCTCGCCGTTCAACGTGTAGTTCCGCACGGCTGACGGACTGCCAGCCGCGTCGGTGCTGATCTCTGTCATGCCCACGTAGAGCGTGGTGACACCGCTCGCCTCGTCACGCTTCAGAAGGCGGTTGCCGTCTGCGTCATAGACGTACGAGGTCGCCTCACCAGACTGGACGTCAGTGACGGCGGTCTGCTTGCCCTCCGCATCCCACTCGATCGTCTGCTCGCGCCCGTCGTCCCACGTCCGCGACCTGATGTTACCGGTGGAATCGTAGGCGAATGTCTCCGTTCCTAGCGCGGGAACGGTAGGTGGCACGGACGAAGCTGAACCCGGGCCCGCAACCTGGCGAGAACCGACGGCGTGCGTTCCCGGCACGATGTTGTAAACGTGGGTCGTGCGCTGGACAACCAGGCCGGGAGAGTTCGTGCGCCGTTCAGTGAGGCTTGTTCTGTTCCCGGAAGCGTCGTACTGATACGAATCCCAATACGGTGAATTGGCGCCCATGTACGCACCCAGAAGGGGATTGCCCTCCACAAGCGGCGCGCACGCGCCGGACGCGTTCAACATTGTCCACGCCTCGCGGAGACGCCGCTGGTGGTCGTACTTGAAGCACTGGAGATCTGTGGTGCCAAGACCGGTGTCACGAACCAGCGTCACGTTTCCGGCGGCGTCGTACCCATACTTCAGCCCAACATCAACCGTTGTTGCAGTCCCTTGGCGGGAGACTTCTCGCGAGACCAGGCGGCGCGTGCCTTCCTCATACTCGTTCGAGACGTACATCGCCTTGCCGACCGTCGGGCCCATGTCGCGAAGCAGCACCTCACCGAACGGCGAGTACACGGTGTCGGCGATGAAACTTCCGACGCCGTTGTAGGACGTCACATTGCCCACGGCGTCGTACGTGTAGGTGAGCCGTTCTCCGACCAGCAACGGAGCGAGCGGGAGGTCCACGGTTGAGACCGAGTCGTCGGGATTGTAGGTGTACGTCGTCCGATGGCCCGCAGCCTTGTGCAGGCGCCCGAGCGACGCGGGCACGTCGACTGACGTCTCGAGGACTCGGCCAGCTTCGTCATAGGCGACGACCGAGTTCACATACTTCTCGTACGTCGGCGTGCCATCGCCGTTCGTGCCGACCTTCACGTAACGAGTCGAGGAGGTCGGCAGTCCGCGCTTGAGCGAGTCATACTCCCACGACGCACGCTTGGTACCAGCCGGCCCATCATCGTTGAGTGCGGTCTTGCGCCCCAGCTTGTCGTAGCCGGTCCAGAGCGTGCGGCCCTCGGCGTCCGTGGACGTCACTTGGCGGTCGATGCTGTCGTAGGTGAAGACGGTCCTGCCACGGTCGGGATCGTCGGCTTCGACCTTGTTGCCTCGTACGTCGTAGTCGTAGGTCCACCGTGCACCACCCGGCGCGACGACTTCGGAGAGCTCACCCGCGTAGGTGTACGAGTACACGGTGACATCCGCGTCGCCGGACGCGGTCGCGCCCTTGTACTGGAAGAGCTCTGTCGTGTTTCCGCGAACGTCCGTGACGGTCGTCGTGGGGGCCGAGCCAGTAGGTGGCACCGCGTTCACGCGGTCGCCTCCGTAGGTGTACTTGGTGCGCCATTTCTCCGCACCCATGGATTTCGTCATGTCGGCGACCACTCGACCGGCACCATCGTATGCGTAGCGCGTATAGATCGGTGTCTGAAAGTCAGGGGCTTCCACGAATGTGGGCGAAGGCGCTTCGGAGTTGTAGAACGGCCCGCGCTTGTCAGCGACCCGGCCGACCGAGTCGTAGCGCGTCTCGGTCACCAGGCGGCCACCGTTCACCCCCGCCGCACGGGTCTGGGTAGACCGCGGCCTCATGAGTCCGTCGTAAAACTCATAGCTCGCAATGTACGCACCCGCGGGGTTGAGCCGCTTGGTCGTGACGACGTTCAAGTTGGTCGGGCTCGTCGCGTACGCGTACTGGGTAGTCGGCCCGTCACCAGCAGACTTGCTCCGCCCCGGACGCCACACCCGCAAGAGGCGGCCGAGCGCATCGTAATCGGCGTCCGTGTGCTGACCACGTTCGTTTACCTGGGTGATGACCGAACCTCGCTCCGCGTCGACCGTCAAGGTCGTCACGAAGGGGGCGCCCGCGTAGGCCATCGGCGACGTGGTGGTGATCGTCGTCAGCCCATTTGCAGCCCGCGCGTAAGAGGTCGTCGTGGTTTCGTCCTTCGCGTTCTTCACCGAACTCACACGCCCGGCGGCGTCGTACGAGGTGACAGCATCAGTGCGGTACGTCGGGGCAGCTGGCGTTCCGCCTTCGATACTCTCGCTTCGCGTCGGGTTCCCCCTGGTCGGTGCTGCGCCGTACGGTCCACCGTCGTAGGAGTTGCGGACGTCGGAGATGATCTGGTCCTGGCGCGTCAGCTCTGTCCCGCACCCACCGGCCGTCTTAACCTCACGGGCGATCGCCCCCAGAATCCAGTCGCTCCTGTTGGCGACGTAGGTCGTACGGGTGCAGGTGTTGTCGCTCAGGTCGAGCTCGCCGGCGTCATTGACCTGGGTGGCGAACCCGTCCTCGTTGTAGTCGGTCACGACGCGTGAGATCCGCTCCCCGCCGGCGGCGAGTGGGGTGCGCAGCTCTTCGACCCCGGTTCGGACGATCCGCGCTTCCCCAGTTGGATCCGCGGACGCATGATCAGAACTCCGCCACGGTGTCCTGACCTTGAGTGAGACCGTGGCTCCGCCCGGACCGAGCGTCACCTTCTCCTTGCGTACGAATCCCTTGAAGTGCTCGCGATCCGTGATCGGGTCCGTGTCGGAGTCGCCGACGTCCTCGCCGTCGAGCCCCCGCATGTAGAGGTAGTCAGTGTTGGTCTGCGGCCCTTCGGCGCTGCCGACTCGGACGGACACCTTGGCGTAGCCGCGCCAGTCGTTGTACGTCCGGTATTTCTTCGGGATCACCGGCACATCGTTCAGAGCCCACGCCGGTGCACCGGAGTAGACGTAGGCCGTTGACTTCGCCTCGGCGTTGCCCGTCTTGTCGAGTTCGGTGACGCCGGCGACCACGTACTTGTGGAAGAAGTGGAGCTGGGGATCGACACCACCCGGCGGGGTGAAGTACGAAGGAAAGCAACGATGTGTGTTCGACTTCAGTGCGTCCGGGTCGGGGGTCGTCGCTGGAGTGCAGGTGGGGTTCGAGTACGAAATGAACGTCTCCCCGCCGACACCGTTGTCGATCGCGTTAACGCGCCACTTGTAGTACGGGCTCGCATTGTCGTCGGGTGCATCCACGCGACTCGGCAGCGACTCGCCACCGAACTTCACCGTCGCGTCGGCGAGCGTCCCGCCAACCAGCCCTTGGCGACTAATACTCTGCAACGCCAGCGCACGGCGCGTGTAGTCCCCGGTCTTGGGGAACCCAAAAGCGAATGTCCACTCGTCGACCGTCGAGTACGCGCCATTCTTTAGGACCGACGTTGTGACTCTTGCGAGCCGCAGAAGCGAGAAGAACGTCGGTGACACACGGCCTGCGCACGAGCTGTCGCTCCGGCAGATCTGGTCGCTAGGAACATCCGGCCACGCCGCTGCAGTCTCATCTGTCGGAGCGGCAAGGCACTCCGCCGCGCTGGCGCGGTCACAACGCTTGACGGTATCGAACTCGACCTTCGCAGGAGCGGCCGAGTCCTCCGCGCCTGCGCGCTGTCCGTACTCGATCTTTCGCAGCACCGCTCCGCGGTCGTATTCGGCGCTCTTGGAATTGAGATTGAGACCGTATCGGTTCTTCTCCTGCGTGTAGAAGTACGTCATCGAGTTGTTGTTCGTATCGACGACGTGGTCGAGACCCCAGCGCCAGGCCTGCACACAAGACGAGTCTTTGAACTCGGCCTCGTAGCAGGGCTCGCCGCTCTGATTGCCGAAGACGGGGACAGTCGAGACCGAGTCCGTACGAGCCGTGTCGTCCGCGAAGCGTTTTCCACGGCCGAACGAATAGCGCCTGCCATCGGAGGTCGTGAGGACCCAGTACTCCCCGTTGAGCGCACCGTTCGGAGCACCGGTCTTGCGCTCGATCCTGCTACCGTCGTCCGCCTCCAGGCGCCAGACGTTCGCGGTCGCCGTCTTGAGGAGTCGACCTGCCCGCCCACCCATGACCAAGGTCAGATTCTCGTCGCGCCAACAGAGGTCGCCCGTCTTAACCGTGGAGTTCGAACCTGTCATATCGTCGGCGCACGTCGAGTACGACCGTTCGATGTAGCCGGGCTCAAGCTCGAAGCCCTCACCGACCCAGGACGGCTGGTTGTTGACCGACGAGGTCCTCCCATCGACCGAGGCCGATGAGTAGGTGAGCTGGAGATCCGGTGTCGGTCCGCCGAGCCCCGGTGGGGTGACCAGCGGGTACGACCAGTTGAATCCGCCCGAATTGCCGCCCGCCGACCACGACGCGGTCGACGACAACGGAGTCGCTGTGAAGTCGCCGCCCTCTCCCGAGGCGGCCGCGACGAGCGCGAATGTCGCTCCCGTGGATGCAGCGAGTAACGACTCCGGCACCGTGCCGGTGACGGCGCCGGCCGGCACATCGTTCGCCGACGGTACGGCTGTCACCTCGTCACAGCGGACCTCGGACTCCTGCGTCGCACACTCGCCGACCAGCACCAGGCGCAGGCGCCCCGCCCAGTCACCGCCGTAAGCGTTCGCGAAAGCCCCGTAGTCGACGCGGAGCTCGACGTCACCGGCGACGCTCGAGTCGGCTTGAGCGCTGAAGAACACTCCGTGTGCCCGCCCCCCACCTACTCGGCCGTGTCCGAGACGAGCGACCCGGACGCTCGACTCTGCCTCGGACGCACCCGTCGACGCACGCCGCACGGCGACGCCTGACCTCGGGTCGCGAGTCCACGATCGTCCAAGACCGACAGACGCCGCCTTCGTGGCGCCGGGCACGTCAGCGGAGCCCACCGGGTCGGCCGACGCGGCGCGCAGCTTGGCGATCGCGCGCTCGCCCTTGGTGGTTCCCCGTCGCACCTCGGGCTTCCTGACCTTGACGGACGCGACCTCCGCCGGCTGCGGCTCCGCCTCATGCAGTGACGACGGTCGGGCCTCCGCCGGCGCAAGAAGTGCTCCGGTAAGCACGACGCCCACAACCGCCGCAACAGACGACACGCACCAACGACTCCGCATCCGACACCTCGAGGTCTGAAAGGGTTCGATCAATCAGGGACGGTTGGGCGATCAGTACGGCTCAGGCGTGAGCCTCGGCAGGAGGCCAAATTCCTCGGAGTCGTACCTCACCAGCGAGGCGCGGTCAGGAACTCCCTGCGACACCACGACGTTGTCGATCAGGGCCACGGTCGGCCGGTCGGCGGGCCCTGCCCCGTTCCGGTAACGCCCAATGTAAAGGCCCTCTGTACTGGCGATCGGAGTGGTAATGCGCGCGGACCACGGTGACCGGCACATCAGCTCTGTCTCGAGCCGGTTCTTGCAGACGACACCCTTCCCCTTGCCGAGCCACAGGAAGACATCTTGGCTCCCGGCGTGGTAGGCACCGACGACGTGGAACCACTCATCGGTAGCGGGAAGATCCGAATACGCAGTCGCGTACGCGCCCACGGCGTCGTCCCAGACCCGGAACGAGAAGCAGCTCGCGCCGACGATGTCCGTCTCGGCCCCATCTGCCGCCACGGTCGTACGAGGGCAGCTTGCCTCGACCGCGAGCTCGAACGCGGATCGCATCGTCCCGTTCTTGTCGACGCCCTGCTGTCTGACCAGCGTCGATGTGCCGGAGAAGTCCTTCGGCTTCACGAAGAAAGAGACCATGTAACTGTTCTTCGTGTCGAACCTTGGACCCGCGAACGGGTTTCCCGCGTCAAACCTCCCGTAGGGAGCCAGAGCGTACTCCTCGATCCACCCCGGCTCCCACCCCGGAGGCATCGGGTCGGGCGCGTACTCCTCATACCTTCCGCCGATGCTCTTTTGGATCTCCTGCGCGTGCAGGAGGCCCCCATTCGACCCCGGGGGCTGACCGGGCTCGGTCACGAGGTTGTATGAACTCAGTTGACCGATGTCGTTGAATGAGTACCGCTCCTTCTCGAGTAGGCCATGGGCCTCGAAGGTCGCGCTCGCCACCGGGCTCTGGTTCATGGCGCGGTCAACGGCCTTCGCAGAAATCTTGTTAAGACCAATCCGCGACGGCGCCACGTTCGCTGTCCCGATCATGGTCGTCGCGTTCGCGCCCACGCCTTTACTCGGGGCGTCGGTGTCGAGCCCCCAGTAGTACTGGAATACGTCCGAGTCCGAGGGATGCGGCGCGAACTGCACCTGACCGGCCGGGCCACCGAACTTCCACTCGATATCGGGCAGGATGATTCGTGGCGCCCTCGGCCGATCAGCGTCGATCCTGAAGCTGCACGAGGTAGTCCATGCACTGGAGACACCTTGGGCGTCGTACGCGCGCACACGCCACGAGTAGGTGCCTGAGACCGGATCGCCCGTGCTGTTCGTCCCGACACCGGATGTCGAGGTGACGACTCGGCTGCCGGACTTGACCGGACTGCTCGTGTAGCTCCATGTCTTCGGAGTCCCTGCGCTCGTCGTCCCTGTGAGTTTAAACTCGGCACGAAGCAGTTTGGTGGCATCCGGGTCGCTGATCCGCGCCGCAAGTTTCGGCGCGTCCGCGCCGAAGAGCGCGCCGCACTTGCCGCTTGGTTCGGCCATCTCGAGGTTCGATGGCGTGTTCGGCCTCGTTCTGGTGACGACCGTCAGCCGAGCCTTAGCTCCGAAGCGCTTCCATCCCGAGGGATCGGTCCCATCCTCCAGGGAGGCTGGCACCTTCATCCCGAACGTGACGGTCGGCGCGTTCGTGTTGGCGACGCTCTTCATCGCCTTCGAAACATCGAAGCCGATCCGTTCCTGCTCGGCACACCCAGAACGTCCGCCCGCGACAGTTCTGGAATCTTGGTGCCGATCGCTGTCGAAGGCAGGTTTGTTGTTCCAGGTCGTCCTCGAGTCGACCTTCGCCGTGCGATAGACCTGGACAGCCCGCGGGGTGCAAGACCACGAGAAGAGAAGCTTCGCGTCGAAGGACGCGCTCACCACCTCGGCGGACCCGATGTTGGGGGTGTTGAAGTTCCAGTAGAGCCGCTTGGTGGAGACTCCGTCGGCGTTCTGGAAGCCGACGCCCTGGCCGTTCGAGTCGGTCCAGTTGAAGAAACTAGACTTCGGGTGCTCTTTGTAAACCATCGCCCGGCCGTTGCGTTCTGCCGTCAACGGCGGGTCGATATACAGCGGGTACGCCACCTCGGCGCCGGAGAGTGCTTCCTCGGGGGGCAGAAGCGTCAAGGCGTCATCCTCGAGGACAGTCTCGATTGTCGTCAGCGTGTCGCCGTCGGACGGCCCGCTCGCCTCAGTGCCCACGTCGACCCCAGCCAGTGCCATCGCCTGGGCCCCGTCACCCGGGGCGACGCTGCTCCCTGAGGAATCCCACATCTTCGCGCCGCTCGACGCGCCGACCTCGGTCCCGTACTCGTCGACAAGGGTGAGCACGCCCGCGCTATCCGCTTTGAGCTCGCCGTTCCTCACCTCGAGAGGGAACGTAAGCTCGCGTAGCGCGGGGTTGGCGGCGGCCTCGGCATCGTGCACGACAAGGACCTGCGAGATTCCGACCGCACTCACGGACACGCGCAGGTCGACACCGTCGAAGACTCCTTCATATGTCGCCGTGTTGTCGGTCAGCACCGGCTCGGGCAGAGTGTCGGGCCACCACACCGAACTTCGGACGCCTTCGATGTCGATGCTGAAGAGCGCCGAGTCATCGCCGCCGGCCGACAACTCGACGTCGCCGGGCGCTGCTTCTGGGACAACGACGTCACCGACGGGCGCCAAGTTGGTATCGATGTCTCTCCAACCGTCCTCGTCACGCACTCGCTCAGGTTCCGCCGAGATGGTCGTGGTGTAGGTACCGTCGGGGTTCGCCACGACGGTTTCCGTCTCGGTGGTCGCACCCTCGATCGTGACCGGCTCGTCGAGCACCGGCTCATCGAGAAGCGACTCGGACGAGACCGCCGCGGACGCCTCCTCGCCTGTTCCAGGTGTCAAGGCCGGCAACGACATTGCGACGAGCACCGCACAACCCACGAGTACGCGTGGCAGCCTCACTGGGGGACCTCATTCTCCCTCGGTGCTCACGCGCCGATCCCCGCCGCGATGGCAGGTGGACAGATCATCTGGACGCTGCTCGCCACCGGTCAAGGGAGTGAATACCTGCGTTACGAGTCTGTGACCTTCCCGACCCTCAGATCGTCACAGAACGGTCCGACTCCGAACCGGGGCGTCACGCGGCTCATGGAAGAGAGGAGGGAGGAAGCGCAGCATCAGCGCCGACCACGTGAGGTGGGTCAGCGTCGAGGCCTGGATGCCTCCCGTCGCCCGTCGTTGAAGGCCGAACAACGTGCCCACCACCGCCCCGGCCAGGATCAGTGACGGGTTCCGCGAGGACGCCGTCGTCGCCGTGTAGGCGACCGTCGAGACCAGGACGGGGTGGCTCTCCCCCACCGCGTCGTACAACGCTCCGCGGAAGAACAGCTCTTCTGCCGCGCCGTTCGCGAGCGTCGTGAGCGCGACCAGCGGCGTGCTCCCGTCGGCGAAGCGCAGCACCCGCCGCAGGGCCGCGTCGAGCACCGGGATGCGCTGGGCCACGAGCGCAGCGGCGTAGAAGCACCCGAACGCTCCGACCCCGGTCAGCACGGGCACGACGACCGGGCGGCGCAGCGCCTGGTCCTGAGTCTCGATCCACCCCCGGTGCACCGGTCCCGACGCCACCGCGCCGACCGTCCACGTCACCGCTGTGGCGAGCGACAGCCCGTAGAACTGCGGCGAGTCGGGCTTGCGGGACAGCGACACCCCGAGCAGCCCGGCACCGGCCGCGCTCACCGCGGCGACCGTACGACGGCGGCGTCTCAGCACCTCCGCAGGCTCAGGAGCACGGACGGGGACCACGTACCCCAGCCCGCGCGGCAGCAGGCCTCGGACGCGCGTGCGCCAGCGGGCACCGACCCCACTCCGGGACGTCACGCCGGCTCGCCCTCGGCGGACTGCTCGCGCGCCCTCTCCGCGAGCGCCCGCAGCACGGCCTCCTCGTACGAGAGAGGGTCGAACGGCACCGCCTCGCGGATGGCGTCGTCGCGCACCACGACCTCGTTGACCATCGAGTCCACCAGCGAGCGCCCGGTGCGGGTGTCGACGTCGGTGACGAGCGCGAGCCAGAGTGCGGACAGCCCCGGGCTCAGCAGCGGCACGGGGACGATCACCGGGTGGCGGCCCTCGATCTCGGCGAGGCGGCGCATCATCGTGACGTACTCGACGACCTCCGGCCCGCCGATCTCGTACGCCCGGTCGGTCCCTTCGGGCAGCGTCAGCACGCCCACCAGGTAGCGGATGACGTCGTCGACCGCGATGGGCTGGGTCCGGGTGCTCACCCACCGCGGCGTCACCATCGCGGGCAGGTGCTCGACGAGCTGGCGGGTCATCTCCCACGAGATCCCGCCGTGCCCCACCACGATCCCGGCACGCAACGTCGTCACGGGGACACCGCCCCCGGCCAGCAAGGACTCGACCTGGCGGCGGCTGCGCAGGTGGTCGGACAGCTCGTCGGCGTCGTCTCCGAGACCGCCGAGGTAGACGATCCGGCTCAGTCCCGCGTCGGCCGCCGCCGACCCGAACGCGGTGGCGGCCTCGGCATCACGGCGTACGAAGTCGCCGGAGTCGAGGGAGTGCACGAGGTAGTAGGCCGCCTCCGCGTCGGCGAGGGCGGCGGACAGCGAGTCGGGGTCCTGGACGTCCCCGAACACCGCCCGGCCGGGGCCGGCGTACGTGTCCGGATGCCGCGTCATGGCGGTGACCTCGTGCCCCTCGGCCTCCAGGGCGGGCGCCAGCCGACGCCCGATGAATCCGGTCGCTCCGGTCACGAGCACGCGCATCTGGTCCCCCGTCGTCGATCCTCGTCGCCCTTCGATCATCGGCCAACGGGCCAGGACCGCCACGTCAAGTGCACGGGGCTGCCGCAGGGCGCAGGTCCCAGGACGCCAAAGAGGACGAACCATTGCCAGTACCCCGAATCGGCCGTCCCTAACCCTTAGCGAACGCTGTTTGCGTCCCGTAACAATCTCGTGTTCTTCGTGTGGCACCATCCCTTTCCTCACGAGAGATCCGTCTCGTGACCCCTCATTTCTCAAGGAGCAACTTCGATGAAGGTCACCGGACGAGGCTTGGGCAGGGCGTTCGCCGCCACTGCCGGAGCCCTCGCGCTCACCGTCACGATGGTCGCCTGTGGTGGTGACGACAGCGATGATGCGAGCAAGGAGGTCGACGGCATCAAGATCGTGAAGGGTGACACCCTGACGATCTGCACGCACCTTCCGTACAAGCCGTTCCAGTACCGCGACGACAGCGACGAGGTCGTCGGCTTCGACACCGACCTCCTGGCCCTCCTCGCCGACGACATGGGCCTCGAGCACACCGTCGTCGACATCGACTGGAACCAGATCACCTCGGGTGCCGCCTTCAAGGCCGGCAAGTGCGACGTCGGCATGGGCGCCATGACCATCACCGACGAGCGCGCCGGCGCCCTCACGATCTCCGACCCGTACTTCGACGCCACCCAGGCCCTGCTCGTCAAGGCCGACTCGGGCATCGAGGACCTCTCGGCGCTCAAGGGCAAGAAGATCGGCGTCCAGACCGACACCACCGGCGCGATGTACGCCGAGGAGAACGCCGACGCCAACGGCTACTCGATCGTCACGTTCGAGGACATGGCGCTGCAGGCCAACGCCGTCAAGGCCGGGTCGGTCGACGCCGCGATCAACGACAACGGCGTGCTCTTCGACTTCGCGAAGGACAACCCGGACACCGCCGTGACCACCGAGTTCGACACCGGTGAGCAGTACGGTTTCCCGGCCGCGAAGGACGCCAACGGCGAGAAGCTCATCAAGCGTCTCAACACCGTCCTGGAGACCGCAAAGTCCGACGGCAAGTACGACGAGATCTACGAGAAGTACTTCGGCACCAAGCCCTCGTCCCGCTAGTCCGTCTGGCACAGTAAGGGAGCCATGAGCACCCCCACCGACTCGGCTCCGACCCGTCGCTCGCTGAGCCCGCGCAAGCGGGCTCAGCGGGTGCGGGCCGTCCAGTACACCGTTCTCGTCCTGCTGATCATCGCCGCCGTGTTCCTCGCGGACTGGCCGCAGATCCAGGACGTCTTCTTCCGCCCCGACCTCGTCGAACGGACGATCGACGGCGGGCTCGGGCACGCGCTCTTCAACACGGTCGTCTACACGCTCGGCGCCTTCGTCTTCGGCATCGTCGTCGGTACGGTCCTCGCGATCATGCGGCTGTCCCAGATCGGGCCGTACCGCTGGATCGCGACCGTCTACATCGAGTTCTTCCGCGGTCTGCCCGCGCTGATCGTCTTCCTCGTCTTCACGCTGCTGCCGCTGGCCTTCCCCGGCATGCGCATCCCGTGGGACCCGTACGGCACCGTCTGGCTCGCGCTCGGCATCGTCGGCAGCGCCTACCTCGCCGAGACGATCCGTGGCGGCATCCAGGCTGTCCCGAAGGGCCAGGTCGAGGCCGCCCGCTCGCTGGGCATGTCGTCCGGCCAGGCGATGCGCAAGGTCGTCCTCCCGCAGGCGTTCCGCACGATGCTGCCGCCGCTGACCAACGAGCTGATCCTCCTGGTCAAGGACTCGTCGCTGGTCTACATCATCGGCCTGTCCAGGGAGCACTACGAGCTCACGAAGTACGGTCGTGAGATGGCGAACCAGTACGTGAACGTGACGCCGCTCGTCGTCGCCGGAGTCGCGTACCTCATCATCACGCTCCCGCTCTCGTTGCTGGTCCGCCGGCTCGAGGCCAACGCAGGAAAGGCCCGTTGATGTCCGACGCGCTCGTCCAGATCCGGGACCTGCACAAGTCCTTCGGCGACAACCACGTCCTGCGCGGGATCGACTTCGAGGTGGCGCAAGGCGAGGTCGTCTGCGTGATCGGGCCTTCCGGCTCCGGCAAGTCCACCCTGCTGCGCTGCGTGAACCTGCTCGAGGCGCCGTCCAGCGGGACGGTCCTGGTCGCCGGCGAGGACCTCACCGACCCCGACTGCGACATCGACGCCGCGCGCCGCCACATCGGCATGGTGTTCCAGAGCTTCAACCTCTTCCCCCACCACACCGCGCTGACGAACTGCATGGTGGCCCAGCAGATGGTGCTCAAGCGGGGCAAGAAGGAAGCCCGCGAGGTCGCCTCGAAGAACCTCGACCGCGTCGGCCTCACCGACAAGCACGACGCCTACCCGGCGAAGCTGTCCGGCGGTCAGCAGCAGCGCGTGGCGATCGCCCGCGCGCTGTCGATGGCGCCCAACCTCATGCTCTTCGACGAGCCCACCTCGGCGCTCGACCCCGAGCTGGTGGGCGAGGTCCTCACGGTCATGCGCAAGCTGGCCGAGGAGGGCATGACGATGCTCGTCGTCACTCACGAGATGGCGTTCGCGCGGGAGGTTGCCGACCGCGTCGTCTTCATGGACGGTGGAGTGATCGTCGAGCAGGGAAACCCGCACGACGTGATCGGAAGTCCGAAGGAGCCTCGTACGAAGGAGTTCCTCCGCCGTGTCCTCGACCCCACCCACGTCACCCCGACCTGATTGCGAGATAGTCGACCTCGACCGACTCCAGGGAGGACCCTTCATGGCTGAGATGCAGCATGGCTGAGAAGCAGTCCGTCCTCGGCCGCGTGACCGCCCTCGCGCAGGCCGATGTCTCGACGCTGATCGACGACTCCGCCGACCCGGAGTCGCTCTTCCTCGCGCTGGCCCGTGCCTGCACGACGACGATCGCCGAGGCGGAGGACGCACTCGCCTCCGCACTGGCGGCCAAGCGCCTCGCCGAGCACGACCGCGCGGAGGACCAGCAGACCGCGGACGACTGGGGGGTCCAGGCGGCCACGGCGGCGTTCCACGCCTCCGAGCTGCGCATCGAGGGCAACATCAGCGGCGCCGCGATCTTCGACGACCTCGCTCGCATCGCGCTGGCACGGCAGCTCACCACCGAGAAGGAGGTCGCCGAGGCAGCCTCGGTGATCGCCGCGATGGCCTCGTACGTGGAGAAGCTCCGCAACGGGCTCGAAGCCGCCAAGGAGCAGCTCGCCATCGTCGAGGAGCGCCGTGCGCGCCAGCTCGGTTTCGTGGAGCCCACGGACGGCCGCATCCTCGACGACGTCGTCGCCGACGTCCTCGACCCGTACACCGAGCTCGCGACGTTCGAGCTCAAGCTGCACCGCGAGGACGAACGGCTCGAGGACACCCCCGAGCGCGCCTCGTACCTCGACGACCGGTTCACCGGGCGTGTCCACCCGAGCGTGCGCAGCGAGGTCGAGCGCCGGCTCGAGCTCCTTCGCCCGGACGAGGACGAGCTCGTGGCCGCGTTGGCGGCACGCGCGTCCGCGACCGCGGAACGGCTGGCCGACGAGGCCGAGCGACTCGCCACCGAGGCACGCGAGCACGACGACTCCGACCTCGATGTGGAGGAGCCGGAGATCGTGGCCGACCCGGTGCCGGAGCCGGTGGCGCCACCCGTGGCCACGATGCGGCCCGTGGCTGCCGAGGAGCCCCGACCCGAGCCCGAGCCGTCCGTCGAGCGTGAGCCCGAGCCCGACGTCGAGGCCGAGCCTTCCGTGGCTGCGGAGGACGCTCCCGAGACGGTGCCGCAGCCTGCCCCTGAGCCCGACCCCGAGCCGGAGCTGGCGCCGGAGCCCGACCCCGAGCCTGTGC
>Ga0233363_1000221_pt1 | contig 27379 bp, 27 predicted proteins | sample ElkDunMinimDraft_18_FD_191534 | JGI IMG/M metagenome (GOLD analysis project Ga0233363, IMG submission 191534) | Fecal eukaryotic communites from dung pellets of Tule Elk in California, USA - Elk Dung C16 | ecosystem: Host-associated > Mammals > Digestive system > Large intestine > Fecal | place... | reverse complement strand
ACGACCAGATCACCGTCATCCCGCACCTGGACGCCGACCTGGCCCGCGCCGACCCGAAACCGTTCCTCGGCACCAGCGACAACACCAATCTGCACCAGTGGCTCTGGGGGCTGGGCATCGCCAGCTTCTACGGCGGCTCCTCGCAGGTGCACCTCGGCCCCGGCCCCGCCGTCGACGACATTCACGCGCGGTCGCTGCGCGCCGCCCTGCTCACCGGGGAGACCCTGGAGATCACCGACCCCGGCGAGTCCGAGGACATCGGCCTCGACTGGGCCGACCCGCGGGCGCTGACCTCGTACGGGGAACGCGAACCGACCGAGCCGTGGAGCTGGCACGGGCCGGCCCGTACGGTCACCGGCCCCACCTGGGGCGGCTGCCTTGAGGTACTGGAGTGGATCCTGACGGCGGGCCGTTTCCCGTTCGACGCCGATGTCCTGGACGGCGGAGTGCTTCTCATCGAAACGTCCGAGGAGCTGCGCCCGGCGCAGAGCGTCGGGCGCGTGGTCCGTTCACTGGGGGAGCGGGGCCTGCTCGGCGCCGTCGACGCCGTCCTGCTCGCCCGCCCACCGGTCTCCGACTTCACTCGCCGCCCAGACGCCGCGCAACGGGCGCGGCTGCGCGCCGAGCAGCGCGACGCCGTCGTTGCACAGGTGACCCGCTACAACCCGGAGGCAATGGTCTGCGTGGGCGTCCCCTTCGGACACACCCGGCCGCAGTGGATCCTGCCGCACGGCGGTCCCGTCACCGTCGACGGCACCCAGCAGCGGATCTTCGCCGACTACCGGTAGCGGAGCCGGCCATCCCACCGGCACCGGCGGGGCGCCGCAGCCAGTCCGGGGCCTCGTCGGCGCCTATCGCCCAGGTCGGCACACAGCGGTCTGCTCACCCCCGCCACTGGTACCGGAGGCCGGGTTCTCCGTCGAGTTCGGCCGGATCGGCCGGTCCGGCCGGTGAGAAGCCGGCCTTGACGAGCACCTTCCGGGATGCGGCGTTGTCCTGGGTGACGGATGCGTTGATCGTGCGCAGCCCGTGGCGTGTGGTGGCCAGCCGGCACAACTGCTGGACCGTCGCCGTCGCCACACCCCGGCCCGCGACCTGCTGCGCCACCCGGTAACCGAGGGTGGCAACTCCGTCATCGATGTCTATCAGGTTGAACCTGCCCAGCACCACTCCGTCGTCGGCGACCAGAACGTAGAACGCGCATCGGCCACTCTCCTGTTCGGCCAGCAACGCGTGGTGCCGTTGCGCGAAGTGAGTGAAATAGTCGTCACCGCGGTCGGGAACCGATGCGGTGAACCAGGCACGGTTGGCCACCTCGAAGGCGAGGACAGCTGGGGCGTGACCGGCCTCGAGCAGTTCAAGTTCGGGTGACTCGGCGCCGGACATGTGGCCTCCCATCAGGGGGTGTGCGGGGTGGCGGCCTCCAGGTCGGTGATGCTGCCGGACATGATGATCCGTAGATGTCCGGTGATGTGCTCGGCCGGCCAGTCCCACCATGCCACCGCACGCAGTCGCGCGATGTCCTGGTCGCTGTAACGGGTGCGGATGAGACGGGCCGGGTTTCCGCCGACGATCCCGTAGTCGGGTACGTCCGCGGTGACCACCGATGCGGCGCCGACGATCGCGCCGTCTCCGATCCGTACGCCGGGGAGCACCGTCACGCCGTGACCGATCCAGACATCGTTGCCGACCACGGTGTCGCCTCGGTTGGGCAGGCCGGTGAGCAGGTCGAAGTGCGCCGACCACGAACCGCCCAGGATGGGGAAGGGAAAGGTCGAGGGGCCGTCCATGCGGTGGTTGGCGCCGTTCATGATGAACCGTACGCCCGTGCCGACAGCGCAGAACTTGCCGATGATCAGTTTCTCCGGCCCGTAGTGGTAGAGCACGTTGCGTCTCTCGAACGCTGTCGGCTCATCCGGGTCGTCGTAGTAGGAGTACTCCCCGACCTCGATGAGCGGTGAGGTGACCAGCGGCTTGAGCAGCACCACCCTCGGCTGATCGGGCATCGGGCGGAGGATCGTCGGGTCGGGCGGCACCGGCATGGAAAGTCACTCCTCATCGGCTGGAACATCTCCGGTCCATAATCGCGGCAACTGGCCGTCCACGGACCCCGGTGCCGGGTTCTGCCGGCTCCGGGTTGTGCCGTGCGGGGCCGTTCAGCGCAACGCTCCCGGCGCTAGCCTGGCGATCATGGCGGACTGGGAACTCCGGCAGGCTTCAATGGCGGACGTCGAGGTGGTGGCCGAGTTGCACTCCGTCGTGCTGCGGGCGGATCTGGAACGGCTCGGGCGGTACGACGCGCACCGGGTACGGCAGCGACTGCGGGACGGGTTCGCACCGGCGCACACCTGGATGATCGAGGTGGGTGGAGCGTTCGCCGGTTGCGTGTCGCTGCGGCCGGCCACCGGCGCCCACTGGCTGGAGCATTTCTATCTGGCCCCGCACCTGCAGGGCAGGGGCATCGGCGCCGCCGTGCTGGCTGGGCTGCTGGAGCAGTGCGACCGCGATGGCACCCTGGTTCGGCTGAACGTGCTCCAAGGCAGTCCGGCCAGACGGCTTTACCAACGGCACGGATTCAGACTCGAAACCGAGGACCCGGTGGACGTGTACATGGTGCGTGCGCCGGCCGGATGCCTGATCCACACCGCCCGTGAGCAGTGAATACGTCCTGAGCGGCGCTGAGCCCGGCCGGTTGCTGCGGGCAGGCTCGCCCCACCAGGAACCGGATTTCGTGGCGCTGGCTGGCGCTCGCGGCGTAATGCCTGCTCAGGGGCGGTAGGGAAGGGCTGGTTGTCAGAACGGCTGCTACACGATCCCTGTCACGAGCGAGCGCAGGCTCGTCCAGACCGAACCGACGACTTCAACGAGACGGAGCGCGTGTATCTCGAGGTCGCGGTGCCGTAGCGGCCGTAAACTCTCCGGTCATGGGACTGGTCACCTTCAGCGTCAACGTCACCCTGGACGGTTGCGTCGACCACCAGGAGGGGGTCGCCGACGACGAGACGCACGCCTTCTTCACCCGTCTCATGGACGAGGGCGGCGCAATGCTGTGGGGTCGCGTCACCTACGAGATGATGGAGAGTTACTGGCCGGCCGTCGCCCGCGGTGACGTGGAGGCGCCGCCGGTCATCCATGAGTGGGCGGTCAAGCTGGATGCCAAGCCCAAGTACGTGGTGTCGTCGACGCGCACGGACTTCCCGTGGAACAACAGCCACCACATTGCCGGCGATCTGCGCGAGGGCGTACAGAAGCTCAAGGACGCCACCCCGGCCGGGGTTCTCCTCGGAAGCGGCAAGCTCGCGACCGAACTCGACCGGCTGGACCTGATCGACGAGTACAAGTTGCTTGTTCATCCAAGGATCGCCGGCCACGGCCCGACGCTGTACCAGGGTGGGCTGCCCGCCACTCGCCGGCTCGAGCTGCTCTCGGCCGAGCCGCTGAGCAACGGCGTGATGTCCCTGCACTACCGCCGCGCCCGCTGAATCACAGGAGTCCATCGCCGGCAGCTCACTGGCTGCGCGGTGTCCTGCTCGCGTTCACCGCAGGCCATCGGCCACATGCGCTGAGCAGAGGCCAGCCGCGTGAGACTCAGGCCATCCAGTCTCCCGAACGAGGCGACCACGTCACGGCAGGGACTCTATGGATTATCGAATTATCGTTAATAACAATCCAATAATCAGTCCGGGCAAACACTGCCATATCGGACGCACACCATAATGACAGTTATGGTGTGCTAGGGCTGACGGTCGCGTGAGAGGGCTGCCCGCCCGAGCTGCCCTGGTTCAGCGAAGGTGATGCGGCGCAGCAGAGTCGACGCCATGCCAGGAGATCTGATGCAGCGCGGCTGCGGGCGCTTGGGAAGCTGTCTCAGGACTACAACTGGTCGAATCGGGCATCACCGTTGACTTATCGATTTTCGTTATGCACTCTTTGGGATCCATAGCGGGAATCGATATGGAGGCGTCGGTGAGTGCGACCGTGAGAGTGAGCGCGCGCCTGCTGACCGGGCTGCTCGGTGCGGCGGCTGCGGCCGTGTTGGTGTTCGGCGTGTGGCCGACCGTGCTTGGCCCGTCGGGGCTGGAATTAGGACGTGGCGTGGTTCCGATGCCGGCGCCGCAGCCGGTGTCGTCCGTTGCAGTACGGCCCGACGAGGGGTTCGGCGATCGGTGGCAGGCGACCGCGCACGAGTACCCCGAGCTGTTCGCGTGGAAGGACACCTCCGACGGCACCCGGGATGCCGCCACAGGGTTGCCGCCGGTGGAGTTGTTCACTCCGACCATGAAGCTTTCGATCTTGGAGCCGACGTGGACCGACAGGGTTGGCTTCGTCGGGCCGGCGCTCGCCGCGCAGGCACTGTTTCTGTTGGTGCTCTGGCTGCTGTGGCGAATCGTCGGCACGGTGCCCACCGGTGAGGTGTTCACCTCCGCCAACGCCCGTCGGATAGTCGGCATCGGCCTGGTGGTGGCGGTCGGCGGTAGCGCTGTTCAGCTGCTCGGGTTTGCCGCCCACAAGGCCATCATCGCCCGCTCCGCCGCAGCCGGCATCGTTGACGTCGCATTCACCTTCTCCTTCATGCCACTGGCAATCGGTGCGATCGTCCTGTTGCTCGCCGAGGTGTTCCGGCAAGGCGTAGGGCTGCGAGCCGACGTGGCCGGGCTGGTGTGATGGCGCGGGCCTCGGACGAGCCTGGTCACCGGATCGTGGTTCGCCTCGACCGAGTGCTCGCCGCACGGGGCATGACTCTGGTCGAACTCTCCGAGCAGGCGGGCGTGAGCGTGGTGAACCTCTCGGTGCTGAAGAACGGGCGCGCCCGGGCCATCAGGTTTTCCACCCTCACCGCCATCTGCGACGCTCTGTGCTGCGCGCCCGGCGACCTCCTGGAGGTCGACAGCTGCGAGAGCTAGAACCAGCCGAGGGCCAGGACACTGGACCCTCGCCTGCGTAGGGTCGGGGCATGGTCGCGGACTTGGATGTGCGCAGCTGGCTGCGGGAACGTAAGGCCGAGACGATCGCGCACCCCGGAGGCACCCTCTACCTTCACCTGTGCCGGGTGCACGACCGCCTCGGTGAGCTGGGATGTGGTGTCGACGCGCAACTGGCCGGCCTCACCCACGCCGCCTACGGCACTGACGGTTTCGAGGTGGCGCTGCTGGACCGGACCGATCGCGCCACGCTGCGGAAACTCGTCGGCGACGAGGCCGAGGCCCTGGTCCACCTGTACGGGGCCTGCGACCGCAGGCGGACCTGGCGCAACCTGGCGACGACCGGGGAGGTCGTCGACCGCTTCACCGGCCGGACCTGGAAGCTTGAACCGGACCAGCTGCGACCCTTCGTTGATCTGAGCATCGTCAACGAACTGGACGTCATCGAGCAGGACCCGTCCATCGCGGACAAGTACGGCGACTACTTCCGCTCGATCTTCGCCGCCTGGGCGCCGGCCGCCTCCCTGTCGGTCACCGGCGAAGCGCAACGCCTTCTCGACGCGAGTTGATGCGCAGCCGGCGCCGGTCCGCCCGGAGGGGTCTCAGGGCGGACCGGCGCCGGTCCACTTCAGCGTTCCCGTGACCGGTTGACTGCCCGCTGGTGGCGGGCGATGCCCTTCCAGACGGCTTTCCGTTCCGCCCGCAGCCGGGCGTCGGCGCGGGCGGCGGCGTACGCGTTCTCCCGCAGCAGCTTCCGGTAGCTGTCCAGCCGGCGCTGGGGGATTTCGCCTGCCTCGATCGCGGCCAGGACCGCGCACCCTGGTTCGGTGACGTGGGAACAGTCGCTGAACCGGCACTCCCGGGCCAGCTGCTCGATCTCGGCGAAGGTCTGCTCCAGCCCGTCCTGGGCGTCCTGCAGTCCGACCGCACGCAGGCCGGGGGTGTCCAGGAGCACCCCGCCGCCGGGCAGCGGGAGCAGTTCGCGCCAGGCGGTGGTGTGCCGGCCCTTGCCGTCCTGCTCGCGTACGGCGCCGATGGCCAGGCGTTCCTCGCCGAGCAGGTGGTTGCCGAGGCTGGACTTGCCCGCCCCGGAGGGTCCGAGCAGGACGATAGTGCCGTCCACGACGGCGGTCAGGGCGTCCAGTCCTTCCCCGGTCACCACACTGGTGACCAGGACGTCCACGCCGGGGGCCGTCTCGGCGACCTCGGCTGCGGCCTGTGGCGCGTCGGCGCAGGCGTCGGCCTTGGTGAGGACCACGACGGGCCGGGCGCCGCTCTCCCAGGCGAGGGCGAGCATGCGCTCGATCCGGGCGTGCTTGAGCGGGGCGGCAAGCGACACCGTCACCACGACGGTGTCGACATTGGCGGCCAGGAGCTGACCGCGGGACGTACGGGCGGCGCTGGAGCGGACCAGGGCGGTACGGCGCTGCAGTACCGCGTGCAGCAATGGCGGGTGACCGTCGGCGGCTGGGCGCAGTGCCAGCCAGTCGCCGGTGCACGGACCGCCGTGATCGCCGGCGCCGGGGATCTCCGCGCGGACGACCCCGGCCTCGGTGGCCGCCTCGCACGAACCGCGCTCGGCGCGTACCACCCGGGCCGGGATCAGGCCGGCTGCGCTATGGGGTGCGAAGGCGCGCTGCCACGCCTCGTCCCAGCCGTAGTCGGTCAGAGAGTGGAGCCGGGCATGATGAGAATAGAACTCAGACAATGTGGAAACCCTTGAACAGGGACCCCGACAAGGGTGCGTCTCGCGAAAGCCGCCGAGTCATCGGCGGACGGGACGTCAGGTCGAAGCGGGGTCCGGGACGGTGCGGATGGTCTGGCGGGCACTGCACACGGCAGTGGCATCAACGACAGGCATCACAGGTCACCTCCCATTTCTGTTCCGGCAGTCGACGTGGGCGTCGCTGCGGCGGCCACGCTAACACGCCCCACCGCCCGACGTCGCCGCGTTTTTCCGGCTAGCGACCGGGACCGGCGTCGAGGTTCGCGGCGGGCAGGGGCCCGTCCTGGGACACGCAGAGACCCGTCGCGAACCTATCGATCCGGGTCGCTGAAGCTGGTACCGTCACCGCTGCCGTACGTGGTCACTGATGAAGGAGGTGAGTCCGATCAACGCTGTGACAGTTCGGGCCTCCCTCGTTGACGTGACCCGGGGAGCGCCCGCAGGACGCAACCCGAAAGGCACGACATGCGCGAAGAACTCTTCACCGTCGAGGGCGTACCCGCCGCTTCCTGGACCCCGGATGACCGGACCGCCGGCCCTCGCCCGCTGATCTTCATTGGCCACGGCGGCGGTCAGCACAAGACCGCCCCGGCCGTTCTGCACCGCGCTCAGCGTTTCGTCGCCGGTGGCTTTGCCGTCGTCGCGGCGGACGTTCCCAACCACGGCGAGCGCCCCACCGACGAGCGCCTGCAGCGCCTCGCCACCGAGATCGGTGACCGCGCCGACCGCGGGGAGGAGTTGGCGCCGCTGCTCGCCGGTTTCCAGTCCCTGGTCGCCGAGCAGACCGTGCCGGAGTGGCGGGCCATCCTCGACCACCTCGCCCCGGGGCCGGTCGGCTACTGGGGGGTGTCGCTGGGCTGCGGGCTCGGCGTGCCGTTCGTGGCAGCCGAACCCCGGGTACGGGCGGCCGTGCTGGGCCTGGGCGGCGCGACCGATCCGGCCTGCGCGCAGGCCGCCGCGCGGATCACCGTACCGGTGGAGTTCCTGGTGCAGTGGCACGACGAGCGGGTGCCCCGGGCGCAGAGCCTGGCGCTCTTCGACGCGTTCGGCTCGGCCGAGAAGGCTCTGCACGCCAATCCGGGACGCCACTCCGACCGGCTGCCGGAGCACGAACTCGACAGCGCGGTCCGGTTCTTCACCCGTCACCTCCTGTCGGAGTAGGAGCCGGAGCCGGGCCCACCGGCGGCGGCAAGCTCGGCAGTGACCCGCGTTCCGAAGTGACCGGCGTTTTGGGGGTGTTGGTTGGAACGGCGACACCAGGCGCCAAATAGTTGATCTTCAAGAGCCGCCCCGGGCCGCCGCGCTCGCTGCGTGCCGCGCCAGCGACCAGTTCGTCGTCACCAACTGGACCGGCTCGCCCGGTCGGTCTCCGACGCCCACGACATCGCCAAGGAACTGACCACCCGCGAGGTGAAGCCCAACCTCGGTGGCTCCATCCACGACCGACCGACCCGATGCGCAAACTGCTGTTCACCACCCCCGCCATGGTCGCCGAGTTCGAGGCCGATCTCGCCCGATGCGTACCCGCGAAGGAATGAAGATCGCCAAGGCCAAGGGCCGGCTCAGGGGCAAGCAACCCAAACTCACCCCGCGGCAAGAGGCGCACCTTCCTGGATAAGCGGCAACGTGGGGAGGTAGCCGGCGGTTCATCCACCTGCCTTCAGCCGGAACGCGAGGCGGCGGGGCGCCTGCACGCGATAGCTCTCCGTCACCAGCTCGGCAACCTCGACCCAGTCCGTCTCGTCGTCCAGCACCATTCCCACGACATTCACTGCCCAGTCGGCCCGGAAGAACGGAGGGCCGGCATGCGCCAGTGCGGCCAACTCCCCGGGCGGCACCCGGAAGGTCATCAGGATGGCCGGATCGTCTATATCGATGTACGCCGACCCCCTCCCGTCGGTGGTGTAGACGTGCAGGAACGTCCGCCGGCGAATCCGCCACCGCAGGCCGATCCACGCCGGCTCCTCGTACGCCTCGGGCAGTTCCCCGCAGATCACCCGGAGCCGGCCCACAACGTCGGGTGGAACGTCCGCGATGTCGCTCATCTGCACCTCCCGCGCCCATCCTGCCCGCCGGGTAGGACATCAGCACATCAGAGTCTCCGGGGTTGGAAGGGCCGCACCGACGTCATAGGACCATCGGTGACCACCTTCTTCAGCCGGCCCAAGTTCTGCGGCTCCGGGAGCGCGTCGAGGGGGCTGAGTTTGACCCAGCCCTGGTTACCCGGTGGGGGCGGATTTCCAAGGTGACCGGCGCTCGGCGGGCTGTGTATGGCAGCCCGCCGCGCGCCGCGGGTCCGACGGGGATCAGCCCACGGGAGCACCGAACCAGACGGGCAGCCGGTCGCGGAGTTCCTGCTGGTCGGCGCCGGCCCAGGCCACGTGCCCGTCGGGGCGCAGCAGCACCGCGGGTGCGTCCAGCTCGGCGCCGGGGTCGACGACGTGGTCGACCCGGTCGGCCCAGCCGGCGACCGAGAGCTTCCCGGTCCGGTCGAGCAGCAGACCACGGCCGGTGTGCATGCGCTCGTAGAGGCCGCCGTCGGTCAGGCGTACGTCGCGCATCCGGCGGCCGAGCAGGTCGGGGCCGGGGCCGAGGTCGTAGCGGATGCTGATGGCGGTCATCTTCTCGACCAGGTACCGGTTGACGATGTCGAAGTTCATCAGCTCCGACAGCAGCCGGCGGACCGCCTGCGGACCCGGCTCGGTGGAGAGGAGCTCCATCTGGGCTAGGGCGTTGTTGCAGACGTCGTCGGCGACCGGACGGCGTTCGGCCTCGTACGTGTCGAGCAGCCCGTCGGGTGCCCAGCCGTCGACGGCGGCGGCGAGTTTCCAGCCGAGGTTGACCGCGTCCTGGATGCCGAGGTTGAGGCCCTGGCCGCCGGTGGGCGGGTGGATGTGGGCGGCGTCGCCGGCCAGCAGCACCCGGCCTTCGCGGTAACGCTCGGCGAGCCGGGTGGCGTCACCGAAGCGGGAGAGCCAGCGGGGCGAGTGCACCCCGAAGTCGGTGCCGGCGACGACCTTCAGCTGCCGTTGGAACTCCTCCAGGGCCGGGGGCGCCGACCGGTCCTCGGCGACCCCTTCGGCGGGGACGACCACCTTGTACACCCCGTCGCCGACCGGCCCGACACCGAAGCGCTTCTCGGTGCGGCGGACCTCGGTGACGACCTCCGCCACCGTCTCCGGCGGCACACCGATCTCCATCTCGCCGAGCAGGATCTCCACGCGGCTCGGCTCGCCGGGGAAACCGATGCCGAGGAGTTTGCGTACGGTGCTGCGGCCGCCGTCGCAGCCGACCAGGTAGCGGGCGCGCAGACGGGTGCCGTCAGCAAGTTCGGCGGTGACGCCGTCGTCGTCCTGGGTCAGGCCGGTGAGCTCGGACCCGCGGCGGAGTTCGGCGCCGAGTTCGGTGGCGCGCTCGGCGAGCAAACGGTCGGTGACGGGTTGCGGAATGCCCAGGATGTAGGGGTGGGAGCTGTCCAGGTCCGCAGGCGCGGGCCGGTCCATGGCGGCGAATCCACTGATCGGGTACCGGGTGCCGAGGGCCAGGAAGCGATCAAGCACTCCGCGCTGGTCGAGTATCTCGATGCTGCGTACGTGCAGGCCGAGGGCGCGGACGACCTTCGTCGGCTCCGGGTCCTTGTCCAGCACGAGCGTGCGTACGCCGTGCAGCCGCAGCTCGGCGGCGAGCATCAGGCCCGTCGGTCCGGCTCCGACAACGATCACGTCGATCATCAATCAATGCCCCTTGTCTCGGGCCGGCGTCGCGGATGCGACCCCCGCTCATGCCGCCAATGGGTGACTACACCGCGAATTGGTGGTTTTGGCATGGGTCCGGCTTCGGGGGAGATTCTGCGACAGGACCAGGGTCTTGCGGCAAGACCCGGGGTGCGATATACGTTGATAGTGGCAGGGAGAGCGCTCTCCTTGCCTTTCTTTATGCCGGGTGTTGCTTTCTGCCGGCCCTGCCTCTCCTACTGCTTGGTAGCTCCTGTCGCACCTCCCGCCTACGATGCGGGCCGTGAGCATCAACGGGAACTGGGCGCGGATTCCGGGCGCGGATCTGGCGCGGGCACAGAACGACCTCGACTGGGCGCACGAGCAGGCGCAGGCCGCGGTGCAGAGCGGGGACGGCCGCTGGTTCAGCACCGACAAGACCTGGCATGCCCTCGATTTCCTCCTCAACCGGCACGGCCTGGACGTGCCGATCGCCTTCGGTGAAGGCCTGCTGGTCGACGCCGTGAATGACGGCTCCAGGTCCTCGGAGGACGCCAACTGGGGTTCCGGTCCGGCCGGCTACCTGACACCGGAGAACGTGGCCAAGGTCGCCGCCGGGCTCGCCGATGTCACCGAGGCCGACCTGATCCGGGATGTCGATCCGGCCGAGATGGAGGAGATCTACCCTTCGGTCTGGGACGACGACCCCGGTGAGCTGGAATGGGCGGTGCACCTGCTGCCCGGCGTGAAGCAGTTCTTCACCGACGCGGCCCGGGTCGGGGACGCGGTCCTCTGCTGGCTCGACTGATCTGCGGCGGGTCGTTTCGCGACGAAGTAAGTGTCGGGGGGCAGGGCTAGCGTCGGTGGCGGTGGATGAATTCTGTGGGAGGTGCTGCCGTGACCGAGACCAAAGCCGGCCCTGACGCCGAGCGTGCGACGCTGCTGGAGACGCTGGCCCTGCACCGGAGCTTTCTACGCCAGACCGCGCAGGGACTCACCGACGAGCAGGGGCTGCAGCGCAGCACCGTCAGCGCGCTCTGCATCAGCGGTCTGATCAAGCATGTCAGTGAAACCGAACGCCGCTGGGTGAACTTCCTCGTGGAGGGGCCGTCTGCGTTGCCGAGCTGGACCGATCCGGCCCAGGCCGACGAGCACGCCGCCGAGTTCGTGCCGGCCGAGGGCGAAGGGCTGGCCGCGCTGCTCGCGCAGTACGAGCAGGTGGCTCACCGCACGGAGGAGGTGGTGCGGTCGCTGGCCGACCTCGACACGGCGCAGCAGTTGCCGGAGGCGCCCTGGTGGCCGGAGCCGATCAGCTGGTCGGGGCGGCGGGTGCTGCTGCACATCCTCGCCGAGACTGCCCAGCACGCCGGGCACGCCGACATCATCCGGGAGTCGATCGACGGCGCGAAGACGATGGGCTGACCTGCGGCCCGTCGCCACGCGGTGTGTCGCCGGTGGCCCCGGCACGGGGGCGGGGCCACCGGCGACACACCTGTCGTCCAGGTCGGCGACTTGGACGACGACGCCTCAGTCCAGCGCGGCGACCTGGACGACGACCTTGCCGTGGTTGCGGCCGCTCATCAGCCGGGCGAACGCCTCGGGGGCGCTCGCCAGCCCCTGGTAGCGGTCCTCGTGCAGGTGCAGCTGTCCGGTTCGGAGCAGCCCGGCGACGTGCTCCACCTGCTCGGCGGCGAGGTCGAAGTGGTCGTAGACGACCATGCCGTGCACGACGGCGCGGGCGGCCATCACCGCGCCGGCACGCAGCATGGTGCGGGGGCCGCCGTTGGTCTGATCCATCAGGCCGCAGAGCGACACCCGGGCGCCGACGGCAAGGGACTCCATCACCACCTCGAGGGTCTGCGCGTCGCCCATGTGCAGGTAGCCGTTGATCCGGTCCGGGCAGGCGGCGGCGAGCTGCTCGATCCAGTCCGGGGCGGTGCGCACCACGGCGGCGTCGTAGCCGAGGGTCTGCACGGCGGTCTTGGCCTTCGCGTCGTCACCGACGAGCGCGACGGTGCGGGCACCGGCCAGCTTCGCCAGCGGGCCGGCGACCGAGCCGACGCCGCCGGTGGCCGACCCGACCACGACGGTGTCACCGGCGACCGGGCGCAGGTGACGCTGCACGGCGGCGTACGCGGTCAGACCGGGCATGCCGAGCGCGCCGAGCGCCGCCGAGCGCGGTACCCCGTCGGGGACGGCGATCGGTCGCAGTTGCGTGGTGGGCAGCAGGGCGTACTCGCGCCAGCCGGTCTCGCCGAGCACCCACGAGCCGGCCGGCAGCGACGGGTCTGCGGAGGCGACGACCTGGCCGACCGCGCGGCCGGGGATCACACCGCCGATCGGCACCACCGGATCGTCGAGGTGGCGTCCCACCAGGGTGGTACGCAGGTACGGGTCCAGCGACAGATCGCTGACCTGGACCAGTACCTCGCCAGGGCCCGGGTCGCCGACCTCCTCGGTGGCGACGGTGAAGATCTCGGGACCGGGCACGCCCTGCGGAACGGCCGCGAGGACCACGCAGGTGGATTTCCGAACACTCATGCCCTCAACCTAGATAAGGAAACGCGATTACACTAGACGGAACAGCGCCGTGACCTGTGGAGAGGGCGACCGTGACGACCACCCCGATTGACCTGCGCGCCGAAGACCAGGGCCAGTGGCTGGACCTGACCCTGCCCGGCTCGGAGCCCCCGGTGCGGATGCGCCGGCTGCACGCCGACCCCGAGACCAAGGCCAGCGTCTCGCTGGTGCGCTTCCCCGCCGGCTGGCGCCGGCCCGGCACCGGCTGGTATCCGGTGGCCGAGGAGTTCGTGGTGCTCGAAGGCGGCATGGAGGTCGTTGGCACGCACGGCGCCGGCGACTACGTGTACCTGCCGCCGCGGGCGATCCGTGCCGGCACCGCCAGCCCGCAGGGGGCGCTCGTGCTGGCGTACTTCGCCGGGGCGCCGAAGTGGACCGAGGGCCAGCCCGACGAGGCCGCGCCGCAGGAGCCGGTGCACGGCGTACCGGCCGGGGTGATGCGCAAGGACGCGCCGGAGGTGGCGGGCAGCTTCCAGGCGCTCGACACTGTCCCCGCCGAACCCGTGGCAGTCGACACCGACATTCTCTGGCTGGAGAGCCTGACCTGGGAGTTGCTCCCGGCGGGTGCGACCCCGACCGGTTCGGGACGTGCGCTGGTGCGTACCTGGGCCTGAGAGCGGCCCCGATCCGACAACACCGAGCGCCTCCCACCGACTGCTGGTGGGAGGCGCTCGGTGTCTGCTGTCAGATCACGGTGTCGTCAGGCCATGGTGCCGGGCTTGACCACACCGAGGAAGGTGGCGACCAGGACCATCGCCCAGATCAGGAAGACGTACGGCACGGCGCGGCTCATCGCGCCGCCGATGCCCTTCTCCACCTCGGGGGAGGAGCCCTCGGACATCAGCTTGCCGAAGGCCGGGCCGAACGGCCGCAGCGACACCCGGATCATGATGCCGCCGAAGATGCAGATCGCGTAGGCGGCGACCTTGCCGGCCAGCCACTTCGGGTTGGTGGTGACACCGAACGGCTCGTCGACGATCAGGGTGTAGACCGAGGCGCCGAGCAGGCCGACGACCAGGCCGATGCGGACGATCCAGTCGGCCTTGTGGACCAGGTCGGCGTAGCGGTCGGCGCGCTTGAAGAAGTCGACCAGCATGATCGCCAGCCAGATCAGGGCCGCCACCCAGACCAGCGCCAGCGGCCAGCCGTAGAAGATGTCGCGGCCCAGGTCGGTGGCGGCCATCAGGGTCACGCCGGAGGGGAGCATGAGGATCAGGCAGACCCGCGGCGCCAGGTCGACCATGTGCATGATCTTCATGGCGATGGCCCGGCCGGTCGGGGAGACCTCCGGGTTGGTGACGTAGCGGCTGGCGTAGAAGACCCCGAGGTCCCCGCCGAGCCAGTAGGTCAGCAGCAGGATGTGCAGCAGGATCGCGAAGCTGTGCAGATCGAAGCCGTAGACCGGCTCGATCGAGGTTGCCAACGGCATTGTTCTCCGATCGGGGTGGTTCGCGGGGGCTGCTCAGGCCCGGATGTCGCGCTTGACGACCTTTCCTGCCGCGTTGCGCGGAAGCTCGGCGATGGGGTGCCACTGCCGGGGGATCTTGTAGCCTGCCAGAGATTGGCGGCAGTGCGCCTCGAGCGCCTCGACGTCGAGGTCGGCGTCGCCGGCCGGGACGACGTACGCGGTCACCTCTTCGCCCCACTGGGCGGAGGGAAGGCCGACCACGGCGGCCTCGGCGACGCTGGGGTGCGTGGCGAGCACGTCCTCGATCTCGCGCGGGTAGACGTTGATGCCCCCGGAGACGATCATGTCGCTCTTGCGGCCGACGATGTAGAAGTAGCCTTCGTCGTCGATGTGGACCATGTCGCCGCAGCTGAGGAAGCCGTCGTCGGTGGTGCAGGCGGCGGTCGCCTCGGGGTTCTTCAGGTAGCCGCGCATCAGGTACGGCGAGCGGCTGAACAGCTCACCGGTGCCGCCGGGGCCGACGGGGTTGCCGTCGGCGTCGACGACGCGTACCTCGGTCATGAACCAGGGCTGGCCGACGGAGCCGGGCTTGCGGGCCATGTCCGCCGGGCGCAGGTTGGTGATGATCCCGCTCTCGGTGGAGCCGTAGAGCTCGTGCACGCCGACGGCGGGGAAGGCCGCCATCACCCACTGCTTGAGTTCCCACGGCAGGGCGGCGGCGTTGAAGTAGAGGGTGTCCAGGCTGGACAGGTCACGGGCGGCGATGGCGTCGGCGCCGAGGCCGCGCAGCATCTGCGCGTGGGTGGGGACCAGGAAGACCGACTGGGCGCGCTCGCGCTCGACCAGTTCGAGCAGCGCCTGCGGGTTCCACTTGGGCAGCATCACCACGGTGCCGCCGGTGAAGACCGGGGCGTAGCCGAAGGCGAAACCGGCGCCGTGGTACATCGGCGCCACGGCGATCGAGGTCCGGCCGATGCCCAGGCCCCACTCCATCGCCGCCATGTAGAAGGTCAGCACCCGGGACCGGTGGCTGATCATGACGCCCTTCGGTGCGCCGGTGGTGCCCGAGGTGTAGGCGATACAGAAGGGCGCCTCCTCGTCGACGGGTACCTGCGGGTCCACGGGGGTCGCGGCGGCGAGCGCCTCGTCGTAGGACTCGAAGCCATCGGCGTCGCCGACGGCGAGGGCGATCAGGGCACCGGCGGCGACGGCGGGCGCCACCACGGCCGCGAGCGCGGCGTCGGCGATCACCGCGGCGGATTCGGAGTGTTCGAGGATGAACGTGGCCTCGGCCGCGGTGTAGCGCGGGTTCAGCGGCACCATCGTCATCCCGGCCATCGCGATACCGCAGGCGATTTCGGGGTGTTCGAGCCGGTTGCCGAGGCAGACCGCGACCCGTGAGCCGGCGGTCAGACCGCGGCCGGTGAGGCTCTGCGCCAGCCGGGCGGCCCGCTCGTGCAGCTGCCGGTAGGTGAGCCGCCGGTCGCCGTCGATCACGGCTACGGCGTCGGGTGTCGCACGGGCGAACTCGCGGACACCGTTGGCGATGTTGAGCGGAGCGCCGCTCGGTGCGGTCGTCACAGAGGATCACCCTCAGCACTGTCGAGAGGTTGGGTGAAACAGCGTTCCACAGATAGGAACTTCCTGTCTAGAGGGGCGCTCGACTCAAGATCACGCTTCGGTGACGGCCTCGAAGAAGACCACAAAACGGGTCTTCCGCATTCGGTGGTTCTCGTCTAGCGTTCCCACCTGTTAAACAGCGTTCCAACCCACGGAACAGGAGGCTGCCTCGGTGGTGCGCTACCTCGTGCGGCGCTTGTTGGGTCTGACGGGCGTGCTCGTCCTGGTCCTGACCCTCGTCTTCTTCATGCTGCACGCCAGCCCGGGTGGTCCCGAGAATGCATACCTCGGCAACAACCCGACGCCCGAGAAGCGCGCGGCGGTGATGGCGCAGCTCGGCCTCGACCAGCCGCTGCTGACCCAGTACTGGCACTTCGTCGGCAGCATGTTCACCTTCGACTTCGGCAACTCGCTGACCACCAACCGGCCCGTCAGCGAGATGCTCATGCAGCGCATCCCGATCACCCTGGAACTCGGCCTGACGTCGTTCGCGCTCTGGACCGTCGTCGGACTGCTCGCCGGCGCCGTCGCCGCCGCCCGCCAGGGCGGCTTCGTCGACGGCCTGGTCCGCGTCGGCAGCGTCGTCGCCCTCTCGGTGCCCAGCTTCTGGCTCGGCCTCGTCCTGGTGCTCACCTTCGGGCTCTACCTCACCGGGATCCTGCCCAGCTCCGGCTGGGTCTCCTTCTCCGAGGACCCGCTGGGCAACCTGAAATCGATGGTGCTGCCCGGCTTCGCACTGGGGCTCGCCTCCGCCGCGGTGATCGCCCGGACGCTGCGCTCGTCGCTCATCGGTGAACTGCGCGCCGACCACGTCGCCTTCGGCCGGGCCATGGGGCTGCCCGAACGCACCATCCTCAGCCGGCTGGCCCTGCGCAACGCGGTCATCCCGACCCTGACCGTGGTCGGGATGACGCTCGGCTCCTTCATCGGCGGCGCCGTGCTGATCGAGAACGTCTTCAACGTGCCGGGCCTCGGACAGCTCATCGTCACCTCCTTCATGGCGCAGGACTACCCGGTGGCGATCGCCAGCACCTACTGGACGGCCGGACTCTTCCTGATCGTCACCCTGATCGTGGACCTGCTCTACTTCGCGATCAACCCGCGCATCCGTGCCCAGTTCTCGGCCGCCACGGGAGGATCCCGATGAGCAACGCCACCGCCACCGTGGCCACCCGCAGGCGTACCCGGCGCGCACCGCGACTGAGCCCGCTCGGCTGGACCGGCCTGGTCTTCGTGCTGGCGTTCGCGCTGCTGGCCGTCGTCGGTCCGCTGATCGCCGTCGACCCGCTGGCGCGTACCGGGGGACCGTTGGAGGCACCCTCGGGCGCGCACTGGTTCGGCACCGACAACCTCGGCCGGGATCTGTTCGCCCGCACCGCCGACGGCGCCCGGCTCTCCCTGCTGGTGGCGATCGGCAGCGTGCTGGCCGGGCTGCTGGTCGCCGTGCCGCTCGGACTGCTCGCCGGCTACCACGGCGGCCGGTGGATCGACGACGCGATCATGCGAACGCTGGAGGCGCTCCAGGCGCTGCCGGTGTTCATCCTGGCGCTGTTCATCCTCGGCATGCTCGGCAACGGCGAGTCGCAGTGGGGCCCGGTCACCGTCGGCCCCGCCGCCAAGGTCGTGCTGCTGCTCGCACTCTCCTTCCTGCCCTACTTCGCCCGGGTCGCCCGGGCCGCCACCCTGGTGGAGGTGCAGGAGGAGTACGTCAACTGCCTGCGGGTCGTCGGCGTGCCCCGCTGGCGCATCGTCACCGTCGAACTGCTGCCCAACGTGCTGCCACCGGTGCTGGTGCAGGCCTTCCTCTGGGTCGGCATCGCCATCTTCTCCGAGAGTGCCCTGTCCTTCCTCGGTCTGGGCATCCAGCCCCCCGACCCGAGCCTGGGCAACATCCTCTCGGGCGCGACGAGCTACCTGATGCTCGGCGCCTGGTGGTTCTCCATCATCCCCGGCCTGGTGATCCTGCTGGTCACCATCGGCATCAACCTGCTCGGCGACGAAGTCGACCGGCTGCTCGGCAACGGCCGCTGAGCCGGCGACACACCAACCGATCCCCTTTCGCACCGCCGGTAACAAGGAGTCCCCTGATGTCCCTCACTTCGTCCTCGTTCTCTCGTCGGCGTTTCCTGGCAGCCATCGGTCTCGTCGGCGCGGGCACCGCGCTGGCCGCCTGCGGCGGCAGCGACAGCTCCGGCGGCGCCGCCGGCAACCTGACCCCGCAGCAGGGCGGCAACCTGCTCATCGGGATGCCCGCCGTGTCGGACTACCTCAACCCGCTGGTGGCCACCACCAGTGCGGTCGCCTGGGCCAGCGCTCCCGTGGTCGAGTCGCTCTACGACTACGACGAGTCGATGAAGTCGGTGCCGCTGCTGGCCGCCGGCGAGCCCGAGATCTCCGCCGACGGTCTCACCTGGACGATCACCCTGAAGGAGGGCGTGAAGTTCTCCAACGGTGACGCCCTGACCGCCGAGCACGTGGCCGCGGTGCTCAAGCACGTGAGCAACACGAAGGCCTACAGCGACTGGACCACCTACTTCGCCTACAGCGTCGCCGACGCCAAGGCCACCGACGCACTGACCGTGGTCATCACCCTGGCGGCGCCGTACGGCATCCTGCGTTCCCTGCTGAACAACCTGCCGATCGTCCACAAGGACTTCATCGACAAGACCGACACGACGATGGGCACCGGCCCGTTCGTCGTGGGCTCCGTCGCCCAGGGGCAGAAGGTCGAGCTCACCCGCAACGCCGGCTACCACGGTGAGGCACCGGCCCTGGAGAAGGTCACCTTCACGGCGATCCCGGACGCGGCGACGCGCACGGTGAGCCTGCGCAGCGGCGAGATCCACGTGATGACGGACGTGCCGCCGGACAACGTGGCGCTGCTCAAGAAGGAATCCGCCATCAACGTGCACGTGGTGGCGGCGCCGATCTCCATCCTGAGCTACTTCAACGCCAAGAAGGGGCCCTTCGACAACGTCAAGGTCCGGCAGGCGCTGGCCCACTCGATGGACCGGGCCGGAGTCAACGAGGTCGTCTACGCCGGCACCGCCGGCATCGGCCAGGGCCCGGCCGGACCGGCGCTGGAGGGGCACAACCCCGACGCCGCGCTCTACAGCGGTACGCCCGACGTCGACAAGGCCAAGGCGCTGCTGGCCGAGGCCGGCGCCGGGGCGGTGGAGTTCACCCTGATGGTGAGCTCCTCGTCCAAGGAACTCACCAACGCCGCCCAGGTGCTGGTCGAGGGCTGGAAGCAGGCCGGCATCACCTGCAAGCTCGACATCATCGACGGCGGCACCTGGATCTCCCGCTGGATGGCCGGCGACTACCAGATGGCGATGAGCAGCTACTCCACCGGCGTCAGCGCCGGCAAGACCGCCTTCCCGCTGTTCAGCACGTACGTCTCGACGAACGCGATGAACTACGGCTACGCCAACGCCGAGGTCGACAAGCTGCTCGGCCAGGCCTGGGCGACCAGCTCGGACGAGGAGCGCACCGCCGCCTGCAAGCAGGCCGACGCCCTGCTCGCCGCCGACGCCATCGCGGTGCCGCCGGTCTACCCGAGCCTGATCATCGCCCAGCGTACGGACGTCACGGCTCTCGACGCCGGTCAGCTCTCGCTCAGCCGGCTGCCCGCAGCCGGCGCGCAGCTGATGGCATGAAAGGAACACACAGGTGATGGTTCGTAGTGACGGACCTGCGCCGGTGGCCGCCGCGGCGGCCACCGGCGCCCCTGGCGCGGCCGAGGAGCTGCTACGGGTGGAGGGGCTGCACGTCACCTACCCGACGGCGGCCGGTCCGTTGCCGGCGGTGCGGGACGTGTCGTTCACGGTGGCCCGCGGTGAGGTGCTCGGTCTGGTCGGTGAATCCGGCTCCGGCAAGAGCACCGTGCTGACCGCGCTGATGCGGATGCTGCCCCGCGGCGCCGAGACCCGGGCCGACGTGCTGCGCTTCGCCGGGCAGGACCTGTCGCGGATGAACGAACGGGCGGTGCGGCAGCTGCGCGGCCGGCGCATCGGCCTGGTCCCGCAGCGGCCGATGACGTCGCTGTCGCCGGTCACCCCGGTGCGGGCGCAGCTGCGGCGGCTGACCGGTCTCGACGACAACCGCATCGACGAGCTGCTGACAAGTGTCGGCCTCGCCGGTGTCACCTCCCGGCTCAACGACTACCCGTTCCAGTTCTCCGGTGGCCAGCTGCAGCGGATGCTCATCGCCGTGGCGGTCCTCGCCCGCGAACCGGAGCTGGTGCTGGCAGACGAACCCACCACCACCCTGGACGCCACCGTGCAGGCGCAGATCCTGCGGCTGCTGGTTGACCTCAAGGACCGGCTGGGCAACTCGGTCGTCTTCGTCAGCCACGACCTGGCCGTGGTGGCGCAGATCTGTGACCGGGTCGGCGTGATGTACGGCGGCCAGCTCGTCGAGCTGGCCCCGACCGCGGAACTCTTCGCCCGGCCCCGGCACCCGTACACGCAGGCGCTGCTCAACGCCATGCCGGCCCGGCATGCGCGCGGTGAGCGGTTGCGTGCCATTCCCGGCACCGTCAGCGGCTCGCACCGGCTGCCCGGCTGCGGGTTCGCGCCCCGCTGCGAGCGCGCCGACGAGCTCTGTCACCGCGTCGTGCCCGAGCCTCGGGTGCTGTCGTTGTCGGTGGCGCGCTGCCACCACATGGAGGAGGCGGAATGAGCGCCACGACAACTCCCGTCGCCGCGGCGACGGTGGAGCTGCAGGAGCTGGTCAAGCACTTCCCGGTCAAGGGCCGGCGGCGCCGGGGCGGCCCGGCGCCGGTCGTGCACGCCGTCGACGGGGTGAGTCTTCAGGTCGGCCCGGGGGAGTCGCTGGCGATCGTCGGCGAGTCGGGCTGCGGGAAGTCGACCGTGGCGAAGGTCCTCGTCGGGCTCCTCGAACCGACCTCCGGACTGGCCCGGGTCGCCGGGCACGACGTACGGCCGGTGACGGTGCGCGACCCCGCGGCCCGGCGCCGGGTCCAGCTGGTCTCGCAGAGCCCCTGGTCGGCGCTGAACCGGGCCAAGACCATCCGGCACATCGTCACGCAGCCGCTGCAGGTGCACGGCCTGGCGCCCGACCGGGCGGCGCGCGAAGCCCGGGCGGTGGAGCTGCTGCGGCTGGTCGGACTCCCCGCCGAGTACCTGGACCGGCGGCCCCGTGACATCAGCGGGGGTGAGCTGCAGCGGGTCACCATCGCGCGGGCGCTCGCCGGCGAGCCGCAGGTGCTGGTCCTCGACGAACCGACCGCCAGTCTCGACGTCAGTGTCAAGGCGATCCTGGTGAACCTCCTGGCCGACCTGCGCGCCGAACTCGGCCTCTCCTACGTGCTCATCACCCACGAGCTGGACATCGCCCGGCACCTGGCCGACCGGGTCGCGGTGATGTACCTCGGGAAGTTCGTCGAGGTGGGCGCCGCCGCGGACGTCTTCTCCCACCCGGCGCACCCGTACACCCGGTCCCTGCTGGCGGCGGCGCCGTCGGAGCTGCGCATCGGCGAACTGCCTCAGGCGCCGCTGGTGGGCGAGGTGCCCTCGGCGGTCGACGTGCCCAGCGGGTGCCGGTTCCACACCCGGTGCCCGTTCGCCACCGCGCAGTGCCGCGAACAGGTCCCCGAACCGCAGCCGGCACCGGGTGGGACCACGGTGTCCTGCCTGCGCCTCGACGCGCTCGCCGCGACGAACTGGACCATCGAGGAGAAGACAGATGACTGACACCCTCGCCGCGCAGGCCGGCGTGCTGCGGCTGCACGCCGGCGACTGGGCGCGGCGCGGCGTCGGCGAGCGGATCGCCGTGCTGGCCCGCTGGTCGGCCGAGATCGCCGCCCGCCGTCCGGCGCTCGTCGCGGGGCTGGCCCGCGACACCGGTCGCCTGGCGCTGTCGGAGATGGAGGTCGGCGCGGTCCTGTCCTCGATCGAGCGGCACTCCGGCTGGGCGCGGGAACTGCTGGCGCAGGGCCAGGAGCGCTCCAGCGCCGACGGCGCCGTGGCGATCCGGGACGCTCCTGTCCCGTACGGGCTGGTGGGTGTGGTCTCGCCGTGGAACTTCCCGTTGCAGCTGGCGCTGATCGACGCGGTGCCGGCGTTGCTGGCCGGCTGTGCGGTGCTGGTCAAACCCAGTGAGTTGACCCCGTCCTTCGTGCCGGCGCTGCGGGAGAGCATCGCCGCGGTGCCGGAGCTGGCGGCGGTGCTCTCCATCGTCGAGGGTGGCCCAGCGGCCGGTGCGGAGCTGGTCCGCCAGGTCGACGCTGTCTGCTTCACCGGCAGCGTGCGCACCGGCAGGCTGGTCGCCGCGGCAGCCGCGGAGCAGTTCATTCCGGCCTTCCTGGAGCTCGGTGGCAAGGATCCGGCGATCGTGACCGCGACCGCCGACCTGGATGTCGCCAGCTCGGCGATCCTCTGGGGCTCGACCGCCAACACCGGCCAGTCCTGCATGTCCCTGGAGCGCGTCTATGTCGAGGCGCCGGTGGCCGAGGAGTTCGTCGAGCGGCTGGTCGCCAAGGCCAACCGGGTACGCCTGGCGGTGCCGGAGCCGACCGACGGGGAGCTCGGCCCGTTCATCGACGACCGGCAGGCCGATGTGGTCGCCGCTCAGCTCGCCGACGCGGTGGCGCAGGGCGCGACCATTCGCTGCGGTGGCCAGATCGAGGTCCACGGTGGGCGGCGCTACCTGCGTCCGACGGTGGTGACCGGCGTAAATCACGAAATGACGCTGATGTCGGTAGAGACTTTCGGCCCTGTCATTCCGATCATGGTGGCGGATAGCGTCGAAGACGCGGTACGGCTGGCCAACGACAGCGAGTACGGGCTCTCCGGCGCGGTCTTCGCCGACCCGGAGCAGGCGGCGCTGATCGCGCCCCGGCTGCTGGCCGGGGGGATCAGCGTCAACGACGTCTGCCTCACCGGTCTGGTGCCGGAGGGCGAGAAGCAGGCGTTCAAGTCCTCCGGTCTGGGGCCCAGCCGGATGGGACCGGCGTCGCTGCGGCGGTTCCTGCGTCAGCGGGTGCTGCTGACCCGCAGATCGCCGCGTATTCAACCCTGGTGGTACGACGTCTGACCCGTCGTGGTGTCACCAGGTGCGCACACAGCAACATCGAGAAAGGAAACAACGTCATGAGCGCTTGGGAAGCCGAGTTCCCGATCCTTGCCCGGCACATGGGCGAGTGGCGGGGCGAGTACGTCCACCTGGACCCGGACGGCCGCGAGATCGACCGGCACGCCTCGCACCTGCGGATGTGGGAACCGCAGGACGGATCCTGTGACGTCATCCAGATCAACACCTACACCTGGCCGGACGGCCGCGAGGAGGCCATCCAGTTCGACGGCGTCCTCAAGGGCCGGGACATCCACTTCGACAACGACCGCATCAGCGGTTACATGAACCAGTGGGACGACCAGACGATCCTGCTGACCTGGACCTACAAGGACCTGCTCAAGCCGGGCAACTACCTCTACGAGCTCATCCAGCTCAGCAAGGACGGGCAGGAGAAGGTCCGGACCTGGCACTGGATGGAGGACGACCGTCTGGTGAAGCGGACCGTCATCCGGGAGCGCAAGGTCGCCTGAGACCACCTCGGGCCGAACGCACGACCGCCCCGCACCGTCATCGGTGCGGGGCGGTCGCCCGTTTCGCCGTAGGCCGTCAGGACCAGCGCGACCGGCCGGCCACGTAGCGCGCGGCGTCGTCGAGGGATTCGGGCTGGTACTCGCTGAACAGGTTCGGCGCGAACCGGCTGGTGTAGCCGTCGAAGACGCCGCGGACCAGGTCCCAGTGGATGTCGGGCTGCAGGTGCCGGGCGCGGAACTCGGCGATCGGGATCGGCGCGGTCAGCATCGTCTCGAACTTGTCGGCCTTGGCGATGACCTTGCCGTCCGGTCCGTAGATCGCCGAACCGCCGGCGCCGGTGTCCTGGAAGTACGGTCCCTCCGGCAGCAGGAGGGCGTTGTTGGCCACCGCGCAGTAGACCCGGTTGTAGAGGGCGGTCGCGGCGATGTCGGTCTCGGTGAAGCCGCCGCTGGCGGTCCGCAGGATCACCTCGGCGCCCTTGATCGCCAGGCCGCGCATCAGCTCCGGTTCGAGCTGGGTCTGCGACATGGTCAGGTTGCCCAGCGGGGTGCGCGCGATGGGCAGGACCGCGTCGGCGCCGTACCGCTCGACGTACTCGTCGAGCACGTCGTAGATGGTGGTGGTGAAGAGTTCGAAGCCGGGGAAGAGTCCCTTGACGTTGCGGGCCTTCCAGTGGGTGGCCGCGATCTCGCCGTCGGAGTCGATCAGGGTGGTCAGGCTCAGGATGTGCCCGGGCCAGTCCGGGTCGCGCACGTACGCGCCGAAGGCGATCCAGGTGCCGTACTCCTTGGCCTTGGCGGCGATCGCGGCGACCTCCGGGCCGGGGATCTCGATACAGCGGGCCTCGGCTTCGGCGCGGGTCCAGGTGTCCCAGCCGCTGATCGGGAACTCGTGGAACAGCAGCAGGTCGGGTCCGCCGCCGTAGTGGCAGGCGTTGTCGATCAGGTGGAGCATGTGCCGCAGGTTGGCGGCCTGTTCGGCGGCGTCGGCGGCGGCGTGGATGCGCGACTGCACCACCCCGAGGGTCCAGCGCTCCTTCGCCAGCGGCGCGGTCTCGTATCGTCCGGGTGCGGGCTGATCGCTCATGTTGCTTCTTTCCTTGCGCGATGGGTCAGTTGATTGCGCCGGCGTCGGCCAGCCGTTGCAGGACCTCCGCCTGACGGCGGGTGAAGAAGGCCCGGTCGGGGGCGGTCTCCGCCAGCGAGTTGGGGCGTTCCAGGTCGTGGCGGGCGTACTCCTGTGCCCAGAGGGCGGCCTTGACCCGCGACGGGAGGTTGAGCATGCCGGGCCGGGCGCGTTCCCGGCGCAGGGCGCCCAGGTCCAGGTCGGTGTAGGCGGCGGTGCTCTCGCCCGGGCCGGCCTGCACCAGCACCCGGCCGGCGAAGTCGAGGATCTCGGAGCCGCCGTTGGCCGAGTCGCCGGGGATCGCCGTGCCGCGCAGCCCGCCGGTGTTGGCCGAGACCACGTAGGCGATGTTCTCGATGGCGCGGGCGCGGCGGGCGATCGCCTTGGGGGTCAGTTGCGGGCTGGTGACCTCGCTTGTGGAGTGCAGCAGCACCTCGGCGCCGCGCAGCCCGAGGGCGCGGACCAGCTCCGGGTAGAGGATCTCCTCGCTGGCGACCGCGGCGAGCGCGCCGATCTCGGTACGGGCCACCGGAAGCACCGCGTCGGGGCCGTAGGCGTCGAGGTAGCGGTCCCAGACGTCGTAGGGGCTGGGGGAGTAGAGCGAGTGCAGGCGGCGGTAGCGCAGTACCACCTCGCCGGTCGGTCCGAGGACCACGCTGGCCTGGAAGTAGAGCTGCGGGAAGTGCGGGTCGGACTCGTAGGCGTTGACGGCCAGGTACACCCGCAGTTCCTGGGCGAGTGCGGCGAGCGCGGCGTATTCGGGACCGTCGGGGGCCAGGGCGGCCTTGTCCCGCCAGGCGGGGACGGCCTCACCCATGGGGAAGCCGGTCAGGACGTACTCGGGGAGCACGATGAGCCGGCACTCCGCACCGACCCAGCCCTTGGCGCCGCGGGCGGCCTGCCCGATCCGCGCGATGCTCGCGGTGATCAGTTCGCGGGCTTCGGTGACGCCGAGCCGGTTGACCGCCTCGGTGCGCACCTGCAGGGCCAGTGCCCGGTACGACGGCGGCAGGGACATGGGTTCTCCTCATGCTGGCGGCGCGAGCGGCTCGCAGCGTGCTGCGAAGCTGCCCTTGGCCGGGCTGGGGCAGCCGTGGCCGGGTCAGGTCCGCGACGCGGCCGCACGGGATGCATTCCGTTGACCGGAACAGCGTTTCATAATTCCGGGTGTCACGTCCAGACCCGCGCGGCAGCCACCCAAAAGCGGCAGAAGCCACCGGGGGGCCATGCCGACATCTGCGGGGTCACCGGTCCACATTGCCGGGCGCGAACCAGTCGGCAACCCGCGTGGCCGCAGCTCAGGCGCGTCGCCTCTCAATCCTCGGTTACTTGCCGCCGAGCCACTATGAACCGAGCGTCGAATCGACTAACCTGCAATAGATCAAGGCATAGCCCGGTGTCACATCCCCCGGGGAACCTCAGATCCCTGGCATGTTGTGGTCTCGAGACCGGTGGCGCCGCCAGGTGGTGCTTACGCCTCGCGGCGGGTTCCGTCCGGCCGGTCCGTGGGCGAGACCGCGACCAGAAGTGACAAGGAGTCCAGTTATGCCAGGGCGGGTAGCGGAGCTTGACAAGGGTCGGCGCAACGGCAGGTCCGACAATGGCAGCGCCACCATCGCGACGGTGGAACGCGCCGCCGACGTGCTGCTGCACTTCGTGGCCTCCGCCAAGCCGACGCTCGGGGTCACCGAGATCGCCGAGGCGCTCGGGCTCTCCAAGGCCGCCGTGCACCGCGTGCTCGCGTCGCTGCGCAGCCGGGACCTGATCGAGCTCGACGAGGACACCCGGCGTTACTCCCTCGGCCTGGCGGCGATGAAACTCGGCCTGACCTACCTGGACCGGATCGATGTGCGCCGGATCGCGCACCCGTTCCTGATGGAGCTCTGCGAGCGCACGAACGAGACCGCGACCCTCTCCATCCGGGCCGGCTCGCGACGCATCTACGTCGACCAGATCACCCCGCCGCGCGAGGTCATCATGTCGATCTCACTCGGCACCCCGTACCCGCTGCACGCCGGCGCTTCGTCGCGCGCGTTCCTGGCCTATCTGACCGACCGGGAGCTGGCCGAGTACCTGCAGAAGGTGCCGCTGGAGTCGTTGACGCCGGGCACCATCACCGACGCCCAGGCGCTGCGCTCCGATCTCGCCCAGGTGCGTTCCCAGGGCTTCGCGCGCTCCACCGCGGAGCGCAAGAGCGGTGCGGCGTCGGTGGCCGCTCCAGTTTTCGGGCACGAAGGCACGCCGGTGGCGGTCATCAGCGTCTGCGGCCCGCTGGAGCGATTCTCGGCAGAGTTCGACACCTGCCGCGACACGCTGCTGGAGATCAGTCGGCGGCTCTCCGAGAAGTGCGGCTGGATCGGGTAATAACGGACTTCTTCCCTCACGTCGGCACGCCCTGCGGGATCCCCGCAGGGCGTTCGCCTCTTGTTCCAATACCTGAAACCGGATTCCGATTTCAAGCCCTGATTGGGCCTTGACCTTGGGTTACGCCGACTCCTACATTTCATCCGTAACGGGGTTCCGCTCATCGGAACAGGCGCGATTCGGCCTGCGGCCGTCCTTAGAATCGGAGTCGCTTTGAAAACCACTCTTCGACGCAGGCTGGCGCTGCGGTCCCGAGCGCACCTGCACAAGGCCGTCCTCGGAGCGGCCGCCGCCGGCCTGGTGGTCGCCACCGCCGCCTGCGGCGGGGGTACGGGTGCCGACGCGGACGCGA
>Ga0233363_1000218_pt1 | contig 28047 bp, 20 predicted proteins | sample ElkDunMinimDraft_18_FD_191534 | JGI IMG/M metagenome (GOLD analysis project Ga0233363, IMG submission 191534) | Fecal eukaryotic communites from dung pellets of Tule Elk in California, USA - Elk Dung C16 | ecosystem: Host-associated > Mammals > Digestive system > Large intestine > Fecal | place... | reverse complement strand
CCGTCGGCGCGGGCAGTGACGGCGATAAGCGGTGCCCGGAAGCCGTTGGCCCGCATCAGCCGCGCGAGCGTCAGGCCGTCGATGCCCGGCAGGTCCAGGTCGAGCAGCGCGGCGTCGAATGTGCGCACCGGGATTTCCGACAGCGCCGCCAGGCCGTGCGCGACATGCGTCACCTGGTGGCCCTGCGCCTCCAGCAGGCCGGCCACGACGCGGGCGATGGTGGGATCGTCCTCGACCAGCAGCAGTGAGCGCCGGACCGGGGCCACCGCCGGTTGTGGCGCCACGTCCGATGGCGCTTCGCAGCTTTGCAGCGGAAGCTCGACGATGAAGGCCGTGCCCTGCCCGGGCGCGCTCTGCAGATCGATGCGCCCGCCCATGGCCGCGGCCAGTTCCTGCGAGATCGCCAGACCCAGCCCGCTGCCGCCGTAGCGCGCGCTGGTGCGCGTCCCTTCGGCCTGTTCGAAACGGCGAAACAGCCGCCGCTTCTGCTCGTCGTTGAGGCCGGGCCCGGTGTCGCGCACGGTCAGCCGCACGCCGCGCGGCTGCAGCGCCGCCACCAGCAGGCTGACGCTGCCGCGCTCGGTGAACTTGACCGCGTTGCCCAGCAGGTTGAGCAGGATCTGGCGCACGCGGCCGGCATCGCCGAGCACCCAGTGCGGCACATCGGGGTCGATGGCGTGGTGGAAGGCCAGGCCGCGCTGCTGCGCCTGCGGCGCGCAGAAATCCACGGTCTCGAGGACCAGCGCATGCAGGTCGAAGGGCTGCTGGTCGAGTTGCAGGCGGTCGGCTTCGATCCGCGCCAGGTCCAGGGCATCGTTGACCAGTCGCAGCAGGTGTTCACCGGCGCGGCGGATCGACTCGACGTGGCTGCGCTGGCGCGCATCGAGGTCGGTGGCGGCCAGCAGTTCGCTCATGCCCAGCACGCCGGTCATCGGCGTGCGTACCTCGTGGCCGAGCGTGGCCAGGAAGCGGGTCTTGGCCAGCGAGGCCTGTTCGGCCACCTCGCGCTTGTGCTCGGCCAGCTGCCAGGCGTGGCGGCGTTTGAGCCGGGCGCGGTAGTGGCCTGCCAGCATCGCCAGCAAGGCGATCGCGGCCAGGATCCACAGCGCGATCGCGGTGGGCGTGCGCCACCACGGCTCCTGCACCACGAACATCAGGCGCTGGACCGGCGTCCACTCGTCGTCGGCGGTGCGCGCCTGCACCTCCAGCGCATAGTCGCCATGGCGCAGGCTGGCGAAGACGCGTTCGCCCTCCGCGCCGACCTCCACCCAGTCCGGATCGTATCCGCCCAGCCGGAACCGGTAGCGGTGCGCATGGGCATCGGTGAACGAGAGCAGGCGTGCGACCACGCGCAGGTCGCGGTCGTCGTGGCGCAGCACGATCGGCGCGTCGGCGGGCAGTTCCAGCAGTTCCTCCCCGCGGCGCGCGTGCACCGATTCGATCGCCAGGGTCGGGGCGCGCTCGCTGACCTGCACATGCTCGGGATGGAACAGCAGCAGGCCGTCGGCGGTCCCCACCGCGATATACCCGCGCGCCGACGCCTGGAAGGGGTAGTCGCTGAACTGCTGGCTGGGCAGGCCGTCCTGCACGCTGTACACGCGCAGGCGTTCGCGCTGCGGGTCGTAGCGCACCAGCCCGCGGGGCGTACTCATCCAGACCACGCCCCGGCCGTCGACCGCCAGCCCGCCCGGCGCCACCGCCGGCAGGCCCTGGCGCGCATCGACGGTGCGCTCGGCGATCAGTTCGGCGCCGGTCCAGCGGTAGGACACCAGCATGCCGCTGCCGCCCACCCAGACCGCGTCGTCGGGCGCGAAGCCGAAGGCGAACACCTGCCACGACGGGCCTCCCGGCACGGGCTCGAAGCTGCGCGTGCCGGCGTTCCACATCAGCAGGCCCTGTGCGGTGGCCAGCCACAGGGCGCCGTCGGGGCCGCGCGACATCTGCTGCAGGGCGTTGCCGACCGGAAACCCTTCCACGCCGCCGGCGGTCAGCACCTGGCGCACGTCGCCGTCGGGCCCGCGCAACTGCAGCGCGTCCGGCGTTCCCAGCCAGATGGCGCCATCGGGTTCCTCGACGATCTGCGTGAGCACGCCCGCGGGCGCGGGATCGTCCGCGTCGTCCTGCTCCCAGCGACGCAGGCGGCCGCTGGCCGGTTCATAGCGCGTCAGCGATCCGTGGCAGCCGATCCACACGCTGCGATCGCGCATCTCGCGCACGACGTAGGGGAGCATCTCGCCGCAGACGCCGCCGACATGGTGCTGGATCCGCGCGGTCTGCGGGTCCAGCCAATCGAGCACGCCGCCGGTGCCGACCAGCCACAGCCCGCCGTCGATCGCGGGGGTCGCGCTGTAGACGAAGGCGTTGGCCGAGGTGGCGTTGTCGTCCAGCCGCCGCCGCAGCACGGTGAAATTGCGCCAGTTGGCCGGCAGGTGCCACAGACCCGTGTCGGCGCTGGCCAGCCACAGGCCGCCTTCGCGATCCTCCAGCGCTGCAGACCAGGCCGGCCGCACGACGCCGCGGCTGGTGTTGCTGTACAGCCGCACGTCCTCGACGCGGCCATTGCGCTCCAGCGCCAGCCCGCTGCGGGTGTCGAGCCAGTGCGCGCCCTGCCGGTCCTGCGCCAGCAGGCCCAGCGCCGGCAGGCCGAGCACCGGATCCAGCCAGGGCGCCGGCTCGATCCGGCCGCTGGCATCGCGATACACCCAGGCGCTGCTGGAGGTGCCGATCCACAGGTCGCCGGCCTGGTCGAGCACCAGCGAATTGACCGCCGCGCTCGGGCGCACGTCCTGCAGCAGGCGGTCGAAGCCATCCCCGGTCCAGCGCGCCAGGCCCTGGTAGGTGCCCACCCACAGCCTGCCCTGACGGTCCACGCACAGCCAGGTGACCGCGGCCGACGGCAGGCTGCGCGGATTGCCGGGCTCGGGCATGAAGCGCCGGATCGCGCCATCGTCATCGAGGCGGTGCAGTCCGCCATCGGCGGTGCCGAACCAGATCGCACCGTCGGGCGTCTGCGCCACCGACCACACATCGTTGCTGCCGATGCCCGGATGGCTGCGGCGGTCGAAGTGGACGAAGCCGCGGCGGCGCGCATCGAGCATCGCCAGCCCGCCGTTCTGGGTCCCGATCCAGACGCGGTCGCGGTCGTCGACGAACACGGTCCAGACGTGGTTGTCGTTGAGCCCGTCGCCCACGCGCCAGACCCGGTAGCCGACCCCGTCGTAGCGGGCCAGGCCGTCGCGGGTGGCGATCCACAGGTAGCCCTGGCGATCCTCGGCCAGCGCGTTGATGCGGTTGGAGGGCAGGCCGTCGTAGACGCTGAGCTGGCGCGGCATCGGCAACTGCGGCGGGGCCTCGGGCACGGCGACGTCGGCCCGCGCCGCCGCGGCCGCCAGCCACCACAACACCACTGTCAAGGCGATCGCCCGCACCCGGCCTCCCCGCTCGCAGTGCCGTCGACGCGCGCCCGCGGCACGCGCCCGGCATCGTCGCAACGCAACGTTGTCCACGCAAGTCCGGGCCGCCGCGGCGCACGCGCCTACAATGCCTGTCGATCCGTCCGCCGCCGAGGTTGCCGATGCCGCGCCTGCTCCACTGCCTCTTTGTCGGCACCTGCCTGCTCCTGGCGCTGGCGCTGGCCGGCGTCGTGCGGGCAGAGCCACCGGCCTATGCGCTCGATCCCGTGCATACCCGCATCCTGGTCGCCGTCGATCACGCCGGCTTCTCCACCGCCCTTGGCACCGTCTCCGGCGCCACCGGCACCCTGCGCTACACGCCGGGCGACTGGTCCGGCGCCAGCGTGCGCGTGGAGGTGCCGCTGCTGCGACTGGACTTCGGCGACGAGGCCTGGAACCGCGCGACGCTGGCGCGCAACCTGCTCGACGCCGAGCGGTACCCCGTGGCGATCTTCACGTCCACGCGGGTCGAGCCGCTGGACCAGGACCGCGCCATCGTGCACGGTCTGCTCGAACTGCACGGCGTGCGCCGCGAAGTGGCGCTGGAGGTCCGCCTCAACGGCGCCAGGCGTCACCCGCTGCCGCCGTTCCGGCGCACCGTGGGCTTTTCCGCGACCACCTCGCTGGCGCGCTCGGATTTCGGTATCGACGCGTGGCGCTCGGTGATCGGCGACACCGTGCAGCTGCGCATCGAGGCCGAAGCCACGCGCACGCGCGGCGGCGCGTCCGACGATGAAGACGCACCGGTCCCGGCCGCGCCGGCGCCGGACCAGGCCGCCGATCCCGCAGCCGACAGCGCCCCCCTTCCCGAACCGGAGCCATCATGAGCGTGCGCAATTCCCGCGAGCACTGGGGCCACGTCAGCCAGACGTTCCACTGGCTGATCGTGGCCCTGATCCTGGTCATCGCGATCCTCGGGCTGACCATGGGCGAGTTGCCGCGCACGCCGAAGTACTTCTGGGTGTACACCGCGCACAAGTCGCTGGGCATCACCGTGCTGGTGCTGATGCTGGCGCGGCTGTGCTGGCGGCTGTACGCCGGCGCGCCCGCGCCGGTGGCGGGCACGCCGCGCTGGCAGGCGGGCATCGCCAACGTCACGCACTGGCTGCTGTACGCGCTGGTGCTGGCGATGCCCTTGTCGGGCTGGCTCTACGACTCGGCGAGCGGCTTGCGTCCGTTCCGCTGGTTCGGCCAGTTCGACATGCCCAAGCTGGTGGGCCCGAACGAGTGGCTGGCCGGCCTGGCGGGTCAGGCCCATGCGCTGCTGTTCTGGCTCCTGGCGGTGCTGGTGGCGGTGCATGCCGGCGCGGCGTTCTACCATCACCTGTTCCAGCACGACGACACCCTGGCGCGCATGCTGCCCCGCCGCCGCCCGCGCCCCGATCCTTCCCGGACCCCCGACCATGGCCCATAGACTCACCACTCCCGCTGCCGTCACCGCCATGCTGATAGTGATGCTGGCGCCTGCGCGCGCCGCCGACTACGTGCAGGCGCCCGGCTCCTCGCTCGCCTTTGCCAGCAAGTACGACGGCGAGGTGTTCACCGGCCGCTTCGGCGGCTTCGACACCAGGCTCAGTTTCGATCCCGAACGGCTCGATGCCGCGCGCCTGGACGTCACCATCCAGCTGGCCGGCACGCAGACGGGCAACGCCGACCGCGACACCACCCTGGCCGGCGGGGATTTCTTCGATGTCGCCCGGTTCGCCCAGGCCCGCTACGTGGCCGAGCGCTTCCGCGCGCTCGGCGACAACCGTTACGCCGCCGAGGGCACGCTCAGCCTGCGCGGCGTGAGCCGGCCGGTCACCCTGGAATTCACCTGGACCGCGGGCAGCCCCGCCCTGCTCTCGGGCCGCGCCACCGTCAGGCGCCTGGCCTTCGGCGTCGGCGCCGGAGACTGGGCCGACACCGGCGCGATTCCCGACGAGGTGGCCATCAGCACGCGCGTCTTCCTCACCCCCGCGCCCTGAGCCCTGAGCAGACGCCGGTCTTCCGGCGCGGCCTGGCCGGTCAGCCGGCGGCCGGATCCGCCGGCGGGCGCCCGGCGGTGGCCGCCTGCAGTCGGGCCGGATCGAAAGGCCAGTCGTACTCCAGGCCGGTCAGCGTGTCGCGCAGGACCGGCACGCGCAGGCCGTAGCGCGCCTCCAGGGCCTCGTCCCCGTCGATGAACACGCTGCGCGGCTCGGCGAAGCGGACCCGTGCCAGCAATTCCAGGGCCTGGTCGCACAGGTGGCAGTCGTCGCGCTGGTAGAGGATGTAACGGGACATTCGGACGGGCGGACAGGCGGCTGGCCAGGCCGCAGGGAAGCGGCTTCAGGAACCTGTCATGGTATCGGGTCCGTTGCGGTTGCAACCAATACAATGGGCACGCGCCCCAGGAAACCGGTCATGTCCGTCAGCACCTTCGACCTCTACAAGATCGGCATCGGTCCCAGTTCGTCGCATACGGTCGGGCCGATGCGTGCGGCCGCGCGCTTCGTGCAGCGCTGGCTAGTCGAGCCCGGCCGCCTGCCCGAGGTGGCGCGCGTGCAGGCCGAGGTGTTCGGTTCGCTGGCCCTGACCGGCCGCGGCCACGGCACCGACAAGGCGCTGCTGATGGGCCTGGAGGGCCACCTGCCCAACCTGATCGACCCCGACCTGATCCCCGACGCCCTGGCCCGCATCCGCGGCGAGAAGCGGATCGTGCTGGGCGGCAGCCACGCGATCGCCTTCGACGAGAAGCGCGACCTGGTGATGAACAAGCGCCAGAAGCTGCCGCACCACAGCAACGGCATGCGCTTCACCGCCTTCGACGCCGCGGGCCAGGTGCTGGCCACCCGCGAGTACTACTCGGTCGGTGGCGGCTTCGTGGTCAACCAGGACGAGGCGGCCGAGGATCGCATCGTCGCCGACACCACGCCGCTGCCCTACCCCTTCTCCAGCGGCGCCGAACTGCTCGCCCAGGCACGCACGCACGAGATCAGCATCGCCCGGCTGATGCTGGAGAACGAGAAGAGCTGGCGCAGCGAGGCGGAGATCGTGGACGGCCTGCGCGAGCTGTGGGCCGCCATGCAGTCGTGCGTGGCGCGCGGCATCCGCGCCGAGGGCACCCTGCCCGGCGGCCTGCACGTGGTGCGGCGCGCGCCGGCCCTGCATCGCGAGCTGGCCTCCAAGCCCGAGGCGGCGATGCGCGATCCGCTGACCACGCTGGACTGGGTCAACCTCTACGCGCTGGCGGTAAACGAGGAGAACGCCGCCGGCGGCCGCGTCGTCACCGCACCCACCAACGGCGCGGCCGGCATCATCCCGGCGGTGCTGCATTACTACGACCGCTTCTGCCCGGGCGCCAGCGAGCAGGGCGTGTTCGACTTCCTGCTCACCGCCGCGGCGGTCGGCATCCTCTACAAGGAAAACGCCAGCATCTCCGGCGCCGAGGTCGGCTGCCAGGGCGAGGTCGGCGTGGCCTGCTCGATGGCCGCCGCCGGCCTCACTGCCGCGCTGGGCGGCACGCCCGGCCAGATCGAGAACGCGGCCGAGATCGGCATGGAGCACAACCTTGGCCTGACCTGCGACCCGATCGGCGGCCTGGTGCAGATTCCCTGCATCGAACGCAACGCGATGGGCGCGGTGAAGGCGATCAACGCCAGCCGCATGGCCCTGCGCGGCGACGGCCAGCACAAGGTCAGCCTCGACAAGGTGATCCGCACCATGCGCGAGACCGGCCGCGACATGCAGGACAAGTACAAGGAAACCAGCCGCGGCGGGCTGGCGGTGAACGTCATCGAGTGTTGAGGCGTTGCGCGCACGTGGCCGCCCCGCCTGAAGGGGCGTCGCCCGCCGCCGCCCGGTGACGTACCCCGTGTCGGAGCGGCTGGTCGGGGACGCAGCCGCGCCGCTGCGGCCTCTGCATTCTCCAGAGCACAGGGCTGGACAAGGCTCCGGTCGCTGCAACGCCCTCCACTGCGACCTCCGCCGGGACTCCCGCGCGACCGTTGCCGGGACAGGCGATACATGGCCGGGACAAGCCGGCTCGGGCCTGCCTGCCAGCCGGTCGGCCAGCAGGTCCTTGCCGGCTGGGACAGGACGACCGCGACACCGGCCTTCACGCCCGGCGCGTCACGCGTCCGCCAGTCCACAGCCAGGGCGACGCATGCAGGGCCAGCGTTGTCATCGTTGTCACAGGACATTGTGATTGCCCGTACACAACGGGGAAAAACCCTTTGACAACGATGGCGGTACAGACGCATGTGGACGCGCGCCGACACGGTCGTGGGCCGCATCGCAACCGCCGGACGCAGCGCCTCGTTCTTTGCCGCCCTGATGAGGGACGGCGCCTTCCGGACCGCACTGCACCCCGTCGTCCCACACCGCACCAGCGCACACGCAGACCGGGAGGGTCCCGGGCATGGCCCGCACTGTCACTGTCATGGAAGAGGAGTCAGTCTGATGCACCGCAGAACCGTCCTCGTCACGCTGCTGCTGTCGGCCGCCTGCGCGCCGGCGCTCGCCCAAAGCGACAGTTGCGCCGCCGCACCCGCCTGGAACGCGTCGACCGTGTACAACCCGGGCGACCGGCTGGTCTACCAAAACCGCCTCTACCAGGCCAATGTTCCGATCTGGAACGCACCGCCGACCCACTGCCCCTCCTGCGGCTGGTACGCCGATCTCGGTGCCTGCGGAACCGGAGGGGAGAACCAGTTGCCCAGCGTCTCGCTGACCGCACCGGCCAACGGCGCCAACTTCAACGCCGGCGCGGCAATCGCCCTCAGCGCCAACGCCAGCGATGCCGACGGCAGCGTGCAGCGGGTCGAGTTCTTCGCCGGCGCGACCTCGCTCGGCATCGACACCAGCGCGCCGTGGGGTCTGACATGGAACGATGCGCTGGTCGGCACGCATTCGCTGACCGCGCTGGCGACCGATGACGACAACGCTACGCGCAGGTCCACGGCCGTGTCCATCACGGTGCGCCAGAACGCCGATGTCACGCCGCCGAGCGTCCCGGCCGGCCTGGACGCGGTCGACCGGGGCCCGCGCAGCATCCAGCTGGCCTGGACCGCCGCCACCGACAATCCCGGTGGCAGCGGCCTTGCAGGCTACGACGTCTATCGCAACGGCAGCCTGGTCAGCTCGCCGACCAGCAACGGCTTCACCGATACCGCACTGGCGCCCTCCACCCAGTACCGATACCGCGTTCGCGCGCGCGACGCGGCCGGCAACGCGTCCGCGCAGAGCGCCGAGCTGGCCGCCAGCACCACTGCCGACGGCGGTACCGGCGGCGGCCGCAACGTGATCGGCTACTTCGCGCAGTGGGGCATCTACGGGCGCGGCTACCTCGTCCGGAACATCCAGGCCAGCGGTTCGGCGGCGCAGCTGACCCACATCAACTACGCCTTCGGCAATGTGCGCAACAACCGCTGCGAGGTCGGCGTGATCCAGCCCGCCGATCCGAACACGGGCGCCGGCGGCGACGCGTTCGCCGACTACTCCAAGAGCTTCCAGGCCGGCGAGAGCGTGAATGGCGCGGCCGACACCTGGGACCAGCCACTGCGTGGCAACTGGAACCAGCTCAAGCAGCTCAAGGCACGCAACCCCAACCTCAAGGTGCTGATCTCGCTGGGCGGCTGGACCTGGTCCCGCGGCTTTTCCGAGGCCGCCCGGCCGGAGAATCGCCAGGCGTTCGTGGCCTCGTGCATCGACGCCTACATCCGCGGCAACCTGCCGCTGGTCGAGGGCGCCGGCGGACCGGGCGCGGCGGCGGGCGTGTTCGACGGCATCGACATCGACTGGGAATACCCGGTGGCCTGTGGCCTCGCATGCGGGCGACCCGAGGACGACGCCAACTTCACCGGCCTGCTGGCCGAGTTCCGGCGCCAGCTCGACCAGGTGCGTCCGGGCCTGCTGCTGACCGCGGCCGTCGGCGCCGGGATCGACAAGGTGCGCGTCACCAATCCCGGCCAGTACCACCGGTACCTGGACTACATCAACGTGATGACCTACGACTTCCACGGCGCCTGGGATTCGCGGACCAACCATCACAGCGCGCTGTTCGCCTCGCCCGCCGACCCGTCCGCCGGCGACACGTCCTTCTACAACAGCGATGACGCCATCCAGGCCTTCCTCGACCGCGGCGTGCCCGCTTCCAAACTGCACCTGGGCATCGGCTTCTACGGCCGCGGCTGGGCCGGCGTGTCCGGCCCCGGAAATGGCCTGTACCAGGCCGGCTCGGCGGCGCAAGGCACCTACGAGGCAGGCATCGAGGACTTCAAGGTGCTCAAGAACCGACCCGGCACGGTCCACATCGACCCGGTCGCGCGTGCCTCCTGGAAGTACGATGGCAACACGTTCTGGAGCTACGACACGCCGCAGATGGTCGGCGAGAAGATGCAGTACGTGAAGGCGCGTGGCCTGGGTGGCGCGTTCTTCTGGGAGTTCAGCGGCGACGATGCCAGCGGCACCCTGGTCGACGCGATCCACGACGGTCTGCGCTGAGGCAAGCCGGCGCCACGCAGTCCAGCGACGGCCGCCTGCGCGGCCGTCGCTGTCGAACGATCGGCGGGTCTGCGCCGCCGCGCGCCTGCTTCCCGCGCGCGGCTTCGCGCGAGATGGGCTCAGGCCGCCATCGCCGAACGCGCGATCCGCAACACATCGTCCAGCAAGGCCGCGGCCGTGACCCGCGCGCCCGCGCCGGGGCCCTGGATCACCAGCGGTTGTTCGCTGTAGCGGTCGCTGAAGATCGCGGCGCGGTTGTCGGTGCCGTTGCCGATGGCCAGCGGATGCGACAGCGGCAGCGCGCGCAGTCCGACGCTGGCGCCGCGCTCGGCGTCGAAGCGGCCGACGAAGCACAGCCGCGCGTCGTTGCGGTAGGCATTGAGGAAGCGTTCGCGCAGCGGCGCGTCGAGTGCCGGCAGCTGCACGTCGACCGCCTCGTCGCCGACGTCGCGCAGCGCGTCCGGCACCAATGACGACACGCGGATCTCGCGTCCCTCCAGCGGCAGGCCGGCGGCACGCGCCAGGATCAGCAGCTTGCGGCGCACGTCCTCGCCGGACAGGTCCTGGCGCGGATCGGGCTCGGTGTAGCCGGCATCGCGCGCCTCGCGCACCAGGTCCGAGAACGGACGGGTGTCGTCGTAACGCGACAGCAGCCAGGCCAGCGACCCGGACAGCACACCCTCCACGGCGTGGATGCGGTCGCCGCCGGCCACCAGCTCGCGCAGCAGGCGCAGCAGCGGCAGGCCGGCGCCGACCGTGGCCGAATCGCCGTAGCGGGCGCCTTCGCGCTGCGCCTCGACGATGGCCTGCGCACGCGCCAGGTCGCCGCCGTTGCCGAGTTTGTTGGCCGTGACGACATGGATGCCGCGCAGCAGCCATTCGGGATGCCAGCCGGCGACCGTGTCGCTGGCGGTGGCATCGATGACGATGTCGCCGCGCACCAGCGACTCGCCCTCGGCCCATGGCGGCACAGCCGCCGTCGCCCGCGGCGCGGACCGCGCCTGTGCAATCGCCGCATCCAGCGAATCGCCGGCCTTGACCTGCACGCGCGAGTTGCTCAGCCAGGCGAACGGCGGCAGCGTCACGCCGCGTTCGACGAGTTGCTGGTAGCGCGCGACCACGGCGCTGCCGACCACGCCGGTGCCCAGCAGGGCGACACGGCCGCTGCGCGCGGGGGCGGACGGACGGATCGGGGTCACCGTGCTCATGCGTCCACCTGCTGCAGGCCCGCTTCGCGAACGGCGGTGGCGACCGCCTGCGCGCGCGCGAGCGCCGCCGCCAGGTCGGCCTGCAGGTCCTCGCAGGCCTCGATTCCGACCGAGAGGCGCAGCAGGCCGTCGGGAATGCCGGCCGCGGCCCGCGCCTCGGGGGTCATGGCCGCATGCGTCATCGACGCCGGATGCGCCACCAGGCTTTCCACGCCGCCCAGCGATTCGGCCAGGGTGAAATGGCGCAGGCCATCGACGAAGGCACGCACCGCATCGACGCCGCCCTCCAGTTCCAGCGACAGCATCGCGCCGAAGCCGCTCTGCTGGCGCGAGGCCAGCGCGTGCCCCGGGTGCGAAGCCAGGCCGGGGTAATGCACCGTGGCCACCGCCGGATGCGCCTCCAGCTGGGCGGCGATCGCCTGCGCGTTCTCCTGGTGCACGCGCAGGCGCGCGTCCAGCGTGCGCAGGCCGCGCAGGGTGAGGAAGCTGTCGAATGGCGCGCCGGTGATGCCCAGCGCATTCGCCCACCAGGTGAACTGCTGGTGCAGCTCCGGCGTACGCGCGATCACGGCGCCGCCGACCACATCGCTGTGGCCGTTGATGTACTTGGTGGTCGAATGCACCACCACGTCGGCGCCGAACGCGATCGGCCGCTGCAGCGCCGGCGAGAGGAAGGTGTTGTCGACCACGGCCAGCGCGTCGGCGCGATGCGCGGCCTCGATCACGAAGCGCAGGTCGGTCACGCGCAGCAGCGGGTTGGACGGCGTCTCGATCAGGACCAGCTTCGGCGACTGCGCCAGCGCCGCCGCCAGCGATCGCGGGTCGGTGAGGTCGGCGGTGATCAGCTCGAAATGGCCCTTGGTCGCCAGCGCATTGAACAGCCGCCAGCTGCCGCCGTAGGCATCGTGCGGCACCACCAGCTTCTCGCCCGGCGACAGCAGCGCATTGAGCACCAGCGCGATCGCGCCCATGCCGGTGGCGGTGACCACGCCGCCGGCGCCGCCCTCGAGCGCGGCCAGCGCCTCGCCCAGCAGGTCGCGGGTGGGATTGCCGCTGCGCGTGTAGTCGTACTCGCGCTTGTTGCCGAAGCCTTCGAAGCTGAAGTTGCTCGACAGCACGATCGGCGGGGTCACCGCGCCATGCGCCGTGTCGCGGTCGATGCCCGCGCGAACGGCGGTGGTGGCGGGGCGACAGGCATCCGGGCTGGCGGCGGCCACGTACGTGGGACTGGCGGTCATGCGGGTTCTCCAGGGTTGCGCAGCGCGCCGGCGAGGATGCCGTCGATGCGGTCGGTTTCCTTCAGGAAGGCGTCGTGTCCGTACGGCGAGCGCAGCACGCGCAGCTGGCCGCTGGTGCCCAGCGCCTCCACCAGCGCGACCGAGTCCGACAGCGGCACCAGGCGGTCGCCTTCGACCGCGACCACCAGCGTCGGCACGCCGACCTGGGCCGGGTCGATGCGGTGCAGGTCGATCGATTCGGACAGGCGCAGCCAGGCGTCGACAGGCGTGCGCGCGACGAACCGCGCGCCCGCCGCGTCCAGGTAGTCCTCGGCGGCCACGCGCACGCGGCCGTTGACCACCGCCGGCGGCGCATCGAAGCGCTCCTCGAACTCCTCCGGCGTGCGGTAGCTGAGCATGGCGAACTGACGCGCCAGCGACAGGCCCTGCACGTCGGCGCACTGCAGCTGGCCGAGCGCCACCGCCTTGCGCTGCAGCGCGCGCCAGGCGGCGGCATAGGGATGGGCACGATGCGCGCCGCTGACGGCCACCAGCTTCGCCAGCCGCTGGCGGTGGCGGATGGCGAACTGCAGGCCGACCAGCGCGCCATAGGAATAGCCGACGAAGGCGCGCAGGCATCCGATGTCCAGCGCATCGAGCACCGCCGCGACCGCGTCGGCCTGGTCGGCGGTATCGATCGGCGCGTCGACGTGGCCGTCGGCACCCACATAGTCGAGGCCCAGGATGCGCCAGCGCGCCGGATCGAGCGTGCGCCCGGCGCCCACCAGGTCCCCGGCCCAGCCCGCCTCCGGGAAGCCGGCGTTGGCGGCGACATGGCGGTGCGCCGAGATCCCCCCGGCCACCAGCACCACCGGCGCGTCGGCAGGGCCGTCGATCTCCCAGGCGATCCGGACCGGACGCGGTCCCGCGTGGCGCAGCGGCAGCGCCAGTTCCAGGACCCCGCGACGCGGGCCCTGCGGCGGGCCATGCGCCTGCGTCGCCGCGGCGGGCGTGGCGTGGGGGACGGCGGTGGCGTGGACAAGACCCATGGCGCAATCCGGTGGCAGGACGGGCCAGCGAGGCTTGCGGGGATCGGAAGAGTGCCAGCGACGCCGGCCAGATGCGCATCCACCGCGGACGGTGCTGCACAACCATCTTCCGGTGGACGCTCAGGTCCCCGCAGGACTTGGCACCGCGATGGAGTCGACCTTGCGGTCGTCTCCATCAGGTTGCCCCGGCTTCTTCGGGCCTGTCCCTCAGCCGGTCTCGATGGATGCGGCGAGGTTGACAGCCCCCGCGGCGGTTGTCAATCGCTTCATGCCGATGAAGCGATAGATGATTCCGGGTGCGCATCCGGCGATAATCCGCCGCATGCGCCTTGCCCTCTCCTTCGCCGCCGCCCTGCTGCTGGCGGCCTGCGTCACGCCGCGCGTTCCAGCGCCGGCCGTCCCGGCCGGACCGGCCGCGCCCCTTGCCGAGCCGGCGACCGTGCCCGAGCGGTACGTCACCCAGGACAACCCGGACGACGAACTCGACTCGCTCGCCACCTGGCCCACCGAGGACGGCGGCACCTGGCTGATCGCCACCGCCAAGAACACCCACGAGCTGGTGGTGTTCGACGCAGACAGCGGCGAGCAGTTGCGCAGCGTCGGCCGCCGCGGCAGCGGCGACGGCGAGTTCCTGCGCCCCAACGGGCTGTTCGTGCACGGCGACCTGCTGCTGGTGTCCGAGCGCGACAACCGCCGCGTGCAGATGCTCTCGCTGCCGGACTTCCGCCCGCTGGGGACCTTCGGCCAGGACACGCTGCGCAGCCCGTACGGGCTGTGGGCGCACGAGGCCGCGCCCGGCGAACTCCACGTCTATGTCACCGACAGCTTCATGGACGGAGCCGATTTCAAGACGGTGCCACCCCTGTCGCAGCTCGATCAACGGGTACGGCGCTTCCTGATCGGGTTCACGCCCGATGGCCTGCCGGTCCCGCAGTACATCGCGTCGTTCGGCGAGACCGATGCCGACACGGCGCTGCGCATCGTCGAGTCGCTGGGCGGCGATCCGGCGCACGGCCGGCTGCTGGTCGCCGACGAGGACGCCCGCCACGGCGCGGCACTGCGCGAATACACGCTGCACGGCCGGTTCACCGGCGGCGGCATGGACAGGGGCTCGTTCCTGGCCGAGCCCGAGGGCATCGCGCTGTGGGCCTGCACCGCCGACGCCGGTTACTGGATCGTCGCCGACCAGTTGCAGCCGCTGACCGTGTTCCGCCTGTTCGACCGGACCAGCCTGGCGCCGCGCGGTGCGTTCAGCGGGCAGGTCACCGCCTGGACCGACGGCGTGGTCCTGCACGCGGCGCCAACCTCGCGCTTCCCGGCCGGCGCGCTGTTTGCCGTGCACAGCGACCGTGCCGTGGCCGCCTTCGACCTGCGCGACGTGGCCAGCGCGCTCGACCTGGATCCGGCCTGCACGCAATGAACCGGCGCCTGTTGCGGGCCGCCGTCGCGGTGGTCGCGCTGGCCGCCGGCGCTGCCCAGTCCTCGGCCATCTACCGCTGGACCGACCCGCAGGGCCGGCCCCACTACGCCGATCGCGTCGACGACGGCGTCGCCGCGGACGGGCTCCAGCGCATCGAGCTTCCGGGCGAGGCCGCGGCCGTGGCCCGCCTGCGGCTGGAACCGGGCGATGCCGGGCCCCTGGCCTGGGTCGACAACCTGTTGCCGGGCCCGATCGAAGTGATGCTGCTCGCCCAGGACGGTGCGGTATCGGCCAGCGATCCGCCGTTGCCCGCAAGGGCCACGGTGGCCGCGCATTCGGCCGCGCTGCTGGCCCGCATCCACGAGGGCGACGCGCGCCTGCGGGTGCTGGCGGTGCCCGGCTCGCCCAACGCGCGGCCACGCGATGTCGAATACGCCCTGCCCCTGCCGTCGGCGCCGCTGCGGGTGCAGCAGGCCTGGGGCGGGCGCTACAGCCACGCGGACGCCGAGAACCGCTACGCGGTGGATTTCGCCGCGGCGGAGGGCACCCCCGTCGTGGCCGCGCGCGATGGCGTGGTGCTGCAGGCCGAGGCGGGGTTCGCGGACGCCTCCCCCGGGGAGGACGAGGCCTTGCGCCTGGCGCGGGCCAACTTCATCCGCATCCTGCACGACGACGGCAGCATGGCCCTGTATGCCCACCTGCGGCCCGGCGGCGTGCTGGTGCGCGTCGGCCAGCGGGTCCGCCGCGGGCAGCAGATCGGGCTTTCCGGCAATACCGGCCTGAGCACCGCGCCGCACCTGCATTTCGTGGTCCATGCCAACCGCGGCATGCACCTGGCGTCGATCCCGTTCCGCATGTTCGGGCCGCAGGGCGTCCTGGTCTTTTCCGAGCCGACCGGGGACTGACGAGACGCCGCCCGCGCCGACGGACCCGGACCGCAGGGCCTGCCTGGCCCTTGGCCCGCGGGGGCCGAGGTGGCCCGGCCCGGGCGCGCCGGAGCGGGCCAGCACGTATAATTTCCGGCCCTTCGCAGACTTCCCGGCGCCACCGCGGCGGGTATCGCCATGCCCGATGTCGCCACCGAAGCCGCCCGCCGGCGCACCTTCGCCATCATCTCCCACCCCGACGCGGGCAAGACCACGCTGACCGAGAAGCTGCTGCTGTTCGGAGGCGCGATCCAGATGGCCGGCTCGGTCAAGTCGCGCAAGACCACGCGCCACGCCACCTCCGACTGGATGGCGCTGGAGAAGGAACGCGGCATCTCGGTCACCTCCTCGGTGATGCAGTTCCCCTACGAAGGCCGCATCATCAACCTGCTCGACACGCCCGGCCACGCCGACTTCGGCGAGGACACCTACCGCGTGCTCACCGCGGTGGACAGCGCGCTGATGGTGATCGACGTCGCCAAGGGCGTGGAAGAGCGCACGATCAAGCTGATGGAGGTGTGCCGCATGCGCGACACGCCGATCATGACCTTCATCAACAAGCTCGACCGCGAGGGCAAGGACCCGATCGACCTGCTCGACGAAGTGGAGAGCGTGCTCGGCATCCAGTGCGCGCCGGTGACCTGGCCGATCGGCATGGGCCAGCGTCTCAAGGGCGTCGTGCACCTGCTCACCGGCGAGGTGCACCTGTACGAACAGGGTCGCAACTTCACCCGCCAGGACTCCACCATCTTCGCCTCGCTCGATGCGCCCGGGCTCGAGGAAAAGATCGGCAGCCAGATGCTGGCCAGCCTGCGCGATGAACTGGAACTGGTGCAGGGCGCCAGCCACGCGTTCGACAAGCAGGCCTACCTGGAGGGTCGGCAGACGCCGGTGTTCTTCGGCTCGGGCGTGAACAACTTCGGCGTGCAGCCGCTGCTCGACTTCTTCGTCGAGCACGCGCCCTCGCCGCGGCCGCGCGCCACCACGACCCGTGAGGTGGCGCCGGCCGAGGACCGGCTGAGCGGCTTCGTGTTCAAGATCCAGGCCAACATGGATCCGCAGCATCGCGACCGCGTCGCCTTCATGCGCGTGTGTTCGGGTCGCTTCAGCGCCGGGATGAAGGCCTTCCACGTGCGCAGCGGCAAGGAAGTGAAGCTGGCCAACGCCCTGACCTTCATGGCCAGCGACCGCGAGATCGCGGCCGAGGCCTGGCCGGGGGATGTGATCGGCATCCACAACCACGGCACGATCTCCATCGGCGACACCTTCACCGAAGGCGAGGAGCTGAGCTTCACCGGCATCCCCAACTTCGCCCCGGAACTGTTCCGTCGCGCGCGGCTGCGCGATCCGCTCAAGCTCAAGCAGCTGCAGAAGGGCCTGGCCCAGCTGTCGGAGGAAGGCGCCACCCAGTTCTTCCGGCCGCTGATGAGCAACGACCTCATCCTGGGCGCGGTGGGCGTACTGCAGTTCGACGTGGTCGCCTACCGGCTCAAGGACGAATACGGCGTGGACGCGATCTTCGAGCCCGTGCAGGTGGCCACGGCCCGCTGGGTGCGCTGCGGGGACGAGCGCAAGCTGGAGGAGTTCCGCGACAAGCACGCCATGAACCTCTCGATCGACGCGGCCGGCGAGCTGGTCTACCTCGCCCCGACCCGGGTCAACCTGCAGCTGGCCCAGGAGCGTTCGCCGGGCGTCGAGTTCATGGCCACGCGCGAGCACGCGCACACGCTGGCGGCCGGCTGACGCGCGCCGGACCCGCTTTGGTCGCGGGCGCCGCTGCCGGCCTCCCCGCGCGCGCGCCAATGCGGTAACGTACGGACGTGACCACTTTCCACAGCGAGTTGCGCCCGGTTCGCGCGCGCAGGCGCGCCGCGCGGCTGTCGCAGATGCGCGACGAAATCGCCAGCGCGTTGACCCACGGCGTCGGCGCCGCGGCCGCGCTCGCCGGCGGTGCGGTGCTGATCACGCTCGCCGCGATCCGCGGGGACGCTTGGCAGCTGGGCGCGGCCATCGTGTTCGGGGTCAGCCTCCTGCTGCTCTACCTGGCCTCGACGCTCTATCACTCGATCCAGCACCCGGTCGCCAAGGGCCGGCTGAAGGTCTTCGACCACTGCGCGATCTACCTCCTGATCGCCGGAACCTATACACCGTTCACCCTGATCGGGCTGCGGGGTCCCTGGGGCTGGAGCCTGTTCGCGGCCATCTGGACCCTGGCCCTGGCCGGGGTGGTGTTCAAGCTGTTCTACACCGGCCGCTTCAAGCGCCTGTCCACGCTGATCTATGTCGCGATGGGGTGGCTGGTGGTGGTGGCGATCAAGCCGGTGATGGCCACGCTCGATGGCTGGACCCTGGGCTGGCTGATCGCCGGCGGGGTGTTCTACACGCTGGGCACGGTCTTCTACCACCGCGAGTCGATGCCTTACGCGCACGCGATCTGGCACCTGTTCTGCATCGCCGGCAGCGTCTGCCATTACGTCGCCGTGCTGGCCCAGGTCGCGCCGCAGGCGTGACGTCGTCTTCGCAAAGCTGAACTTTCGGGCGCGCTTTCGCGCGCAGACGACGCGGCACGCGCAAATCTGGTCGCATGCCTGCCGCCGCGCCCGCCAGCCAGAGCGAGAGCCCCACCCCGGGACGCCGTTTCCGCAGGCCCTCGCGGCGCAGCGTGGGCATCGGCCTGGGCGCCTTCGCCGTGGCTGTGCTGCTGCTGGTGCTGCTGTGGGACTGGAACTGGCTTCGCGGCCCGGTCGAGCGGCTGGTCGAGGCCCGCACCGGCCGGACCTTCCAGATCGGTGGCGACCTCGACGTCGACCTGGGGCGCGTCACCACGGTCACCGCCGACAGGTTGCGGCTGGGCAACCCGGACTGGTCCGGGCGGCCGGACATGGCCACCGCCGACCGGCTGGTCCTGCAGTTCGAATTCTGGCCGCTGCTGGTGGGCAGGCTGCGGCTGCCGGAACTGCGCCTGGTGCGCCCGGACGTGAGTCTGGAGACCGGGCCGGACGGGAGCCCGGGCAACTGGGATTTCGGCTTCGATGACGAGGACGCCGGCGAGCCGATGCAGCTGCGGCGCCTATGGGTGGACGAGGGCCGCCTGCGCTTCAACGATGCCCGTACCCGCACCGCGATCGACATCCAGCTCGCCAGCCGCGAGTCCGGCAAGCCCGGAGGCGCGCCACTGGTCGCCCTGGACGGCGGCGGCGAATGGAGCGGCAACGACTTCACCCTGACGGGCACGGCCGAATCGCCCCTGGAACTGCAGGACACCGGGCGGCCCTATCGCCTGGACCTGCGCGCGCGCGCCGGCGCGACCGCGGCGCACGCGCGCGGCAGCCTGACCGATCCATTCCGCCTGCGCGATTTCGACCTGCAGTTCGCCCTGTCGGGCATCAACATGGCCCACCTGTACCCCTTGTTGGGCCTGGCCATGCCCGACACCCCGCCCTACTCCGTCGACGGCCGCCTGACCCGCGACGGCAACACCTGGCACTACGACGGCTTCGCCGGCAAGGTCGGCCAGAGCGATCTGGCCGGGTCGGCCGCCGTCACCACCGGCGGCGAGCGACTGTTCTTCAAGGCCGACCTGACGTCCGACCGGCTGGACTTCGACGATCTGGCAGGCTTCATCGGCGGTGCGCCGGACGCGGAAGGCGAAGCCCTGGATCCGGAACTGGTCGCCGTCGCCGCGAAGCAGGAGGCGCAGGGCAAGGTGCTGCCTGCGCGGCCCTACGACCTGCGCAAGTTGCGTTCCATGGATGCGGACGTACGCCTGCGTGCGCGCCGCATCAACGCGCCCAGGCTGCCGATCGACGACATGGACGCGCACCTGCTGCTGGAAGCGGGAATGGTGCGGCTGGCCCCGCTCAACTTCGGCGTGGCCGGCGGCGACATCCGCGCCGACGTGCGGATGGACGCACGCCGCGACACCATCCAGACCCGGCTCAAGGCCGATGTGCGCCAGATCGAACTGTCGCGCCTGTTCCCGGACGCCGAGCTGGCCAAGGACACGGTCGGCAGGCTCGCGGGCAGCGTCGACCTCACCGGCACCGGGAATTCGGTGGCGGCGATGCTCGCCACTTCCGACGGCGACGTCGCGCTGGGGATGGGCCGGGGCGAGATCAGCAACCTGCTGGTCGAACTGGCCGGCATCGATATCTACGAGACGATCAAATACCTGGTCGGCAAGGACCGCAAGGTGCCCGTGCGCTGCGCATTCGCCGACTTCGGCGTGACCCAGGGCGTGATGGATTCGCGGGCCCTGGCCTTCGACACCACCGATACGATCATCGTCGGCCAGGGCCAGGTCGATCTTGGCGACGAGACCCTGGACATCGAACTTCGACCGCGGCCCAAGGACCGCAGCATCCTCGCATTGCGCTCGCCGCTGCACCTGGGCGGCACCTTCGCCGCGCCGCAGTTCCGCCCGGACTTCGCGCGCCTGGGCCTGCGCGGCGCCTTGGCGCTGGCGCTGGGCAGCATCGCGCCGCCGGCTGCGCTGCTGGCCACGCTCGAGCTCGGACCGGGCGAGGACAGCAACTGCGGTGGCAAGTACGCGAAGTAGCGGCGGCCCCCGCGGCCCTGCCGGGCGCAACCGTCGGGGCTAGCCGGCGATGTAACGCTGCAGCTGGTCGAGCTCGTGCTGCTGGTCCTCGATCACCGCGGCGACCAGGTCGCCGATCGAGATCATGCCCACGACGGCGCCCTGCTCCACCACCGGCAGGTGCCGGATGCGGTTTCGGGTCATCAGCTGCATGCAGGCCGGCACCACGTGGTCCGGCGTGATCGTGATCACCTGCGCGGTCATGATGGCGCTGACCGCCGTATCCCTGGACGAACGGCCCTCCAGCACGATCTTGCGGGCGTAATCGCGCTCGGAGAGGATCCCCACCAGCACCGCGCCATCCATCACCAGGACCGCGCCGATGCTCTGTTGCGCCATCAGGCGGATCGCATCGATGACGGGTGCATCGGGCGCGACGGCGAACAGCTCAGGCGTCTTGCCTTCCAGCAACTGGCGCACCGTACGCATGGCGGCTCCCTCCGGATGTGTGCACGGTCTGCGAGCATACTCCGCTGGACGTGGGGCGCCAGTCGTCGACCAGGTACAGCGGACGCTGCTTGGATTCCTCGTACAGACGGCCCAGGTACTCCCCGATCAGGCCCAGCGCCACCAGTTGCACCCCGCCCAGGAACAGGATCACCGCCATCATCGTGGGCCAGCCCGCGACGCGGTCGCCGAAGAACAGCGCCTTGGCCACGATCACCACCGCGTACGCGAACGCCAGCAGCGCAACGCCCAGGCCCAGGTAGGTGGCCAGGCGGAGCGGCGCGGTCGAGAAGCTGGTGATGCCCTCGAGCGCGAAATTCCAGAGCCGCCAGAGGTTGAACTTGGTGCGGCCGGCCACCCGGGCCTCGCGCCGGTAGGGCACCGCGATGCTGTTGTAGCCGATCCAGCCGAACAGCCCCTTCATGAAGCGGTGGCGTTCGCGCAACTGCCGCAGGGCCGCCAGCGCGCGTGGCGACAGCAGCCGGAAGTCGCCGGTATCGGTCGGAATGGGCGTGCTCGACAGGCGCTGGATCACGCGATAGAAGACGTGCGCACTGGAGCGCTTGAGCCAGCCCTCGCCTTCGCGCTGCTCGCGCATCCCGTAGATGTCGTCATAGCCTTCGCGCCACAAGGCCACGAACCGCGGCAGCAGCTCCGGCGGGTCCTGGCCGTCGCCATCGAGGATCATCGCCGCGCCCTCCCCGATATGGTCGAGTCCCGCTGTCAGGGCCGCTTCCTTGCCGAAATTGCGCGACAGCCGCAGCAGCGAGACCCGGCGATCGCCGTTGGCCAGGCCACGCATCAGATCCCAGGTGCCATCGCGGCTGCCATCGTCGACATACAGGATGCGGCACTCCACCCCATCGGCCTCCAGCGCATCGAGCACGGGCACCAGCCGCGCGTGCAGCAGCGGCAGCGCGTCGACTTCGTCTCGCGCCGTGATCAGGACAGTCAGCAGGTCGTGGCTCATGGCCGGCATCCTAGCCGAGACCACGCCACGGTGGCGTCCGGGGCAATGGACGGCACGCCAGCCCGTTCACTCCAGCGCCTCCAGATACGCGGCACCGCCGATCTGGCGCATGTTGCGCTCGATCGCGCGCGCGCGCCGCTGCACGTAGGGCCCCGGGTTGGCGGCGCTGTAGCGCTTCGGGCTGGGCAGGACGGCGGCCAGCCGCGCACTCTGCGCCGCAGTCAGCGCGGACGCATCGCGCCGGAAGAAACTGCGCGCCGCCGCCTGCGCGCCATACACGCCGTCGCCGAACTCGGCGACGTTGGCGTAGACCTCCAGGATGCGACGCTTGGGCCAGAGCAGCTCGATCAGCATCGTGTACCAGGTCTCGATGCCCTTGCGCAGCCATCGCGAGGGCGCGCTCGTGCCCTGCCACAGGAACAGGTTCTTGGCCAGCTGCTGGCTGATCGTGCTGCCTCCGCGCAGGCGCCCGCCACGCTCGTTGCGCCGGCGGGCCTGCTCGATCGCCTCCAGGTCGAAGCCCGAATGGCGCGCGAAGTTCTGGTCTTCGGCGGCGATCAGCGCCAGCGGGAGGGATGGGGCCATGCGATCCAGGTCGCGCCAGTCGTAGGCCAGGCGGAACCCGGCATCGCCCTGCGCCCAAGCCTGGAGCTGGCGGATCGCCATGAACGACGAGAACGGCGGATCGACGAAACGCAGGGCCGCGACCTGCAGTACGGTGAACAGAACCAGCCACAGCGGCAGCATGAGCAGGCGGCGCAGCCAGCGCCGACGCGGCCGCGCCTGGGGCGGAGCCGGGGAGGGTTGGCCTGCGGCCTGGGCTTGCGGCATCGTCTTTCGCCCCTATCTCTCGACCTCGGCGCGACATCCGCGCCGCCACCATTCGACCATGCCCCGCCCGTCCGCGGCGAATCCGAAGCCAACCCGATGACCCATGCCCTTCCTTCTGCCGACAGCGACCGGCTGACCCGTTTTCTGCTTCCCGGCGCGGGGGTGCGTGGGGTACACGTCCACCTCCAGCAAGCCTGGCAGCGCATCCGCAGCCGCGGCGAGTACGGCGCGGCCGTGACCGAACTGCTGGGCGAGGCGGTGGCCGCCACCGCCCTGTTCACCGGCCATGCCAAGGTGGACGGCCGCCTCTCGGTGCAACTGCGCGGACAGCATCACCTGCGCACGCTGTTCGCCGAATGCACCGCTGCGGGCACGCTGCGCGGGATCGCGCGACTGGCCGGGGATGTTCCGGTCCCGGCCTCGCGCGACCTGCGCGAGCTGGGCGGTGGCGCCATCCTCGCCATCACCATCGAAAACCCGGGCATCGGCAGCCGCGAGGCAGCGCGCTACCAGGGGCTGGTCCCCCTCGAGTCCGATTCGCTCGCTGGCGCCTTCGAGGACTATTTCAGGCAGTCCGAGCAGTTGCCGACGCGCCTGCTGCTGGCCGCCGACGGCGACCGCGCGGCCGGCATGATGATCCAGAAACTGCCCGGCGACGATGGCGACGCCGACGGCTGGCCGCGCGCCGGCGCCCTGTTCGACACGCTGACGCCTGCAGAACTCCTGGGCACCGCGGGAACGATCCTGCTGACCCGGCTGTTCCACGAGGAGGACGTGGAGGTGCTCGGCAGCCGCGAGCTGGCCTTCGGCTGCTCCTGTTCCCGCGAGCGGGTGGGCGCCATGTTGCGCTCGCTGGGCCCGGAAGAGGCCCGCGCCGCGGTGATCGACGGCGCCGCCCGGGTCCGCTGCGAATTCTGCGGCGAACGATACGAGTTCACCCCGCCCCAGATCGAGGCCCTGCTCAGCGTCCCGGCCGCGGCCGCCGCCCCGCCCGATCGCGTTCAGTAAAGGTGCAGCAACCGCATGGCTGGAAGGGATTGTTAAATAAACATAAATGGACTAGGATGTTTTCGTAGCCAGAAGGAACTCGCGCCCCGCCCCGGGGGTCGATGCACACAGATGCCGCGTACACCTGCCCGACTGCTGACCGCACTGCTGCTGGCCCTGGGCCTGGCGGCGGGTGCGCACGCGCAGGTCAGGCGGGACCAGACGGTGCTGCCCGTGGTCGATCACAGCAGCGGCAAGGTACAGGCCTACCTGCTGCTGGAGCCCACCACCGAAGGCAGCGTCGGTGGGGCCCGCTGGCGCGCCGGCCGCAGTTCCCTCGACGCCACGTTCGGGCTGGAAGCGGGCAACTCGCTGGCCCTGGTGTGCGACCGCCGCAGCGGCGTGCTGAGCGCGGTCAGCAGCCTGGTGGACAACTGCCAGCTGGCGTCGCTGGGCGAAGGCGATGGTCCGCGACGCACCAGCGCCACCGCGGCGTTCCAGCGCCCGGGCGGCGGTTTCGGCGTAAGCCTGGGACAGGGCCAGCACAACCTTCCGGTTTGGTTGACGCGCGACGCGGGCCGCCAGGGCGGCAATCCGCAGCTCGACCTCAACGACCTGACGATCTTCGCCCAGAAGAATATCGGCGACGCCGCCTACGTGACCATCGCCGGGACCGTGGCCAAGGCCACCCTGATCCCGTTCTCCGAGGCGCCGGCCGACATCAGCGACCACTGGAGCAGCAAGAGCGTCTCGCTCGGCGGCGGCTACGGCGCCTTCAGCGCCAATGTCATCGGTCGCGTCATCGAAACCCCCGGCCAGCCGCGCTTCGAGGGGCTGGGCCTGGGCGTCACCTGGCGCACGCCCTGGAGCGGCCAGCTCACGGTCGGCGCAGAGAATGTGGTGACCCGGGGCCGCAACCCGTTCTCGCCCAACGGCGCGACGAATGACGAGGGCGCCGTGCCCTACGTGCGATACGAGCAGGATCTCTGATCCGCTCCTGACGCGGGCGGCTCCTGCCGGATCCCGCTTGTCCGATTTCTGTCCCGCGACGCGCCCCCGCACTGATGCGGCCGGGCGGTCGCCTGCGTCTTCGCCATGCGCGCCCGCCCGCAATGCGGCGCGGCGGCCGTAGCTGCGGGCCGCGCCCGGCGAAAGAGCAACTTCGGTGCCCCGAATCCATACGGCCCCGCAGGGAAATCACGATCTCCATCTCATTTCTTAACAATAGTTTAATTCCTCCGCCGGAGGGGGTAGTATCGGCCGCAACCTTGCCCATTCGGCTGTCGACGTTGACATCCGCAAGGTTTTCCGGGGTTTTTTACCCAAGCAACTTGGAGAGAGAGAGAAGATGCTCAAGACAAACAAGCTCCGCGACGCGATCACCATCGCGCTCGTCGCGGGCGTCGCTGGCGGGACCGGCGTGGCGTTCGCGCAGGAATCCGCGGGTGCAACCAACCTCGACCGCATCCAGGTCACTGGTTCGCGCATCCGCCAGGTCGACGTCGAGACCGCGCAGCCCGTCACCTTTGTGACCCGCGAGGACATCCAGCGCCAGGGCTTCCAGTCCGTCGCCGACATCCTGCAGAACATCAGCGCCGTCGGCTCCCCGCCGATCAGCCGCGCAGCTCCCCTTTCCTCGGGTGAGAACGTCGGCGGCAGTTACATCAGCATGCGCAACCTGGGCGCGGCCCGCACCCTGATCCTGCTCAACGGCAAGCGCATGGGCATCAGCACCAGCGGCCTGCAGGACATCTCGGCGATCCCGGCATCGGCGATCGAACGCGTCGAAGTGCTGAAGGACGGCGCCTCGTCGATCTATGGCTCGGACGCGATCGCCGGCGTGGTCAACATCATCACCCGCACCAACTTCGAGGGCCTGGAAGCCAACGCCTATTACGGGCAGTACAGCCAGGGTGACGGCGCCATCACCAATGGCGACTTCACGATGGGCTTCACCGGCGACCGCGGCTCGCTCACCATCAGCGCCGACTACCGCAAGGAAGACGGCGTCAACGGTCTGGATCGCTGGTTCAGCGCCTACAGCCGTACCGACCGCCACCCGACCGACCAGTGGACGACCGCCGGCGCAATCGGTGGCTTCACCCCTAGCTGGACGCAGCGCGGTCTGTTCCCGCAGATCACGTTCAACGCACCGACCGCCACGAGCGCCAACCCCACCACGCGCATCATCCTGCGTGATGGCGGAGACCCGCGGAACCCGCTCGATTACGTCAGGCAGAACACCGCGACCGGCGGTTGTCCTGCAGGTCCGACCGTCGCCGAATGCGTTCCCGGGTCGACGCAGGACAAGACCAATACCAACGAGCAGATGGACGTGCATACGCCGCTGGAGTCGAAGGCGCTCTTCGTCGACGGCAGCTACGACATCACCGACACCGTCCGCTTCCGTACCAACCTGGCCTATTTCCACCGCCAGTCGGACCGCATGATCGCAGGCTACCCGATGCAGGCCGCCTCGTTTGGTACGCCGATGAGCGCGGACAGCTACTACAACCCGATCGGCGTGGAGATCGGCAACTGGTGGCGTCGCACCTGGGAGGTGCCGCGCACCACCAGTTCCGACATGACCAGCTATCGCTTCACCGGGACCTTCGAGGGCTACTTCGAAGTTGGCGATCGCGTGTTCGACTGGGATGTCGGCTATCTGCACAGCGAGCACCGTCTGTCCCAGGCCGCATACGGCAACCTCAACCTCGCGCGCGTCAGCGCGGCGGTGGGTCCGTCGTTCCTGAATTCAGACGGCGTGGTCCAGTGCGGCAGCGCCGCCGATCCGGTGCCCCTGGCCGACTGCGTGCCGTGGAATCCCTACCTGGCCTATGGCGTCGAGGGATCGGGTAGCCTGACGAACAACCCCGGACTGCAGCGCTATCTCTTCCAGGAGGAGCATGCCACCGGCAAGACCCAGACGCAGTTGTTCGCGGCCAACCTTGCCGGGTCGCTGGCGACACTACCCGGTGGCGATCTTGGCTTCGCGGTTGGCGTGGAAAGCCGCAAGGAGACCGGCAACTTCTCGCCTGATGCGCTGGCCCAGACCGGCGGCTCGACCAATCTGGCAGCCGGCCCGACCGGTGGCGATTACAGCGTCGACGAGATCTATCTGGAACTCGAAGCACCGCTGCTGTCGGGGATCCCGTTCGCACAGGAACTGACCCTCACCGCCGCCACCCGCTATTCCGACTTCGACACCTTTGGCGATACCACCAACAGCAAGTTCGGCCTGCGCTGGAGGCCGATCGAATCGCTGATGGTCCGCGCCACGGTGGCCGACGGTTTCCGTGCACCGACGATCGCCGACCTGTACGGCGGCGGCTCGCAAACCTTCGCGTCGTTCACGGACCCCTGCGACACCAACTTCGGCAGTTCGGCGACCAACCCCACCACCCGCGCCAACTGCGTCGCGGCAATGGGCGCGCTGGCCGACAGCTACCGCCAGCTGGGCCAGGGCTTCACACCGGTTAACTCGACGAACTCGCAGACACCGGTGGCGTTCACCTCGGGCAGCAATCCCAACCTCACGCCCGAGCTGTCCAAGTCGCAGACCATCGGCTTCGTATGGAGCCCGGGCTTCCTGCAGGGTTTCAACGCCGCGGTCGACTGGTGGAAGATCCGCATCGACGACACCATCATCGCCGACTCCCCCACCAGCATCCTCAACGACTGCTACATCCAGGGTATCGCTTCGCGCTGCGCTCCTTCCGTGGGCGGCGCCCCGGGCTTCAGTCGCGACCCGGTGCAGGGCTATGTCAGCACCATGATCTTCGGCGGAATCAATGCGGGTTACCGCAAGGCTGAAGGCTACGACATCGACCTGACCTATCGCTGGGATGCGGGCGATTACGGCAACTTCACGATCAACTCCAACTCGACCTACACCGTCGCGGACTACCTGGTCAGCACCAACGATCCGCGTTATGCCGTCTCCAACGTTGGCCTCGCAGGCTCTGGTTCCACGACCTTCCGCCTGCGCTCGAACATGATGCTTTCCTGGCAGTACGGTGATTTCGGCGCAAGCTGGACCACCCGCTACTATTCGGGCATGAAGGAAGGCTGCACGTATTTCACCGGCCAGCGCGTGGTCGGAGGCGTGGCGATCGATCCGCCGATCATGGAGGCCCACCTGGAGTGCAACGACATCTCCTACCGGCCGACCGGCGTGCTCAACGCCGACGGCAGCCCGGCGAGTTCGTTGTCGCGTCTCAATGCCACCGGCGCGACGGTCTTCAACGACGTCCAGTTCCGCTGGGAAGCACCGTGGAACGCGACCATCGCGGTCGGCGCCAACAACGTGTTCGAGAAGTACGGCCCGCCGATGTACTCGCAGCCGAGCGCGAACTTCTCGTACTACGGTGGTTTCGACATCGGTCGTTTCGTGTACATGAAGTACCAGCAGCGCTTCTGATAGGCGGCTGTTAGCAACAGGCACAGGACACGGCCCCGAAAGGGGCCGTGTTTTTTTT
>Ga0233363_1000214_pt1 | contig 28294 bp, 29 predicted proteins | sample ElkDunMinimDraft_18_FD_191534 | JGI IMG/M metagenome (GOLD analysis project Ga0233363, IMG submission 191534) | Fecal eukaryotic communites from dung pellets of Tule Elk in California, USA - Elk Dung C16 | ecosystem: Host-associated > Mammals > Digestive system > Large intestine > Fecal | place... | reverse complement strand
ACACTGGCGGATCGGCGGACCGGATGACAAATCCCGCCGGGCCGCCGGGCAGGGACCAGGGCAGCCGCGACGGGTGCGCCGGCCCGGGTACTGGTTGCAAAACAAGAATCGTTCGCATTTAATGTGTGTGTTCGCCGGCCTTGCGCCGGTGGACGATGGCCAGGCCATCCATGTCACGCCAGCTGAGGTCGCCAGCGACGACAGGGCCCCATCCCCCTTCCGCCAGCCCTGCGACCACCCATGCGACCACCTGTGTTCCTGCCGCGGCCCCGCCGTGCGCGTCGTTGCGAATCCGTGCTTCCCCTGCGTCCAGGCGCGCTGGCGCTGGCCCTGCCGTTCGCGCTTGCGGGCCTCGCCGGCCCGGCGCCGGCCGCCGCCCAGCAGGGTAGCCCCACGTCCGCCACCACCGCCACCGAACTGGACACCGTCCATGTCGTCGCCCAGCGCGCCCGCCGCATCAGCAATGGCGCCACCAACCTCGACCTCGACATCCGCGAGACGCCGCAGTCGATCAGCATCGTCAGCGCCCGGCAGATGCAGGAGTTCGGCGCCGACAGCGTCAACGAGGCGCTGCGCCTGGTCACCGGCGTGCGCGTGGACGAATGGGAGACCAACCGCACCAGCTACAGCGCACGCGGCTTCGACATCCTCAACACGCAGATCGACGGCGTCGGCCTGCCCAACGGCTGGGGCATCGCCACCGGCGCCACCGACGCCTTCGGCTACGAGCGCATCGAGGTGATCCGCGGCGCCAACGGCCTGCTCACCGGCGTGGGCAACGCGGCCGGCACCATCAACTACGTGCGCAAGCGCCCCACCAACCAGCGCGAGGGCGTGGCCGGCCTGTCCTATGGTTCCTGGAACACCGTGCGCGCGCAGGTCGACTACTCCACGCCATTCACCGCGGACGGCCGCTGGGCCGGGCGCATCGTCGCCGCGCACGAGGACGGCGATTCCTGGCTGCGCGGCAACCGCAATGCGCGCGATTTCGTCTATGGCGTGGTCGATGGCCAGGTCGGCGAGCGCGGCACGCTGACCCTGGGCTACTCGCACCAGCGCGCGGACTCCGACGGGATCATGTGGGGCGCGCTGAGCTTCGTCGGCAGCGACGGCATCCAGATCGAATGGCCGCGCGATGCCACCACCACCCAGGACTGGACCTGGTGGGATACGCGCCAGGACGCCGCCTTCGTCGAGTACGCGCACGCACTGGACGCATGGCAGCTCAAGCTCGCCTACAACTACCGGCGCAACAGCGGCGACGAACGCATGTTCTACGCCTACGACGGCACCGGCGTGGGCATCGATCCGGACACCGGCCTGGGCCTCACCGGCTTTCCCTGGGGCGGCGACGACGAGGCCACCGCGCACCTGGGGACCGCGACGCTCAACGGAAGCTTCGCGATGTTCGGGCGCGAGCACGAGGCCATGGTCGGCCTGAGCCATGCGCGCAGCGACACCGACAGCCGCGAGCGCAACGCCGATCCGGCCTCGCCCGCGTGGGGCCCGTTGCCGCCGTTCCCGTATCCCACCGATGCCATCCCCGAACCGGCCTGGGGCGAGCCGGTGCTGTACTCGGTGCTGGACCAGGAACTCACGCGCGCCTTCGGCGCGGCGCGCTTCGCGCTGGGCGACCGGCTCAAGGCCATCGTCGGCGCCATTGCCGCGCGCTACCGGCGCCACGGCTATTCCGACGCCTTGGCATTCGACCAGGTCACGCGCCACACCAGCCCCTACGCCGGCCTGACCTACGACTTCAATGAGCGCGTGCTGGGCTACGTCAGTTATTCGGACATCTACCAGCCGCAGGACCAGGTGGACGCCGACAACCGCTACCTCGACGCGAGCCAGGGCGTGAACTACGAGGTCGGGATCAAGGCCGAGTGGCTGGATGGCGGCCTGCTGACCACGCTGGCGCTGTTCAAGGCCGACCAGGACGGCCTGGCGACGCCGACCGGGCAGTTCAACGAGTTCGGCATGAGCATCTACGCGCCGGTGGATGTGCGCTCCAGGGGCGTGGAACTGGAGGCCGTGGGCCGGCTGTCCGAACACCTGGACCTGGTGCTGGGCTACACCGCGCTCGAGCTCGACGGGCTGGATGGCGACGACACCTATCCCTGGGTGCCGCGGCGCAGCGCCAACCTGCTGTTGAGCGGGCGGATGCCGGCCTGGCCGGCGCTGTCCTGGGGCCTGGGCGGGCGCTGGCAGGGCGCGATCTTCAACACCGAGGCCAGCGGCCTGCGCGTGCGCCAGGACAGCTACGCGATCGTCGATGCGTTCGTGGGCTGGCAGTTCGCGCCGCAGGCCACGCTGCGTCTCAACGCGCGCAACATCACCGACGAGAAGTACATCAACACCCTGCGCTACAGCGGTTACTACGGCGCGCCAGCCAACTACACGCTGAGCCTGGACTGGAGGTTCTGATGGCACTCGCACATGCACCGGCGCCCGCGTCCGCGCCGGCATCGCAACAGGACCACCCACGCCTTGCCCTCGTCGCGCGCATCGGCGCGGCGGTGCTGGGCGGCTACGGCTTCGCCTGGGGCCTGGTCGCGGCGGCCACCAGCCTGCTGGTGGCGGCCGGCATGGGTTTCCACGACGCCGAGTTCCTGGCCAGCCTGGTGGGCGTGCTGGCGATGCTGTGCGCCTTCCTGTGGGCGATCGCGGCGCGGCGGCTGTGGCGGGTCTGGGCGGTCCTGGCGGGCGGCGGCGCGCTGCTGGCCGGGGTTGGATCGCTGGTGCAGGCGGTACTGGGCTGAAGGAGGCGCGCGATGTTCACGACATTCCGGCAGGCCATGGCCTGGCTGCATACCTGGTTCGGCCTGGTCCTGGGCTTCGTGCTGATGGCCGCGTTCTTTTTCGGCGCGCTGTCGGTGTTCGACCGCGAGTTCGACCGCTGGGCGATCCCGGCCACGCGCATCGAGCCGCAGCCCATGCCGTCCTACGAGCGGGTGCTGCGCCCGGCCTTCGAGCGCATGCAGCCCACGCGCGCGGCGGTCGATGCGATGCGCGGGCAGGTGGACGGGCCGATGCCCGCACGCTTCGACACCGTCGCCTACTGGAGCGCCTACACCACCCACCGCGACCCGGTGGTGGCGCTGTTCGCCGGCTACGAGGTGCCCAATGCCCGGCACGCCGGCGAGCAGATCTACGCCGAGGCCACGGTGGATCCGCGCGACGGCCGCGTGCTGCCCGACGACCGGCTCAAGGTCGGCAGCGGCTTCTTCTATCCGATGCACTACGGCCTGACCCTGGACTGGAAGAACCTCGGCATCTGGATCGTCGGTTTCTCGGCGCTGGTGATGCTGGCGGCGCTGGCCAGCGGGGTGGTGATGCACCGCAGGCTGTTCCGCGAGTTCTTCACCTTCCGCCCCGGCAAGGCGCGGCTGCGCAGCGCACTCGACCTGCACAACCTCACCGGCGTGGTGGCGCTGCCGTTCCACTTCTTCTTCGCGCTCACCGGCCTGCTGATCTTCGCGGCCACCTACTATTTCCCGCTGGGCCATACCCAGCTGCACGAGCTGCACGACCGTGCCGCGGCGATCGAGGCGCAGCAGACCGGCCTGCCGCACCAGCGTGCCGGCGTGGCTGCGGGCCTGGCCGACGTCGATGCGATGGTGGCGCAGGCGCGGCAGCGCTGGGAGGACAAGGGCAAGGCCGGCGATGTCGGCTTCCTGGTGCTGATGCACGTGGGCGACGCCAACGGCTATGTCAGCGTGTACCGCGCCGGCACCGACCGCATCGCCCTGGTCGGGGACGGCATCCACTTCAAGGCCTCGAGCGGCGAGCTGATCCGCGAGGATCCGCCGGCCACCGCGGTGGCGCGCATGGCCGAGTTCCTCACCGGCCTGCACCTGCAGCACTTCCGCCACTGGCTGCTGCGCTGGCTGTACGTGCTTGGCGGCCTGGCCGGCGCGGTGTGCATCGCCACCGGCTTCGTGTTTTTCGTGGAAAAGCGCAAGCGCCAGCACGCCGCGCGTGGCAGCCAGGGCGCGCGCGTGGTGGACGCGCTGGCGGTGGCCTCGGTCACCGGCATGGCGCTGGCCACGCTGGGCATCCTGGTGGCCAACCGGCTGCTGCCCGAGGACCTGGCCGCGCGCGGCGACTGGGAGCAGCGCGCCTTCTGGACCACCTGGGTGCTGGCCCTGCTGCACGCGGCCTGGCGCAGCGCGCCGGTGGCGCTCGGGCTGCCCAATCCGGCCTGGCGCGAGCAGGCCTGGGCGATCTCGGCGCTGGCCATCGCGGCCGCCGTGCTCAACTGGGCCACGACCGGCGACCACCTGCTGCGCACGCTGGCGAGCGGCTACTGGCCTGTGGCCGGCGTGGACCTGGCGCTGCTCGCGGTGTCGGCGATCGCCGGCCTGGTCGCGCACCGGCTGCGCCTGCGCTCGCGCGTGCGCGCGGCGCAGGCGCACGCCGCGGAGCCGCGCCATGCATGAGCCCGCAGGCGCGATGTGGCTGCTGGCCGGCGCGGTCGCCTGCGCCTTCGCCGGCATGGCCTGGCTGGCGCTGTCGATGCCCGCGCACGCGCGCCAGGTGTGGGGCGGCGAGCCACCACCTGCGCGCCTGCGCCTGCTGCGCCCGGCCGGCGCCGCGGGGCTGGCCGCCTCGCTGCTGCTGTGCCTGCGCGTGGACCACGCCACCATCGCCGTCCTGGTGTGGCTGATGGCGCTCAGTGCCGCCGCCATGGCCGTGGCCATGCTGCTGGCCACGCGTCCGCACTGGCTGCGCGTCGCCGTGCCCTGGTTGCGGGGCAGGGCGGCTGACGGCTCCTGATGCAGTCCGGTCGCTGGCGAACTCCTGGCTTCCGTATTTCTCCCTCCCCCGCTTGCTGAGGGCCGGGGTGGGGGGGGCGGCAGGGCGCCCCGAACCCTCGCAGCACGCCGCCGCACAGCCCCCATCCCAACCTTCCCCCGCAAGCGGGGGAAGGGGCTGAAGGCGAGCGGGGAAGGCTATGGGCAAGCGGGGGAAGGGGGCAAAAGCAGACCAGGGAACCGGCTGAAGCCGGCGCGTAATGCTCCCGCCCCCGCTTGCGGGGGAGGGCCGGGGTGGGGGCGCGCGGGTCGCCGCCAAACCCGCTGCCACCAAGGCGGCCAGCCGCCGCCGCCGTATCATATGCATCCCCCGTCGCCACATTCCCCGCACCATGGCCAAAGGCAACCCCCTCCAGGAACAACTGCTCAAGGCCGGGCTGGTCAAGAAGTCCAAGGTCTCGGCGGTGGCCCGCGAGCAGTTGAAGGCGCGGCATGCCAAGGCCGCCACGGCCCCCAGCGAGGCCGAGCTGGAGGCGCAGCGCGCCCGCGCGGAGAAGGTCGAGCGCGACCGCGCGCTGGAAGCCGAACGCAAGGCCCAGGCGCGGCTGCGCGAACTGCGCGCGCAGGCCCGGCAGATCATCCGCGACAAGCGTGTACCGCGCAGCGGCGAGAGCGAGTACCGCTTCACCGCCGATGGCGCGATCCGCACCCTGCTGGTCAACGAGGACCTGCGCAGGAAGCTGGCCGATGGCGTGCTGGTGATCGCCAATGGCGGCGATGGCTACGAGCTGCTGCCGCGCGTGGCCGCCGAGCAGGTGCGCGAACGCGACGCGGCCATGATCGTGCTCGACCACGGCCAGTCCAGGGACGACCAGGCCGCCGCGAGCGACGAGGACGACGCCTACTACGCGCAGTTCAAGGTGCCCGACGACCTGGTCTGGTAAGCGCTGCGCGCGACGCGGTCCGAGTGGCGGCCGCCGCGCGGTCGCGACTTCACGCGCGCCTGCGTGGCGACTGCTACCGTCGCCTCGCCAGCCGCGTGCGCTCCCGCAGCGGGGCCTGTCGCGGCGAGGTACCCGGCATGGACACCGCTTCGCGGACGTTGGCCCCGTATCGGCCCCGGCTTGGGGCATCCAGCCTCATCGCACTGCTGCTGCTGGCGAGTTTCGGCTCGCTGCTGCTGACGTTGCCGCCGCAGGGGCGCTGGGTCCTGGGCAGCTTCGCGCTCGGGTCGGGGATCGCCGCGACCGCCCTGATGGGCGCGGCGGCGGTGCTGTCGGCGCGCTGGTCGTGGGTGGAGTCGGCTTTCGGCGGGCTCGACCGGGTCTATGCGGTCCACAAATGGCTGGGGGTGTGGGCGCTGGTGTTCGCGAGCGTGCACCTGGTGCTCAAGAGCGGCGATCCGTCCTGGCAGGTGGCCTCGATCCTGCAGCTGCCCGGTGGCGCCGCGCGGCTGGTGCGACAGTTGAGCTTCGTGGCGGTGATGGTGATCGTGCTGCTGGCCCTCAACCGCGCGATCCCGTACCGCGTGTGGCGCTGGTGGCACAAGCTGTCGGGGCCGCTGTTCCTGGTGGTGGTGGCGCACTGGCTGAGCTTCCGTTCGCCGGTGGTGCTGGCCAGCCCCGCCGGGCTGTGGCTGGCGCTGGTCTCGGTACTGGGCGTCGTGGCGGCCGCGTACAAGCTGCTGCTGTATCCGCTGCTGGCGCGCCATGCCGAGTACCGGCTGGAGAGCGTGTCGACCACGCCCACGTCGGCCTACCTGGAGCTGGTCCCGGTGGGCAGGACGATCCCGTTCGCGGCCGGCCAGTTCGCCTTCGTCGCGTTCAAGCGCGAAGGACTGCGCGAGCCGCACCCGTATACGATCGCCACCGGCAACGCCGACGGACGCATCGCCTTCATGGTGCGCGCGGCGGGCGACTACACCGCGCGCCTGGTGAAGGAGGCCGAGCCGGGCCTGCTGGCCGACGTGTACGCGCCGTTCGGCCGCTTCGAGCGCAGGCCGGACGGACGCACCGAGATCTGGATCGCCGGCGGCGTGGGCATCACCCCCTTCATCGCCTGGCTGGAGGCGCCGATGGACGCGCCAGCGGGCGCTGTGACGCTCTTCAACTTCACCACGCCCGGCCGTGAACTGCCGGCCGCCGTCGATCTGGCGGCGCTGGCGGCGCGGCGCGGCGTGGAGCTGGTGGAAGTGACCACCGGCCCGGACACGCCCGCGTTCCGCGAGCATTTCGCGCGGATCGTGGCCCAGGCCGGCCCGACGCGGGTGCAGGTCAGCGCCTGCGGTCCCAAGGGCCTGCTGGCGCAGGTGCGCGGCCTGATGCGCCAGACCGGCGTGCCGGCCGACGCGCTGCGCCACGAGCTGTTCGAGTTCCGCTGACGCAGGTCGCGTGGCCGCGGTTTTTCGCAGCCAGCGCGGCGCGGGCGGCACCATGCGTCCCTGGGATGTTCCATTGCGGCCTGGCGGCAGCGTCGGCCAGGCCGCGGCAGCGCGCACGAAGGGCAACGCTTCGTTCGCTGCCTCAGCGCCGCTCAGACGGGGCCCTGTCGTCGATGGACACGTCGATCTGGTCCAGCCGCCAGTCCACCGCCTGGGCGATCGCCCGCACCTCCTCCAGCTGCGCGGCGGTGAGCGTGCGGTTGCGCAGCAGCACGATGCCCGACAGGTGCAGCCCTTCCTCATGCAGGCGCACCGTGCAGCCGTCCATCCAGGGCAGGGCGGAGATCTCCGCGCACAGGCGTTCGGGAAGCGGATCGGGCTCGTCGCGTTCGAGCTTCTGCGGGCGTGCGTCGTGCAGGTCGCGCACCGCGCCGCGCAGGTTGGTGGCGCCGTCGTGCAGGATGTTGCAGGAGATGACCAGGGCGGCGGTGGCATCGGCCCACCACCAGCCCATGCCGATGCCGGCCACGCCGACGATTCCGGCCGCGGCGGTCATCCAGTCGGCCTTGCCCGTGTCGGCGTCGGTGTGCAGCGGCTTGAGCGAGAGCTGCCGCGCCAGGCCGAGCTTCTTGTTGCCCAGGATCATCGGCGGCACCGCCGTCACCGCCAGCGCGGCCATCATCAGCCAGCCCTGCCAGAACACGTGCCCGGCCACCGTGATCGTGCCGACCACCGGGCGCGTGGCGGTGAGCAGGGTGTGCAGGCCGTCGTACACCAGCGCCAGGCCAACGCCGGTCAGGGCCACGGCCGAGATCAGGAAGTTGACGTTGAACGCGCGCTCGCGGCCTGCGATGTACTCCTCGTCCACGCCCTTGCGGCGGAAGCGGCTGGCGACGAGGAAGGCGATCGGCGGCACCAGGCTCAGCAGGTCCTCGACCAGGGCGGTCTTCATGGTCTGCGAGCCGCCCATGCTGAAGTACATCAGCGTCGATGCCAGCGCGATCCACAGCAGGGTCCACCAGCACAGGCGTTCGGCGCGGCGCAGCGCCTGCTGCTGCGCCTCGGGCAGGGCCCGCGGTGGCGGGCGCGGGGCGCTGCTGGTCATCGTGCGCGCCCGCCTTCGCGCTGCCGCTCGCGTTCCAGCAGGTGGCGGTCGACCTCCAGCTGCCAGGCCGACTGCCCCGGCGGCAGGGCGATGCGGCGTTCGGGCATGGCGGCGTCGTCATCCGTGCGCAGATGCAGCGGCCGCGACCATCCGACCATGGGCTGCCAGGGCGAGTCGGGGTCGTGGCCGCCGATGACCGCGTGCAGGCGCGCCCGTTCCAGTTCGCGCATCAGCGCATCGTGTCCACCCGGCCGCCAGCGCAGGCGGTACCCGTGCGCCCTGGCGAAGTCGCGCACCAGCTCGGCCTCCGGTCCGCTGACCTGGCCGTCGGCCGAGACCCGGACCCAGGGCGGATCGTGGCTGGCGCCCACCTGCATGCTGCGCTCCGCGGCCAGGGCGGTCATGTCATCGGCGTCGCGGGGGTAGTGGTCGCAGCCGGCCAGCAGGAGCAACAGGACGAGTGCCGCGAGGGGGGATCTGGGCATGCGGCCTTATGGCCGCCGCAGTGTGAACGCGCCGTCGCCACCGGGCGCGGTTGCCGCGCCGGCGAAGCGGGTTCGTCGCGCCACGCCAACGGTCCTGTTGCAATGGTGGATGCAGGCATCGGCTCTCCAGGGTCCGCACGTGTATCTGGTCCAGCTCTTCCTGCCCCTGTACGACAACGACGGCGTGGCGTTCCCGCGCGCGCTGCATGCGACGGTGCGCGACGAACTCACCGGACGCTTCGGCGGCGTCACCGCCTTCGTCCGGTCGCCGGCGCTGGGCGCCTGGGAGGACGAGGAGGGCGCGGTGCAACGCGACCAGGTCGTGCTGTTCGAGGTCATGGCCGAGCACGTCGACCATGGCTGGTGGGCTGCCTACCGCCGGGACCTGGAGCAGCGTTTCCGCCAGGACGAGATCCTGGTCCGGGCCACGCAGGTGGAGCGGCTGTAGCGCCGGCCACGCCCGCGGCGCACCGTTCCCGAAGCTCAGGTGCGGGTCGCGGGCTGCCTGAACCGGGCTGCGCGTACCGCCCGGTACGTGGATATCGCATTCACGCAGCCCTGCGCATAGTCGTCTACACAAACCTGTACGACGCCGTGGTGGCGGCCGGCCGCCGACCGCGCACAGTAGCGGGTACGGGTCTCCCGTAGACAGCGGTCCGATGGACCCGAAGGCCAGGCCAGATGCCACAACAGCAGGATTCCCCGCTCGACGACAAACGCGTGTCCACCGGCAATCCGGGGCTGGACGACATCCTTGGCGGCGGCCTCGACGCCGACCGCATGTACCTCTACGAGGGACGTCCCGGCGCCGGCAAGACCACCCTGGCGCTGCAGTTCCTGCTCGAGGGTGCGCGCCGCGGCGAGCGGGTGCTGTACATCACGCTGTCGGAGACCGAGCGCGAGCTGAAACTGGTGGCGCGCCGCCACGGCTGGGACCTGGGCGGCGTGGAGATCGCCGAACTGGTGCCGCCGGAGACCACGCTCGACCAGAGCCAGGAGATCACCCTGCTGCATCCGGCCGAACTGGAACTGGGTGAGACGACGCGCCTGATCCTGGAGCGGGTCAGCGCGACCAATCCCAGCCGCATGGTGGTCGACAGCCTGTCGGAACTGCGCCTTCTGGCGCAGAACTCGCTGCGCTACCGGCGCCAGGTGCTGGCGCTCAAGCAGTTCTTCGCCAACCGCAACTGCACGGTGGTCCTGCTCGACGACATGACCTCGCAGCTCAACGACCTGCAGCTGCACTCGATCTCGCACGGCGTGGTCCTGCTCGAACAGCTGTCCATCGACTACGGCGCCGAACGCCGGCGGCTGCGCGTGGTGAAGATGCGGGGCATCGAGTTCCGCGGTGGCTACCACGACATCCGGATCGTCAAGGGCGGGATCGACGTCTATCCGCGCCTGGTCGCCTCCGAGCATCGCACCAAGTTCTCGGGCGACTTCACCCCCAGCGGCAACGCCGAACTCGACCAGCTGCTCGGTGGCGGACTGGAGCGCGGCACCAACGCACTGTTGATCGGCGCGGCCGGCGTGGGCAAGTCGTCGATGGCGCTGACCTACGCGATCGCGGCCGCGCGCCGCGGCGAGCGCTGCGCGATCTTCGCCTTCGACGAGGGCCGCGGCACCATCGAGGCGCGCGCCGAGGCGCTGGGGCTGGAACTGGGTTCGGCGATCGAGTCGGGCCTGGTCCTGTTCCAGCAGATCGATCCGGCGGAGCTGTCGCCGGGCGAGTTCGCCTCGATCGTGCGCCGGCGGGTGGAGGCCGACCAGGCGCGGATCGTGGTGATCGACAGCCTCAACGGCTATCTCAACGCCATGCCGGACGGGCGCTTCCTGATCCTGCAGATGCACGAACTGCTCACCTACCTGGCGCAGCAGGGCGTGGTGACGATCCTGGTGCTGGCCCAGCACGGGATGGTGGGCCCGGTGGAGACCCCGCTGGACATCAGCTATCTCAGCGATGCGGTGCTGATGCTGCGCTACTTCGAACACGCCGGCATGGTGCGGCGCGCGCTGTCGGTGGTGAAGAAGCGCAGCGGCTTCCACGAACACACCATCCGGGAGTTCCAGCTCGGCTCCCGGGGCCTGGTGCTCGGGGAGCCGCTGGTGGACTTCAGCGGGGTCCTGGCCGGCGTGCCGACCTATACCGGCAATGGCGAGCGCCTGCTGCCCGGCGGTGGTCGTGCGGGACAGTGAGGGGGCCGGCCCGGTCCTGGTGTTCGCGCCCACCGGGCGCGATGCGGAGGCCGCGCGCGACCTGCTGCATCGGGTGGGCATCCGCGCGCAGGTCTGCCCCGACCATGCCGCCCTGGTCGCGAACCTGGACGGGGCCGCCGCCGTCTTCGTCGCCGAGGAGGGCCTGATCGGCCAGCGCAGCGCGCCGCTGGCCGATTGGATCGGCAGGCAGCCGCCATGGTCGGACCTGCCGTTCGTGATGCTGACCAGCCGTCGCGACCATCCCAAGGTCGAGGCGTGGCGCCAGCAGCAGATCGAGCGCCTGGGCAACGTCGCCCTCATCGAGCGGCCGGTGCAGCCCATCACCCTGGTGAGCGTGGTGCAGGCGGCGATGCGCGCGCGCCGCCGGCAACTGGAGATCCGCGCGCTGCTGGAGGCGCGCGATGCGGCTGCGGCGGGCCTGGAAATCGAAGTCCAGGCCCGCACCGGCGAACTGCGCGAGGTCAACGCGCGCCTGCGCGAGGAGATGGAGGAGCGGGCGCGCGTGGAGGATTCGCTGCGCCACGCCCAGAAGATGGAGGCGCTGGGCCAACTCACCGGCGGCGTGGCGCACGATTTCAACAACCTGCTGATGGTGATCTCGGCCGGCCTGGACATGCTGGAGCGGCACGAGGATCCGTCGCGCCGTGCCCGCTTCATGTCGGCCATGCGCCAGGCCTCCGAGCGCGGCGCCGCGCTCACCCGGCAGCTGCTCACCTTCTCGCGCAGCCACGCCCTGCAGGCCGAGCCGGTGTCGTTGCCCGTGCTGATCGGCAACATGAGCGAACTGCTCGACCGCAGCCTGCGCGGCGACGTCGATGTCGACGTGCAGCTCGCGGCGGACCTGTGGCCGGTGTTCGTGGACGCGGGCGAGTTCGAGCTGGCCATCCTCAACCTGGCGGTCAATGCGCGCGATGCGATGGAGGGCAGCGGATGCATCCTCATCGCCGCGCACAACACCGTCGAGGAGATGGACGGGCAGGCGCGCGAGATGGTCCGGCTCACCGTGCGCGATACCGGCTCTGGCATGTCCGACGATGTGCTGGCGCGCGTGTTCGAACCGTTCTTCACCACCAAGGACGTGGGCAAGGGCTCGGGCCTGGGGCTGGCCCAGGTCTACGGCTTCGCCAAGCAGTCCGGAGGGCGCGTGACGATCCACACGGTGGTGGGGCAGGGCACCTCGATCACGCTGCTGCTGCCGCGCTCGCCGCAGGCCCTGGCCGACGAGGGCGTGGCACCGCGCAACGCCGACGGCCCCGCGTCGGCGCAGGACCTGTCGGTGCTGCTGGTGGAGGACGACGCGGAAGTGGCGGCCCTGGTCGGCGACATGCTGCGGACCATCGGCTACCAGGTGGTGCACGCGATGAGCGCGCGCGGCGCGCTCGGCGCGCTCGCCAACGGGCGCCGGATCGACCTGGTGTTCTCCGACATCATGATGCCCGGCGGCACCAACGGCATCGAGCTCGCGCGCGAGATCCGGCGGCGCCGCCAGGGGCTGCCGGTGCTGCTGACCAGCGGCTTCCCCGAGTCCACGGGCAGCCAGGCGCAGGCGCTGGGCATTCCGGTGCTGCGCAAGCCCTACGGCATCGAGGAACTGCGCGCCGCCCTGCGGCAGCTGCTGGCGGCGCCGAGCGACGCATAGCCCGGCGTGCGCGCCGGTGCCGCGCCGTCGCGCGCCGGCGGCATGCGGGCCGCGGCGCGCCTGCGGCATCGTCGCGGCATGCCTGCACGACCGGCACGTGGCCGCGCCTGCGGCATCATGTGCGGCATGCCCGCACCACCGCTGCCGCCGCCGACGCGCGCCGCCATCGCGCGCAGCGCCGGGCCCATCATCCTGGCCAATGCCTCGGTTCCCCTGCTGGGGCTGGTCGACACCGCCGTGATCGGCCATTACGGCAGCGCCTCCGACCTCGGGGCGCTGGCGCTGGGCGCCCTGCTGTTCAACTTCATCTACTGGAGCTTCGGCTTCCTGCGCATGGCCACGACCGGCTTCATCGCGCAGGCCGACGGTGCCGGCGACGAGGCCGAGGTGCGCGCCACGCTGGCACGTTCGCTGCTGGTCGGGCTCGCCCTGGGCATCGCGCTCCTGCTGCTGCAGTGGCCGCTGGCCGCGGCCTACTTCGCGCTGATGGATGCCAGCGCCGCGGTCGAGGAGGCCGGCATGGCCTACTTCGGCGCGCGAATCTGGGGCGCGCCGGCGGCGCTTGCGCTGTACGCCTTCAGTGGCGCCCTGATCGGGCTGGGGCATGGACGCCTGCTGCTGCTCGTGCAGTTGCTGCTCAACGGCCTCAATGCCGCGCTCGACGTGCACCTGGCCGGTGCGCTGGGGCTGGGCGCGCGCGGCATCGGTCTGGGCACGGCCATCGCCGAGGGGGCCACCTGCGTGGTGGCGGCGGTGCTGCTGTGGCGCCTGCTGCGCGCACGCCGCCGCGATGCCGCGCCCCTGTTCGCGTGGGCGCGCATCGCCGATCGCACGCGGATGCGGCGCATGCTCGCGGCCAACGGCGACATCATGGTGCGGACGCTCTGCCTGCTCGCGGGGTTCGGCTGGTTCGCGAGCCAGGGCGCGCGCTTCGGCGATGTCACGCTGGCGGCCAACCACGTGCTGCTGCAGCTGGTGTCGTTCAGCGCCTTCTTCCTGGATGGTTATGCGTTCGTGGTCGAGGCCCTGGCGGGCGCCGCGGCGGGGGCGCGCGAGCCGCAGCGGTTCCGGCGCGTGGTGCGCCTGTCGAGCGAACTGGCCGTGGCGACCGCGACGGTGCTGGCGGGCGCGATCTGGCTGCTGGGCGGGGCGACGGTGGCCCTGCTCACCTCGCTGCCGGAGGTGGTGACGGCGGCACGCACCTACCTGCCTTGGTCGGCGCTGTACGTGCTGCTGTCGGTCGCGGCGTTCCAGTTGGACGGTGTGTTCATCGGGACCACCCGCACGCGCGAGATGCGCAACGCCGCGCTCGCCTCGCTGGCCGCCTTCCTGCTGTGCGCCTGGCCAGCGGTGGCGCTGTGGGGCAACCACGGGCTGTGGGCTGCCTTCGTGGCATTCGTGGTGGCGCGCGCGCTGGCGCTGCTGCCGTATTACCGGCAGCTGCTGCGGTCGATCGCACCGCCCTGCGCGCGCTGAGCGCGGCCGCGGCCGGCTCGCGCGCCGCTCAGTCCCGCACCGAGGCCTGCAGCGCGGCGGCGAGCGCGGCATCGCCGTTGACCAGGTCGGCCCAGCGCAGGGCCAGGCCCTTGCGCTTGCCCTTCTGCACGAGCTTGAGGCCTTCCGGATCGATGGTCAGGGTGTAGGACTCCTCGCCGACCAGGACTTCGCGGCGCAGCGGTTTATCGAGCGGTGTCATGCGGCAACCTCGGGTCTGGCGACGCGTACAGACCGCATCTTCGCGCGCCCGTGCGGCCGGTGGAAGCGCCGCCCGCATGGGTCGCCGCGTCGGCCGGCCCTTCACGCCGCGCGCGATAAGGTCGACCTCCCCCGCGCGAGGAGGAGTGCGACATGCAAGCCGACGAACACACGCCCGGCAACGGAGCTGGCCAGTCGCCGGAAGCCGGCCGCGAGCGGCCGGGCGCGCCGGAAGCGCCGGAAGCTGAATCCGAGGCCGGACTGGACCGCGAGGTCGGTGACCTCGACGATGCCGACGCCGAGGACGAGGGCGCGCTGCCGGGCCGCGTGGGCGGCGGCCTCGCGGGCGGCTAGGGGCCGGCGGCGCGGCTGACGGGGCGCAATGGCCGAAGGACGTGCACGCATCGGAATCTCCGGCTGGCGTTATCCGCGCTGGCGCGGCAACTTCTACCCCGCCGGCCTGCCGCAGCGGCGCGAACTGGAGTACGCCGCGCGCTGCTTTTCCAGCATCGAGCTCAACGGCAGCTTCTACTCGCTGCAGCATCCCGACAGCTTCCGCCGCTGGCACGACGAGACGCCGGACGATTTCGTGTTCGCGGTGAAGGGCAGCCGCTACATCACCCACATGCTCAAGCTGCGTGGCGCCGAACAGGCGCTGGCCACCTTCCTGGCGCAGGGGGTGCTGGCGCTGGGCGCCAAGCTCGGCCCCTTCCTCTGGCAGTTCCCCGAGCGCATGCGGTTCGACGCGGCGCGCATGGAGGCCTTTCTCGACCTGCTGCCCGTCGATACCGATGCCGCCGCGCGGCTTGCGCGCAAACGCGACGCGGCGCGACTGAAGGGCCGCGCGGTACTGACCCCGCGCCATCATGGCGCGCTGCGCCACGCCTTCGAGGTGCGTCATCCCAGCTTCATCGACCCGGCATTCCTGGACATGCTGCGCGCGCGCGGGATGGCGCTGGTGGTGGCCGACACCGCGGGGCGCTGGCCGTGGGTGGAGGAGGTGACGGCCGACTTCCTGTACCTGCGCCTGCATGGCGACGCCGAGCTGTATGTCAGCGGCTACGGTGAGGCGGCACTGGACGACTGGTCGCGGCGCGTGCGCGCCTGGCTGCGCGGCGGACAGCCGCGCGGCGCGCGCCGCGCCACGACGACCCCCGTCGCGCGCAGGCCGCGCGATGTGTACTGCTACTTCGACAACGATGCCAAGGTGCACGCGCCTTTCGATGCGCAGGGGCTGGCGCGCCGGATCGAGGGGACGACAGGCTGAACCGGCGCGGGCACCGGCATGCACCTGCCGGCGTCAGGAGTGGCGTGGCCGCCTGGGGGGCAGCCTGGCGAGCGCGTCTTCCAGTTCGCTGCGGCCATAGGGCTTGGCCACCAGTACCGCCTCGGCGTGGCGCTCGGGCAGGATCGACTGGGTGTAGCCGGAGGCGAACAGGAAGGGAATGCCGCGCTCGCGCAGCACGTCGGCCACGGGGAAGGAACGGTGGCCGCCCAGGTTGATGTCGAGGATGGCGAGGTCCGGATCCTGCGACTGCAGCACGTGCAGCGCCGAACTCACCGATCCGGCGGAGGCGCACACGTCGTATCCCAGCTCGGGGAGGATGTCCTCCAGCACCATCACAAGCAGCGACTCGTCCTCGACGATGAGTACCTGGCGATTCATTGCGGATCCTGGAGGGCAGGCAGTGGCGCGTCGATGCGGCAGCGCACGCCGTCGGGTGGAAAGTCCAGCGATACGGTGCCGCCTAGATCATGCTGCAGGCCGCGCTGCAGCAGGCGGCTGCCGAAACCGCGCCGCGACGGCGCGCGCACGGGCGGGCCGCCCGACTCGGCCCACTCCAGTACGAAGCGCGGCGTGTCGGCGCCGTCCTGCACCGACCAGTGCATGCGTACCCGGCCCTCCGGCGTCGACAGCGCGCCGTACTTGGTCGCATTGGTGCACAGCTCGTGCAGGGCCATCGACAGCGCGATCGCGCGCCTGGGGTCCAGATGGACCATCGGGCCCTCCACCTCGAAGCGCGGGTCGTCGACCGGGCAATGCCCCGTCGCCAGGCGCACGATCTCCTCGACCGGGGCGCCGGCCCACTTCTCCCGGGTCAGCACGTCGTGGGTGCCGGCCAGCGCATTGAGGCGCGATTCGACCAGCGTCACCGCCTGGTCGCGGTCGGGACAGGTGCGCAGGGTCTGCGCGACCATGGACTGGACGACGGCCAGGGTGTTCTTGACGCGATGGTTGAGTTCGTCGACCAGCAGGCGCAGGTGCTCCTCGTGCAGCATGCGCTGGGTGATGTCGGTGGCCGCGCCGAACCATTCGGCCACGCCGCCGACGTCGTCGTGCACCGGCACCGCGCGCGACTCGACCCAGGTCCACTCGCCGCTGCGCAGGGCGACGCGATGCTGCGACTGGTACGGAGTCAGGCTCTCGCGGGCCCGGGCCATGGCGTCCAGGACCCGGTCGCGGTCCTCGGGATGGATGCGCTCGTGGGACCATTCCATCAGGGCGCCGCGCGGCAGGTCGGTGACGGCGCGTCCGCCGACCACTTCCAGCAGGCGCCAGTCGGGCGAGAGGCGGTAGATCAGGTCGGAGCTGGCATCGACCATCGCCCCCAGCCGCTGTTCGCTGCGTCGCAGCGCCTCTTCCTGGCGTTTGCGGTCGGTCACGTCGCGGGTCGTTCCCGCCACGGCTTCGACCAGCCCGTCCGGACCCAGCACCGGGAGGAAGATGTAGTCGTAGATCCGCCAGCCCAGCGCGCTGTGGTGGAAGGGCACGTCGTTGCGGACGGGGCCGCGGGTGGCGATGACACGGTCGATCTCCTCGTCGTGCATGGCCGCGTGCCAGGGCTCGTAGCCCAGCTCCAGGCAGGTCCTGCCGCGCGCCTGTTCCCAGTCCAGGCCCCACATGTCGAGCAGGGCCTGGTTGGCGTAGATGAAGCGATGCTGGAGGTCGAAGACATAGACCAGGTCCGGTACGGTCTGGAGGATGGCCTCGTACAACCGCAGTTTTGCGTCTGCGGGGGCGTCGATCTGCGAGTTTGCCGGACTGTCCAAATGCAATCGCACATCGCGCCGTTATGCTGGGATGCGACTCTACGGAGCCGGGAGTAGGTTCTCCGTGAAGCCGACCGCCGAGCATTGGCATCGCGCGCATCCGCATCGGTGCGCGTCAGGCCCGCTCACGTCGCGACACCGGCCATCGCAGGCACAATGGCCGTCCGATTCCCCACCGCGTGCGCCTTGTCCCCGAAACGCCTGCTTCCGCTGATCATCGCCACCGCCCTGTTCATCGAGAACATGGACTCCACGGCGATCTCGACCTCGCTGCCGCAGATCGCCGCCGACCTGGGCGTGGAGCCGGTGGCACTGAAACTGGCGCTGACGACCTACATGCTGGCGCTGGCGATCTTCATCCCGGTCAGCGGCTGGGTGGCCGACCGTTTCGGTGCAAAGCCCGTGTTCATGGGCGCGATCGGCGTATTCCTGCTCGGCTCGCTGGGCTGCGCCGCCAGCGATGGCCTGGGCGAACTGGTGGCGGGGCGCTTCGTGCAGGGCGTGGGCGGCGCCATGATGGTGCCGGTCGGGCGCCTGGTGCTGCTGCGCAGCGTGGAGAAATCCGAACTGGTGCGCGCGCTGAGCTGGCTGACCGTGCCGGCCATGCTCGGCCCCATCCTGGGCCCGGTGCTGGGCGGTGCGATCACCACCTACGCGCACTGGCGCTTCATCTTCCTGATCAATATCCCGATGGGCCTGCTCGGCATGTGGCTGGCCTGGCGCCATATCCCGATGCTGCGCCAGCCGGTGGGGCCGCTGGACTGGCGCGGATTCCTGCTGTCGGCCGGTGGCCTGGCGTTGGCGATGTTCGGCCTGTCCGCGATCGGCCGCGGCCTGGTGCCGGGCGTGGCGCTGGCGGCTGCGATGCTGCTGGGCGCGGGCCTGCTGGCCGCCTACGTGGGCCACGCCCGCCGTCACCCGCATCCTCTGCTGCAGCTGGACCTGTTGCGGGTGCCGACCTATCGCGCCGGCGTGCTGGGCGGCTCGCTGTTCCGCATCGGCATCGGCGCGACCCCCTTCCTGCTGCCGCTGATGCTGCAGCTGGGCTTCGGGCTCGATCCGCTCGAGTCGGGCCTGGTCACCTTCACCTCCACCGCCGGCGCGATGGTGATGAAGGTGGTGGCGCCGCGCATCCTGCGCAGCTTCGGCTTCCGCCCGGTGCTGATCTGGAACGGCCTGGTGGCCTCGCTGCTGCTGTGCGGGTTCGGCCTGTTCCGCGCCGATACGCCCTACGCCCTGATGGTGGGCGTGCTGTTGACCAGCGGCTTCCTGCGCTCGCTGCAGTTCACCAGCATCAACGCCATCGCCTATGCCGACATCGACCAGGCCCACATGAGCCAGGCCAGCAGCCTGGCGGCGATGGCGCAGCAGCTCTCGCTCGCGCTGGGCGTGACCATCGGCGGCTTCGCGCTGAGCGTGGCCGGCAGCCTGACCGGCGCCGGCGACGCGGCGCCGATCAACTTCACGTTCGCCTTCCTGACCGTTGGCCTGATCTCGCTGGTCTCGGTACTGCAGATGCGCAAGCTCAGCCCCGAGGCGGGCGCCGAAGTGTCCGGCCGCGCGGTCGCCGGACGCGAAGTCACCGAGCCCAAGGCCGAGGGGCGCCCGCAGGCCTGACCAGGCCTGGCCGTCACGTTCCCTGCATGGGGCTGGTCGCACCTTGTCGCGCATCGCGATGCAGGAGCAGGCAGATGGGCAACCGCCCGGACGACAACGGACCCGGACAGGCACCGTATCCGCAGCAGGATCCCCCGCATCCGGCCAATCCCGAACGGCAGGCGCCGGGGCAGCGGCCCGGCGAACAACCGCGCCAGGACCCGGGCTCCGGGCCAGACCGGGAGCCTGACCGGCGTCCGCGCCAGCTGTAGCGGGCCAACCAGGAGAACGCCATGGGCGACAAACGCCAGGACACGCCGCCGCCGGATCCGAGCCGGCGCGAACAGCGCGAGTATCCGCACGGCAGCGGCGACCGCAACAGCTTCTCGCCGTTCGGCAAGGACCGCATGCCGGTACACGAGGGCGGGGAGCAGCGCCATGCGCCACCCGATCCGCAAGCCGGTGGCGACGACCCCGGCGATACCACCGGATAACCGGCGGGTCACGCGGCCTTGATCGCGGCTCCCCGAAGGTGGTCGCCAATCACGATGATGGAGTACGCATGACCCTGATCCCTTCCGACACCCTGGTCGTGGTCGCCGACGGCACCGGCGCGCGCCTGTTCCGCAACCGCGGCGACGAGCGCGCGGTGGCGCTGCACCAGGTGGAGTTGCGCGAGTTGATGAACATGGACGACGACGGTCCTTCCGGCAGCATGCCCGGGGAATCCACCGGCCGGCAGATCGACGAAGCGACCTTCGCCAAGCAGCTGGCGCACGCGCTCAACGAGGGCGCGGTCAAGCAGCAGTACACGCAGCTGGCGCTCATCGCCGATCCCACCACACTGGGGCGGATGCGGCCGCTGCTGCACAAGCAGGTGCAGGCCTGCATCATCGCCGAGATTCCCAAGACGCTGACCAACTCGCCGGTGGAGGACATCGAGCGGGCGCTGCGGGCGCCACTGTGAGTGCATATCGCGCCGACTTCGAAGTCATGGAGCCGGCGCGCGCCGAGCTGGAGGCCGCGCCCGGGCCGGTCCTGCTCGAGTTCGGCGCCCCCTGGTGTGGCCATTGCCAGACCGCGCAGCCGGCCATCCGCGCGCTGCTGGACGGCCACGAGGACGTGACCCACCTGAAGATCGAGGATGGCCGCGGCAAGCCGCTGGGGCGCGCGTTCGCGGTGAAGCTGTGGCCGACCCTGGTGCTGCTGCGTGCGGGCGAGGCCGTGGCGCGGGTAGTGCGGCCGGTGGACGCCACCGACCTGGAGCCGCTGCGGCAGGCCCTGCAGGCCTGAGTGCGCGCCTGCGGAGCGGCACCGGCCACATCCACGGCCCGATGCCCGCGCCGCCGGATCGGATGCCGCGTGCAGCACGCGCACGGCCCGACGGGCGCGCCCGCGAATCCCTGCGCAGCGATGCCGACCCGCATGCCATTCGCGTGCCGTTGACGCCGCGGCCGCGAGTCTGGAAGACCGATGACACAACCTCTGCGATGGCAAGACTCCGACACACCGACTGGCCCGACCGCCTCTGGATCGTCCGCCACGGCCAGAGTGCCGGCAACGTGGCGCGCGACCGCGCCGAACTGGCCGCCGACCATCTGATCGAACTGGAAACGCGCGATGCCGACACGCCGCTGTCCGCGCTGGGCCATGAACAGGCGCGGGCGCTGGGGCAGTGGTTCGCGCGATTGCCGCGGGAGATGCAACCCTCCACGCTGATGAGTTCGCCGTTCGTGCGCTCGCGCCAGACCATGGAAGCGGTGGCGCGCGCGCTGGGCACGCCCGGCGATGAAGTGCTGGTGGACGAACGCCTGCGCGAGAAGGAGTTCGGCGTGCTCGACGGTTACACCACGACCGGCATCCGCGCCAGGTTCCCGGACCTGGCCGCGCAGCGGGCGAGCGTGGGCAAGTTCTATTTCCGCCCGCCCGGCGGCGAGAGCTGGTGCGACGTGATCCTGCGGCTGCGCAGCCTGACCGAAGTGCTGCGCCGCGATTACGTGGGCGAACGGGTGCTGATCGTGGCCCACCAGGTGATCGTCAACTGCTTCCGCTACCTGTTCGAGTGCATGGACGAGGCCGAGATCCTCGCCATCGACCGCATGGCCGACGTCCCCAACTGCTCGGTCACCGGCTATGCCATCGACCGCCACGCGCCCGATGCGCGCTTCCGCCTGGAGATGGCCAACATGGAACTGCCGCTGCTTGAGGCCGGTGCGCCGGTGACCGGGGCCGCCGACGTGCCCGCGGGCCCGCGGTGAGCCCGGGCCCGACACGGGGGCGTGCCGGGCAGCTGGGCGCGACCCTGTTGCGGGCCTGGCCTCTGCCCGCGCACGCGGATGGCGGCGGCAAGGAGGTGCGCGGGCGCGTGCTGGTGGTGGGCGGCGAACGCGAGCTCGCCGGTGCGGTGCGCCTGGCCGGGGAGGCGGCGCTGCGTGCCGGCGCGGGCAAGCTGCAGATCGCGGTCGCCGCCGCGGTGGCGCCGGCGCTGGCGGTGGCGGTTCCGGAGGCAAGGGTGCTGGCGCTCGCGGAAACGGCGCGCGGCGCCATCGCCGGTACCGGCCGCGGCCTGGCCGCTACGGCGGCACGCGCCGACGCGCTGGTGCTGGGGCCGGGCATGGAGCGCGGTCCGGGGCTGCGCGCTCTGGCCCGGCGGCTGCTGCCACGGCTGCCCGGCGCGGTGGTGCTGGACGCAGGAGCCATCGACCTGGCCCTGCTGCGCGCCTGGCACCGGCTGGGCCAGCGTCCGCCGGCCATCGTGACGCCGCACCACGGCGAAATGGCGTCGCTGCTGGACTGCGATGCGGCGGACGTGGCCGCCCACGCGCCGCGGGTCGCCCTGCGCTTCGCGCGGGAGTGGGGCCTGGTGGTGGTGCTCAAGGAAGCCTGCACCTGGATCGCCGAGCCGGCCGGCGGCCTGTGGTGCCATCGCAACGGTCCGCCGGGCCTGGGCACCTCGGGGTCTGGCGACGTGCTGGCGGGCCTGATCGGCGGGCTCTGCGCCCGTGGCGCCACGCCCGCGCAGGCCGCCTGCTGGGGGGTGTGGCTGCACGCGCGTTCGGCCGCCGGGCTGCAGGGCGCAGGCGCGATGGGACTGCTGGCGCGGGAGATCGCGGCCGGCGTGCCGGCGCTGCTCGCGGCCAATGGCCCCCGCTGAAGACTTGCCAGACAGCCGCGGCCGGGGCGGCGTGGCCCGATGGTGGGCGCCGACCGCGGTTCGCAGCCGACGCCCGGGGCTCAGAAAGCCCAGGTCAGCCGCAGCGCGAGCCGGCCGTCGGCCTTCCGCGCGTCGTCGAGGTTCTCGTCCAGCACCTGGCCGTAGCTGACGGTGTCGGTGTAGTGGAGCTCGGCGTCGACCGGACCGAAGCTGCGGGTCAGGCCGACCAGCCAGTCGCCATAGCTGTCGCCGGCCGCATCGTCCAGGTCGTACCAGCCGGCCCCGAGCTTCAGGCCCAAACCGCTCTCGCCGAGCGGATAGTCGGCGGCCGCGGCGTAGTAGATGCCCTTTCCGCCCAGCTGGACGAAATCGGGCGAGTACGCCACGCCCACGGTGTAGTACCGCGCGAACGCCAGGTTGGCGGCGAACTCGGTGTAGTCCATTCCGTAGCCCGGGTTGGCGCCGGGGTAGGTCACCCGCGTGACCGACAGGTCCAGCTCGGCGTTTTCGCCCAGCGCGCCGGCCCAGCCGGCGTAGACGTCGATCTCGTGGTCGATCCCGTCGTCCGGATCGCCGAAGTCCACGGTCGAGGCCCAGGCGCCGGCGTAGAAGCCGCTGGCATGCGAGACCGTGGCTTCGGCCTGCAGCGCAGGATCGCCGTCGGTCTGGGTGACGCCGCGCCAGACGTAGTCGCTGAGCACGCTCACCCCGCCTTCCACGGACCAGGCCGGGTCGCCGCCGGCGTCCTGGGCAAGGACGAGGCCGGGGGCGGCCGTAAGGGCCAGGAGGAGGGCGGCGGGAATGGTGCGCATTTTCGAAAACTGCTGGAAAAAAGGGGTGCATACGATACAGCGGGCCCGCCGCGGCCGCATGCGCGGCGTAAAATGCGCGATGGCGACCGGCCGGGCCGGCGCCTCCCTCATCCGTTCAGGAAATTCCCCAAGATGCGCCAGATCCTCCCCAGCCTCGCTCCGCTCGCCTGCGCCCTGATGCTCGCCTCCTGTGGCGGCGATGGCGCGGCTGGCCGCGCCGATGGCCAGGACAGGGAACTCAACGTCTACAACTGGTCCGACTACGTGGCCGAGGACACCATCGCCGGCTTCGAGCAGGCGACCGGCATCAAGGTCAACTACGACGTGTATTCGGAGAACGAGACGCTCGAGACCAAGCTCACCACCGGCAATTCGGGCTACGACGTGGTCTTCCCCTCGGCGCGTCCCTTCGCGCAGCGGCAGATCCAGTCCGGCCAGTTCGCGCCGCTGGACAAGGCCAGGCTGCCGCACTGGTCGCACCTGGAGGGCGACGTGCTGGCCGGCCTGTCGGACATCGACCCGGGCAACGCCTACGTGGTGCCGTACATGTGGGGCACGACGGGCCTTGGCATCAACGTGGACAAGGTGCGCGCGGCGCTGGGCGAGGACGCGCCGCTGGACAGCTGGGCGCTGCTGTTCGATCCGGCGAACGCGGAAAAGCTGGCTTCCTGCGGCATCCAGGTGCTCGACGACGAACAGGAGGCCTTCGGCGCGGCGCTGATCTGGCTGGGCCGGGACCCCAACGCCGGCGCCCCCGAGGACATCGAGCTGGTGAAGCAGGCCTATGGCGCGATCCGTCCCTACGTGCGCACCTTCAACAATGCCGCCTACAAGGACGCGCTGACCAATGGCGATGCCTGCGTGGTGATGGGGTATTCGGGCGACATCGGCCAGGCGCGCGATGTGGCCATCGAGGCGGCGGAGACGACCGGCAAGCCGGCCCCCGACATCCGCTACGTGATCCCGAAAGAGGGCGCGATCCGCTGGGTGGACGTGATCGCGATCCCGAAGGACGCCCCGCATCCGGAAAGCGCGCATGCCTTCATCGATTACCTGCTGCAGCCGGAGGTGATCGCCAAGGTCACCGACCACGTGGCCTACGCCAACGCCAACAAGGACGCCACGACGCTGGTCGATCCGGAGATCGCCGCCGACCCGGGCGTCTATCCCGCGGCCGAGGTGCGCGCCACCCTGGTGGATCCGGCGTCCCTGCCGCAGGACGTGCAGCGCCAGCGCGTGCGCGCGTGGACGGCGATCAAGAGCGGGCGCTGAGCGAGGCGATGGCTGGCGTGGAGCGCCGTCGGCGACGGCGACGCTTCGCTGGCGCCGGCAGGCGGTGATGTCGCGCCGGATGCCCGAATGGGTCTGGCCCGGATCGTCCGGTCGGATGGACATCGAGGCTGCGACCCGCGCGGCGCTGTGCGGCGTGGTGCCGCTGGCGCTGCTGGTGGCCCTGGGTCGCCAGGACCTGATCGTCTACGCCGCCTTTCCCGCGTTCACCTCCCTCTACGGTCGCGGCGAGCGTTACCGCGACCGTGCCCTGACGCTGCTGGTCGCCGGCACGGCTTTCCTGCTGGTCGTGCTGGCGGCGATGCTGGCCTCGGCGGCGGCGTTGGCCGGCTGGCGGTCGACCCTGGTCCTGGCCGCGCTCGCCGCGGCCGGCGTGCTGCTGTCCGAACGCATGCAGTGGGTCCCGTTCGGCGCGACGTTCTTCGTGTTCGCCTTCGCGGTGGTGGCGTCGGTGCCGGTGGCGCCGGACCGCATCCCGGGCCGGCTGGCGCTGTCGGCGGCGACGGTCGCGCTGTGCTGGGCGGTGGGCATGTCCGGCCTGTGGCTGCGCCGCGGCTGGCCCGCGCGCGCGCCGGCGTGGCTGCCGCCGCTGGCGTTGGGCGCCCTGCGCGAGGTGCGGCGCCGACCGCTGGCCTGGCGCGATCCGGTGGTGTGGTGGACCGCGGGCGAGGCGGCCGTGGGCGTGGTGCTGGCGGTCGTGGCGGTGGAGGCCTTCGGCCTGGGCCATGCCTACTGGGCGGCCGTGACCGTGGTGGCCTGCATTCCGCGCCCCCACAGCACAGGGTTCGTGACCAGGATCGGGCATCGCGTGGTCGGCACCGCGCTGGGCGTGGTCGTGGCGGGGCTGCTGCTGGGCGTGCAGCCGGCGGTGTGGGTGCTGGTGGTGGCGGTGGGCGTGTTCCAGTTCGCCATCGAACTGGTCGTGGGCCGCGTGTACTGGCTGGCGACGGTGTTCATCACGCCGCTGGCGCTGATCGTGGGACATCTGGCGCAGGCTTCGGCGCTGTCGCCGCTGCTGGTGGACCGCCTGTTCGATACGCTGATCGGTGGCGCGGTCCTGCTGCTGGTCGCCTGCGCCGGCCGGCCGATGGCACGGCTGCTGCTGCGGGGCAGGGCGGGGTCGCTGCCGTCGCATTGAAGGAACGCAGCGGTGCGATCGCCCGCGGTGCTGCACACGCGCGACGCGAGGTCGTACCATGCGCACCTGACGGGACGGCGTGAGCGCCGGCCCGCGTCCACCGGTCCTGTCCGACGTGCCCGCCACGCGCGCCGGTACGATGGCCAGCCCGGAGACCGGCACCATGCCAGCACCTGCACGCGCGTCCTCCCCGATCGAGCCCTGGCGCGACGCGGATGCGCGGCCCTTCGTGCGCATCGAGGGCGTGACCAAGACCTTCGGCAAGGTCTACGCCTGCGACGACATCACGCTCGACATCTACCGCGGCGAATTCTTCGCCCTGCTGGGCGGGTCGGGCTCGGGCAAGAGCACCCTGCTGCGGGTGCTGGCCGGATTCGAGGCGCCCGACCGGGGCCGCGTGCTGATCGACGGCGTGGACGTGACCGCGCTGCCGCCCTACCAGCGGCCGGTCAACATGATGTTCCAGAGCTACGCGCTGTTCCCGCACATGACGGTGGCGCAGAACATCGCCTTCGGCCTCAGGCAGGACCGCCTGCCGGCCAGCGAGATCCGCGAGCGCGTGCAGGCCATGCTCGAGCTGGTGCAGATGCCGCAGCTGGGCAACCGCCGGCCCGACCAGCTGTCGGGCGGCCAGCGCCAGCGCGTGGCGCTGGCGCGCGCGCTGGCCAAGCAGCCCAAGCTGCTCCTGCTCGACGAGCCGCTGGGCGCGCTCGACAAGCGGCTGCGCGAACGCACCCAGTTCGAACTGGTCAACATCCAGGAGCAGGTGGGCACCACCTTCATCATGGTCACCCACGACCAGGAGGAGGCGATGACGATGTCCTCGCGCATCGCGGTGATGGATGCCGGGCGCATCGTGCAGGTGTCCACGCCGGCTGCGCTGTACGAGTTCCCGGCCACGCGCTTCGTCGCCGAGTTCATCGGCGGCATCAACCTGTTCGAGGGCCGCGTGCTCTCGCATGACCTCGATGCCGGCCTGGTGCGCGTGCAGTGCGACAGCCTGGCCGACCCGGTGCTGGCGCGGCATCCGGACTACCTGCCCGAGGGCACCGCGGTGAGCGTGGCGGTGCGGCCGGAGAAGATCGACGTGCACGAGCAGCGCCCGGACGCCGACAACGTGGCGGTGGGCAAGGTGCGCGATATCGCCTATCTGGGCGATGTGTCGATCTACCACGTGCAGACCGAGGAAGGCGCGGTGATCCAGGTGCAGGAAACCCACGTCGAGCGCAGCTCCGAGCCGCACTACGACTGGGACGACACCCTGTGGCTGAGCTGGCCGGCCACCGGCGCGGTGGTGCTGGCCTCGTGAGCGCCCGGCGCGACGCCAGCTGGAGCTTCTGGGCGGACGTGGTCCGCAACCTGTTCGGCTTCTTCCGCGTGGTGCGCGACGAGTTCCGCACGCGCCGGGGGCGGCTGCTGGTCAAGCTGATTCCCACGCTGTGGCTGGGCCTGTTCTTCGCCGTGCCGTTCCTGATCGTGGCCAGGATCAGCTTCGCCGAGGCGGTGTTCGGCCAGGTGCCGCCGTACACGCCCCTGCTCGAGCGGGCCGGCGACGGCGCGGTGGCGCTGCACCTGCACATCTCCAGCTACGCGCTGCTGCTGCAGGACCCGCTGTACGTGGCCGCCTACCTGCGTTCGCTGCTGTTCGCCGGCGTGTCGACGCTGTTCTGCCTGCTGATCGGCTATCCGATGGCCTATGGCATCGCGCGGGCCAGGCCGGTGATGCGGCTGATGCTGATGATGCTGGTGATCCTGCCGTTCTGGACCAGTTCGCTGCTGCGCACCTACGCGATGATCGGGATCTTCAAGGCCAACGGCTGGCTGTCGGGCGCGCTGGCGGCGATCGGCGTGCTCGATCCCGGAGAAGGGGTGCTGCACACCAATCTCGCGGTGTACATCGGCATCGTCTACAACTACCTGCCGTTCATGGTGCTGCCGCTCGCGGCCACCCTGATGCGCCTGGATTTCACCCTGCTGGAGGCGGCGGAGGACCTGGGCGCGAGGCCGGCGCAGGCGTTCTGGCGGATCACCCTGCCGCTGTCGATGCCGGGGATCATCGCCGGCTGCCTGCTCGTGTTCATCCCGGCGGTGGGCGAGTTCGTGATCCCCGACCTGCTCGGCGGGCCCGACGCACTCACCATCGGCCGCGTGCTGTGGACCGAGTTCTTCACCAACCGCGACTGGCCGCTGGCCTCGGCGGTGGCGGTGGCGATGCTGCTGCTGATCGTGATCCCGACCCTGGTGTTCGAGTACATCGAGAACCGGCGCGAGCAGCGTGAGGCCGAGGCATGAAGCGGCGGCCATGGGCGCTGTGGGCGGTGATCGTCGCCGGTTACGCCTTCCTCTACATCCCGATCGTCTCTGTCATCGCGTACTCGTTCAGCGCCTCGCGCCTGGCGACGGTGTGGGGCGGCTTCTCGATGCGCTGGTATGGCGCGCTGTTCGAGAACCAGCAGATCCTCGATGCGATGTGGCGCAGCCTGACCATCTCGGCCACCGCCGCCACGGCGGCGGTCTTCCTGGGCACGGCCAGCGGCATGGCGCTGTCGCGCTTCGGGCGCTTCCCGGGGCGGGGCGTGCTGAGCCTGATGAACTCCGCGCCGATGGTGATGCCCGACGTCATGCTGGGCCTGTCGTCGCTGCTGCTGTTCGTCTCGCTGCAGCAGATGACCGGCTGGCCGCAGCGCGGCATGACCACGATCACCCTGGCGCACATCACCCTGACCACCTGTTACGTGACCGTGGTGGTGCGTTCGCGCCTGACCTCGCTCGACCGCAGCCTGGAAGAGGCGGCGATGGACCTGGGTGCGCGGCCGTGGCGGGTGTTCTTCCTGATCACCCTGCCGCTGATCGCGCCGGCCCTGCTGGCCGGCTGGCTGCTGGCCTTCACCCTGTCGCTGGACGACCTGGTGATCGCCAGCTTCACCTCCGGTCCGGGGTCGAGCACCCTGCCGATGCTGATCTATTCCAAGGTCAAG
>Ga0233363_1000212_pt1 | contig 28379 bp, 20 predicted proteins | sample ElkDunMinimDraft_18_FD_191534 | JGI IMG/M metagenome (GOLD analysis project Ga0233363, IMG submission 191534) | Fecal eukaryotic communites from dung pellets of Tule Elk in California, USA - Elk Dung C16 | ecosystem: Host-associated > Mammals > Digestive system > Large intestine > Fecal | place... | reverse complement strand
CGCCGCACGGTCCAGATGGTCTTCCAGGACCCGTACACGTCCCTCAACCCGCGGATGTCGGTCGGGGAGATCGTGGGCGAGCCGTTCCGCATCCACCCCGACGCCGTCCCGGCGGGCGGCCGTCGTCGTGCGGTCCAGGAGCTGCTCGAGCTGGTCGGCCTCGAGCCGGACCACCTGAACCGGTACCCCCACCAGTTCTCGGGCGGGCAGCGCCAGCGCATCGGCGTCGCCCGGGCGCTCGCGGTCAAGCCGCGGGTGCTCGTGTGCGACGAGCCGGTCTCCGCGCTCGACGTGTCCGTGCAGGGCCAGGTGATCAACCTGCTGGAGGACCTGCAGGAGGAGCTGGGCCTGTCCTACCTGTTCATCGCGCACGACCTCGCGGTCGTCCGGCACATCGCGGACGAGGTCGCGGTGATGTACCTCGGGCGGGTCGTCGAGCAGGGCGAGGACCGGGCGGTGTACGAGGACGCGCGGCACCCGTACACGCGAGCGCTGCTCTCGGCCGTCCCCGTGCCCGACCCGACGCTGCGCGACGGCGGCCGCTCGGGCGAGATCCTGCTCGAGGGCGACGTGCCGTCGCCCGCGGACCCGCCGTCGGGCTGCCGGTTCCACACGCGCTGCTGGCTGGCGCGGCAGGTCGGGGAGGGTGACGTCCCCGAGGTCTGCCGGACGCAGGACCCGGCATTCGTGCCGCTCGGTGCACCGAGCGTGCTGCCCGGCCCGGGCGGCACGCCGCCGGTCCCGCACCTCGCCGCATGTCATTTCGCGAGGGCCGAGGCACCGACGGTTACGGTGGCCGAGGGGCCCGAGACCGCGGCGCCCGGCGTCGAAGCAGCGACCGACGTCCCCGCCGAATCACAGAAGAGCTGACCTCATGCAGGCATCTCGGCCGTCGGTCGTCCTCGTCCAGAACTCGCCCACGAGCGGTCCCGGCCGCCTGCCGGAATGGCTCGACGACGCCGGGGTCGACGCGCACGTCGTCCAGGGGGAGGACCTCCCGGACCACCTCACGGGCTCGGCGGCGCCGTTCGACCGGCCGGTCGACGGGCTCGTCCTGCTCGGCGGCGGCTTCATGCCCGACGACGACGACCACGCACCGTGGATGCCTCGCGAGCGCCGCCTGACCGGTGAGGCGATCGCGGCCGGCATCCCCGTGCTGGGCATCTGCCTGGGCGCGCAGCTCCTCGCGCGGATCACGGGCGGCGAGGTGACGGGCGCGTCGGGCGAGACCGAGAAGGGCTCGTGCCGCGTCTCGCTGCTGGCGGCCGCGGCCGACGACCCGCTCTTCGCGGGCCTCGCGGCGCTGACCGACGACGGCCGGCTGCGCATGATCCAGAACCACAAGGACTCGATCACGACGCTGCCCCCGGGCGCGGTCCACCTCGCGACGTCCGACGCCTGCCGGGTCCAGGCCTTCCGCGTCGGTGCCAGCGCCTGGGGCGTGCAGTTCCACCCCGAGGCCGCGCCGGGCAAGATCGCGACCTGGGACGAGGCGGCGCTCACCTCGACCGGCTTCGACCGGGCCGCCCTGCTCGAGACCGCGCTCGCCGACGAGCCGGCCAACCAGCGCCAGGCCCGCGAGCTGGTCGCGGCGTTCGCGCGGGTCGTCCACTCGAGCCGTCAGCGGGCCCTGCAGCACGTCGGCCGGGTCCCGGCCGACGCCCACCGGAGCGAGGAGCACTGATGCCGACGACGGGGACGCATTCGGACGGCGTACCGGTGATCGCGTACCGCGTGGCCCGGGCCGGTGGTGCGGAGATCGCGTCCCGCGGCGCCGACGAGCCGTTCTACGCGGCCTCGACCGTCAAGCTCGCGGTGCTCGTCGCCGCGGCCCGGGCGCTGGAGGCCGGCGAGGTGACGCTCGACGACCTGGTGACCAGCACCGTCACCTTCGAGTCGCAGGTGCCCGGCGCCGGCTCGTACAGCATCGAGCCGGACGACGTCGACGAGGGCATGCCCGCTCCGGGTACACCGATGCCCGTGCGCGACGTGCTCGAGCGCATGATCGTCGTCTCGTCCAACGAGGCCACCAACATGATCGTGGAGCTGGTCGGCCTCGACGCGGTCAACCGCGCGCTGGCCGACTCCGGGGCTGCCGCGAGCGTGTTCGGGCGCAAGTACAGCGACCTCGCGGCCGAGGCGCGCGGCGCCACCCACCGCACCAGCGCGGCCGACCTCGTGGCGCTCATGTCCGCGGTCGTGACCGGTCGGCTGGCCGGGCCCCGCGGGACGGCCTACATGACCGAGCTCCTGGGCCGCCAGCACGACCGCGTGCTCACCGCCGCGGTGCCCGACGGCGTCCCGTACGGCTCCAAGTCAGGGTGGGTCGACGGGATCCGGCACGACGTCGCGTTCGTCGGCGAACCCGGTCCCGACGCGCTCGTCGTGGCCGTGTGCACGCGGGGCTACGCCGAGGCGGACGCGGCCGAGGCGATCCGGGCGATCGGAGCGCTCGCGGTCGAGGTCGCGGGCGTGGACGGGGGCGCCGGCGCGGGGGAGGTCAGGGCCGCCGCGACGCTGCCGTGAGCGCGACGCCCATGACCAGCAGCAGGCCCGTGACGACGAGCAGCGGGACCGTCCAGCCCTGCGTCGCGTCGTGCACCGCGCCGATCGCCGTCGGGGCGAGGGCCGCGCACGCGTAGCCGGCGGTCTGCACGACGGCGGAGGTGCGGCGCGCGGTCGCGACGTCGGGGCTGCGCTGGGCGATGAGCGTGAAGATCGCCGTGAAGTTCCCGCCCTGCGCCGCACCCGCGAGGCAGACCCACAGGGCCCACGCGCCGGGCGCCGCGAGCATCCCGACCGGGAGCGCGAGCCACAGGGCCGCCAGCAGCACCGACACCGGACCGAAGCCCACCCTGCGCGAGATCGCCAGCGGCACGAGGAACGAGCCCGCGACGGCACAGAGCTGGAAGGGAGCGGCGGCGCCGCCGGCCTGCGCGGCGTCGAGCCCGAGCCGGTCCTGGAGGATCGTGGGCAGCCACGCGGTCATGGCGTAATAGCCCGAGGCCTGACCCGCGAAGGCGGCACACAGGACCAGCGTGAGCCGGCGGGTCCGGCGCCGCCGCCCGGGGTCCAGCGCCACGGCCGAGGGCAGCGGGCGCGGCAGCGCCCCGGCGTCCTGCGCGGCGAGCGCGCGCCCTGCCGGGACCCAGGCCGCGAGCGCGACGACGGCGAGCACGGCCCAGCCCGCGAGCGCCCACTGCCAGCCGAACAGGCCGGCGAGCGGCACCGTGAGCGTGGTGGTGAGGGTCGATCCGAGGTTCATCGTCGCGGTGTAGGCGCCGGTCACCCCGGCGGCGCGGCGCTGGAAGTCGCGCGCGATGACGACCGGAACGGCGACGTTGCCGATCGTGATGCCGATGCCGAGCACCGTGGTGCCGACCAGGGCCGCGGGGACGGTGCCGCCCGAGCGGACCAGCGTGCCCACGAGCACGCCGAGGACCGCGAGGAGGACCGCCCGCTCGGGTCCGGTGCGCGCCACGAGCCACGACGACGCGGGGGTGAACAGCGCGAAGCACAGGACGGGGACCGAGGTGAGCAGCCCGACCCCGGCCGGCGTCAGGCCGAGCGACTGGGCGACGTCGTCGACGACGGGCGGCAGCGAGGTGAGCGGCGTGCGCAGGTTGAGCGCGACGGCGAGCAGCGCCGTCAGGAGGAACCACCGGGGCAGATGCCGCTCCGGTGGTCTACTCATCGAACTGGGCGCCCACCGTCCGCAGGAGGTCGGCGAGCTGCGGCCGTTCGGCCGGCGCGAGCGCACCGAGGACGCGCGACTCGACGTCGAGCAGGTCGCTCATGGCGGCGTCGACCCGGGCGAGCCCGTCGGGCGTGAGCTGCACGAGGACGCCGCGGCGGTCGTCGGGCGAGCGGTGGCGCTCGACGAAGCCGCGCTGCTCGAGCCGGTCGATCCGGTTGGTCATGGTGCCGCTGGTCACGAGCGTCTGGGCGACGAGCGTGCCGGGGGACAGCCGGTACGGCTCGCCGGACCGGCGCAGCGCCGACAGGACGTCGAACTCCCAGGTCTCGAGGTCGTGACGCGCGAACGCACCCCGGCGGGCGCGGTCGAGGTGGCGGGCCAGCCGGCTGACGCGGGAGAAGACCGTGAGCGGCTCGACGTCGAGGTCGGGGCGCTCGCGCCGCCACGCGTCGACGATGCGGTCGACCTCGTCCCCGGCCCGCTCGGCGATGTCCATGGCGAGAGGGTATCGCGATCTCTCGACGTCAAGAGTCTTGACGCACGGCCGATGTGCGGGTCAGCGGGGCTTGGTCAGCGCGGGCTTCTCGACCATGCCCGACAGGCCGTTCCACGCGAGGTTGACCAGGTGCGCAGCCACCTCGGTCTTGTTGGGGCTGCGCGCGTCGAGCCAGTACTGGCCCGTGAGCGCCACCATGCCCACGAGCATCTGCGCGTAGAGCGGTGCGTGCCGGGGCTCGAGTCCGTTCGCGCGGAACTGGTCGGCCAGGATGTACTCGACCTGGTTCGCGACGTCGCCGATGAGGGACGAGAAGGTGCCCGTCGCCTGGGCGACGGGCGAGTCGCGCACCAGGATGCGGAACCCGTCCTCGGATGCCTCGATGTAGCCCAGGAGAGCGAGCGCCGTCCGCTCGACCATGACCTTGGGGTGGCCGCCCTCGGTCAGGGCCCCGGTGAGGGCGTTCGTGAGCGCCTGGACCTCGCGGTCGACGATGACCGCGTACATGCCCTCCTTGCCGCCGAAGTGCTCGTAGACCACGGGCTTGGAGACCTCGGCCCGGGCGGCGATCTCCTCGACGCTCGTGCCGTCGAAACCCTTGGCCGCGAACAGGCCGCGCGCGACCGACAGGAGCTGCTCGCGGCGCTGGCTCGCCGTCATGCGGGCGCGCGGGGCCCGCCGGGACTCGCGCGCTTCGGATGACATGATCCCCATTCTGCCGGTTGTGGCCCTCACCACGTCACGGACGCGTCCGGTTCGTCCCATCCGCACGCAGCAGGGTGCCGCGACCTGGCAGACTGTGGACGGGCGCGCGACAGTGGCACGCGGAGTACTGCAGCCGTCGCCGGGCGCACCGGTCCGCCTTGGTGTAATCGGCAGCACAAGGGTTTTTGGTGCCCTTGGTCCAGGTTCGAATCCTGGGGGCGGAGCACGTGCCCACGACAGAGAGGGATGCACCTGTGGTTTCGACAGGCTCGACCGAACACACCGACGAGCCGACGACGCCTCGGCCCACCGCCGTCGTCATCCTGGCCGCCGGCCAGGGAACGCGAATGAAGTCGGCGCTGCCCAAGGTGCTGCACCGCGTGGGCGGTCGATCGATGCTTGGTCACGCCATCGCCGCAGGTCAAGAGCTTGCTCCGGGGTACCTGGCCGTCGTCGTCGGGCACGAGCGCGAGCAGGTCGCGGCAGCGGCGCTCGAGATCGAGCCGACCGTGGTCATCGCCGAGCAGGACGCGATCCCCGGCACCGGCCGGGCCGTGCAGTGCGCTCTCGACGTGCTGGACGCGCGCTCGCACGCGCTGCGGGCCGCGGCGCTCGCGCACACCGACGACCTGCACTCCGACGACCTGCACTCCGACGACCTGCACTCCGGCCGCGAGCACCCGCTCGGCGACGGCATCGACGGGGCGGTCGTGGTGCTGGCGGGCGACATCCCGCTGCTCGACGGCGCCACGCTCAGCCAGCTCGTCGCCGCCCACCACGCGGACGGCAACGCCGTCACGATCCTCACGACCGAGGTCGCCGACCCCACGGGCTACGGCCGCATCGTGCGCGAGCCCGGCACGGGCGACGTGCTCGAGATCGTCGAGCACAAGGACGCCACGGCGGCCCAGCGGGAGATCCGGGAGATCAACAGCTCGGTCTACGTGTTCGACGCCGCGGTGCTGCGCCGTGGCCTCGGCGGGCTCGGCGCGAACAACGCGCAGGGCGAGCGCTACCTGACCGACGTCGTGGCGTTCGCGCGCTCCGAGGGCGGCGTGGTGCGCGCGCTGCTGAGCGACGACCCCATGGTCGTCGAGGGGGTCAACGACCGCGAGGCGCTCGCGACCCTCGGCGCCGAGCTCAACCGCCGCATCCTGGGCGAGTGGATGCGTGCCGGGGTCACGATCGTCGACCCCGCCACGACCTGGATCGACGTCGACGTCGACCTCGAGCCCGACGTCACCATCCTGCCCGGCACGCAGCTGCACGGCGCCACGACCGTCGCCGCGGGTGCGACGGTCGGCCCCGACACCACGCTGACCGACGTCGAGGTCGGGCCGGGCGCGTCCGTGGTCCGCACGCACGGCGAGCTGTCCGTGATCGGCGAGGGCGCGTCGGTGGGGCCGTTCGCCTACCTCCGGCCCAACACGGTGCTCGGGCGCCAGGGCAAGATCGGCACGTTCGTCGAGACCAAGAACGCACAGATCGGCGACGCGTCCAAGGTGCCGCACCTGTCCTACGTGGGCGACGCGACGATCGGCGAGCACACCAACGTGGGCGCGGCGTCGGTCACCGTGAACTACGACGGCGTCGACAAGCACCGCACGGTCATCGGCTCGTACGCCCGCACGGGCGCGGACAACATGTTCGTCGCGCCGGTCACCGTGGGCGACGGTGCCTACACCGCGGCCGGCTCGGTCATCACCCGCGACGTGCCGGCCGGCGCCCTCGGCGTCGCCCGGGCCCAGCAGCGCAACGTCGACGGCTGGGTCGAGCGACGTCGCGCGGGCACGGCCGCGGCCGGAGCCGCGACGCGGGCCCAGTCGTCCGGCCAGCCGACGCCGACACCGACGCTGGGCGCACAGGCCCAGCGGCAGCTCGCCGCGCACAACGCCCTCACCGGGGCCATCCCCACCGTCCCGTCCGCCGACGTGCCGTCGAACGCCGCCGACTCGGCGTCCGACCCGGACCCCGCGACCCGTACCGCCGACCCGACCGAAGGAAGCACGCTCTGATGGACAACTCGATCGCCGGCACCGGGGAACGCAGCCTCGTCCTCGCAAGCGGTCGGGCACACCCTGACCTCGCCGAGGCCGTCGCCAAGGAGCTCGGGATCGGCCTGCTGCCGGTCTCGGCCTACGACTTCGCCAACAGCGAGACGTACGTCCGCTTCGGGGAGTCGGTCCGCGGCTCGGACATCTTCCTGCTGCAGAGCCACACCGCACCGGTCAACCAGTGGCTCATGGAGCACCTGCTCATGGTCGACGCCGCCAAGCGCGCGTCGGCCCGCACGGTCACCGTCGTCGCACCCTTCTACGCGTACGCCCGGCAGGACAAGAAGAGCCGCGGCCGTGAGCCGATCTCGGCGCGGCTCGTGGCCGACCTGCTGCGCACCGCGGGCGCCGACCGGATCATGAGCGTGGACCTGCACACGCCGCAGATCCAGGGCTTCTTCAACGGCCCGGTGGACCACCTGTGGGCCATGCCCGTGCTCACCGAGTACGTCCGCACGCACGTCGACACGTCGAACGTGACGGTCGTCTCGCCCGACGCCGGCCGCATCCGCGTGGCCGAGCAGTGGGCCGCCAAGCTGGGCGGCTGCCCCCTGGCGTTCGTGCACAAGACGCGCGACGTCACGCGGCCCAACCAGTCGGTGGCCAACCGCGTGGTCGGTGACGTCGAGGGCCGCGAGTGCGTGCTGGTCGACGACCTGATCGACACGGGCGGGACCATCGCGGAGGCCGTCAAGGTCATCAAGGACTCCGGCGCCAAGTCGGTCATCGTGGCCGCTACGCACGGCGTGCTGTCCGACCCGGCGCCCTCGCGGCTCGCGGGGTGCGGCGCGACCGAGGTCGTCGTGACCGACACCCTGCCGATCACGCCCGAGAAGTACTTCCCGCAGCTCACGGTGCTGTCCATCGCGCCGCTCGTCGCGCGGGCCATCCGCGAGGTCTTCGACGACGGCTCCGTGACGTCGTTGTTCGACGGCAACAGCTGAGCGAACGGCCGGCTGACGGCCGAGCGGACTGCCGAGCGGAGAGCAGGGCTTGTCCGGGCCGGCCGACGGGTGAACTTTCGGCCCGGCGGCCGTGCCGGGCGTCCGGCACCTGCACCATGGGTGGCATGCCTTCCCCACGCACGGTGCTGTTCGCGCACCCCTCGGCCGAGCTGTACGGCAGCGACCTGCAGCTCGTCGAGACCGTCCGGGGGTGCGTGGACGCCGGTGCGACGGCCGTCGTCGTGATCCCCGTCGAGGGCGACCTCGGGCCCCTGCTGCGCGACGCCGGAGCGCGCGTGGTCGTGCTCCCGATGCCCGTGCTGCGCAAGGCGCTGCTCACGCCGGCCGGGATGGTGCGGCTCGCCGTCCAGGCGGCACGGGCCCTTCCCGGGCAGGTCCGGCTCGTCCGCCGGACCGGTGCGGGCGTGGTGCTGGTCAACACCCAGACCATCCCGACATGGCTGGTCGCCGGACGCCTGGCAGGTGCGCGCGTCGTGTCGCACGTGCACGAGGCGGAGGCCGATGCCACGCGCGCCCTGCGCTGGGGGCTCGCCGCGCCGTTGCTGCTGGCCCACCATGTCGTGGCGAACTCCCGGTTCGCACGCGAGGTCGTGGTCCGCGCCGTGCCGCGGCTCGCGCGGCGCACCACGGTCATCTACAACGGTGTCCCCGGGCCCGGGCCCGTGGCCGAGCCGGGGCCGTCGCCGGTCAAGGACCACGCCCTCGTGGCGCTCGTCGGGCGCCTCTCGCCCCGCAAGGGCACCGACGTCGCGCTCGAGGCGGTGGCTCGGCTGCGGGCAGCGGGACGCGACGTGCGCATCGTGCTGTGCGGGTCCGCGTTCGCGGGATACGAGTGGTTCGAGCAGCAGCTCCGCGACCGCGCCGCCCGGCCCGACCTCGACGGCGCAGTGACGTTCGCCGGCTACGCCGACCCGTGGGAGTGGTTCGAGCGAGCCGACGTCGTCGTGGTCCCGTCCCGGGTCGAGCCGTTCGGCAACGTCGCGGTCCAGGGCATGCTCGCGCGCCGGCCCGTGATCGCGAGCCGCACGCAAGGACTCGCCGAGATCGTCCGCGACCACGAGACCGGCCTGGCCGTGCCGCCGGAGGACGACGTGGCGCTCGCGGACGCCGTCGCGCGGCTGCTCGACGACGGTGCGCTCGCCGACCGCCTGGCCGGCGCGGCGCGCAAGGAGGCGCTCGAGCGGTTCGACGTCGACCGGTACCGCGCGCTGATCGCGCGCGAGGTCATGGGGCTCGCCACGCCGGACCGCGAGAACGGCTCGATCTGAACGACCGCATTTTCACCGGTTGCCGTCGCCGGGTACAGTAGTCCGGTTGCCTCGGCGAGGGACGTCTGACGGGCGCCGGGTCGTCATCGGAGCGAAGCTTCGAGAGCGGACCGCACCCGCAGAACTAGATCCGTCGGATATCCGTGATCGACTGGGCGGCTGTTGGTGCCCTGCCACTTGTGCAGGTTCCCGCGGCGCGTCCCTGATCGCGTCCGTCACGTGTCCCGCGCCGACGCAGCCGCCCGTCCGTGGGGGCTCCCAGCGGACAGCCGACGGTTCCCACTGGTCGTCGGCACGAACAGACCTCTTCAGGAGTGATCCACGTGTCCGAGTTCAAGCTCGCCGCCGAGGCCCGCACGGAGTTCGGCAAGGGCGCCGCCCGCCGCATCCGCCGCGCCAACAAGATCCCTGCCGTCCTCTACGGGCACGGCAGCGACCCCGTCCACATCACGCTGCCCGGTCACGAGACGATGCTCGCCGTCCGCCAGAGCAACGCGCTGTTCTCGATCGACCTCGACGGCAAGCCGCAGCTGGCCGTCGCCAAGGACATCCAGCGCGACCCGGTCCGCAACATCATCGAGCACGTGGACCTGCTCATCGTCCGCCGTGGCGAGAAGATCGCGGTCGACGTCGCCGTGATCGTGACCGGCGAGTCCGCCCCCGGCACCATCCACGTGGTCGAGTCGCAGACGCTGTCGGTCGAGGCCGACGCCACGAAGCTGCCCGAGTCGCTCGAGGTCTCGATCGACGGCATGGAGGCCGGCACGCACATCACCGCCGGCGAGGTGACGATGCCGTCGGGCTCGACCCTGGTGACCGACCCGGAGCACATCGTCGTCGCGGTCTCCGAGCCGCGCTCCGAGGCCCTGCCCGAGGACGAGGCGGCCGAGGTCGCCGAGGCCGGCGCCGAGGGCGAGGAGCCCGGTGCCGAGGCTCCGGCCGAGGAGACCGCCGCGGAGTGACCGCCGCGGCCTGACATCCAGGCTGAACCACCTCGAGGCGCCCGGTACCGTTCAGGTCCGGGCGCCTCGTCGGTCTCGTCAGGCTTCCGACCGCTCGACCTTCCGACCGCTCTGTCCGCCTGCGCCCGACTCGCGCGGGCATCACTGTGAGAAAGGACCGCTTCGTGACTGGCACGGCCGGAACGGCTGACACACCCTGGCTCGTCGTCGGTCTCGGAAACCCTGGTGCCCGGTATGCGGCGACCCGGCACAACGTGGGCCAGGTCGTGGTCGACCTGCTGGCCGAGCGCGCCGGTGCACGCTTCTCGCGCCACGGGCGGGCCCAGGCCGTCGTCGCCGAAGGCCGGCTCGGCACCCTCGCGGGCGGCGTCCCGGGGCCCCGCGTGATCCTGGCCAAGCCGAGCACGTACATGAACGTCTCGGGCGGTCCGGTGTCGGCGCTCGCGAAGTACTTCGGCGTCGCGCCGGACCACGTCATGGTGGTGCACGACGAGGTCGACATCCCGTTCGACACCATCAAGCTCAAGGCCGGCGGCGGCGAAGGCGGCCACAACGGGCTGCGGGACATCACCAAGGCGCTCGGCAGCAAGGACTACGTGCGGGTCCGCGTGGGCGTGGGCAGGCCGCCGGGCCGCACCGACACCGCCGACTACGTGCTCAAGGAGTTCTCGGCGACCGAGCGCAAGAACCTCCCCATGCTCGTCGACGACGCGGCCGACGCGGTCGAGATGGTGCTCACCGAGGGGTTGCTCGCGGCACAGGGGAAGTACCACACCAGGGCGTAGCATCGGCAGGGTCGTGCGGGTGAACGGAGAGGTCGGGATGAGCCAGGACAACAGCGGGTCGCAGGACGAGCCGCGGGACCCGTACGAGCCCGTCCCGCCGACGGACCCGTACCAGCAGCCGACGCAGCCCGTGCCCGACCCGTACCAGCCGGAGGGGACGTCGCCGTACGACGCTCCGCCGCCGCCGTATGCGACCGAGGGCCAGCCGTCCCCGTACGAGTCGTCCCCGCCGCCGTCGCAGCCGTACGGCTCCCAGCCCTACTCGTCCCAGCCGTACCCGTCCCAGCCGTACCCGTCGGAGCCTTATCAGGGGACCCCGTACCCGTCGCAGCCCTACCAGGGGACCCCGTACCCGTCGCAGCCCTACCAGGGGACGCCGTACGGCCCGGGGCCCTACGGGGCCCCGCCGTCGGCGGGGACGGACGGGTTCGCGATCGCCTCGCTGGTCACGGGCATCCTCACGATGGCCATCGTGCCCATCGTGCTGGGGATCATCGCGCTCAGCCGGATCAAGCGGTCGGGCCAGGCGGGCAAGGGCATGGCGATCGCCGGCATCGTGCTGGGTGCGCTCAGCATCGTCGGCTGGGTGGTCGTGGCGGTCCTGTTCCTCGCCGTGGTGCAGTCGGGTGTCCTCGAGGACATCCAGAACGACCCGCGGTTCACCGACCCGCAGTACAACTCCTCGGTCCACGAGTACGGCGACGACGCCAGGCTCGACGCTCTCTACGACTCGTGCCGCGGCGGCGACGACGACGCCTGCCACGACCTGTTCCTCGGCTCGCCCTCGGGCTCGGAGTACGAGGACTTCGGCGCCACCTGCGGGGGCCGTGAGATCGTGTGCCTGCCGTTCTGAGCCGGATCCGCGGGTGAAATGGCCACGGGACGTGCCGTTCACCGCTGATTCACCCTGACCCGCGTCCATGTCGGCGCGCCCGCGAACCTACGCTCAGGCGTGGAGTTCGAAGGGGGGCGCATGGGATCCGCGCGCATGAGCATCGCCATGGTCGGCACACGGGGTGTGCCGGCCCACTACGGCGGCTTCGAGACGGCCGTCGAGGAGGTGGGCTCGCGGCTCGCGGCCCGTGGGCACCGCGTGCGTGTCTACTGCCGGGACGGGAACGGGGACGCCCCGCTCGCCGAGTACCTCGGCATGGAGCTCGTGACGCTTCCCGCGATGCGCCGCCGGACCCTGGAGACGCTCAGTCACACGGCGTTGTCCGTGGGGCACCTGGCCGCGCACCGGACCGACGTGGCGTTCGTGTTCAACGCTGCCAACTCACCCCTGCTCCCGGTGCTGCGGGCCGCGCGGATCCCGGTGGCGACGCACGTGGACGGGCTCGAGTGGAAGCGCGCCAAGTGGGGGCGTGGTGGCCGGACGTACTACCGCGCCGCCGAGACGGCCGCCGTGCGGTTGTCGGACGCGCTGATCGCCGACGCGCGGGGGATCGCCGACTACTACCGCGACGAGTACGGCGTCCCGACGACGCTCATCCCGTACGGTGCCCCGATCCTGGGGTCGCCCGGCACCGACCGGCTCGACGAGCTGGGGCTCACGAGCGGCCGGTACCACCTGGTGGTGGCACGGTTCGAGCCCGAGAACCACGTGCACCTCATCGTCGAGGGCTACGTCGCGAGCGACGCCACGCTCCCGCTCGTCGTGGTGGGCTCCGCGCCCTACGCGCACCAGTACACCCGCCGCTGCCACGATGCCGCGGCCGGTGACCCCCGGGTGCGTTTCCTCGGCGGCATCTGGGACCAGAAGCAGCTCGACCAGCTCTACGGGAACGCGTACACCTACCTCCACGGCCATTCGGTCGGCGGCACCAACCCGTCGCTGCTCCGCGCGATCGGTGCCGGGGCCGCGACCATCGCGTACGACGTCGCGTTCAACCGCGAGGTCCTCCTCGACGCGGGACGGTTCTTCCGCGACGCGGGCGAGGTGGCGCTCCGGTTGCAGGAGGCGGAGGCGAACCCGGATGCGGTCGCACGCGACGGCATCGCCCTCGAGCGCCGTGCCCAGAGCTACGACTGGGAGACCGTGACGGACGGGTACGAGGCGCTCGCCCGTGAGCTCCAGGAACGCACGGCGACCGGTCCGCGTCCGTTCGCGCGACGTCGGCGCGCGGTGCGGCCCTGAGCATCGGCCCTGAGCAGCGCCCTTGAGCAGGGGTTCGTCCGCCCCTACGGGGTGACGTCGGTCGTCTCGGGCGCGAGGGACGGCCTGGCGTACTCCCGGTGGACGTGGCCCAGCGCGGCGGCGACCATCCCGAGTCCTCGGTACGCGGTCCGCAGGCCGCGCGCGTCGGCCTCGACGTCCGAGCGGACACGTCCCCCGAGGTGGCGGAGGTAGCCGCCCACGCACCGGGCGCTGCCGCCCACCACCCCGCGCAGCCGCACGACCCCCCGGGCGGGCCGCCCGCTGGCCGTCTTGAGGCCCACGACGACGGCGGTGTTGCCGCCCCGGAACGCCCGGCGCATCGTCCACGCCCGGGTCGTCCGCTCGGGCGGGACGACGTCATCGGTCTCGGACTCGTTGCACCACACGATCCGACCGCCGCGCGCCACGAGCTGCTTCGAGAAGAGGGTGTCCTCGCCGCCCGTGAGCCCGAGCGTCGGGTCGAACGAGACGTCCAGCGCCCGTACCTGCTCAAGGTCGAGGAGCAGGTTGCCGGCGGCGGCCACCGGTACCTCGATGCCGGTGGTGCGGGGCCGGCGCCGGAACGCCCCTGTCGCCAGGACCCACGGGTCGACGTCGGCCGCGAAGAGCGAGATGACGCGGCCCATGACCGCGGCCGGCCGAGTCACGAGCCACGTCTCGACGAGGTGGTGCAGCCAGCCCGGGCGAGGGCGCTCGTCGTCGTCGACGAACGCGAGCAGGTCGGCGTCCGCGGACTCGGCCAGCGCGCGGTTGCGCACGGCCGCGATGCCCGGCTCGGGCTCGACCACGTACCGCACGGCCAGGTCGCCGGCCTGCTCGACGGTGCTCCGCGCCGAGCCGGCGGGGTCGTTGTCGACGACGAGGACCTCGCACCGCGCGGTCGCCCCGACCTCGCGGATGCGCTCGGGGAGCTCGGCGAGGAGCGCTGCGAGCTTCTTGGGACGGTGGAACGTCGGGATCGCGATCGCGACCCGCAGCTCAGCGGGGGGCGGGGACGTCACTGCGGATGAACCTCATCTTGCCGCCGGTCTGCGGGATGTCGTCGACGACCTCGAGCGTCACCGGCACGAGGTCCCGGGTCGCCGCGCGCAGCTTGCCCAGCGCGACGTCGATGTGCGACGACGCGTCGGCGGCGTGGCCCGGGATGCACCGCAGGACGACCGAGTGGTCCGCCGCCTGGACGATCTCGAACTGCCGGACGGCGAGCGGTGCGTCGTCGAAGATGTGCCCGAGCGCTCCGGCGATGGCCGAGCCGTCGGGGAGGCGCACGGCGTCGGACGCGCGGCCCGAGATCTGGCCCAGCCGCGGCAGGCTCCGCCCGCACGCGCACGCTCCCGGCCGGATGCTGCTGATGTCGCCGAGCCGGTACCGCAGGACGGGGAAGACCCGGTTGGTGAGGTCGCTGACGACGACGTTCCCCTCCGTCCCCGCCTCGACCGGGACGTCGTCGTCGTCGAGGATCTCGACCCGGCGCACGTCGGCGAAGACGTGCAGACCGTCCTGGTGCTCGCACTCGCCGGCCATCCAGGGCACCTCGGCGGACCGGTAGTGGTCGTAGCACGGCGCTCGGAACGCCGTCTCGATCTCCGCGCGCACCCCGCTCGTGAGCGGAGCCGCGGTGACCGCGACCGCGCGGGGCGAGTGCAGCTCGAGCCTCAGACGACGGGCACGTCGCGCGAGGTCGAGCACGCCGCCGCCGTACCCCAGCAGGAACGGCGGCCGGAGCCCGTTCCACGCCCGGACGAACTCGCGGACGGTCTCGTCGGAGATGTGGAACGCGTCGAGCTGCACCCGGCGCGAGGGCAGCCACTGCAGGTCGTGCTTCACCTTTGCCGCGCCCGTGAGCATGTACCGGGTCACGATCCCGCGGTCGTCCCACGGCTCGACGCCCCACCACGAGAACAGCCGCCACTCGAGGGCGCGAGCCGGGAACCGCAGGTCACGCAGGATGTGGAGCGGAAGCCCCGTGCTGCCGCCCGTGCGTGAGCGTGCGCTGGTCCGGTCGGTGGCCTCGTCCGTCCGGAGCCGGTCGAAGTTGTCGCGCACGAGGCCCTTGTCGAGCAGCGGCAGCGCCTCGAAGGCGGCGGGGTCGTCGAGATCGCTCGCGGTGAAGCCGGCGTCCCCGTAGTACTCGCGGTAGAAGGCGCTGTGCTGCATCGCGAACTGGGCGTGCCGCGCCGAGCGTTCGGCCGACAACCGCGCGAGAGCCGCGGGGTCCAGGGCGTCGGCGGCCAGGAACGCCGACAGCGCACGGGTGCTCGAACGCCCCACGACCGCGGACTTCGTCCGGAACGCCAGCTCGCGCATCATCGCCCATCACCGGCCGGTGCCGTCCGGCGCGCCGCGACCGCGGCGCGGTATGCCCGGGCGTGGGCCACCCCGGCGTCGTGCCACTCGCGCCGGGAGAGGTCGGGGCGCGCGTCCGGCGAGAGGTCCGACGCCTGCTTGAGGGCGGCCAGCAGCTGGGCTCCGTCCAGGGTGCCGTCGTACATGAGGACCCAGTCGCCGCCCACCTCCGCGGCCAGCGCCTCGTTCGCCTCGTTGCGGGGGACGAGTACGGGACGGTCGAGGGAGAGCGCCGCGAGCACGCTGCCGGAGTTGTGCATGAAGCGATAGGCGAGCACGACGAGCGTCGAGCTCGTCGCCAGCTCGACGAGCTCGGCGTCGGACAGGAAGCCCAGCGTGAGGCCGACGCCGGGAAGGTCGGCCACCTCGTCGCTCATCGACTGCGCGAGCTCGGGGGACGACGGCCGCCCGCCGATCCGGAGGGTGAGCGTCGGGTCGACGGCGACGGCCTCGCGGTACGCGGCCAGCAGTGCGCCGACGGCCTTGTAGCGCCGGATCCCGCCGAAGTAGCCGAGCCGTCCGGGAGTCCGCTCGGCCTGCGGGTGGGTGCCGTACCAGTCGCGGTAGTGACCGTGCCGGATGAGGGCGTGCGGAGCGCCGGGCGGCACGGGCGTGGTCGCGTTCAGGACGATGCGGTAGTCGGTCCACGCGTCGATGCGGGTCAGCAGCCGACGTCGCACCGCGTCGACGTCCGGCAGCTCGAGGTTGTGCACCGTGCGGACGACGACCACGCGTGACAGGCGGTGCCGGAGGACGATCAAGGACGTCAGCGCAAGCTTTCCGTACGCCTTCCACCACGTCGTGCCCTCGAGCTTGCCCTCGGGCCAGTGCCAGTGGAACACGTCGTACCGGCCGAGGATCGCGCGGGCCCAGCTGAACCGGAGATGCTCGACCTCCGGGGTCGCCGCGAGGGCGGCGTCGAGCTGGGTGATGTACGGGTTGGTGGTCGGGCGCGGGGCGCGGAAGGACTGCATGACCCGCAGGCGGCGGCCCGTCATGACGTCGTCACGCCCTCGGGGCTGCCGCGGAAGCTGATGACCTTCGCCGGGACGCCCGCGACGACGGCGAAGGCCGGCACGTCGTGGGTCACGACACTGCCGGCCGCGACGACGCTGCCCTGGCCGACCGTGACGCCCGAGACGACGATGCTCCCTGCGCCGATCCAGCAGTCGTCCTCGATGACCAGCGTTCCACGCTCGACCCCCTGGGACTTGATGGTCCGGCCGGGCTCGGCGAACACGTGGTTCTCGGAGAAGAGCATGACGTGCGGCCCGACCATGACGTCGTCACCGATCGTCACCGTCCCGGAGCACCCGACGAAGCACCCGGTGCCGAGGCTCGAGCGGTCACCCATCGTCATCCCCTCGCCCGCGGGCCCGCCGTAGTAGCTCGACGGCCGGATCGCGGTGCGTGACCCGAGGGAGACGTCGGCGCCGAAGCGCACGCCGTGACGAGACGTGCCCTGCAGCTCGACGCCGTCCTCGATCACCAGCCGGCCGTCGTGGTGCACGTGCCGCAGCCCGGACAGCCGCGTCCCTCGGCCGACGAAGAGCGAACCCCTCGAGGTGCCGAACAGCGGCTTGCGCAGCTGGCCGCGGAGCAGCATCAGTCCCGCTCGCCGGGCGATCCCGGCGTCGGCCATCAGCGCCGCCCCGCGGTCCTCGATCCCCTCGTACCGGCGCTGTGTCATCGCCCCTCCGCACCGGCCGTCTTGAGCGAGCGGTACCAGCGGAACGCCGAGATCACGAGGACGAGGAGGTTCATGAGCGCCAGAGCGCCGTACACCGCGGTGAAGACGCCGTGGAAGCCCAGGAGGGCGATGGCGATGCACAGCGTGCCGTAGTCGGCCGGCGCGACGGCGATCGAGTACAGGGGAGACATCCGCAGCGATCCCGCGTCCGCGCGCGGGGCGCCCGTCGACGCGGCCTGGAGGCGCGCGATGCGACGCAGCAGGTCCGCACCCACGACCCCGAAGAAGAACGTCGAGCTGACCACGGCGTAGACCAGGGGGACGAGGAGCCACCCGGGCTCGAGGTCGAAGAAGCGGTACCAGGCGACCAGCACGGCCAGGTGGAGGGCGCACGCCTTGAACGCGTCCAGGAGGTGGTCGAGCCATTCGCCGGCCAGGCTGCCCTTGCCGGTGACGCGGGCGAGCTGCCCGTCCGCCGCGTCGAGCGCGTACCCCGCCACGAGCAGCAGCGCGGCCACGACGCCCGTCGTGACCGTCGGTCGCGCGACGGCGATCACGCCGATCCCGGCGGCCGTGGTGGCGCCGCTGATGAGCGTCACCTGAGACGGGCTCAGGCCCACGCGGTAGGCGAGCGCTGCCAGCAGGCGCCCGAGCGGGCGGTTGACGAACCGCGAGTACGCGGGTGCCCCGGCGGCCGACTTCTGTGCGCCACGAAGACGAGCCAGGACTCCGTCCTCCACCGTCATGTGCGATCTGCCCCCACCCGAGCCGAGCTTCTCGGGACCTGCCCGAACCGACCGACGTGATCGTAGGCGGGTGCCGGTCGATCCCGCGGGCCGTGCGCGGGTGAATGTCGTGCTTCACCCCGGGCGGGCGCCTTTCGCCCGGGTGAACTCGGACAAGTCGGGCCGGATGTGGTAGTGCGCTGGCCTAGGATCACGGTCGTGATGTCCGAAGCTCGCTCGAGCGCGGAGGGCCTGGCCTCGCTCGCGGTCGTCGTCGTGAGCTACGGGTCGAGCGGCCTTCTCGACGCCAACCTCCGGCGCGTGGCCGCCGAGTGCCCGGAGGCGCAGGTCTACGTCGTGGACAACTTCTCGACGCCGCTCGAGCGCGACCGGGCCCGGGAGGTCTGCCGGACCCAGGGGTGGACGCTGCTCGACCCCGCGACCAACCTCGGGTTCGGCGGCGGGGCGAACCTCGGCCTGGCGCGCGCGTTCGCGGACGGCGTCGAGGAGGTCCTCCTGCTCAACCCCGACGCGTGGATCGGCCGGGACTCGGTCGAGCGGCTCGTGGCCCGCACGCGGGCCGAGCGCCCCGTCCTGGTGTCGCCCGTGGTGGTGACGTCCGCGGGCCGGCCGTGGTTCAGCGGGCTGGACCTCTACCTGTCCGACGGTGTGATCCGCGGGCGCAGGCACCGCGACGCTTTCGCCGGCGAGCGGCGCGAGGAGTGGCTCAGCGGAGCCTGCCTCCTCATCTCGCGGGCCGTGTGGGAGCTGACGGGCGGGTTCGACGACGCGTACTTCCTGTACTGGGAGGACGTCGACCTGTCGCACCGCGCGCTGCGCGCGGGTGTGGCGCTCGACGTGGTGGAGGACGCCGTCGCGGTGCACGACGAGGGCGGCACGCATCGTGGTGCCGCGCAGCGGCCCGAGGCGAAGTCCGAGACCTACTACTACTTCAACATCCGCAACCGGCTGCTCTTCGCCGCACGCCACCTCGGCGACGACGACGCCCGGCGCTGGAGGCGCGCCTCCTTCGCGCAGGCGCGGTCGGTCCTGCTCCACGGGGGCCGGCGGCAGTTCCTGCATCCGGTCGCGCCTCTGCGCGCCGCGTGTCGCGGGCTCCGCGACGGGCGGCGTCTGCTCTCGTCACGGACGCCCCTGACGAGCCGACCTACCGAACCGCTGGGTGAGAGCAATGTCTGAGTCCGTCGAGAAGTCACCTCAGCGCCGCGCCGTCGTCGTGGCCGCGGTCGTGCTGGCCGTCGTCCTCGCCGCCGTGGTTCTCGCCCTGCTGGTCGGACGGGACGGCGAGGAGCCTTCGGCCGCCGCGTCGTCGCCTGCGGCCGGGGCCAGCCCGAGCCCGACCGGTGGTGACGACGGCACGCCCACGCCGTCGCCGTCCGGCTCCGCCGACTCCGCCGACTCCGCCGACTCCACGGCGAAGGCGTCGGACGGTGACCCGACGTCGAAGGACTCGGCGAAGCCCCAGGCCGACGGCACCACCTACACGGAGAACGAGCTGCCGCCGGTCGCTCCCGACGAGACCGCCGAGGGCACCGACGGTGTGACGGCGCAGCTGCGCAAGATCGAGTACGTCACCGGCAAGGCCGTCGCGGCGGGCGAGATCAGCGGCCCGGCCGTCCGGCTGACGGTCAGGCTGACGAACGACACCGACGAGCCGCTCGACCTGTCCTACGTGGCCGTCAACGCCTACGTGGGGCCGGACCGTGCTCCGGCGAGCACGTTCGTGCGCCCCGGGGCCAAGCCGTTCGGCGGGGTGCTCGAGCCCGGGGAGTCCGGTGCGGGCGTCGTGCTGTTCGCCATCTCCGAGGAGCAGAGCGACGACGTGACCGTCACGGTCGACTACGGTGCCGACGTGCCGGCTCTCGCGTTCCAGGGCGCGTTCGAGGGCTGACCACTCCCACGCGGACGTGCGTGCCCCCGCCCCTGCCCTGACCCCAGTTCACCCCGTGATCCCGCAGTTTCATCCGTGTCATGCGAACGCCGCGAACCTAGAGTCGCGCTGACCTTCAGATCGACCTGTGCTCAGGTCTCGGTAAGGAGTACCAACCGTGTCGACCACGCTCATTGACCACCTCGGCAGGTCGCGGCCGCGCGCCGTGACCGGGCTGCTGAGGAGGGTCGCCGCGGTCACCGCGGCCGGTGCGCTCGCCCTGACCGGGCTCGGGCTCGGCGCCTCTGGAGCCGCCGCCGCACCTGCCGCCGCCGCACCTGCCGCCGCCGCACCTGCCGCCGCCGCGCCCGTCGCGGCGGCGGAGCCGGCGCCGGTCGAGCCCGTGGCTGCCGACCCGCTCCCGACGGTGCAGATCAACGGGATCGTGTGGGCGCAGGCGGTGGCCGGACGGTGGGCCTACGCCGGGGGCAGCTTCACGTCGGCGCGACCGGCCGGTGCGCCGGCCGGGACCGACGAGACGCCGCGCGCGAACCTGGTGCGCTACGACGTCGAGACCGGCGTGATGGACCCGGACTGGAACCCCGGGACGGACGGCAGCGTGCTGGGCATGGAAGTGTCCCGCGACGGGAGCCGGCTGTACGTCGTCGGCGCGTTCACCGAGGTCGGTGGCCAGCCGCGGTACCGCATCGCGGCCTTCGACACCGCGACCGGTGCGCTCGTCACCGACTGGCGCCCCGGGACGAACGCGCGGATCCTCGGCGTCGCCGTGTCCGACACCGCCGTCTACGTCACGGGCGAGTTCACCAACATCAACAACACCGACCAGCCCCGGATCGCTGCGATCGACGCCCAGACCGGCGCGCTGAAGCCGTTCAACGCGGTGCTCGACGGAGGCTACGGCGGCCGTGCCATCGTGGTCTCGCCCGACGGGTCGAAGGTGGTCGTCGCGGGGTCGTTCACGTCGACGAACGGCTCGACCAACCCGGGGCGCGGCATGGCGGCGCTCGACGCAACCACCGGCGAGCTGCGGCCCTGGGCGGTCAACGCGACGCTGCGCAACGCGGGCACGAACGCCGCGATCTACTCGCTGGCCTCGGACGGCGACAGCGTGTACGGGTCGGGCTACGACTTCGGCGGCTCGAAGGTCGAGGACGACTTCGAGGGCTCGTTCCGGGCGTCGTGGGACGACGGCGCGATGGTGTGGATGGAGGACTGCCACGGCGACACCTACTCGGTGTACCCGTTCGGCGGCGCGGTGTACAAGGCCACGCACTCGCACTACTGCGGCAACATCGGTGAGTTCCCGCAGACCGACCCGTGGACGGTCAACCACTCGCTCGCGTTCGACAAGGAGCCGTCGGACCGCACCATCACGCCCGACGTCTGGGGCTACCGGAACTTCACGGGCAAGCCGGCGGGCCGCCTGCTGCACTGGTACCCCACCTGGACGGCCGGCTCCGTGTCGGGCGTGGACCAGGCTGCGTGGGACATCACGGGCAACGACACCTACCTGATCTACGGCGGCGAGTTCACGCGCGTGGCCGGCAAGGCGCAGCAGGGCATCGTGCGGTTCGCCAAGCGCGGCGTCGCACCCGCGAAGGTGGGCCCCACGGTCACCGGCGGCTTCTACAAGATCGCTCCGCGCTCGGTCGTCGCCGGCCAGGCCCGCATCGCCTGGCAGGCCAACTACGACCCTGACGACAAGGAGCTCACCTACGAGCTCCTGCGTCGTGGCACGACCGAGCCGTTGTTCACGAAGACCGTCGCATCGACGTTCTGGGTGCGTCCGTCGATGTCGTTCACCGACAGGGGCCTGACGCCCGGCGAGGTCTACCAGTACCGCGTCCGCGTCACCGACGGCGACGGCAACTGGACGATATCCGACTGGACCTCGGTCACCGTGAGCGACGCGACCCCGAGCGCCTACGAGGCGACGGTGCTGGCCTCGGACCCGGCGAACTTCTGGCCGCTCGGCGAGGGTTCCGGCACGACTGCCTCGAACTGGGCGGGTGCCGACGACATCACGCTCAAGGGGTCGGGCGCCACCCGCGGGGTGACCGGCAAGGACGAGCCCGCCGGCCCCACCGCGACGTCGTTCGCGTCGAGCGCGTACGGGGCCGGGTCGACGCCCGCCCCGGCCGCCGACACGCTGAGCGTGGAGGCATGGTTCAGGACGACGTCGACGTCGGGCGGGAAGATCGTGGGCTTCGGCAACCGGTCGACCGGGAGCTCGACGACCGATGACCGGCACATCTACCTGAGCAACAACGGCACCGTGACCTGGGGCGTCTACCCCGGCGCCACGCGGACCGTGTCCTCCGCCCCGGGCTTCAACGACGGGCGGTGGCACCATGTCGTCGGCACGCTCGGCGGCGACGGGATGGTTCTGTACGTGGACGGCCGCCGCGTCGGCGCCCGGAGCGACACGACCTCGGGGCAGGCCTACGACGGTGTGTGGCGCGTGGGCGGCGACAGCGTCTCGGGCTGGCCGTCGGCCGGCAGCACCGGGTACCTGAACGGGTCGATCGCCGACGTCGCGACCTACGACCGGGTGCTGACCCGGCAGGACGTCGACACGCACTGGGTCGCGTCGGGGCGCACGTCCACCATCCCGACCGACGCGTACGGCGTCGCCGTCACGGAGCTGTCGCCCACGCTGTACTGGAGGCTCGACGAGAGGGCGGGCTCGATCCTCGGCGACAGCGGCGCCGAGGGCGCCAACGGCTCGGTCGCGAGCAGCGTGGTGCTGGGCCGGGACGGGGCGCTCCCGGGTGGCAGCGGAGCCGCGGCGGAGTTCCCCGGGACGACGGGCGCGTTCGGCGTGAGCTCGCGCCAGTACACCAACCCGACGACCTTCTCGCTCGAGACGTGGTTCAAGACGACCTCGACGTCCGGCGGGAAGCTCGTCGGATTCGGCAACCGCCAGACCGGCACCAGCTCCAGCAGCACCGCCGACCGCCACCTCTACATGGCGACCAACGGGCGGCTGAAGTTCGGCGTCCGGTCGGGCAGCCAGCAGGTCATCGCCTCGACGAGCCCGTACAACGACGGCCAGTGGCACTACGCCGTCGCCACGGAGTCGGCGCAGGGCATGCGGCTGTACGTCGACGGAGAGCTCGTCGGCTCGAACAGCGTGACGACCCCCGCCTCGTACAACGGCTACTGGCGCATCGGTGGCGACACCGGCTGGGAAGGGGCCACCTACTGGCGGGGCACGCTCGACGAGGTGGCCGTCTACCCGACCGCCCTGACGGCCGAGCAGGTGCAGTCGCACTACGACCTGGGCCGCGGCATCCTGCCCAACCAGGCACCGGCGGCCGAGTTCGGTGCGACCGTGACCGGTGACCTCTCGGTCGCGCTCAACGCCTCGGCGTCGACCGACCCCGACGGCACGGTCGCGGGGTACTCCTGGGACTTCGGCGACGGCCAGACGCTCGAGACGTCGGACCCCGTGGCCACCCACGAGTTCGCCGCCGCGGGGACCTACACCGTCTCGCTGACCGTGACGGACGACGACGGCGCCTCGTCCTCGGCGGTGACCCAGCAGGTCACCGTGATCGGGCCGAACGCGCTCCCGGTCGCCGCTTTCACGGCGACGCCCGGGGTGCTGACGGCGAGCTTCGACGCGTCGGCGTCGTCGGATCCCGACGGCTCGATCGCGGGCTACGCCTGGACGTTCGGTGACGGCGAGACCGGCACGGGTGCCCAGGTGTCGCACGACTACGCCGCGGCCGGGGACTACGAGGTCGGCCTGACCGTCACGGACGAACGCGGCGGCACGTCGACCACCACGCGGACGGTCACGGTCGACGCACCGCCGCCCGCCGCCGTGCTCGCCAAGGACGGGTTCGGGCGGGCGGTCACGGGTGCGTGGGGCACCGCCGACCTCGGCGGTGCGTGGAACCCGGTGGGTGGCGCGTCGGCGTTCTCGGTGGACGGCAGCCGCGGCGTCGTGGCGCTCGCCCCGACGTGGACGCGAGAGGCCCGGCTGGACGGCGTGTCCTCGACGTCGGCGTCGGTGCACGTGGCGTTCTCGTCGGACGTCGCCTCGGCGGGCGGGACGACCAGCGTGAACGTGCTCGGAAGGCGGGTGGGCAGCGACAACTACGCGGCCCGCGTGCGGCTCGAGCCGGGCGGTGTGCTGCGGCTGTACCTGGTGCAGAACCAGACGCTGCTGTCGCAGCACCTGCTGCCGTTCACGTACACCCCGGGTGAGGTGCTGCACGTGCGGCTCGACGTGACCGGTACGTCCCCGACGACGCTGCGGGCACGGGTGTGGCGCGACGGCACGGCCGAGCCCTCGACGTGGCAGGTGTCGGGGTCCGACGCGACGCCGGCGTTGCAGGTGGCCGGGCCGTCGAGCCTGCTCGTGTCGGTGAGCTCGGTCTCGACGGTGCCGACGACCACGATCGCGTTCGACGACTTCGAGGTCACCGAGGCCGGCTGACCCGGGTCGTCCACGGGAGGGCCGCACCGAGATCTCGGCGCGGCCCTCCGCCGTCGTCAGGGCGAGAGTTCACCCCTCGCCCGGCCGCTTTCATCCGTTACTCGCCGCCCCGGAGTTCCTAGAGTCGCAGTGTCTGATCAGGCGGCCTGGCTGCAGGTCCCAGCGGCGGAGCGTGCACGTGAACTCAACGACGACCAAGGTCCTGCTCACGAGGCTTCGCGGCGGCCTGCGCCGGGCGACGGCGGCGGGAGCGGCCGTGCTCACCGCGACGTCGCTCGTCGTCGCCGGGCTCTCCGCTCCCGCGGCCGCGGCCGATGACCCCGTCCCGGACGCCAGCACCGAGTCGGTGACGGCGGACCCGCTGCCCACGGTGCAGATCAACGGGATCGTGTGGGCACAGGCGGTCGTCGGGCGCTGGGCGTACGCGGGCGGCCGGTTCACCTCGGCCCGGCCGGCCGGCTCGCCCGCAGGGTCGAACGAGACGCCGCGCTCGAACCTGGTGCGCTACGACGTCGAGACCGGCGTGATGGACGCGAGCTGGAACCCCGGCACGAACGGGGACGTGCTCGGGATGGCCGTGTCGCCCGACAAGACCCGGTTGTACGTCGTCGGGGCGTTCACACAGGCCGGCGGGCAGGCACGTTCCCGCATCGCGGCCTTCGACACCACGACCGGCGCGCTCGTCAGCGGGTGGGCCCCGGGCGCCAACTCCAAGGTGATCGACGTCGCCGCGTCGGCGACCACGGTGTTCTTCACCGGCGAGTTCGGCAACATCAACAACACGGCGCGGTCGAAGGTCGGGGCGGTCAGCGCGCAGACGGGTGCCGTGACCAGCTTCAACCCGGTTCTCGACGGCGGCTACGGCGGACGCGCGGTGGTGGTCTCGCCCGACGGGTCGAAGGTCGTCGTCGCGGGGTCGTTCACCTCGACGAACGGCTCGACCAACCCGGGGCGCGGGATGGCGGCGCTGGATGCGGCGACCGGTCAGCTGCGGCCCTGGGCGGTCAACTCGACCATCCGCAACGCGGGCACGAACGCCGCGATCTACTCGCTGGCCTCGGACGGGGACAGCGTGTACGGGTCGGGCTACGACTTCGGCGGCTCGAAGGTCGAGGACGACTTCGAGGGCTCGTTCCGGGCGTCGTGGTCGGACGGCGCGATGGTGTGGATGGAGGACTGCCACGGTGACACCTACTCGGTGTACCCGTCCGGCGGTGCGGTGTACAAGGCCACCCACTCGCACTACTGCGGCAACATCGGCGAGTTCCCGCAGACCGACCCGTGGACGGTCAACCACTCGCTCGCGTTCTCCAAGGAGCCGTCGGACCGCACCATCACACCCGACCCGTGGGGCTACCGGAGCTACACCGGCAACCCGGCGGGCCGCCTGCTGCACTGGTACCCGATCTGGAGCACGGGCAACGTCTCCGGGGTGGGTCAGGCTGGCTGGGACATCACGGGCAACGACAGGTACGTCATCTACGGCGGCGAGTTCACGCGCGTCTCGGGCCGGGCGCAGCAGGGCATCGTGCGGTTCGCCAAGCGCGGCGTCGCACCCGCGAAGGTCGGCCCCTCGCTGCAGGGCGGCCAGTTCAAGATCTCGGCGAGCTCGGTCGTCGCCGGCCAGGTGCGGGTCGCCTGGGCCGCCAACTACGACGCCGACAACCGCAACCTCACGTACGAGCTGTTCCGGCGCGACCGGGCCACGCCGCTGCTCACCCGGACGGTGGGTTCCACGTTCTGGGTCCGCCCGACGACGACCTACACGGACAAGGGGCTGACCCCGGGCGCCTCGCTCGACTACCGGGTCCGGGTGACCGACGCCGACGGGAACTCCACCGTCTCCGACTGGACGAACGTCCGGGTCGGTTCGACCCCGGCGAGCGCCTACGAGAGCGACGTGCTCGACGACCAACCCGTGAGCTTCTGGCCGCTCAGCGAGGGCTCGGGGAGCGCGGCCGTGGACTGGGCCGGCGGAGCGGACCTGACGATCAACGGCGCGGTGACCCGCGGCGTCGACGGCAAGGACCAGCCGCCCGGGCGGCCGGCGACCTCGTTCGGGTCGGGCGCCTACGGGGCGGGGACGACGCCCTCGCAGGGGCTCGACATGCTGAGCGTCGAGGCGTGGTTCAGGACGACCTCGACGTCGGGCGGCAAGGTCGTGGGCTTCGGCAACGCGTCGACCGGCAACTCGTCGAACTACGACCGCCACATCTACCTGAGCGACAACGGCGCCGTCACCTGGGGCGTGCACCCCGGTGGAGTCCGGTCGATCACGTCCGGGGCCGGCTTCAACGACGGCCAGTGGCACCACGTGGTCGGCACGCTCGGCAGCGGCGGGATGGCCCTCTACCTCGACGGCCGGCGAGTGGGCACGCGCGCCGACGCGACGTCGGGCCAGCCGTTCAGCGGCGTGTGGCGCGTGGGCGGGGACAACACGGGCGGGTGGCCGAACGCCGGCAGCTCGGCCTATCTCACGGGCTCGATCGCCGACGTCGCGATCTACGACCGGCCGCTGACGCGCGACGAGGTCGACAGCCACTGGGCCGCGTCGGGCCGCACGTCGACGCTGCCCACGGCGCCCGCGGACGCCTACGGCGCCGCGGTGTTCTCCCTCGACCCGACGCTGTACTGGCGCCTCGACGAGTCGTCGGGCACCGAGCTCGCGGACAGCGGTCCGGACGGCTCGACCGCCACGGTGTCGGGCGACGTCACGCTGGGGGCACCCGGGGCACTGGCGAGCGGTCAGGGCAAGGCCGCGACGTTCAGCGGCTCGGACCGGGCCTTCGCGGCCGGCACCCGGCAGTACGGCAACCCCACGACGTTCTCGGTCGAGACGTGGTTCGCGACCACGACCACGGCGGGGGGCAAGCTCGTCGGCTTCGGCAACAACCGCACCGACCCGAGCAACAGCTACGACCGGCACATCTACATGGCCCCCAACGGCCAGCTGAAGTTCGGCGTCTGGACCGGCACGACCGAGATCCTGACGTCACCGGAGCCGTACAACGACGGCGAGTGGCACCACGCGGTCGCCACCACCTCGGGCGAGGGCATGCGCCTCTACGTCGACGGTCGGCTCGTCGGCTCGAACGCGGTGACCACGCCGCAGCCCTACGACGGCTACTGGCGCCTCGGCGGCGACTCGGGCTGGGAGGGTGCCACGTACTGGAACGGCGCGCTGGACGAGGTCGCCGTGTACGCCGCGCCGCTGACGCCGGCACAGGTGCAGTCGCACTACGCGCTCGGCCGGGGAGAGGCCCCGAACCAGCCGCCCACCGCGGCGTTCACCACGGACGTGACCGGCGAGCTCGCGGTCTCGGTCGAGTCGACGTCGACGGACGGCGACGGCACCATCGCCGACCACAGCTGGGACTTCGGCGACGGCACGCCGGCGGCGACGGGCCCCGCGGCGGAGCACACGTACGCGTCGGCCGGGACCTACACCGTGACGCTGACCGTGACCGACGACGACGGTGCCACCGCGTCCACGACCAAGCAGGTCACGGTGACCGGGCCGAACGTCCTTCCGGTCGCGGCCTTCACGGCGACGCCCGGGGTGCTGACGGCGAGCTTCGACGCGTCGGCGTCGTCCGACCCGGACGGCTCGATCACCGGGTACGCCTGGGGCTTCGGGGACGGCACCACGGGCAGCGGGCAAACCGTGACCCATCCGTATGCCGCGGCCGGGACATACACGGTGACGCTCACCGTCACCGACAACCGGGGCGGCTCGACGTCGACCTCCAGGTCCGTGACCGTGACGGCCGCGCCGCCGGTCACCACGCTGGCGCGCGACGCGTTCGGGCGGTCGGTCACCAGCGGGTGGGGGAGCGCCGACGCCGGAGGCGCGTGGTCGGTCGTCGGCGGCACGGCGGCGGCGTCGGTCTCGGGTGGCCGTGGGCTGATGGCGCTCGCCCCGACCTGGACGCGGGAGGCGCGTCTGGACGGCGTGTCCTCGACGTCGGCGTCGGTGCACGTGGCGTTCTCGTCGGACGTCGCCTCGGCGGGCGGTACCACGAGCGTGAACGTGCTGGGCCGACGCGTGGGCAGCGACAACTACGCGGCCCGCGTGCGGCTCGAGCCGGGCGGTGTGCTGCGGCTGTACCTGCTGCAGAACCAGACGCTGCTGTCGCAGTACCTGCTGCCGTTCACCTACACCCCGGGGC